>Ga0193702_1000014_pt1 | contig 79913 bp, 92 predicted proteins | sample U3a1metaG_FD_143060 | JGI IMG/M metagenome (GOLD analysis project Ga0193702, IMG submission 143060) | Soil microbial communities from a riparian zone of the East river system, Colorado, United States - U3a1 | ecosystem: Environmental > Terrestrial > Soil > Riparian zone | place: USA: East River... | reverse complement strand
TTAGTCAGCTGTAGCAACTACGTTTTTTTCAAGAGTGATAGTGCCTTTAGCAACTGTAGTGTTAGATTTTGCGGTGTTAACAACGATACCTGATGTTAATACGATGGCTGCTGCGATGATGATCTTTTTCATGTTTTTTATGTTTTAAATTTCTTTGGTTTGAATTTGATTGGTTGATTTAATAATTAGTCTGCTGTTGCAACTACGTTTTTTTCTAAAGTGATGTGAGCTTTAGCAACTGCGGTGTTTGATTTTGCACTGTTAACTAACATACCTGCTGTTAATACGATGGCTGCTGCGATGATGATCTTTTTCATGTTTTTTATGTTTTAAATTTCTTTGGTTTTGAATTGATTGATTGTTAATTATTTGGTTAGTCGATTGTTGCAAGGTTATCTGTGTTAGCACCTAAAGCCTTGGTAGAAGCGGTTGCCTTTTCAGTGTTTGTTACTGATGTTTTGCTATCGCTTTTTGTTACTGATAAGGCAGTTAATCCTGAGGTTAATATTACTGCCAGAATGATGATTGCTTTTTTCATGATCTTATATTTTTAAATTTCTTGTGTTTAAATTGATATTGTTAATTAATCTATAGTTGCCAGGTTATCTGTGTTGGCTCCTAAAGCCTTGGTAGTATTGATCTTTTCAGTATTTGCCAACGATGCTTTGTTGTCATTTTTTGTTACTGATAATGCAGTTAATCCTGATGTTAGTATTACTGCCAGAATGATGATTGCTTTTTTCATGATCTTATATTTTTAGAATTTCTTGTGTTTAAATTGATATTGTTAATTAATCTATAGTTGCCAGGTTGTCCGTATTAGCGCCTAAATCCTTATTGGCGGGCCTTACTTTCTCAATATTTGCACCCGTTAACGCTAATTTATTATCATTTTTTGTCACCGATAATGCAGTTAATCCTGATGTTAATATTACTGCCAGTATGATTATTGCCTTTTTCATGATCTATTTTTTTAATGTTTTATTCTTTTTTTGGGTTACTTATTCCCCCTTTTGGGGTCGTTAATTCCTTTTTTTGGGTTATTTATTCCCCTTTTTTTCTCTTATTAATTCTTTATTGACTTTGCTATTTTGATGAAAAATTGGGCCTTCCGTACTGCTGCAAAGGTGATTTTCCTTCCATTTTTTGAGCACTTTTCGTCATTTGGGCCGTTTTAGGCGTAATAACTAAGAAGATTATTTTTTTCATATTTATATATATTATTTGTTTTTGATATAGTAATACTTTAAATATTAACCATTAGTTAACTATATGTTTATATTCTTACTTTCTCACTTTTTCAGGGTGGTCGGTTTTTTCAATTGTTGACTAATTATTACCTTATTTTTTCGTATTATTTATATCGCCATATTTAATTAATTTACTTGTTAAAAGTTATTGTTTTTATGCATTTATAGTAATGATATTCAAATAGTTAAACGTAACAAATATAACTTAGGTTTCGGTAATAAAGAAGTATTTTTAAAAAAAGTTTTCAGACAATATTTTTTAGTTTTTTAAATACTATAAAGAATATTCCTGTAATTATTTATAACTTCCCCCCTAATTAAACGTAATAGTTGTTTGATGAAGAAACTTTACTCAACAATTTTTTTTATAATTCTTTCATTAGTATACGCGAAAGCCGCATATATAGTTGCACCCGGCGACACAAATGAGGTTAACCATTTGAATAATAGCGGATATTTAAATCGCTTACAAAAGCCCGCACAGACAGTGATTTATGCTACAAAGGCATTGAAAATGGCTACAGACATTAAATACGAGCATGGAGTTGCCGAAGCATATCGTATTATGGGGATTGGAGAGTATTATCTGAATAAGCCCGATAGTGCTATAACCGACTATTTTATAGCTTTAGATAAATTTACAAAATTGGGGGATCTTTCGGGGCGGGCAAACGTTTTCAACAATATCGGCAACCTGTACCAGGAAGCCGATTACGTGAAAGCATTAGAGTACTTTAGCCAGGCCGAGGAAATAGCTAAAGCCACTCATAACGAAGTGCTTATAGCTAAAATAAACTTAAACCGCGGCAATATTTATTATCATCAAAACGAGTTAAATAAGGCCCTTAACTTTTATAGCACCAGCTATGATCAGTTCACCAAATTGGGCATTAAAGAATCTATAATACAATGCCAGCAGGACTTAGGTATAACCTACAAAAAGCTAAATGAAATAGATAAGGCAGAAAAGATATTACTGCAGGCCAATCATGATGCCATGATTTTAGATATGAATTCATCGGTAGCAAGTATAAATTTTACCCTGTTTGATATCTATATAGCCAAACGTAAATATGATGATGCGGAAAAATTTCTGAAAGAAGGAGAGACCTGCGCCCAGCTTATCAATAACGAAAGGGACCTAAATGATTATAACAGGAGTTGGTATGAACTGGAATATGCCCGGGGGAACTATCAGGCAGCGATTGGTTATATAAAAAAGATTTTAGATAAAGATAGCGTAACCAACAACGCTACAATAAACAATAGAATTACTTTAGCACAAAAAGATCAAGCTCATAAGCAGGAGGAGATAGAGAAAAAGAATGCCGGCCAAAGATTTTGGTTACTGGCTGTTATGGCAGGTTTGCTATTAGTTGTTGTTGGTTTATTGATGAGTAATGTTAAACGAAAGGCTGCGACAAATGCCAAATTAACAGAGCTTAATAATGAAGTATCGCGCCAAAAGGATAACCTGGACCGGATAAATCACCACCTGGAGGAAATTATTGATGAACGTACCCGCGACCTGCAGGTCAAGAACAAAAAACTATCAGATTACTCATCCTATTTATCGCACCAGATAAGGGGGCCAATAGCTACGCTTAAAGGCCTTATGAACCTGGAAAGGGAAGGCCTTGTTGACCAGGCCGAATGTATCGTAATGATGGATAAATGCGTATCAGAGATCGATGAGAAGATAATCGAAATGAGCGATATGCTGCATGACCCCGGTAAAGCCGGCTTCTGAGTTAGTTCATAGTTGATAGACCATAGTTCATGGTTCTCATTCTTTTAAAAAAGAACATCCATCAACGATATGAACCATTATCCATGAACTAATAGGGTAAGCTTGTATGTATTTGCGCCCCTATAAGGCCCAAATAAATACAATACCGGGATATCATTTGTAAAATAAGCAGTTCGCGTTGTTTTTTATAACCCTGTGTTTCAAAAGCAAGTGTTTCCTTACCTGCTGTTACAAAAAACCGTACTTCGCCTTTCTTGGGTTTAAATGTTGACCTGATCAGGTCATACGCCTTAACCTTTAGTTTGCTGTGTATATCATGGATGGTACCAACGTTCAGCGCATCGTTCTTAGATATTGATATGAGATAGTTTAACATTATACATTGTATTAATTACAATTTGTATAACGCAAACTTTAAACCAAATGTTATAAAAATCGATTTTTGTATTTAAACAAAGGTTTTAGCCCACAATTATGCTATCAACCGGGTTGTAAATTATTAATACGGCAGACAAACCGAAGGCTTAATTTTTAAACCGGTAAAAACTAAAGTGTTTGGTTTACTGAACGGTTTAGCAGATAAACGCTGTTATTGGTTTTTGTTCCGCAATTCTTCATAAAGCAGGATAACCTTGCGCTGCAAGTTTGCAATTTCTGCTTCACGGTCAAGCAGTTTTTTTTGTATAATGCTTAAATTAGAAGGCTCATGCTCAACTTCTTCGATATCCATAGATAGCAATTGTACTACATCTATCTCATAGATATCTGCAATTTGTTCTAAGCGGGATAAATTGATATCGGTTACACCGGTTTCAATTTTTGAAAAAGCTGGGATTGAAATACCTAAACGGTTAGACACATCTTCCTGGCTCCAACCGTGCTGGTGGCGGAAGGCCCTGATGTTTTTACCGATTGTTTTATTAGTCTTTTTCTTAAAGTTCTCGCTCATGTCGTTTATGTTAACAATTAATTATGGGGAAATGGTTCAATGCCAATTAACCAAAGGTTATGCCATAACTAAATTAGGTTTAATTTTATAAATTTAAGAATAATTATCAGGTATATAAATACCCCACGTGTGGAAATAATTCCCCTCTAATAAATAATATTTTTTTAACTAAAGGTTCAGTATACTCAATTTTGCAAACTTAAGCAGCAACTGTTTTTGGCCTATTTCTTTAAAAAATATGGTAGCTTTTACATCTGGCTTATTACCTTCAAGGCTAAGTACTTTACCAAAACCAAAACGCTCGTGCTCCACTTCCATGCCCACTTGTAAATTTGAAGTATCTGATATTGAAAAACCCGGCGAAGGTACATGGGCCTTAGCCAAAATTGAAGTTGTTTTGATGGTAGCAGCCTTAGGTTTTGAAAAAGTGTCCTCACGCTTGTTGCTCCAGGCATTACGCTCATCATCAAAAGATAGCTTACCGCTGTTGGCAGGTTTGGCGGTAAAATCAAGCTCCAGGTATTGCGCGTCAATTTCGTCCAAAAACCGGCTTGGTTCACAACTAATTAGCGTCCCAAATTTAAAACGCGAAGTTGCATAACTCAAAGTCAATTTATTTTCGGCCCTTGTAATAGCCACATAAAATAAACGGCGTTCTTCTTCAAGGTCGGTGCGCGAATTAAGCGCCATTTGCGATGGGAACAGGTTCTCTTCCAATCCCACAACATATACCTGCGGAAACTCTAATCCCTTTGAGGAGTGTATGGTCATTAGGGATACCGTATCCGCATTGGGATCTTTGTCGTTATCATCATTGGTCAGCAAGGCAATGTCCTGCATAAATATATCCAGGCCCTTTTCCTCCAAATCTTCCCGTTCAGAAAACTCTTTAATACCGTTTAGCAACTCCTGTATGTTTTCATAACGGTTTAGCCCTTCAACGGACTTATCCTCATACAAATCTTTTAACAAGCCGGAGTGTTGCGCTATATATAGCGCCGCTTCGTAGGCCGTCTGCGTTTTGGTGAGTACCTGGAAGCTCTGTATCATGGTGGCAAACGCGCCAACAGAGGCAGATATCCGTCCGTCTAAGTATTTGGATGGATTAAGGATAACTTCCCAGGGTGTAATCTGGTGCTGATCGGCGCTTACTATTATCTTATCTATAGAGGTATCGCCAATACCACGGCGCGGGTAATTGATCACACGTTTTAAAGCTTCCTCGTCATTAGGGTTAAAGGTCAACCTGAAGTAAGCGATCAGGTCCTTTATTTCCTTTCGCTGGTAAAAAGAGAGGCCACCGTATATTTTATAAGGGGTGCCCAGTTTTCGCAAGGCCTCTTCCATAGAGCGCGATTGGGCGTTTGTACGATAAAGTATAGCAAAATCATGCCATTTTAAGCCTTTGCTGGTGCGCTCATACATAATGGCTTCGGCAACTAACTTGCCTTCTTCATTATCGCTGAAAGCGCGCATTACTTTGATCTTATCACCGGCTTCTTTTTCCGAAAAAACATTCTTTTTAAGCTGCTCTTTATTATTGGCGATAATGCTATTCGCCACATTTACAATGTTTTGTGTCGAGCGGTAATTTTGCTCCAGTTTAAACACTTTCAGATCAGGGTAATCCTTTTCAAAATTGAGGATGTTCTGAATATTTGCCCCGCGAAAGGCATAGATGCTTTGCGCGTCATCGCCAACCACGCAAATGTTCTCATTTACCGCTGCCAGTTTCTTAACAATAAGGTATTGCGAAAAGTTGGTATCCTGGTACTCGTCCACCATCAGGTATTTAAACTTGTGCTGGTATTTGTTCAATGTATCGGGGCTGGTTTTAAGCAGCTCATTGGTCTTAAACAAAAGATCGTCAAAATCCATCGCGCCGGCACGAAAGCAGCGGGTTACATACATTTCAAATATCTTTCCTAATTGTCCCCGGCCTGTTGAGTGGTCGTCTGCCTGTATCTGGTCGTTGTTTTGGTACTCCTGCCACGAAACCAAATTATTTTTAGCTGCAGATATGCGGTTATGCACAAAATTGGTATTATACAGCTTATCATCCAGGTTCATTTCCTTGAGGATGGCACGCAGTACGCTTTTGCTGTCGTCCGTATCATAAATGGTAAAGTTATTCGGGTAGCCTATTTTATCCGCCTCTACACGCAACAACTTTGCAAAAACAGAGTGGAAGGTGCCCATCCATATATTTTTAGCTTCGGTGCCAACCAGGTGCATAATACGCTCGCGCATTTCGCGGGCAGCTTTATTGGTAAAGGTTAATACCAGTATATTAAATGGGTCTATCCCATTACGCACTAAATGCGCTACGCGATAAGTTATTACCCGTGTTTTACCCGATCCGGCGCCGGCAATGATCATTACCGGGCCCTTAATTTGTTGTACTGCCGCCTTCTGTTCAGGGTTTAATCCCGCTAAATAATCCAAATCTGTTTCCTCTTTTCTAAGTAGGCGAAATTAAGATTTTGTAATGAAAGCTGAAAGGTAAAACGAGAAAGGTAAAAGGTTGCTTTTATCGGAAATACACATTAAACTTGATTGCTTTACCTAAAAAAGAAGACCTGCTTCGATAGAAGCAGGTCTTTCTGTATTATTCACAAATCCGAAATCCGATATTATTTTACCGTGGCTTTCCAGGTATTATTTTTCCTGTCACTATCAGAGATCAGGTTGTCAGGATCAAGCACTATGGACTGTATTTCTGAAGTTGATGAATATAAGAATGTCCATACAGCGCCACGGCGCCAGATGTCTACCGGTAAATGTATGGTTTCAACCTTTCCGTTTGCCTGGGTAATTTTAGCATCAACAGGCATTGCCATCTTTTCTTTATTAACTAATGTTATTTGCGCGCCGTTGGCAGCATCGTTTTTTACATATTTTACACTTTGCACAGCCTGGTCAATTTTCCAGGTAGTAAAAAACCATGGCTGGAAGAACCAGTTCAGGTCTTCGCCGGCAGCATCATTCATTGCGCGAAAGAAATCGTAAGGTAATGGGTGTTTAAATGACCAATGTTTAATGTATTCGTTAAACGCGTAATCAAAACGTTCGGGCCCTAAAACCACATCACGCAGCATATCCAAACCCGTAGCAGTTTTATTATAATACTGGCCGTAATCATTTAAACCCATTGCTTCGGGCGCTATCATTAATGGTTCGGTGAAACGGAAGGTTGCCGCTCCCGGCTTGCTGTTACGGTTAAAATATTCGCCTTTATTAAACATTTCGGTAGAGTATTGATTAATAAAAGTGTTAAAGCCTTCATCCATCCACATATATTTACGCTCGTTACTACCTACTATCATCGGGAACCAGTTGTGACCAATTTCGTGGGTCACATCGCCCCAAAGACCGCTGCCCTTTAAATTACTCTGGCAAAATATTATACCCGGATATTCCATACCCAAAGCCACACCAGCTACGTTTACAGCCGAGTTCCATGGATATTCAAAGTATTTTTTAGAGTAAATTTCAATACTGTATTTAAGATATTCGGTCGAGCGGCCATAGGCTGCATCACCGGCACTTTCTACCGGGTATGTGCTTTGCGATATACCTTTACGGCCCGATGGGAAGTTTATCCTCGCGGCATCCCATATAAACGCGTTTGATGCGGCCCATGATACATCGCGGCTATTGGTCATTTTAAAGTGCCAGGTCAGCATCCCTTTAAAAGGGTGTGCGGCAGCTTGCCCAACTTCTTCCGGTTTGATGATCATTACCGTTTTATCGCTTTTACGCGCTTCGGCAAGACGGGCCTGCTGCGCGGCGCTTAATACCTGTGGTGCATTTACCAGGTCGCCTGATCCGGCTACGGTCATGCTTGCGGGGGCGGTTATGTAGTAATCAAAATCGCCATAGTCGCAATAAAACTCGCCAAGTCCCATATAGGGCAAGGTGTTCCATCCTTCTGTATCGTCATAAACGCACATGCGCGGGTACCATTGCGCAATTTCATAAACCATGCCTTGTTTAAATAATTTTTTCCCCATACGGTCTGATCCATAAAAAGGTATAGGGAAGCTATATTTTACCTTTACCACAATTTTATCCCCCTTTGCGCCAAGCGGGGTCTTTAACTTCACCTGCATACGCGCATCGGTTATAACCGGCACAACCGTATAGGTTTGGTTTTTATAAGTGACAGTTACAGAAGCTATACGGTCTCCGCCATCTCTAATGCCTCTTACATCAAAGCGGCTGCCGGTAATTGGCGTGGTGAGCAACCCGCGTGAACCGGGCTTAAACAGGTTTTGGTCAAGTTGTAACCATAAGTATTCCAATTGGTCGGGGCTGTTGTTAGTATAGGTAATAGCTACTTCGCCGCTTACGGTAGTATCCTGCTTGCCTTCATTTAAGGTGGCATGGATCACATAATCAGGTCGGTTTTGCCAGTAATGCTCCCCCGGTTTTCCCGCTGCAGAACGCGTTCCGTCGCTGGTAGTGGGCCAAACTATGGGGCCAAATATATCCAGGTTATTATATTTGATGGAGTCGACAGCGGTTTGTGCCGATGCCGTTACAGTGGTAAGGAGTAAACCTAATGCACTGAATAAATAAGTTAGTTTTGAAGTACGCATTATGATGATTTATATTTTTCAGGGCAAATTAACCAAATAAATTATGAATTTGATAATTTGTTAGGAGGATGGTACAAAAAGTAGGCAATGTTTAAATTGATCAGTATTTGTTACCAATATTAACAATGAGTTATACGTTTGTAAAAACATTTATCAAGCTACTTTGATTTAAATTAAAACTGCAAATTTGCCACATGAATCACCTCGCCAATTCCACTTCGCCGTATTTGTTACAGCACGCCAATAACCCGGTTAACTGGTATCCCTGGGGTGCGGAGGCATTGCAAAAGGCGAAGGCGGAAAACAAGCTGATACTGGTGAGTATAGGCTACTCGGCCTGCCATTGGTGCCATGTAATGGAGAATGAGAGTTTTGAGGATGAAAGCGTAGCGGCTGTAATGAACGAATATTTTGTATGTATAAAAGTTGACCGGGAAGAACGCCCCGATGTTGACCAGATATATATGAGTGCGGTACAATTAATGAGCGGAAGGGGAGGGTGGCCCCTAAACTGTATTTGCCTGCCCGACCAACGGCCTATTTATGGGGGCACTTATTTCCGTAAGCACGACTGGACAAGCCTGTTATTTAACCTGGCTGATTTTTACAAACAAAAACCTGCCGAAGCAGTAGAATATGCTGTTAAGCTAACAGAAGGCATCCAAAAATACGAGTCCATTGCTTTTATTGCTGAACAATCAACTTATACAAAAAATGATCTATCAGTAATTGTAAATAACTGGAAAAAATATTTTGACCGCGATGAAGGCGGCATGGGCACAGCGCCCAAATTCCCGATGCCGAATAACTGGCAGTTTTTGATGCGATATGCTCATTTAATGAAGGACGATGACCTGTCGCAACTGGTTGAATTAACGCTGAAAAAAATGGCGTTCGGTGGTATATATGACCATATCGGTGGCGGTTTTTCGCGTTACGCGGTTGATGGTGTTTGGCACGTCCCGCATTTTGAAAAAATGCTGTATGATAATGCCCAGCTTGTCGGTTTATATGCCGAAGCCTATACCTGGAAACCAAACGCGCTTTATGAGAAAATAGTAGATGAAACCATTGGTTTTTTAGTGCGCGAACTATTATCGCCGGATGGCGGCTTTTATTCGGCATTAGATGCAGACAGTGAAGGTGTTGAAGGCAAATTCTACACATTTACAAAGACCGAAGTTGAAAATATTTTAGGCGCGGATGCAGACTTGTTTTGCCTTTACTACCATATTACCGATGAAGGCAATTGGGAAGAAGAACAAACCAATGTTTTTTTCAGAAAAGAAGACGATGACAGGTTAGCTGAAAAATTAGGTATACCGGTTAATGAACTCCAACAAAAAATTGAAAGTTCGCGCCAAAAGGTTTTAGCGGCCCGCAGCAAACGCATACGTCCCGGATTGGACAATAAGATACTGGCGTCATGGAATGGTTTAATGCTGAAAGGTTTGTGCGAGGCTTATCGTGCCTTTAATAAGCCCCAATTTATTGAACTGGCATTAAAAAACGCGAACTTTATTAGTAATAAATTGGTAGATGAACATGGGAAATTAAGCCGCATCTACAACAAAGCGGCCTCCCTCTCCTTTGGAGAGGGCCGGGGTGAGGCTGGAATAGCCTTTTTAGATGATTATGCCAATATAATAGATGCCTTTATCGCTTTATATGAAGTTACGTTTGATGAACAGCGGTTGCACCAGGCCGTAAAACTAACCGATCATGCCATTATTCATTATTACGATGAAGCAAATGGTGTGTTTTTCTATACAGCAGATGATGACAACGACCAACTAATTGCCCGTAAATCAGAAATTATGGATGGGGTGACACCTGCTTCAAATTCGGTAATGGCGCGAAACCTTAAAAAATTGGCAGTATTGTTTGATAATGAGCGTTATTCGGATATTTCGGCACAATTACTGCGCAATATTATGCCGCACATGGCCAGGTATGGATCATCCTATTCAAATTGGGCAGCATTATTGCTTGATGACGTTACGGGCCTTTATGAAATAGCAGTTACCGGGAGTGATTTTGAGAACTTTCGTGCCGAAATAGAAAAAAGTTACATCCCGAACAAAATTATGCTTGGAGGTACAAAAGGAACCTTACCTTTGTTGCAAAACAGGTTTGGCAGCATTACGCAAATATTTATTTGCAAGGATAAAACCTGCGGATTACCTGTAAATAATATAACAGAGGCATTAAAACAAATTGAATATTAATACATTTATTCTTAAAAAACAATATTGATGAAGATTGAACCCCAACATGTAGTGTCATTAACATACGATCTGTATGTTAACCAGGAAGATGGCAAGGAAGCTTTAGCTGAAAGCGCAACGGAAGAACAACCCTTAACTTTCTTATTCGGGGCAGGGCAAATGCTTCCAAAATTCGAAGAAAATTTAAGTAGCCTATCAACAGGTGATGATTATGATTTTAGCATATCTGCAGAAGATGGGTATGGCGAATATGATAAGGAAGCCGTGGCTAACTTACCTATAGAGATGTTTAACGGCGGAGACTTGCCTCAGGTTGGCAGCATATTGCCATTGCAGGACAATAATGGTAACCAATTTCAGGGAGAGGTGGTTTCGGTAGCAGAAGATTCGGTTATAGTAGACCTGAACCACCCGATGGCCGGGCAACAGTTGCATTTTAAAGGAGTTATATTAAATGTAAGACCTGCAACCCCCGAAGAGTTATCTCATGGCCATGCTCACGGGGCCGATGGTCATCATCATGGGCATTAAAGCTCTTTTGCGGGCGAATTTGGATGGTCTATATATCAATCTCGTCATAGTAATTGATATAGCACCGTATAAATATTCTGCATGATATTGGCTGGCCGTTTAATGTGGCGGGTATAAATTGCTTATCTTCTTCTTTAAGCAGGTCTGTATTGACATCAGTGCCCAGTTTTAAATGTATTTTACAGTCGGCCAGCCTTCCCCCCGGGCTTACTAAAAGCTCCAGTATAACTACATAGTTGTCGCGCATATTGGGCTGTATATAAGCAGGTAGCTTAAATAATTTTAAATAAGGCAAATAGGCATAATACCTGCCGCCTATTTTAACCGGCTTTGTAGTGCGGTCCTTTGCATCAACAGCTATATCGGCGTTATACCTCATGTTTGATAGGGTATCTTCGACTGCCTCATACACCAGGGTATTGGTATCATAATTATAGGTTTCAAGCAGTTGGCCGTATTTATTGTTAAAACGCCATATCCCGGTTTTTTTGTCATCAGTAAATTGACCGTTTACCAAAAGATTTTTATTATAAAACGCCTGGTATTGGCCTTGCTTTACTTCTTTATTGGTTTCAATAACGGTATGGTATTTTTCTGTTACAAAGGCCGTCAGGCTTTTTTTACGGTCAATTACATTCTGCGAAAAACAGGAATTAGCATAAATCAATGCGGCCGAAAAAAGAAGTATGTTTTTCACTTGAGGATATTTTGAGCAATTTAAATCATAATAATTTAATTTCAATATTACCACCTGTTTATTAATGATAAACGATCAATGTTTATTATGTAGTGTCATTAAAAAATCGAAATTATTCCGTTAAAAATAAATAAACAATTTTCAAAATAAATTGCATTTGTTTCCGTTAATAATTCTATATATTACACTCCGATTACAAACCCCTATTTTAAGTGGGTTTTAACCCTAATTGCTGATGCCGTTTATAAATAATGTGTTGGAGCCCCCTGCTTATGGGTGGGCAGATGAGTGCGGAAACCTTTCAAAACCCTGTTCAGGGCAAATTTTCAAAGAGTTTTTTTCCCGGCTAAACGTATTCAAAAACAAAAAGAATTGGCTTTCTTTTTTAAGCTGGATGCTGATCGTAATATTGGCGCCTTTTCTATTTGTATTCATTTTTAAATACTTTTCATTTAAATTATTGGCAGTAGCTTTTGTATACAGCATGATCATCATGGGTACGCATGGCACTATCTGGCACCATAGGTATTGTACGCATAATGCCTATAAGTTCAGCAATAAATTCTGGCGTTTTTTCACGCAAAATTTAACGCTGAAAATTATCCCCGAAGAGATCTATGCGATATCGCACCATGTACACCATGCGCTGTCAGACCAGCCCGGCGATCCGTATAACGCTACCGGCGGTTTTTTATATTGCTTCCTGGCGGACGTAAACCACCAGCCCATTGCCCGTAATTTGACGGAAAAGGACTATAACCGTTGTGTAACCTTAATGAAGCATACTGGGGTTAATACCAACACCTATGCCCAGTATAAGGTATGGGGTACATTAGCTAATCCCGCCCGAACCATTATAAGTATAATTTTAAACTGGGGTTTTTGGTTCTTATTGTTTTTCTTGATAGGTGGCCCCGGTTTGGCATGTGCTGTATTTGGAGCAGCCGGTTTTTGGGCAGTAGGCGTACGTACCTTTAATTATGAGGGCCACGGCAAAGGTGAAGACAAACGCCGTGATGGGGTAGATTATAATCGCGAGGATATGTCAATAAACCAGATATGGCCCGGTTACGTTGCCGGCGAATGGCATAACAATCATCACCTATATCCTAAAAGCGCCCGTTCGGGTTTTAAACCTTACCAGCTGGATATGGCCTGGTGCTATATAAAACTATTAAGCATGATAGGGGGGGTAAGTTCCTACCGCGACTCTAAAAAGCAGTTTTATATAGATTACGCAAACAAAAACAAGGCCGAAGTTTGCGAACCAACAACAGCAAAAGTGTTGGCAACAGAATAATAAATATAATTACTCAAAACATTTTTTCATTATTCCATGTTGTTCGGTTATAAAAAAAACCATACACATGAAAAAATTAGCAGCAGTATTAGTAATGGTATTCGCCATTGGGATAACAGCATTTGCGCAGCAGGTTGTAGTTAAAAAGGAAGATAAGGTTAAAAAAACAACCACCATTCCTCAAAAAATACACAATACCTTTAGCAAGCACAAGCATTACAATGGTACAAAAACCAAGCACATTGTAAAAGTTGAGAAGGTTAAAAACCCATAACAAAGCAATTAAAAAAACAAAAAGGAGATGTGCACGCAGCATATCTCCTTTTTTGTTTTAGCTGCAGTTAGCTATTTATAAATTATTTATAACTTTATTGCAATCGATTGCAATAACCTGTAAACCAATATTATGAAAAAGAAGCTATTTTATTTGCTTGCCGCTTTACCCGTATTCTTTCTAAATTATACAGCAAGCGCGCAGTCCGGATCATTAGGGATATTTAACGGACAAAGTGATGTTGGGCTTGTTAAACCCATGGGCACTACTGTTTACGACGCGCAAACACAGCAATATACCTTATCAGGTGCAGGCGCAAACATCTGGAACAAACATGACGACTTCCATTTTTTATGGAAGAAAATTAAAGGTGATTTTATATTACGTGCCAATGTTCAGTTTATAGGTAAAGGGGCAAACGAGCATCGCAAAATTGGCTGGATGGTAAGATCAACCTTAGATCCGGGTTCAAAATATGTTGATGTGGCCATACATGGGGTTAAATTGGTAAGCATGCAGTACCGCACCAAAGCCAATGATTCAACTTACCAGGTAATATCAAAAGTGGAAGACGCCAATGTAGTGCAGTTAGAAAGAAGAGGGGACGTGTACACGATGTCCGTTGCAAAAAAAGGCGAACCATTTACTACAGATACTTTTAGCAGTAAGGAGATAGGCGATGAGGTATATGCCGGGTTATTTATTTGCGCACATAATGATGCGGTAACAGAAAAGGCGGTATTCAGTAATGTGCGTATCATCGTTCCTGCAAAGGTTGATTTTAAACCCTATTCAGATTACATCGGCAGTAATATAGAGATACTGGATATGGCAACCCAAAACAGCCGGGTAATTTACCAGTATGATAAGTCTATCCAGGCGCCAAACTGGACACGCGACGGAAAGAATTTATTATACAATAAAGATGACCTGTTATATATGTACGATTTGGCAACCAATACGCCAACACTTTTAAACACCGGCGATGTTAAGCGGAATAACAACGACCATGTAATTTCTTTCGATGGCAAAATGCTGGCGATAAGCAGCTTTGGCGCAAAGGGCGGCGCGGACAATGGTTTATCTGTCGGATACGTGGTTCCAATAAATGGGGGACAACCCAAGCGAGTAACAACCGTGGCGCCGTCCTATATCCATAGTTGGTCGCCTGATGGCAAATGGCTGATCTTCACCAGCAAGCGCAATAATAATTTCGACATTTATAAAGTATCGCCCCAAGGCGGAACAGAAACAAGGCTGACCACTGACACCGCTTATGACGACGGCTCGGAATTTACGCCTGATGGCAAATGGATATATTTTAACTCTACGCGTTCGGGACGTATGCAGATCTGGCGCATGAAACCAGATGGAAGCGAGCCGACCCAGGTTACGCACAGCGGGACCATTGATTGGTTCCCGCATATCTCGCCGGATGGCAAATGGATTGTGTACATATCTTTCCTTGAAAGCGAGGTAACCATACAAGACCACCCTTTCTATCGCCATGTTTATATACAGGTGATGCCGATAGGCGGCGGCCCGTCAAAAGTGATTGCTTATGTATATGGTGGGCAGGGCACTATCAATACACCCTCGTGGTCGCCTGATAGTAAGCATATCGCGTTTGTAAGCAATAATGACCTGCTGTTTCCCGTCTTCCCGATTGAAAGACAGGTAAAGTAACCGTTGGATAATTTATAGGCATTTATTTATATTGGCCGCCTGTTATGATCGATATAAATAAGGTCTATAAAATTTACAACAAAGGCAAACCCAACCAGGTTGACGCGGTTAATGGTGTAAACTTGTCTGTAAAAAAAGGGGAGTTTGTAGTTATTGTAGGCGCAAATGGATCAGGTAAAACAACGTTGCTAAATTTGGTTGCCGGTAGTGTATTACCTACATCGGGAAAAGTTAGCATTGATGGTGAAGATGTAACCAAGCTGGCCGATTATGAACGCAGCAAATGGATAGCACGCGTTTTTCAAAACCCACTAAGCGGTACCGCTTCCGAACTAAGCATTTTAGATAATTTAAGGCTGGCAGCCATCCGCACACAAGCCAAAGGGTTATCCATAGGCATTAATGACGATTTTAAAAAGAAGGTAAAAGAAACGATAGCGACCCTCGGAATGGGACTTGAAGGCAAAATTGACCAGCCTATGGGTACACTATCCGGCGGGCAAAGGCAGGCGCTAACACTGTTGATGAGTGTTATGGATAGCTGCAAAATATTACTGCTTGACGAGCCTACTGCAGCTCTCGATCCGCGCTCGGCCGAACTTGTGATGCACACCGCTGATAAGCTGGCCCATCAGTTTAAACTGACCACTATTCTAATCACCCATAATTTAAAAGATGCTTATAATTATGGGACACGTTTAATACAAATGGGAGAGGGCGCTATACTAAAGGATATAGAAAAGTCTGCCCAACAGCATTTAAAACAAAACGACCTGTACGATTGGTTTGGTTAAAACTGGCAAAGTTATTGTATCTCTCCAATCACTATGAAGAACAATAATTTTGAAAATATAACCGATGCGTACCAATTGGTATGCGGCGCCCGCATTAAAGGTAAAAAACAGGAAGAGATATTTGAGTTGGGAAACTATGATGCCAACAAAAGAGGCTATACCGTTTACCCTTACGAAGAAGGTGTGAAGTTCAATGATTTCAGTGTGGTGATCTCTGAAAAAGAATTGAAGAATAACTACCTGATAGAAAGTGCAAAAACAGCTTCGCTACGTACAGAAGAAGTAAGCCCGTCAATGATGATGGTAAACCGGTATTTGAAGAGCGCATAGGTCTTTAAATATCGAATAATGAATTTCGAATATCGAACACCGAAGTATAGCACTTCATCATTCAATATTCGAAATTGGATACTCGTTATTCTTTAATTATTTCTTTGCGGCCCTTGCTTTTTTGACTTCAGCCGCAGTTACTGCGGTAGCCTTGTTGCCAAAGCTATTACGTACATAAGTTAATACGTCTGCAATTTCCTGATCCTTCAGAAAATCTTGTGCAGGCATTACACCGGAGAAAGTATTATCGCCAATATCAATAGGCTCATTAAGGCCACCGGTCACTATTTTGACCAGTTTAGCTTTGTCGCCCACTACAAAGGTGGTTTTTACCAGTGGTGGGTTCATGTTTGGTACGCCCAAACCATCTGCCATGTGGCATGTAATACACGTTTTGCCAAATACTGCTTTACCCCTTGCCATAATAATTGCAGAAACTCCGCCCGCCTTGGGCTTTGCTACTGCTTTTTTAGCTTGTGCAAATATCGTTGATGATGATAACAGGCACAATGCGCCTATAGTTGTAATCTTAGTCAGTTTCATTATTATTTTTTATAGCTTATTTTATAGATAGTTCCCTTCAAATCATCGCTTACAATTATGGAGCCATCTGGTGCCATAGCAAGGCCGCAAGGTTTATGGTCAGGCCGGCCGGCGTCTGCCTTTTCTTTTGATCCCGCAAAATTATCTGCAAAAACTTCCCATTGCCCGTCAGGCTTTCCATTTTTAAAAGGTTGGAATACTACGAAGAAACCCTTTTGAGGTTCGGGTGCCCGGTTCCATGAGCCATGGAATGCAATAAATGCTCCATTTTTATATTTTTCAGGAAATTGGTTGCCTGTATAAAACAATAAACCGTTTGGTGCCATATGGCCGGGATATGCAGCCGCAGGGTCGATAAAGTTGCCTACAGCTTCTTTTTTACCGTCGCCGCCATATTCTGGTGCCATTATCTTTTTATGTTGCAAATGGTCATAATACATATAAGGCCATCCGGCGTTATCGCCTTGTTTTAAGGCATACATACACTCGGCAGGTAATTCTGCATTTTGTTTAGCATCATATAGGCCAGGGAAAATTGTATTTAGCTGGTCGCGGCCATGCTGCATTACAAAAAGCTGGTTATCTTCTTTGTTCCAGTCCATACCAACTACGTTTCTTAAACCTGTGGCGTAGCGTATTCCGTCTTTATAGTGCTGGTTAACCTTGTCGGCTTTAAACCGCCATATCCCGGCAGCAGAATCCAGTACCGGGCAGCCTTGTTTGCCCAGTGAGCCCGGAGCCCGGTCTTTTTCCTGGCATGAATTAGAAAAAGCACCGATGTTTACATATAGATTATTGTTATCGTCAACCAAAATAGCCTTTGGCTGGTGCTCGCCATTGCGTGCAATTAAACCCTCAACCAATTTTTCCGGATGTTCCGGATCTACCGGCTCATAGTTTGCGTTCAGTTTAAAGCGATAAACATCTGTATCTGATGAGGCATATAAGTAGCCATTTTTTAGATAAATACCGCTGCCCATAAATTTACCAAAGCTGTTTTTTACCGTGGCTTTGCCGCCTTCAACATGTAAAAGAACAATGCCCTTTCTCACAATAACCCGTCTTTGCGCTACGTCTTTAATCTTTACGTAGATATCGCCATTGGGCAGAGGGGCTATTTCCCTTGGTGCACCGGGCAACGCGTCGATCAGCATGGTCGCATTAAAACCTGCCGGTAAAACAAGGCCTGCATTATCGTCGGCATTTTTATGTATTGGAGTATCACTCTTCAACGCGTTGAAGACAACTAACCCTATAAGCGCTACTACAGGCAGCAAAAGGGTAAGTAATTTTTTATTTTTCATTTGGTGTTTCGTTTAGTTTCTCAAATTAAATCAATATAGTGCAAATAAGAAAATCTAATTGTGTATGTAATACAATTATTATATTATAAGTCGCAAATGGAAGATTTTAATAACCTGTTGCTATAAAGCTGTTTTTAATAACTACTTGCTTTTGTTAAAAGATCAACGGCGTCGCTTTTTAGGTCAAGGTTAACCGCTGCCGTAATTTCATGCAATTGTTTTATACTGGTGGCGCTGGCAATTGGTGCGGTAATACCCGGGCGGGCAATTACCCATGCTAAAGCTGCACTTGCCTGGGTAGTTTTATAGTCGGCTGCTACCTGGTCAAGCGCTGCTAATATTTTATAGCCACGGTCATTAAGGTATTTTTTTATGCCTTGCCCGCGCGGGCTTTTAGAAAGATCGTTTTCTGAGCGGTATTTACCGGTCAAAAATCCGCTGGCTAACGAATAATAATTGATAACCCCAATATCATTTTCGCGGCAAACCGGCTCCAGCTCGCTTTCATAACGTGCGCGCTCATATAAATTATATTCGGGCTGTAAACATTGGTAGGCCGCTAAGTTATGGTCCTTGCTTACCTGTAAAGCCTCCCTTAACCTATCGCCACTATAATTTGATGCGCCTATAGCCCTAACCTTCCCTTCTTTTATCAGTTTGGTATAAGTTTCTAATGTTTCTTGCAACGGAGTGTTCTTATCATCATCGTGCGATTGGTACAGGTCGATATGATCTGTCTGCAAGCGCTTTAATGATGCTTCAACAGCTTGTGTAATGTAGGCTTTTGATAAACCCTTCTTGCCCTCGCCCATGGGCTTACCCACTTTTGTGGCAATGATCACTTTGTTGCGCTTGCCGCTTTTTTTAAGCCAGTTGCCAATTATAGTTTCAGATTCGCCCCCTTTATTACCGGGTTTCCAGGTAGAATAAACATCGGCTGTATCAATAAAGTCCAACCCCATATCAATATAGGCGTCCAAAATATCAAATGAGGTTTGCTCATCAATGGTCCACCCAAAAACGTTACTGCCCAAAGCGAATGGACGTATCTTAATGCCCGACTTGCCAATCTCCCTTTTCTCCATTTTAGATCAATTATGCTTAGTTATTTGTTCAGCCAGTTCGTCTGTCCAGCCGGAAAGATAAGGTTCTGTGCCTGTTATTCGTTGCCAGTTGCCGTCTTCGTCTTTGGCAATTACCAAATGGAGCGAATCATCTATCGAATTAAATTGCCAGGTGTCGTTAGATCCGAACGAACTGGTTTGTTGGGCAATGCCTGTGATCGCGCTATCCGATCCGGTTAATGTAGCGTTGAACGATGGTTTCATAAACTTTTTAGTTATAATGGTATAACATCGTTTACATTGATGTGTTTGACAAGATTGAAACTCATTTCCGCTTGCAAATGGAGAGAATGAAAATAACAAAGCCGGATATTTTTGATATCCGGCTTTGTTGTACAGGTTTTATCCCGGTAGTTTTATTTACCAGCCTGAACCTTTTTTTGCAGAACCGCTTGCGATATGGCCTTCGGCAGTTGCTTTGCTCATGATAGCAGCCATTTTGTTGCCTGCTGCATCTTTACCTGTTGCAATGTACCTGCCTGATTTTACATCAATAGTAGGATCTAACATTGGTACATTTTTAGTTTTTGTTTTTACTGAATAAGCGGTAATTGTTCCCATGATAAGTTTTTAAATGTTTTAATTGATTAACTCGGGTTACGAGTGATTTGTTTTAACAAACATACTTTTTTATAGGTAACAAGCGAATATTTACAGCTAAAAATTATCACAAAAAAAACCCCTTTTTTGGCTCATTTAAGCGGTTTTGTTAATATGTGGATAACTTTTAAGCCATCCGCTGTGCAAACCAGCGCGTTTGAACCTAAAAAATCTCCGTTTAGCTATAAATCTTTGTACGCAGCGGGGGCTTTGAAGTTTTAATTATTATGCATTATTTTACGCTGACAAACGTGAGATATTATTATAACCTGTAACTAATTAATTGCAATGAAAAAAAAGGAATCAAGCATATTATATCTTTTGTTAGGTATATACGCCTTAATGATAAACTGGTATTATAACCACTCTATTATTTTACTGATCATATGTTACATATTCTGGCCAATATACCTGGTGTACGAGTTGCTCACCGGCCATTTATCGCACGGTATGTGGAGGCATATACCGCTATCTTATTTTAATTAGCTTGTTTTTTGATTTCACAGATTAATTTTTGATTACACCGATTATTGAATGGTTATATCGGTGCAATCAAAAAAATAAAAATCAGTGCAATCCTTTTAATTATATTTTCTCAACCACTACCGCTGTACCGTAAGCCAGCACTTCGGTAACGCCCTGCATAATTTCATTAGCATCATAACGCATGTTGATAATTGCATTAGCGCCCAATACCTGCGCATGTTGTATTAATAAGCGATAAGCCTCCTCTCTTGAATTTTCGCAAAGCTCCACATAAATAGAAAGCCTGCCGCCAAAAAGCGACTGGAAGCCGCCTGCTATATTACCCAAAGCGCTGCGGCTGCGTACCGTTATGCCACGTATTACGCCTAAATGTTTAACAATACGATAACCTTCTAAAGATGTACTGGTAGTAATTAGTGAAGTATCCATGATAATGGGTTTAATTAAGTGATTGGTATATCAAATATATTATTTTAGATGTGAAAGAACTACTGTTGTTACGTATTGGGAATCGCGTTTAAAAATTTTACGTGCCTGGCGTATTCAATAAATATAAAAATACAGGCCTCGTGCGATGCCTTCCCCTAATATTAGGGGAAGGAGGAGGATAGGGTAAAACAAGTTGACGGGTTTTAAAACGATTTCCCTGTTGTTACGCATGTATAAGCTAACTTTCAATATAAATTGTGTACCTTTGCAGTCAACGGTATACAAATATGCTATTTCCTGATAGCCTGCCTGCCAACCGGCTTTTTTAAACGGATTCCTTTTTCTAACCGCTGCCATACCGTTGCTGCAGCCTGTTAACATGATCCAATTAAAGCGCGTTTGACCTTATAATAGGTTAGGTATTGGTATTACAGGTAACACGGAAATGGCTAAGTTTTAACTAAAACATACAAATATGGCGAAATCACAGGCTACCTTCATGAAGAAGCAACTCGAAAAAAACAGGCAGAAGAAAAAAGAAGATAAAGAGCAACGCAAGCTGGACCGTAAAGAAAATGCCGGCGGCAGCGACCTTGACAGTATGATGGCCTACGTTAACGAATTTGGAGAGATCACCTCAACCCCTCCTGAAAAGAAATAGTATCAGACAAAGTCTTTAGTCAGAAGTCTTAAGAAAAAGCCTAAAAACTTACGATGTTTTTAGGCTTTCTGCTTTCATTACTTTATCCCGCCAAAAGCGGCAAAATAAGAGTTTTTGTGTAGTATCTCTACGTGTTTAAAGCCAACCTTGGTTAATAAACCCATTTGGTAATTTACAGAGCGTGGCGTATCCTCATGCGCTACATAATCCAATACCTTTTGACGGTATTCCGGCCCGCCAAGTGTTTCTAAATAATCACTGTAGTTTTTGCTGAATAATTGCGCTATAGGCGGAGAGTCATGGGCAATGAGGTCTGATATCCAAATACAGCCTCCCGGTTTTAGCGTTTTATAAAATTTGGTAAAAACCAGTTCCCAGTCGGCATCATCACGTAAATGATGTAATGTAGCAGCAGCCAGTATAATATCAAAGTGCCCGTCCGGCAAAGCCAGGTTGCGCATATCTTCCTGAATCAAAGTTACTTTGCCGGTAGTTTGTGCCGATACACGTTCTTTTGCCCGTTGCAACATCGGCAAGCTCAGATCGTTCAGCGTACAATTCAGGTTGCTGATCTTGCTTAGCATTTTTAAGGTATAGTTACCTGCGCCACAGCCTATGTCTAATAATTCGGTAGCGTGAGAGTTAACATATTTGGCAGCTTCCGTACAAAGCTCCATGGTAAGCGGCGCGTCAATAGTGGTAAGCTGCCCGGTATCAAGGTTAGCGAAGCGTTCTACATCATTATCAAATCTTGTCCTTATCTCTTCGTTGGTCGATTTTTGTGAGTAATCCATGTTTCAAATCTACTTAAATCTATATTACTCCTCAATAAATTCCAGTATATCCCCAGGCTGGCAGTTTAAAACCCGGCATATCGCTTCCAATGTTTCCAACCTGACCGCTTTGGCCTTGCCTGTTTTTAATATGGACAAATTAGCCATAGTGATGCCTACCTTTTCACTCAGTTCGGTTAATGACATTTTGCGCCGTGCCATCATCACATCTAAATTTACAATTATGGGCATGGCTACACGGTTAGGTCTTGTTCGTCTTTTAATGCTTTTCCCTGGCTAAAAGCCCTATATAAAAGGAAAAATGTAAGTCCCATGCCAATAGGCTTCCACCACCCGCTCCATACATTCCAGTTAATAACAACATCAGGTGTAAAATAACTATAAAAAACTAGCCTCAATAACCAGTTAACCGCAAAGCTAACTATGGGGTATAATATCAAACTTATCGCTATCAATTTTAGGCGCCATATATTATTATCAGTAAAAGCCAACCCTTTTGAAAGGTCGAAAATAAAGTTTAAGAACGCCCCTATTAAATATAAAAAATAGGCAAGCCCTATCATCGCAATAATAAATAACACCACATCCATTACATCTTTTACGATTTTTGAAACCGGTATCAATATGGTTGAATCTCTTTGGTAGTAAAAAAACTTAACCGGCGTGTCTGCAAGATAAGCCTGGTAGTAATCACCATTTCTTTCTCGCCCTTCCTTCCTTAAGATCGCCCTTCGGACATAGCCCTGGCCATGCTCTGCATGGAATTTTACAGAATCGGCGTACCACTCTTCTCCTTTATTGTCATTTATTTTCCAGAAAGGCAGTTTTATATAATATCGTCTGTGTTCAAGGTCTTTATAACCATTTATAGCGTACCACTTTATGTTACAGGTATCGCAATAGGTGCCATAAGAAGTACCTATTAAACCAACTGTCATACCTCCCAAATTATACATCGATGCACCTTTGTTGGCCCAATAAGTAGCGGTAACTCTGCCCATGCTATCATATTCACGATAACTTGCAGTGTCGTTTTTAGTGCTCATAGGAGTTAAATTTGGGGTAACACTAATTGTCAAGGCTGGTAAGGGATAATAACAGCTTATTGCATAATAAACCAGTAATGAAATTACATATGCTGTAACAACCACTCTCACTACAAGATCTGAATTTTGCTTGATTTTCATTGTATAATCGTTAGGTTAAACAATTATACAATTTAATTATTGATGAAAGGAAATAATTTATCGATTTTCGATAAATTATTAAAAAGAAGCTAATTATTTCACCAGCATCATCGTATGCACCTGTTGTACGCTCCCATTTTGTAAACGGGCATAATAAGAACCCGCCGCATAGCCTTTATTTTGGAAAATAACCTCGTGGCTGCCCTGGTCCTGTACACCATCAACAATCGTGCTCACCAGTCTCCCTTCCATACTGAATACCTGGATAAGCACATGCCCGCCCTGCGACTGGAAGTTTATAGTAGTAAAATTTGCAAATGGGTTTGGATAATTATAAATAAGGTTATTGCCGGCCGTTGCATTATAAATATCCGCATAGATCGGACTTCTTATATAGGCAGGTTTTGGTAATTGTTAAGCATTACATTATTCAAAATATCAGGCGCACAGCAAAACCACTCCTGTAACACAGATGAGTATACCGACCTGAAATCATATTGCATGGGGATATTGTCATTAACACTTACATTACTGCTGATAACCGGGCTTGTGCCTAAAACCCCGCCCTGTATATAATCGCCGAATAAAAACAGCGGAGCTGCAGCGCCATGATCGGTACCTATACCGGCATTTGATTTAATACGGCGCCCAAATTCAGAAAAAGTCATACCCATTACGCGCTTGGAAGCACCCAGGCCTTTCAAATCATCCATAAACGCCTTTATCGCATCAGACATTTGCATTAACAGGTTGGCGTGTGTGCCGGTTTCGGTAGCGCCGGTATTTACCTGGTTGGCATGGGTATCAAAACTGCCGATACTCACCATATACACCCGTGTTTTTAAGCCACCCGCAATTAAGCGTGCCACTATTTTTAGCTGGTTAGCCAATGAGTTGTTGGTTGGGTAGGTGCCCTGCGTGGATATTTTAGCTGCCGCTGCTTTAATTACTGTGCCGTATTGCTGTGTTTGCTGCGATACCTGCCTGATGTAGGTCAACTCTTTACCCGCATTAGTATTTGGCGCGGTATCCTGTATGCCATTTATAAGGTTATAAAAATTGTTCGGGTCGGATATAGCCAAACCCATATTTACAGCCGGCCCCTGGAAAGCGGGGGAAACCGTTGAACCAATTTGAATAGCCAAAGGGTCGGGCATTATGGCATTTGGGTAGCCAATTGGGTAATTGGCGTACTCTTGCCCAAGGTAACGGCCAGACCACCCGCTGTCTAATACCTGGTCAGAATTTGCGGCAGTAAGCCATATATCCGTAGCTCTAAAATGCGAGAAATTGGGATTGGGGTAACTAACAGATTGCACAATTTTTACCTTGCCGGCATTATACAGGCTTTGCAATCCCGTCATGGCCGGGTGCAAACCGGTAAAGCTGGTGCCGTCAAGCGCCAGTATTTTGCTTTTTGGCAGCATGATGTTTGCCCTTGCATTGCTTAGGTTATCAAACTGGTCAAGCGGCACCACCATGTTCAGCCCATCGTTACCGCCTGTCATCTGGATAATTACCAAAACATGGTCGGTTTCTTCGGGGGCGGCTGTTAACGCCGTCATAAACGGCGACGCGCCAAATGCCTTAAACGCAAAACCGTTAATGAGCGCCGGCATTACTATGCCTGCCGGGATCGCCTTACCTAAAAAATCTCTTCTTTTCATGATAGCTGGTATTCCGACAGGTCCATAATATATTTATACAAAGCCGACAAACGGGTAACCACTATCTTTTTTAATGATGCATCAGTTGGGGCAGCTAAGTAAGCGTTCCAGGCATCGGTCCAATAATGATCTGCTAATTGTGCCGATAATAAGATCGACTTTAAGAAAGTGATAACGTCAGTCCCCACATCTACCACATACAATTGGGCAAGCACATTGCTGATCAATATATTCGGATCTGCCGGGTTGGAGAGTTTTTGGGTGTAAGCAACAGGGTCAATTACCAATATCTTGCCATTGCGCGAATAGCCGTTGGCGATCATGGTATCGGTAAACTGGTTGCGCTTGGGCAGGGTATCTGTATTTATCCAGATCTCATGATATTGGGGCGCCTGGTAATAAGCCGCCCATCCCGCCACATTGGGCGGGTCGCCTAAGTTTTGTGAATTGTTTGATGCCTGGGTACGTACATAATCCCACATATAATAGGCATTTACATAATCCGTATCCGCAGGGAAAACCATTTCAAACTCGCGGCAGGTGCCTACAAAGAAATCTAACGGGCTTTTGATTAAACAGCCCTTGTTTAACGGGTCGAAAAAATGTTGACTGGTTAACAGCGCTTTGAGTACCGGCTTAATTTCGTAATTATTGGTGCGCAATATATCCGCCAGCGGGGCTATCACATTGGCTTCAGTAACATCATCTATATTATAATAAACAAAGAACCGGTAGAGGTAACGGCAGATAAACAAGGCGCACTCATTGGTGGCAAATATCATATCCAGCATGTCATCAAGTTCGGTTGCGCCTGCGACACCTGTTTTGCCCGTGATCAGCTTGTTTCCATAAAATGCCGAAAATTGTTTGTTGGCCACATCATGCTTTGTAGCATCAAACCCCGAAGAAATGGTTGTGGCGTTAACCGTATAACCTGTTAACACCCTCGCCGCAGCTTTCACGTCATCTTCGGTATAATGAGAATTTGGCCCTTTGCCAATAGTGAACAATTCCTGCAACTCGCGGCCATAATTTTCATCAGGCGCGGTTTTAACATTTACGTAGCCGTTGAGGTAACGCAGCATGGCAGGGTCGATGGTTATTTGCTTTGCCAGTTGCCTGAAGTTACCCAGCGAATAGGTCCTTAATAACGCGTTATGCTTATATTCATAGCGCGAATCGGCAACGGTAGCGGTTTGTGTGGAAAAATGATTGTGCCAAAAAAGCACCATTTTTTCCTGTATGCTGGGTGTTTGTTTGACCATTTGCCCCAGCCACCAGGCTTTGTAGGAGGTTGTGCGCAAACTGTCGGCCGTACCATCAGTATAGGGTGCATTTACCCACGTTTGCCCAACCGGCACGTTGGCATCGGTATAAGAAGTACTGTTGTAATTATTAACGGGTGGGGCAGGGGCAGCCGTATTGGTGAGCAGGGCGTCAACAACTACTCCTAAAGATTTGCCGCTAAAGGCCGCTATATCCGCTTGTTTTACGCCAAAAAGGGTACGCTTTAACAATTGAACAAGTTCCGCATTACCAAAAGTACCGGTATAAGGCGCTAAGCCCGAAAAGGTGCGAAATGGTTTTTTTTGCAATTGGGGTTCAATTACCTTATCTTCTTTGTCAATAATGGCCATTCAGGGGTATTTTATGCTAAAGGTATACAAAGTGTTTAGTAATTGCAACAAGTATGTTACAAGAATTATATACATCACGCAGAAGCAAAAAATGCACACCACAAACTATTGCAGCAACAATTTCAAATCGCCCGGCGATACAGTTAACTGTCCCGCTTTTGGGAGCCGGCGTGTAAGCTCTCGCCAATTGGGGTCTTTAGTGTAAATTTCTTTCAGCATTGTGGCTGCTTGCTTAACGCCTTTATTATTGGCTAAGGTAATGGCATGCCAGTATTTCATTTCGAGATTGGCTGGGAACATCTTTTCGGCAGTGCTGTATTCTAACATCGCTTGTGGCATATTGCCTTTTTCAACTTGCAGGTCGCCATTGTTCATGTGTTCGTAGGCACGGTGTAGTTTCAGCAGACGCGACAATTCAACTATCGGGTCGGCGCTGTCTTCTACGCGCAGGTCTATCAGTTTATCATCTTCTACGTTTTTCACCGGCTTACCCGAAACTTCAATAATGGCCGCCGCCTGCCTGCCGCGGATATCGCCGCCCGCACCCTGCGCGGCTTTTAGGCATTCCAAAACCCGCTCGGCCAAAGGCATATTTACATTCTTTAAAAAAGCTTTTTGCATAGCAATGCAAACCTGGTCGGTAAGCATCATGTTGGATTGTACGGAGTAATTTACCCCATGGATATCCCTTGCAAACTCAATACAGCTTTTGCCTGTATATACAGCGGTTTCGCCTTTTACGTTTAAGAAAGCCACCTGCCTAACTTCGCGGCCGGCGTCTTGTTTAAGTAGTTGGTTCAATGCGGTTTGCGGGTCCTTACCCCGCTCCATTAATTGCAGGCCCAGCGGACCGTAAGATTTTTTGATGAATGATTGCGTGGCCACCACTCCAACGCCCGACTTGCCCCAGATAACCAAACTGCCCACGCTGAACCAATGGCTTTGAACAGCCGCCGCCATTTCGCCGGTTTTCGGGTCGCGCGCTACGATGGAAAAGGTATGGGCAAGCGGCTCGTTTGCTTTGTACACCTGCGCAAATACGGGGGTTGACAAAAGAATTGCGGTGCAACAGGCGAGAATGGTCTTTATGGATTTCATAGTACTAACTTACAAAATAATGGCGTTAATGCTTCTTATTCACTTTAAAAGCAGGGGCTTGTGCGATTCCCTCCCTTGGGAGGGCGGAGGGAGGGGTTTCGCAAAGATGCACAGCGGCGAAACCCCTCCCTGCCACTTCATATCCAGCCGCACCCCTCCCAGGGGAGGGAATTTTATTCACTATTTCTCTTTCTTTAATTTAACATTAATGGTTTTAATCCTCACCTTGTCATCTATACCCGTAAAAGCACCCTGGTCGGTTATTCTATGATAAAACTGGATCTTGTCTACCCCGTCTGCGCGGATGGTCTTAAGGCCAACAGAGGGGGCATCTGTAAAATATTCTTCGCCGTCAACCAATAGCATTTTTACGGCCTCACCCTGGGCGACGATCATGCCATCTTTATTGACCTCTACATTGGGTATGCGTTGCAGCAGGTCGCCCAATTTGTCATTGGGTTGTATCACAAAGGCGCTGGCTTTGTATTCAATGGTATCACCTGTTGGTTTGTTGTTGACTTTATAAAAGGGTGTTTCTTTCTGTAAGAAAAACGCGATGGTGAGTATTAGTGCAAATAAAAGTGATAGATGTTTTTTCACAAAGGTTTGATTGAATGATGTGCCAATTTACAACATTATTTGGTAATAGTTATATTATCAAAAAGGTGCATAAACGCAACTTGTTGATTGTCAATAATTTGACCACTTTTGTTAAAGTGCTCATTATTACCGTTTTAAACTAACTTTAAATGCGGATATAACGTCAAGTAGTTTATTTACAGTATATTATACGCTTGTTCACGATGGTGTATTGGTATGAACGTGAACACATTGCCAACAATCCACACGCGGCCAAATTTTCAACAATCCCCTTAAACCCCGGCTAATGCATTAACTTTACCATTCACTTAAAAAGGAATAAACCGTTTGGCAAAAGACGCTACCAAGGAAACGCCGTTAATGCAGCAGTATAATACCATTAAAACAAAGTACCCCGGTGCTTTGCTGCTGTTCCGCGTGGGCGATTTTTACGAAACCTTTGGCGAGGATGCTATAAAAGCCTCGGGTATTTTAGGCATTGTGCTTACCCGTAGGGCCAATGGCTCGGCTACTTATATAGAATTGGCGGGTTTTCCGCACCATTCGCTGGATACGTATTTACCTAAGCTGGTCCGTGCCGGTCAGCGCGTTGCTATATGCGACCAGCTGGAAGACCCAAAAACTACCAAAACCATTGTAAAGCGCGGTGTTACCGAACTGGTTACACCCGGCGTAGCTACCAATGACAATATCCTGCATCAAAAAAGTAATAACTATTTGGCATCGCTGTATTTCGAGAAGAACAGCATCGGCATTGCCTTAATAGATATATCAACCGGCGAGTTTTTAACCGCGCAAGGCAGCAGCGATTATATTGATAAACTATTGCAGGGATTTACTCCCAGCGAGATCATCTACCCCAAAAGCAGGCAGGCGGATTTTAAAGAAACCTTCGGCGACAGGTTTTATACCTATACCCTTGACGAATGGCCCTATAGCGGCGATTACGCTAACGAAACGCTGTTAAAACACTTTGGCGTACAATCGTTAAAAGGTTTCGGTATTGACAGGCTAAACCTGGGCATTATAGCTGCCGGTGTAGCGCTGCATTATTTGAATGAAACCGAGCACCGCAATTTGCAGCATATCTCCGCCATCAGCAGGATAGAAGAGGACCGCTATTTATGGCTGGACCGGTATAGTGTAAGGAATTTAGAACTGATCGGCTCGGCCAATGAGAACGCCATGACACTGGTTGATGTGCTTGACCATACCTGCTCGCCCATGGGTGCCCGCTTGCTGCGCAGGTGGATAGTGATGCCGTTAAAGGAAATTAAACCTATTAACGACCGCCTCGGTGTTGTAGAATATTTGATAGCACAGGAAGAATTACGAGATACCCTGCAACAACACATCCGCCAGATAGGTGACCTGGAACGGTTAATATCCAAAATCGGCCTTCAAAAAGCCAACCCCCGCGAGGTTTGCCAATTGAAGAAGGCGTTAAAGGCCATTGAGGTTATCAAATCGCTCTGCGAAACATCCGAAAGCCAGCCGCTAAGAGCCATTGGCGAACAACTGAACCCCTGCTCGTTAATGAGCGAAAGGATAGAAAAGGAACTAAACCCCGAGCCACCTGTAATGATCATCAAAGGCTCGGTAATGAACGAGGGTATTAATGAGGAACTGGACCGGCTGCGGAAAATTGCTTTTGGCGGCAAGGGCTATTTACTGGAGATACAAAAACGCGAAGCGGAAAGTACCGGGATACCATCGCTTAAAGTATCCTTCAATAATGTGTTTGGTTATTATTTAGAGGTTACCCATAGCCACCGCGATAAAGTACCCACCGAATGGATACGCAAGCAAACCCTCGTTAATGCGGAGCGTTACATTACGCCCGAGCTAAAAGAATACGAAGAGCAGATATTAGGCGCCGAGGAGAAAATATTAGTAATTGAAACCAAGCTGTATAACGACCTTTTATATTCATTGGCCGAATATATTAAACCTATCCAACTCAATGCGCAGTTGATAGCGCGATTGGATGTGCTGCTTAACTTTGCTACTATAGCTATCAAAAACTATTATGTAAAGCCGAATATAAACGATAGCCGGGTAATAGATATTAAGGGTGGCCGCCACCCGGTTATTGAAAAGAACCTGCCATTAGGTGAGGAATATATTACCAATGATGTTTTCCTTGATTCGGAAACACAGCAGATCATCATCATTACGGGGCCGAATATGGCGGGTAAATCTGCCTTGTTAAGGCAAACCGGGCTGATCGTGTTAATGGCGCAAATGGGCTGTTTTGTGCCCGCAAAAGCTGCTGACATTGGTTTGGTAGATAAGATATTTACAAGGGTAGGGGCATCGGATAACCTTTCCTCCGGCGAATCGACCTTTATGGTGGAGATGAATGAAACGGCCAGCATCCTCAATAATTTATCCGACAGAAGCCTGATCCTATTAGATGAGATTGGCCGCGGTACATCCACTTATGATGGTATCTCCATAGCCTGGTCCATTGCCGAATATTTGCATAATCACCCAACCGCCAAAGCCAAAACGCTGTTCGCCACGCATTATCATGAGCTGAACGAGCTAAGCAATTCATTTAACCGTATCAAAAACTTTAATGTTACCGTAAAAGAAGTGGGCAACCAGGTCATCTTCTTGCGGAAGCTGTTGCCCGGTGGGAGTGAACATAGCTTTGGTATCCACGTAGCTAAAATGGCCGGGATGCCGCAAAAGGTATTGAGTCGCGCCAACGAAATATTGAAGAAACTGGAACATGAGCGTACAGGAGGGGAGCACATCAAGGAAAGCATCCGCAAGGTGCAAAAACAGGCGGTACAAATGCAAATGTTCTCGATAGATGACCCGGTGCTGGTAAAGATCAGGGATACGCTTAATAACCTTGATGTAAATACATTAACACCGGTTGAAGCGTTGATGAAATTGGACGAGATACAAAGGGTTATAAAAGGGTAAACCCCATTGCCTGTGTCCTCACAGGCAATCGCCCGGTAGTTGTCGGTGAAGACACCGACAACGGGTATTGTGTATATGTTAATATGTTAAAAACATCTGTCAACACCTCCCAACACTTACAACTAATTTTAGGGCATGAATATTAAGCGTTATTCCCGGTTATGTATGCTTCTTTTTGCGGCTACGGTTATGTTAACCTCCTGCCATAGCCGTAAAGCGCTGATGAAGGGTGACGAAATCGCAAAAGCTCAGCAAAACAGCGGCGCAAGAGAAGATGTATTGAAGGGCCAGCCCGGCGAGATCGTAAAACCACAAGCCAGCATCGCTGATAAATATGCAGAGTTAATGGCTGTTGATAAACGCGATATCCAAAATGGCCGTCTTTATTCCTTCATAGACCAATGGATGGGCGTACCCTATAAATTTGGCGGTTTGGATAAGGAGGGGATAGATTGCTCCGGCTTAAGTGTATTGCTGGAGCAGGAAGTTTATGGCATAACTATTCCCCGCACATGCAGCCAGCAGGTAACAGTTATTAAACGTAAATATGAAGAAGAGCTAAAAGAAGGCGACCTGGTTTTCTTTGATTTTGACGGCAAGCAGTTCAGCCATGTTGGGGTTTACCTGCAAAACGGCTATGTGGTACATGCCAGCTCAACAAAAGGGGTAATGATCATAAACTTACATAGCCCGTCTATGTATAAATACTTCTCGCGGGGTGGGTCAATTAATTTCCCGGTGGCGGCAACCGAAAGCGGTTTTTAATATTCATACCTCAATAGTTTACTTAATTGGGTAACTTTGCCGCATTATGCCTAACGATAAAGAAAAATACGGTTTCTGGACTAAATATAAAAAGTTTGCGGCATACGAGATCCTGTTATACGTGATCATGATCGTAGGCATTATACTGGGTATTATTATTTTTAGTTAGTCTTTGGTAAGCGTTACGATGTAATGGTCGGTTTCTTCCACCTTCTCATAAAAGCCAATAAGGTCATCATATAAATCTTTGCTGTAAGTGCCGTCAATAACTTCCAGTTCGCGGTTGTAGATCAATTTTCCACCCTTAATTGCAAATGTGGCCTTATAGTTACCGAACGGCTTCTTAATGAACACATTTAACGGCGCGATGGTAGAATGGTAGCCTGCCGGCAGCGTGTAGATGATCTCATCCTCATCGGTATACCCATCATTGATATACACGTCATTGCTTCGGTTAAGTACCCCGCGCGGTGGTGCGCCCGCCCGGTTTACCGGGTTTAGCGCGAAATGAATTTTGCCATTGTCCGTAGAGGCAAAACTGGCCGCGGTAAACTTTACGTTTTCAATTGTTACCGGTTGTTCTTCCTTCTCTTGTTTTAAATTAAGTGCATCAACGGTCATGTTATTGATACTGTATACCTTTTGTATCATTTTTCGCTGCTCAGCAGGCGATTCATCCAAAAAAGCATCTCGGTTTGCGTATTGTAAACCTTTAAAAGTAGTGTTAATGTCGCCGCTAATTTCGCCTGATGGATTGATGGTAATATCTGTCTTGCGCACCTCTAAATTACCGGCTGCTGAATATTTTGGGGTACGCATCAATTTGCCGCCCTGCGGTGTACAGGCCAATACGGTACGGTCATCAGTAAAGTCGCCTAAATAACCAAAAGGTATCTTTTGGCTGGTGCATTCCAGCCAGGTAGTATCATTTTTAAAGGGAATGCATAAAATTACGTGATCGCCCTGGTTCATGCTGGCAAAATCACCCAGCATGCTTACCTTGCGGTCGCCCGAATTTACCACGCAGTAATAAGAATCGATATTTACCAGCTTTAATAACGCCTGCGTATAATTCACCAGGCCCTTGCAATCGCCATAATTCAGTTTGTCAACATCAGATGCCAGGAACGGCTGATAACCGCCTATACCAATTTGCACGCTAATGTAATGGGTTTTACCCTGCATGTATTCATATATCTTTTTTGCCTTTAGCTTGTCGTTGGCGATGCCTGCGGTTAGTTCTTTAATGTGTAGCGCTGTTTCTTCGGGGATGGCTTGCCGGTTTAACAGCAGCTTATCATATTCCCATTTGCCCAGTTCCTGCCAATTAGTAAAAGAACCTTTTATACCCTCGTATTCAAACTTTTCGGGTGCTATTTTTACTTGTGGCAAATAGGTTTCCTTATCAGGACTGTAAGGCTCCGGCTTAAACGCTTTTAAATTATTTATATGCCAGGTATAGGTTTTCATTCCCGCCTTATCGGTAGCTATTTCTGCTTTTGACGGGATGTTTATTTCTTTTACCCTGATATTAAAATCAGGCTTACAGGTAAAAATATAGCTACTTTTTTCAACAGAGGCAGACGGCGCGATATAAGGGCTCCAATCAGCAAAATTGAGCGACTGTTTTGAACGCAGTTCACACTCATACACAATGGTATATGGGTATTGTGTAACGGCCGGTATGTAATGTTTTACGCGGGTGTCCTCAAATAACGAAAAATCATGCGCCGCGCTTTCATCCTGAAAATCGCTTTGCGAAAATTTGCTTAGCTGTTTTCCAAATTCGTCATACACCATCCCTTTTATATAGGATATTTTATTGCTCTTGTTATAAAAGAAAGCCATGTGCGCTGCATCATCGCCATTTTTGTTTAACACGGTAATAGCGGTTTTAATATGATAGGTTGTGTTATCAAAGTCTTTCACTTCAACAGTTACCACTTTGTCGCGCACAACAGCGCTTGCATAGGGCAGTAAATTTTTAGGAATAAGCGCAGCTTCGTAATTATTAGTTTGCTGTGCAACGGCTATTGGAGTAAACCCTAACAAGGATAAAAATAAAAACAACCGCTTCATTATTGCTTCTTTTTTATAGTTATACTGTTCTGTTCGGTAGCTATTATCCGGTTATAAAACTCTTTAAGCGCCGGGTATTCTGCCTGGTCATATACCGATTTTGTGAATTGTGTATTGTAGCTGAAAGAAAAGGAACTATCATCCGCTTGGAAGTCGGTCACAAATCTACCGGCGTTATTGGGCAAAGTCACCCCAACGTTTTTAGGAGGCATTTCAACCGCGTATTGCGCCGGTAGGTGAAGTACTACGTTATATCGATCATCAGAAGGCATACCCCAGTCAACCGGATAATCACGTTCCGGTAATTTAAAGGGGTTAACGGTGACTTTATTAAAAAAATAGGGGTCGAATATATAATTGCCTTTACCCAGTTTATCATAAGCATCAATTTCGACTTCGAATTTTTCACTTAGCGGCGCATTAAGGCTATCCAGGTTTTCAACACTTGCTTTTGTTATTTTTAGTTTAGGCAGCCTTTCATCTAAATTCTCGGCGTACTCGTCAAACGAGTTGAATTTTTTGATCGCTTTGCGGGCCTCGTATGCACTGTAACTTAACGAATAGTGGGTAATGGTGCCCTTTATTTTGCCGTTTTCCTGTAATGCCAGGTCAAAATTATAGATCTCGTTTTCCCGCTGTTTTGAAGTGTTGAGGTCTATCCAGTAAGATGGTTTATTTAAGCTAAATGCCCTGCCTTTATCATTTAAACATTTTAGCGGCAAAATGCCAAAACCCAGTAATGGATCAGATGCATCCAGCAAATAGCTTTTATCGCCTATGTTAGCCTTTGCTATCACATAATTAAAATCGCCTATTCCGGGATATAGCATGTTTATATCCCCATGGTTCCTGGTTGATAATATTACCGCTTCAGTAGGTATACCGGCATCATTTAATGTAGCAACTAAAGCCAGGTTAATATCTGCGATACTACCGTTATGCGAGCTAACCGCGGCTTTAACACCATCAACACTATAAATACCATTAAAATCGTTCCATTTAAACCATTTTTGCAGGTAGCCATAAACAGCTTTGGCTTTTTCTAATTCGTCTTTGCCTGCAATTATTTCCTTTAATTTGTCTTTAAACAAATCTCTCTTTTTCAGTTGCCCGCCAAATTCATCGGTGATTTTTAATTGCTGATCAATATCTTTCCAATCCTTGGTCACTTTTGTTTTTACCATGGTATATGGGTTGGTAAACTCCTCCAACTCAAAGCTAATGGCAGATAAGAAGTTTTTAGGCGATGTCATATAATCTTCCTCAACAAACGCCGGAATATCGCTCATGCCATAGATTATTTTTGAACAGGCATTTTTTTGGCCCCTTATGTCTATGCAATCAGGTTCTGCCACGCCCAGGCTTTTGGTAAGCTTTCGTCCGCCGCGTAAGCTTGCTTTATAGGCGTAATAAGCCGGTATGTGTACCTCGTATTCTGAATATACTTTGGGGATATCGTCCTGGAACTCCCACGACCGGAAAGTTTCATAATAATAAGGCGATTCAAGACGGTAACTGTACTCAATTATACCCCCTTTTTTCAGCGCCGGCATTGCGAATTTCATGATGTTCCAATGCTTATCGCGTTTAACATTAAATATGTTTTTAGGGTCCACAACGGCCTTTTGCAAAAGGCCATTGTTATCTGTATAGAAAGTAGTTGCTTTTATGTCGCTAACTTCTTCATAAGTATTGCCATCGCCCGTGTAAACAGGTATCTCAATATTTCCTTTGGAGTACCCCTTATTATCCAATATTTTGATCTTTACATGGTAATAAAAAAACAGCCGCAATTCGTCACGGCTGTTGGTGTTTATTCTCGACTCGCCAAATTCCTGTAAAACAACGGCGTGGGCAGATGTGTCTTTTTCATATTTTTTCATGTTTACCGCTTCGGCGCTAATATCGCCGTAAGTAAAATCTTGTGCAGAAACAGGGACTGAAAAGGCCATGACAATGCAGAATAGTAAAATTTTGTTCATAAATGTGACGTTATAGGTTTAACGCTGAAATGAAAATTAAAAAAGGAAATATAACGCTAAATAATTTATTCTGCTAAATCTTTTTATGACCTTTGCAGCCTTTCCTGGATAACCTGATAATGAAATTAAATTTAAAACGACCACTGGCTTTTTTTGACCTGGAAGCTACCGGAACCAATGTTGGTGCAGACCGTATTGTAGAAATATCTGTTATAAAGCTTCACCCGGATGGTACCGAAGAAGTAAAAACCTGGCGGGTACACCCGGATATACCTATCCCGCTGGAATCATCATTGATACATGGGATATACGATGAGCATATAGCCGATGAGCCCAAGTTTAAAGAACTGGCGCAGGATGTGGCAGATTTCATGAAGGACAGCGATCTGGCGGGATATAACTCGAATAAGTTCGATATCCCGATGCTGGCCGAAGAGTTTCTGCGTGCAGGCGTGCAATTTGATTTGGACAACCGTCATTTTGTAGATGTGCAAAACATATTTCACCAGATGGAGCAACGTACGTTAAAGGCGGCTTACCAGTTTTATTGTAATAAAGGGATAATAAACGCGCACTCGGCCGAGGCGGATACCCGTGCTACCATGGAGGTTTTGCTGGCGCAGATAGAAAAATATGCCGACACTGAGTTTGAAGATAAAAAAGGCATTAAAACAAAGCCGATTGTAAACGATATAGAGGCCCTGCACCAATTTACCAACTTAAACCGACCGGTTGATTTTGCAGGCCGGATGATATACAATGAGCAGGGCGAAGAAGTAATAAACTTTGGTAAGCATAAAGGCAAAAGGGTAGAGGATATATTTACAGCAGAGCCAAGCTATTATTCGTGGATGATGCAGGGCGATTTCCCGCTTTATACTAAACGCAAGCTGGAAGAAATATATAACCGCTGGAACAAAAAGCGTAATGCCGACCGCCAGGCCGCCAAACCCGCAGAAGCTAAACCCGTTGAGCAGCCTGTTGCAAAAAAGGAATTTGTAAAACCTGATGCTCCAAAACCGGCGCAACCATACAATCATCAAAACCGTGATAATAAACAGCCTTTTAAGAAGAAAGACGAACCAGCATTACCGGTAAATGAGGATATGCTGCAGCAGTTGGCATTAAAGTTTAAGAAGGGATTATAGGACACTAATTCGTGTTATTTTGTGTTTATAAACTGTATGTTCCTCTTCAACCCATCAAACTTTGCCCGTTTAACGGCCGAATTTTTAAATACTTTTTGGAAAACATCGGTTGTTATTTCCTGCAGGTCTTCGCTCTTTAAGTGCAGTAATTCGGGATGTGGCTCAAAGGCCGGTTCATTATGCAATACCGAAAAACGGTTCCAGGGGCAAACATCCTGGCAAATATCGCAGCCAAACATCCAGTTATCCATTTTGCCTTTAAATTCGGCCGGTATCTCATTTTTTAGCTCGATGGTAAGATAGGATATGCACCGGCTGCCGTCAACCACATAAGGGCCAACAATGGCATCGGTAGGGCAGGCGTCAATACAGCGGGTGCAGGTACCGCAATGATCTGCGGTGGGTTCAATATCATATTCCAGCTCCAGGTCAACTATCAGTTCGGCCAAAAAGAAGAACGAACCAACCTGCTTACTGATGAGGTTGGTGTTTTTGCCTATCCACCCCAGTCCTGATTTTTTTGCCCAGGCCCTGTCCAGTACCGGCGCCGAATCTACAAAGGCCCGGCCGCCAACCTCACCAATCTTTTCATTGATGATCTGTAGTAAGTGTTTTAACTTATCTTTTATAACTGAGTGATAATCTGCACCATAAGCATATTTGGATATTTTGGGAGCTAATGGATCTGCTTGCACATTATCCGAATAATAATTAAGCCCAAGAGAGATAACAGATTTAGCCCCATCAACCAATAACCGCGGATCGAGCCGCTTGTCAAAATGGTTTTCCATATACTGCATTTCGCCGTGCATGTCTTTTTTTAACCATTGCTCAAGGCGTGGTGCTTCTTCTTCTAAAAACTCAGCCTTGGCTATACCGCAAAACATAAAGCCCAGGTTTTTAGCCTCGGTTTTTATTAATTCGCTATATGCCTGTAGGTTGCGCTGCATTTGGCAAAGATAGTTAAAAGCCCCCTAACCCCCTAAAGGGGAACAATAGCGGATAATATGTAAAACAGGTTTTCATATCAACTGTTATTATCTTTTATAAAAGATAAAGCCATGATAATCACAGAGCATAAATCAACAGACAAAGACGCCTTAGCACATAACGACGATTCAGACCTGCATAACGATGAATTAGGCGAGAATACCGGTGAAGACACAGGCTTAGCCAAAGCCAATAAAGAAGAACAGGAAAAGAAAAAAGATCCTTCCGGCAAAGTACAACGCCCGGCTGAGGAAAATTTATAAAGCAAAAGGCGAAAGATCAACTTTCCGCCTTTGGTTATCATTCCCCTTTAGGGGGTTAGGGGGCTAAAAGCTATGCCTCACGCTATTGCTAAATGATTTCAAGTTCCAGAAGCCACTGTCCAATATCCTTCTAACGGTCATTAACGGATCATTAGCATCGCGTTTATCTGCCAGCTGGAAAGCCAGCTTAAAACCGCGTTTATGCAGCTCGGGCAGGTTTTGGGTATTCCATACACCAAACGGGAAGGCGAAATACTTTATAGGCTTCCCGGTTATTTCTTCAAGCAGTTTTGTTGGCTTGTCTAATTGGGTAACCCAATCATCAGTAGGCTTGAGCGTTATCTTGCCGTTTTTACCCATCATTTTCATGGTTGAGGTATGCGACAGTCTATCAAAACGATGATGATCCCAGGTATGGCTGCCTATCACGTTGCCGTCATCAGATAATTGCTTTACCTGCTCTTTGCTCATATAATGCGGGCGGCCCAAAGATACGGTCATGATAAAATAAACGGCTTTATAACCATATTTCTTTAACTCGGGCGCGGCTATCGTAAACTGGTCAAGATCGGTATCATCAAAGGTTAGCATCACCGGTTTGCTGGGTAGCGGCGTGCCTTTGGTTAAATACTCATATAGCTGATCGGGCAATACAGTGTGGTAACCGCTATCGTGCAGCATTTTTATATGCTCTTTAAATGTAGCCGGCGGCATGATATAATCTTTTGATGTTTTAGAATCGGTAGGGCGCCAGTCACGTATCTGGTGATAACATAATACGGGCACTTGTTTACGGGCCATTATAGCGGCATCATTTGACTGTGCAACGGCCTGATACTGCAAAAATAAACCCAAAACACAGACTAATAGCGGGGTAATAAATGATTTTAACATATAAAATTGATGGTTAATTTATAAGATTAGCTGATGCGAAAATAATATATTTTGACAGGATAATGAGGCTTATAAAATAATTCGTTTCCCTTCATTTATAGATCTTTTGGCTGCATCCAGTATCTGCATGGTTATCATATTGTATTTGAGCGAGGACTGGTCATCCATGGGCTGTATCTTCTTTTTTATCACCGCATATAGATAGGCCATAGGGTCATTAACAGGCACCGGTAAAGCCTTGGCTTTGGTAGTTGCACCCATGTTGTTATCATGCAACCGTAGTTGTACATTGTTGCCATCGAACGCGTGCATGTATCCCTTTTCGCCAAATACTTCCATGTCCTTAATATTTAGCGGCCAGTTCCACGATGCTTCAATTAAGCCAGTAGCGGTTGGATATTCCACAATGATGGTCGCATCGTCTTCCACCTTTGGATAAACCTGGGGTTTGTAGTGTTTAGCTACTGCCGATACCGCTATTGGTTTTTGCCCGTGCATTAACCAGGTCATCAGGTCGGCGCCGTAACAACCAAAGTCATTGAGCGCGCCGGCTCCGTTTAATACCGGGTCTGTTAACCAGGCTAAAAACTCTTCACTGCAGCCAATTTCTTTTGGGCCTTTATGGCCGTCATGAAATACCATCTTGCGTATTTGCCCTATACTATCCTGCCCAATTACATTATAAACGTTTTGATAGGATGGATACCACGTAGTTTCATAATTGGTAAGCACCATAACGTTATATTTATTTGCTAAAAACGCGATGCGTGTGGCTTGCTCCAATGTTGCCGCCAAAGGTTTTTCAACCATCACGGGGATACCCAGCGGCGCACATACCTCAACAATATCCACATGTTTGGCGACCGCGTTGTAGCCGAGCATTACATCCGGTTTGGTAGCTTTTATCATCTTTTTCACGTCGTCGAAATAGATGGAATCGGGCAGGTTGTATCGTTTCTTAAATTTCTCCCATAATGCTTTGCTGGGCTCGTAGATGCCTACTACGTTTGCTGTACCCGAACGATACTGACTTAAGAAACCCGAGATATGGTCATGGTTCAATCCATAAACATTTAACCGTAAGCGGTCCTGTGCTTTAGCGGATGTGAAAACGTAAATTGAGAATGCAAAGAATAAAACCAGCTTTTTCATCTATTTAACTTTTAAGTAGCATATATAATCGGATCAAAATAACGAGGGATTACCACCCATTTTTATGCGCCCTAAATGTTTGTAAGCGCTTTCTGTAGCCTCGCGCCCGCGGGCGGTGCGCATTAAAAATCCTTCCTGTATCAAAAAGGGCTCGTAAACTTCTTCAATAGTACCTTCATCTTCTCCAACCGCAGTAGCGATGGTTTTAAGGCCGACAGGCCCACCTTTAAACTTGTCAATAATAGTGGTTAATATTTTATTATCCATTTCGTCAAGCCCGTGTTCATCTACATTAAGCGCGTTTAGGGCATATTTGGCAATTGCGGTATCTATGTTCCCATCACCTTTGATCTGTGCAAAATCACGCGTACGGCGTAACAACGCGTTGGCAATCCGCGGCGTACCACGGCTGCGGCGGGCAATTTCATAAGCGCCTTCATCATTGATAGGCGTTTTTAATATGGAAGCGGATCGTAGTACAATAGTGGTTAGCAATTTGGCATCGTAATATTCAAGCCTTGAATTGATGCCAAACCTTGCACGTAACGGCGCCGTCAATAAGCCCGACCGTGTAGTAGCGCCAACAAGGGTAAAAGGGTTCAATGATATTTGTACGGAACGGGCATTTGGGCCGCTCTCCAGCATAATATCTATCTTAAAGTCCTCCATTGCCGAATATAAATATTCTTCAACCAGTGGGCTTAAACGGTGTATCTCATCTATAAAAAGTATATCGCCGGTTTCTAAATTGGTTAGCAGGCCAGCCAAATCGCCCGGTTTGTCTAAAACCGGGCCGGATGTGATCTTGATGCCAACCCCCATTTCATTAGCGATGATATAGGATAAAGTGGTTTTACCCAATCCCGGCGGGCCGTGCAGCAGCACATGGTCAAGCGCCTCGCCACGCTGGCGGGCCGCCTGTACAAATACCCTTAAATTAGCTAATATTTTATGCTGCCCTGTAAAATCCTCAAATACCTGCGGGCGTAAAACTTTTTCAATATCACGCTCGGCAGGAGAGAGGTGTTCACCATCAGGATTTAGATGCTCGTTCATCGACAACGAAATTAATTTTTTTATTTCGGATTTCGGATGTTCGATTTCGGATTTACAAAATTTAGAAATAAGCTATTTAAAATCAACTAATTGATGGAAAAATAAATTCGAAATTGAACATCCGAAATCCGATATCATTCCCCCTCGGGGTATTTCCTAAAGATACTATTGATCTTCATCTCGATAACACCCCAAACGGCTTCCTTAAATATCCCTCTCGACATTTTGGATGTCCCTAAAGTGCGGTCGGTAAATATGATGGGCACCTCAACTATTTTAAAGCCATGTTTGGTTGTGGTGTACTTCATTTCTATCTGGAAAGCATAGCCCACAAATTTGATCTTATCCAGGTTGATGGTTTCTAAAACTTTGCGCTTGTAACAAACAAATCCGGCAGTAAAATCCCTGATGTCAACACCCGTGATAAAGCGCACATATACCGATGCAAAATAGCTCATCAATACCCTGCTCATGGGCCAGTTAACCACGTTTACCCCGTTTATATAGCGCGACCCTACCGACATATCAGCCCCGGCAACACAAGCATCCCTTAATTTCAACAGGTCGTCCGGGTTATGTGAGAAATCGGCATCCATTTCAAAAATATGGTCATATTGTCTTTCAATAGCCCATTTAAAGCCGTCAATATAGGCGGTGCCTAAACCAAGTTTACCCTTTCGTTCCAATATAAAAAGGCCGGGATAAACATTTTGAAGGTCCTTAACAATTATGGCGGTACCATCAGGCGAGCCATCATCAACTATAAGCAAATGAAATTCAAAAGGAAGGGAAAATACTTTACGGATCATCCGTTCAATATTTTCCTTTTCGTTGTAGGTAGGTATTATAATTAAGCTATCGGGCACCCGGAAAGTTTTGGTTAAAAAAGATTTACAAAAAAAGTGATTTTTTTACACAATCGGGTTATCCGGATGAATTTCCTTGGTTTCGTCATCTTTTATATTGAGCCCGTTGCCAATAAAATCATCCATTAAATAACTCTTTTCTTTTATGAACGGACTGACTACTAAGAATAGCACAAAAAAGAAAAGCATAATACCGACAAACAGCCAGTAATATTTTTCGCCTGTGAAATAAGAAAATAATCCTTTGTTAGATATATTGACATTTATAAGCGTTGTGAAAAACGTACCTATGGCATACGTAAGATACCAAATGGCCGTCAACGTACTTTTCATAGATGGCGGCGATTGTGTATAGGCGTATTCTAACCCGGTTATTGAAACCAATACTTCACCGGCAGACAGCAATACATAAGCAAAAATTTGCCACCAAACTGATGGATGTTCACCGGCATCAACCTTATGCTGTAAAAAGGCGATAATAACGAAGCTTAAGGCTGTAATAAGCAAACCTGCGCCAATTTTTCGTAATGAGGTTAGTTTAAACCCTAATTTCCCAACTAAAGGATATACACCATAATTAAATATTGGGATAAACAGCAACAGGAATACAGCGTTTACAGTTTGTATTTGAGATGGTAAAATATGAAAATCAAATATATGTGTGTTCAGGTCGAGTTTGGTAGCCTGTAATATCCATTCAGAACCGTTCATGTCCCACATCCCCCAAAAAATAGGGATAAAGGCAAACACGCCAATTACACTCCATACCGCTTTCATGGCCTCCACTTTTTCTAAGCCATATTTTTCAGAGGCCGATTGCCAGGCCGTTTTTGTACTGTCTTTTTTACCGAAATAGGTTGTTAATACATAGTAATTTACAGCTACAAAATTGTCTTTTTTAACACCCGCTGCCGGTATTTTTACATACCTGTTCCGGCCCGAAAAAAATATGATAGTTGCTATTGCCATTACGATGCCCGGAACACCGAATGCCCATGCGGCTCCAAACTTGTCATATATTACCGGTATTAGAAACAGGCTTATCATGGAGCCGGCATTTATGCTGAAATAGAACCAGCCGTAAATACTGCTCATTAGGTGCTGGTTTTTATGATCAAACTGGTCGCCTACGTTGGCAGATACGCATGATTTGATAGCCCCGGCCGAAAAAGCAATTACAATTAATCCAAATAGAAAGCCTGGTAACGATGTATCAAACATTGATAACAGGAAATGGCCAATCGTGTATATTAATGAACCTATTAATATCACCCTGTATTTGCCAAAAAACCAATCGGCTAATAATGCTCCCAGTACCGGTGTAAAATAAACCAATGTTGAAAAAGCGTGATTTATAGCATTGGCCTTTGCTTCACCTTCTGTAGTAGGGAGGTGATTAAAAAACTGGTGAACTAAAAAAACAGCTATAATGCTGCGCATACCATAAAAGCTAAAACGTTCGGCAAATTCATTACCAATAATGAAGGGAACGCTTTTAGGAATGCCGGATTTGAATTTTAATGAAGATGACGGGCTGTCTTGCATTGGTCAGTTAATTTTAGCCTAAAATACTATTATTCCGCAATAAAAATTATTTGGAGAATATTAATGATGAAATTGTTATGCTTTGGTTAATTTATACAAGCTATTATGGTGTTTTTTTAACCGCCTTAACAGGTTTTGGCCCGGTAGTATTTCCCTTGGGGTCAATATAATCAGCGTCATGCGCATCGGGTACATTGCGCATATCTATATTATCAACGTATTCCCATCTGTTATTTTTTAGGCGGAAACCGTTATAGCTCAGGTCGGGCCCGTAAGTTTCGGGCTTATCTTTTGATTTTTTATCAGGGGGAACAAGGTTATCAAAAACAATTAAATGCTGCTCGGGCACATAATGCAGCAACATAGATGCCTGCCGGGCGTACTGGAATATCACTCTTTTTTTGGTTTTGCCCTTTTCGTCAAATACAGGTAGGCCCAATTCCAGCTTATCATTTTTAAAGGAGATCACATCGATCACTTTTTTTGTAGATTCTGGCGTATTGCCCTTCCATCCCAAAACAACATAATATGGATTAGGCGCATCAACCTTCACTATTTTATTATAATACTGCGCTCCATACCATTTATGATTATCGGTAACAGAATCTTCCGGGTTCTTTAAAATAGGCGAATAATCTTCTAACGGATAAAGCTTTAGCCCACTTCCGGTATTCATTTGTATAGCGCCATAAAAACGATAGCTGCCGTCTATATATTCAATATGCCAGCTAAATATCCGGAAACGATTATCGGGCGAATTTAAGATGCTAATGGTTTTTAATGAATCGAACGGGAAAAGGAACGAGTTAGGGATCTTTAAAGCGGTTACCAGCGTTTTTATGAAATTTACGTTAGCGGCTATCCGGTTTACATCAACTTCTCCATTAATAAATTTATCACCCAAACGGGCCAAGCTATCCTGTAAAACAATTAATTGTTTGCGATTAGAGCTTTCGTCAGAGTGTTGCTGCGCGAATGTAAACAAGGGGAGGGCTATGATAAATAACCCGGTTATAAACGATCTTTTCATTAATGCAATTAACGCAAATTTTCAATAACAATTGCACTGGCGCCACCGCCGCCATTACAAATGCCTGCCGCGCCAAATTTACCTTTATTTTGCTGTAATACACTTAACAAAGTAACAATAATGCGTGCGCCGGATGTGCCAAGCGGATGGCCCATGGCAACCGCGCCGCCGTTTACATTTACCTTTGCCGGGTCTAACTTTAATAATTGGTTATTGGCTATGGATACTACCGAAAAAGCTTCGTTTATTTCAAAATTATCTATCTGATCTGAAGTCATACCTGCACGATGCAAAGCTAAAGGTATTGCCTTAGATGGCGCAGTTGTAAACCATTCCGGTGCTTGCTGCGCATCGGCATAGGAAACTATTTTGGCGATAGGTTTTATGCCCAACTCATCTGCTTTTTCCCTGCTCATTAATACAAGCGCTGCCGCGCCATCATTTAAAGAGGAGGCATTGGCGGCTGTTACCGTACCGTCCTTTTTAAATACAGGTTTTAAGGAAGGTATTTTATCGAACTTTACCGCACTGGGTTCTTCATCATTAGCAAATAAAGTGATTTCGCCTTTTTTATCTTTTAATTCCACAGGGGTTATTTCGTCTTTAAACTTACCATCGGCCTGCGCTTTTTGCGCCCTTTGGTATGATTCAATGGCAAACGCATCCTGCTCTTCGCGGGTTATATTGCAATCAACAGCGCATAGTTCGGCAGCCGAGCCCATGTGGTAATCGTTATAAACATCCCATAGGCCGTCCTTAACCAGCCCGTCAATAATTTGCCCGTTACCTAAACGATAACCGTTGCGGGCTTTATCTAAATAATAGGGTACATTGCTCATGCTTTCCATGCCGCCGGCCACTACAATATCATTTTCGCCTGTAGCTATACTTTGAGCAGCCAACATTACTGCCTTCATGCCCGATGCGCAAACTTTGTTTACAGTAGTGGCGGGCAGATAGGGTAGGCCCGCAAATATAGCGGCCTGGGTTGCCGGCGCCTGCCCAATATTGGCCGACATTACATTACCCATATAAACTTCCTGTATTTGCGCGGGTTTTAAGCCCGATCTCTCAACGGCTGACTTAATAACGATGCCACCCAACTGAGTTGCACTAAGCGATGCTAAACTGCCGCCAAAGCTACCTATAGCGGTACGTGTGGCCGAAACAATGACTACTTCTCTCATGATCTTTTATAAATGGAATGCAAAATTAAGTATTTTATCGAGTGTAATTACTATGCGTGCATAATAAAATTAGGCGAAATGATGATGTAAGTTCTATATTTGAATAGCAGTTCTAATCAATTAAAAATATAAACCAATGATCACAGGCGCACACTCCATAATTTATAGTACAGACTCCCAGGCAGATATAGACTTTTTTAAAAATGTCCTCAAATTTCCAAATGTGGATGCAGGCCGGGGATGGCTTATTTTTGGATTGCCGCCTTCGGAAGTTGCCGTACACCCGGCATCAGCTAACGGATTGCAGGAGTTTTATTTATTGTGTGATGATATTAACTCTTTTGTAAAAGAAATGGATGAGCATAAAATTATCTGCACTACAATAGATGAACAGCGTTGGGGGCTTATTACCCATATTACTTTACCCGGCGGCGGTAAAATAGGCGTGTATGAACCCAAACACGCCCGGCCATAATATTTGTTACTCAGGACTTTCGACTTCAGACTCAGGACTCTTTACTTTTCTTACTCTTCTTCTTCCGTTCATTAATAGCTTGCTGCAGCAGGTATTCGATCTGGCCATTGGTGCTTCTAAACTCTGCACCGGCCCAGCTCTCAATCTCCTTTAACATTTCGGGATTGACCCTCAATACAAATGCCTTTTTTTCAGCCATAATTTAACGTGCAACCCTTCTTCGCCTTCTCAAAATGGTTAAGTGTGCCCCTAAAAATATCAGTAATGGGATCAATGCCGGCGGGGTCATGCTTTGTTCAATAATGATCTCATCCTTAAACATAAACGGATAGCTGGTCGTTCGCATTATAGTGCCGTAACCCGGCGACTCCCATACATGCTCGCGCGAGAAAAAGAACGGCCTGTAAAATGCCGCCGTAAACCCCGATTGCAAAGTTAATATCGTTCGGCGGCTAAAAATTTCCCGCTTGGTTTCACCAATAAACGCACCGGTTTCATCGGTAATGGCAATTGTTCGGGTAAATAACATTCCCAATCTGAATACCCATTTATCAGTGGCCGATTCTGCCACCGCCATACGCCTCGACAGCCATTGGTAAGATAGCTTTCCATAAACATTAACCTGGTCGGTCAACTCAAATTCGGGGCTTATCCAGCCGCGCCTTAATAGTAGCAGTTGGTTGGTTTGTTTTGGGTCGAATATTTTGTACATACTCAAGTTATTAGGTAGTGGCAGCCTGTTGCCTGCGGGTTATAATTATACTGGCACTCATAAAAGCAAGCAGTAATGGGTTAATATTTGTTTTGGTTATAATAGGTTCGAAAGAAACAATAAATGGCGTCTTCGCACTCCATGCTTTTGACTCGATATTGAGCAAACTGCCATAATCCTCGCTATACCACGACTTAATTTTAGAAAACACTCCACTATTGCGCCTAAGTTCTATTGCCATTCCGTCTGCAAATGTTATGGTTGTGCCCCTATTCCATATATTGGTAGCTTTTGTTGTAGCAGTAGCTTGCCCATTGGCATCGGATACGATTAGGTCGTTATAATACGATCTCTTTTGCTTAAATACCCAATTGCCATTTGCGGTCTCTATGTAACCGATACGTTTAAACCAACCTTTAAAGTACATTTTGCCATAGCTATAGGAACCACTGGTAAGTTCATAGGATGGGTTAAATACCCCCGTTTTAACTATGGTAAGTTCAGGTACCGTACTAATATCAAACTTTGAATAGTAATTCATAATTAGTGGTATAAAGTACCTGTATTAACAACGGGGTTTACACTCCTGTCGCCGCATAAAACAACCAGCAGGTTGCTTACCATGGCAGCTTTACGCTCTTCATCAAGCTCAACTATCTTCTTTTCGGATAATTTCGCCAATGCCATTTCAACCATACCCACCGCACCTTCAACAATCAATCTGCGGGCAGATATAATAGCCGATGCCTGCTGGCGTTGTAGCATGGTATGCGCAATTTCGGGTGCATAAGCCAAATGGGATATCCTTGCTTCGAGTACCTCTATACCGGCACGGTCAAGCCTTTCATTCAATTCTTTTTCCAATAAATGGCTTACCTGTTCGGCACCGCCCCTTAAGGTAATGCTTGCGGTTTCGTCCTCAATATTGTCATAAGGGAAAGAATTAGCCAGGTGCCTCACTGCCGCTTCGCTTTGGATATTTACATATTGCAGATAGTTTTCAACTGCGAATACAGCATTGGCGGTATCTTTTATCTGCCAAACAATAACAGCAGCAATTTCAATAGGATTACCTACGCTGTCGTTCACCTTTAATTGCTGGCCATTTAAGTTAAAGGCCCTTAATGATATCCTTTTTTTTACGGTAAATGGGTTCACCCAAAAAAAGCCATCCTTTTTAATGGTGCCTACATAGTTACCAAATAGGGTAAGTACTTTAGACTCGTTGGGGTTAACGATAACAAGGCCCGGTAATACAAAAACAAAGGCCGCAATAATAGCAGTTACGCCCAGGGGGATTATTTCTGTTGCAAATGCCAGTATTGTAACCGGGATTAATACAAGAAAAGTAAGGAAGGCAAAATAGCCTGATGGCGGGTTGATAATTTTTTCAGTATTCATGACTATATAGGTTAAGTTTTGATTTAAAATGATATCACAAAGATATCATATTTGTTTTCACAAATGCAAGAAAAAATAATATAACCGAAACTTATATTATTTTTGAGCAGTTAAACAATCAATGGCAACACTATCATCTTCGCGCCAAAAGGCTTTATTGCGCAAGTACGCCCGCAATGTTAAGTTTCTGATGATGATAGTCAGCATTGGCCTCATTGTATATTCTCTGCCTAAACAGGCAAAATTTAGCTACGAGATTGATAAGGGCAGGATATGGAACCAAAAGGACCTGGTATCGCCCTATAATTTTGCCATATTAAAAACGCAGCAGGAAATTGATGACGACCGGAAAACTGCCCTCGCCAGCGTAACCCCTATTTACCAGTTAAACACCGAAACAGACCCGCAGCAAACCGACGGGTTTAAAACCGACCTTGAAGTAAAATGGCATACCGCAGGTATAAATGATTATCAAAAAGAAAAATATATTACGGCAGGACTCAACTTACTAAAAGAAATATATGGCCGCGGCGTATTAAACCTCAATAAGAAATACCAGCAAGCTACCGCCAATTACCCGGTTACTGTATTATCAAATAATATCGCTTCTGATAAAAACACCGTTGATCTGTTCACCAAGGAGCAGGCATTAGACTACGCCAACCAGGTGCTAAGCAGCCGTAAGGATCTGGACAAAACCTTTCTGCTCGATCTGCTGCAAAACCGCATTGTAAGCAATCTTAATTATGATGATAAGCTAACTACCCGACTGGAACATGAAGTGCTGGAAGGCTTATCATTAACCCGTGGCATGGTGCAAAAAGGCGAAGTGATAGTTGCGAAAGGCTCGGTAGTTAATGATGAGGCTTACCAAAAACTGCAATCCTATAAAAAAGCTTTTGAAGATAACGCCCGGGTAAACGGCGATTATAAGCTGGTATTGCTGGGCCAATCATTACTGGTTGCCGTAGCCATTGCCTTGTTAATGATATTCCTGTACCTGTTCAGGAAGGATATTTATGCCGATAACCGTTTGGTGAGTTTGATATTGCTGGTAATAACAGCCATGTTGTTTACCTTGTCAATGGCTATCAAGCTGCAATTGCCCAACTTATACTATATTCCCTACTGTATTGTACCTATCATTATCCGGATATTATTTGATACCCGTTTGGCTTTGAATATTCACCTGCTGGTGGTGTTGATAGCCGGTTTCTTTGTGCCGAATAGTTTCGAGTTTGCTTATTTCGAGATAACAGCAGGTATGGTATCCATCTATAGTATCAAGAACCTTATCCGGCGCGAGCAGTTTTTGATATCGGCGCTTATCATCACCTTTACCTATTTTGTGGCCTTTTTGGGCATCTCATTAATACGTGAAGGCAGCTTCACGAATATCGACTGGATCAGCTTTATCCCGTTTGTAGTAAGCGTATCATTAACCTTATTAGCTTATCCGCTTATTTATATTTTTGAGAAGATATTTGCCATCACATCCGACATTACCCTTATCGAGCTGGCCAATACCAATGCTCCTTTGCTGCGCGAAATGGCATTTATTGCCCCCGGTACTTTCCAGCACTCGTTACAGGTAGCTAACCTGGCCGAGAATGCCATTTACTCCATCGGCGGTAATGCGCTGCTGGTTAGGGCAGGCGCGCTGTACCACGATATTGGCAAGATGGAAAACCCGCTGTTCTTTATCGAAAATCAAACCTCGGGTTTTAACCCGCATGATAAGCTGCCTTACGAAGAAAGCGCGCAGATCATCATTCGCCATGTGAGAAAAGGAATTGAAATGGCAGAGAAAGCTAACCTGCCCCAAATTGTTATCGACTTTATACAAACTCATCATGGCGATACGCGGGTAGATTATTTTTACCAATCGTACCTCAAAAACTTCCCCGAAAAGATCATTAACGAGAACACTTTCCGTTATCCCGGCCCGGTACCTTTCTCCAAAGAGGGCGGAGTTTTGATGTTGGCCGATTCGGTCGAGGCCGCTTCCCGTTCCTTAAAAGAGCCCGATGAAAAGTCGATCAGCAATCTCGTCGACCGTATTGTTAAATATAAATTAGATCAAAACCAATTGAAGGACAGTAATATAACCCTGAAAGACCTGGAAACCATAAAAACTATCTTTAAACGGATGCTCATGAGCATTTACCACGTGCGGATAGATTATTAAGTGCGTCACTTAATCCTTCATAACGGGATCTATAACAGTTGTAACTTTTTTACGAGAAAAGTTGTAAGGATTTAATATTTGATAGGAAAATGCGATATTGTAATCGATTACAAACCTCGCTATGAACTATAAACCAAGTACTTTTAACCGTACCTTTTTAATGGTACCTGTTGTAAGTTTGCTGTTATGCACGCTTACCCTTATTGCATTTGCCAAACCCGGCCACCCCGCAAAACCGCCTGTTGCCGACAAAAAATGGGTGGGCACCTGGGGTACTGCCCGCCAACTGGTGGAACCGCAAAATATGCCCCCTGCACCGGGACTAACCAATAATACCCTGCGCCAGGTGGTATGTGTTTCTATTGGTGGAAAAAGCCTGCGGTTAAAGTTCTCTAACGAGTTCAGCAAAAGTCCGGTTACTATGAAAGTGGTACAAATAGCCGTTTCGAAGGGTGGCAGTACCATCGATGCATCCACAACTAAGGCATTGAAATTTAACGGTAAAGATGAAGTTACGATGGATGCTGGTGGTGAAGTATACTCAGACCCGGTTTCGTTCGACCTGAAACCGAGGATGGAAGTAGCTATCACTATTTCCTTCGGTGAAACATCGCCAACGGTAACCGGCCATCCGGGATCGCGCACTACATCCTTTATCCTTGCCGGCGATCATACTACGCCCGATGCTGACTTTACCGATGCTGCCAAAACAGACCATTGGTATGTAATTGATGGGATAGAAGTAGAAGCAACCAAAAATAACGGCGCCGTTGTGGTTTTTGGCGACTCGATCACCGACGGACGCGGATCGGGCACAAACAAACAAAACAGGTGGCCGGATATACTGGAAATGAGCTTATTAAATAACAAAAATACCAAAGATATAGGCGTACTTAACATGGGTATTGGTGGCAATGCCGTGCTTAAAGGCGGACTTGGGCCAACCGGGCTTAACCGGTTTGACCACGATGTATTGAAGCAAAACGGGGTACGCTGGCTTATTGTATTTGAAGGGGTGAACGACCTGGGTTCGACAAGGGATAGCACCGCGGCTGTTGATGTTGCCAACGGCCTTATAGCCGCCTACGGTAAGATGATTGCCGATGCGCATGCCCAGGGCATAAAGGTATATGGCGCTACCATTACCCCGTTCAAAAAGAACTCGTATTACAGGACCTATCGTGATGCCGCCCGCAATATGATCAACGACTGGATACGTGCCAGCGGGCATTTTGATGCCGTTATTGATTTTGATAAGACTATGAGAGACCCTAACGCCACTGATACGTTACTGGCCGAACTACAAGCCGGTGCAAACGATTACCTGCACCCTAACGAGTTGGGTTATAAGACGATGGGCGAATCCATCCCCCTTTCATTGTTCAAATAAAGATATTGCTTTTCGACTGATAGCAAAACAAAAATGCCCGGTTTAGCCGGGCATTTTTGTTTGTTGCGGTGAGGGAGGGATTCGAACCCTCGGTACAGTTGCCCGTACGTCAGTTTAGCAAACTGATCCTTTCGGCCTCTCAGGCACCTCACCAGTTATCTAAAAATACATCCCCTTTTTTCGGGACTGCAAATATAGCAATTACGCTTAGCCGTCAAAAAATATTTTCAGTTATAATTTACCAGGCATCTTTGGCTCAACTATTGGTTAAATAATCGACTAATACCTCCTGATAATCGCTTAATAATCTTCATTGGGCGACTAATTGCGCGGTTAAAACTTCTAATCCCGGATTAATATCGCGGATAAGCATTTTTTACAAATTGATAATTTATAAAATCGCAATTTTGCATCGTTAAAATACAACTACCAAAAACATGAAATTATCCAACAACAAAATATTAATAACCGGGGGTGCCAGTGGCATCGGCCTTGGGCTTACCGAACGCTTTATAAAAGAAGGCAATATTGTCATCGTCTGCGGCAGGAGGGCAGAGGTTTTGCAGGAAGTATCGGATAAGTTCCCGTCAGTAATTACCTGCATCTGCGACTTGACCATTGACACCGAACGTGTGGAACTGTACAACTGGATTGCCGCCGAACACCCCGACCTGAACGTACTGGTAAACAACGCGGGGATACAGAACTGGATGAACATTACCGATGATGGCTTCTTCCAACGCGCGCAAACTGAGATAGCCACCAATATAGAAGCGCCTGTGCATTTAACCGCGCTGTTTGCCAAACTGCCGGCGTTAACTACCATTATGAATGTCACCTCAGGGTTAGGTTTCGTGCCGTTTACCAAAGTACCCGTGTATAGTGCTACCAAAGCATTCTTCCATTCGTTTTCCCTGTCATCGCGCTATTTGCTGAAGGCTAACAATATCGAGGTAATAGAAGTGATACCGCCCGCACTAAATACCGACCTTGGCGGTGTTGGCTTGCATGACACCCAACCGCCGGTTAGTGATTTTATTGATGGCATATTTCAGCAATTGGCGGAAGGTAAAACCGAGATAACCTTTGGCGTTGCAGTTGCCATGGCCACTGGCGGGCCGGATGAGATAAAAACAATCTTTAACAGGTTGAACCCAAGTTAATGCATAGGGTGTCACCCTGAGCATGTCGAAGGGTGCGGGCGAAGGCCTTTACGCTCGCTCTTCGACATGCTCAGAGTGACAGCCAATTTATTGTAAGCTGTTTGGCAGCATTAACAAAAATGGCATTGCTTTAGTGTAATCCAGGTCAGGATATTCCAGCCCCAACAACCGCAGGTTTTTATAGTAGGTTTGGTGTTGTTGGTAATAGTATTTTTCCGATTGGATAAACCACTTTTCCAACAGCCTTCCGGTACGGCCATTGCCATCATTAAACGGGTGAATTTTCACAAACACCAAATGTATCATCGCGGCAAAATAAAACACCTCTTTAATGTCCATTTTTGCAGCTAATAATAAGGCGATATCGGCATAAAGTTTCTCCATTTCGCCGGGTACTTCAAAGTGAGTAGCCGCAACATATTCAATTCTGCCATCGGGGGTTGATACATACATATTATGCGCCCGTATTTTGCCCTGGTAGTGCTTCGCTACAATATGTTTGCTCAGTAATTGATGCGTTTTGGCTATATTAACTTTATTTAGTAGGTTGCTTTGTGCAAAGGTATAAGCATCATACAGGTCGTCTATTTTGCGGATATAATCAGGCAAAAACTCAATGCCGAATTTCTTATGTTTAATGTACGAGTCCAGCTCAATATCCTCGCCCTCTATCTTGCTCGAAAACACGGCAGATACCGAAGTATAAAAGCTAAATGTATCAGTAGATATTTCCGCGTCCCTTAAATTATCAAAGGCGGCTTGCAGATCAATGCCTACCTGTTGCTTGTATTCGGGAAGGAGGGCAGTGGGTATGATCTTTAATTCAAAAGGCATTGGTGATAGTTAACATGCAGTATCAAACATACAAAAATAAGGCTAAAACCTATCCCGAAAGGTAATCAATGTATCATAGTGAAAAATTCAGTAATAATTTTTTATAGTAATTAAAAATAAATATTTATTGTTTATCAATAAATATTTATTATGTTTGCATTATTAAATCATTAAAAAACGAAAAATTATGAAAATTACAACACAACGGATGCTGAAAATATTATATATCCTTTCGTGGATAATATTTGTAGGCGTATGTATAGAGGCAGGCAGCTTTATTGTAAATGCTGTTTTCGCATTGGCAGACCCCGGCAAGGTTAAATATCTATGGCATGAAGTTGACCTGTCGGCCCTTTATCAATATGACCATGGGTATTTTTTTGCAGAAACATTGCTGATGGGCATTGTAGCTGTAATGCGGGGATGGTTATTTTATCTCATCATAAAGATCCTGCGTGACAAACAACTGGATATAGCCCAGCCTTTTAGTGCGGTAATGGGGCGTTTTATTTTAAATATGTCCTACGTGGCTTTGTTTATCGGCCTGTTCTCGTGGTGGGGAACTAAATATACCGAATGGCTGGTTACAAAAGGGGTTACCATGCCCGGCATAGAATATTTACGCTTAGGCGGGGCCGATGTATGGTTGTTTATGGGTGTTACGCTATTGGTCATTGCGCAGATGTTTAAGCGGGGAATAGAAATTCAAACCGAAAACGACTTAACTGTATAAGCCATGCCAATTATTATAAATTTGGATGTAATGATGGCTAAACGCAAAATGTCGTTAAATGAGCTATCGGAAAAGGTTGGGTTGACGTTATCCAACCTTTCCATTCTTAAAACCGGCAAGGCCAAAGCTATACGGTTTAGTACGCTTGAAACTATTTGTAATGTGCTGGATTGCCAGCCGGGTGATATTTTGGAATATAAAGAGGAATAGCCAAATTACAAAAAATCAGGTTTATTAAAGAGGCCCCGGTCTTGTTGATGTTATCCACCATACCTGTTCCGAAGAAATTTAAAAGCAGGGCCTTGTGCGATTCCCTCCCTTGGGGGGGGCGAAAGGATGCACAGCGGCGAAACCCCTACCCGCCACTTCACCCCCAGCCGCACCCTTCCCAGGGGAAGGAGTTTTAGCGGTTAGCCTTATTTTATGAATACTCACTAATATTCAAAAACCCATCCTAACATTTTAAAATACCAATAGGATTGTTGATTTTAGTAAATCAAATAACCCTCCATGAAAACCACCGTATTAATTTGCCGCATATTGCTGGGCCTGCTTTATCTTATATTCGGCCTCGACTATTTCCTTCATTTTATCCCGTACCAACCGCTGCATACCGGCAAAGCGGGGGCTTTTATAGCCGGGCTTAAGGGAACGGGCTATTTTTACCCTATGCAAAAAGTTATTCAAATAGCGGGCGGGCTGTCTTTAATATTCAACCGTTATGCCCCGTTTTCGGCGGTGGTGCTGTTCCCTATTAGCTTAAATGTATTATTGTTCCACACTATCCTGGTGCCATCGGGCTGGTTAATGGGGGTAACGCTAATGGTGCCTAACCTGCTATTGGGTTACGGCTACCGCAAGTATTATCAAGGTATGTTTACAGTCCGTGCTGTAGTAGACTAATTAAGCACTTGTTTCTTGAATAAATTTGGACTAATGCCAACTTCCTTTTTAAAGAGCCGGGAGAAATAGGAAAGATTTTCAAAACCCAGGGCATAGGCGATCTCAGAAACCGACTTATCTTCGCCCCGAAGCCTGTTCTTGGCTTCGGATATTAAATAAATATGGATATGTTCCAGTGCGGTCTTGCCGCTTTCCTGCTTTAAAACATCTGTTAAATAACCTGCGGAGGTATTAAGCCGTTCTGCCATATCATGAACCGACGGCAGGCCTTTAATCCCCAACATACCGCTTGCTACATACCGGTCTATCTCCTGGTTAAACTTAGTGACCGTTTTGCCGGATAGCGCTGTGCGGTTGATGAATTGTCTTTTGTAAAAACGCTGACTGTATTTCAACATCGTATCTACATTTGCCAGGATCAATTCCCGGCTGTATTCATCCTGGTTGTTGTGGTATTCGGTTTCAATTTTATGATAAAGCTCCCATGTAGTCTTTTCTTCACTTGGCGATAAGTGCAGGGCTTCGTTGGTTTCGTAATCGAAATAATGGTACTTCTTAATATCACTATGAAGTGAGTGCCCGGTTAAAAAATCCTCGTGAACAAACATCAGGAATCCGTCTTCATCCATTTCCAGGTTTTTCATTTCGATGATCTGCCGTGGTTTAAAAAACATCATCGATCCACATTGATGGTCGTATTTGGTACGGCCATATAAAATAACGCCCGAGATGAGTTTTTTAAAACCGATCATATAAAAGTCGCTGGTAAATTCGCGGTCGCCAATGCTGCAGGCGTGGTTACACTGATAAATGCTAAACAGTGGATGCTCTGGTGGCGGAAAGCCATTATCTTTATGTAATTCGCTTAAACTTTTATAGTGTTTCATACCCGGGAAAGCTAACAAACCACAAGCTACACAATTAATGTGTGCGGCTTGTGGTTTAATATTTTATATGATGTATTAATGACCGTGGGCATCCGCAGAAACTGTTGCCCATTCTTCAAACTCGGCCAGGCGACCTGCGTATACCTGTTTAACCACAGGGTAGGCAACTTTGCCCAATAAAAAATGTAAGGGCGGGTTTTTGCTGTCTATCAAAGCCAGCACCGCTTTGGCCGTGGTTTCGGGTTTACCCCAGCTGCCAGGAGTACTGGCCTCAAAAAATGCCTTTTTAAGTGGCGCATAAGTTTCGGTTGCTTCGGTCTGAACTGCTGACGCACCGGACCAGTCGGTAGAAAAGCCATTAGGTTCTATCAGGCTTACTTTTATGCCAAAGCTTTTTACCTCGGTAGCCAAAGTTTCGCTCAAACCGTTCACCGCGTATTTTGAGGCATTGTACAGGCCTAATACCGGTAAAGTTACCAATCCTAAGAAACTGGATACCTGTATGATATGCCCGCTACCTTGTTCGCGCATAACAGGGACAATAGCTTGCGTAACCCAAAGCAAGCCAAAAAAGTTGGTTTCCATTTGGGCGCGGGCCTGTTGTTCGGTTGTTTCTTCAATAGCGCCAAATAAACCAAACCCGGCATTATTGATCAGCACATCAATACGGCCAAAGTGTTGTTTTACCTCGTTTACAGCCGCGAAACAGGCATCCCTGTCATTCACATCCAGTTGAACAGGAAGAACGGCATCGCCGTACTGTTGCACCAGGTCGTCCAGGTCATTAAGGTTCCTGGCGGTTGCAGCTACCTTATCGCCGCGTTCTAAAAGGGCCTTGGCCCAAATCTTACCAAAGCCACGTGAGGCCCCTGTAATTAAAATTATTTTTGACATCTTTTTCGTTGTTAAATATTGATAACAAAGGTATTGCCGCCTGGTGATGCAGATTTATACAAAACACGGGAGGATTAGCACATTTTCAGGGAAAATTGATTCCAGCAATTGTGGTGATGGTCAGGGCTGAATCAATAGTTACCTGTTATTGATATTTATCAACGAGCTATCTTACAACGCTATCGTATTAAAAACCATCCCGGCATTTTAAAATACCGATATGATTGTTGATTTTAGTAAATCAAATAACCCACCATGAAAACCACTGTATTAATTTGCCGCATCCTGCTGGGGCTGCTTTACCTCATATTCGGGCTCGACTATTTTCTTCATTTTATCCCGTACCAACCGTTGCACACCGGCAAAGCGGGGGCTTTTATAGCCGGGCTAAAAGGCACGGGCTATTTTTACCCCATGCAAAAAGTTATTCAAATAACGGGCGGGCTGTCTTTAATATTTAACCGCTATGCCCCGTTTTCGGCGGTGGTGCTGTTCCCTATTAGTTTAAATGTATTGTTGTTCCACACTATACTGGTGCCATCGGGCTGGTTAATGGGGGTAACCTTAATGGTGCCAAACCTGCTGTTGGGCTACGGTTACCGCAAGTATTATAAAGGTATGTTTACAGCCCGCGCCGTAGTAGATTAGTTAAGAGCATAACTGCGGCTGTGTAAACCTTTGCGGCCTTATGGTTAAATAAACCACAAGGCCGCGAAGTGAGGGCTCAAACGCAAATCATTGCGCCGGACTAACCGCCGGGAATTCTGCACTATGTTGTTTAATATACCCATAGCATGATACCGGCTTGTTGCCGCTGACTGTTAGGGTGGCATACCCCGTTGGCATAATATCCAGCTTCAGCTCACGTACCGGCCCAAAATCGCCGACATTTACGCCGGAGGGACGAATAGTTACCAGCCAGTCGCCGTTCTTTTGGGTCGACTTTTGGTAAGTAAACTTGGTACAGGTGAGCGTGCTGTCCTGTACGGCCTGCGGATTGGTACGCTTATAGCCCGGCAGGTGCGCCACCAGCGTATCTTTAGAAATATCCATCACATACCCGGTGGGCAGGTCCTGGCTGCTGTTTTTGCCGTTGGTTAGTTTGGCTGCGGCAAAGGTGTAACTGCCGCTGTTAACCAGGGTGGTTACCTCGGCCGTTTTGGTGGCCTTTTCATCAGTTGTTGGAACCTGCGCACCCGCACGGCCCGCCCCGAACAAGGCCAGGGCAAGCACCATCAAAAATTTACTGCTGTTTTTCATAACCTTAATTGTTGGTCCGCGATAGATCGCGCAAACATTGTTCCAATAAAAACGAAAAGAATGCCGTGTTGCCAAACAGGTTGTGTAATTACCTGCTTCCGGTTTATATGGGCCGAACCTACGGTTCTCGTTATTACACTTTCACATTTTCAACGGATTAAAATCCGTTGTTACAATATTGGCCGAGGCTATGCCTCTTATACATAATCGCTATTGGAAGTGCGTAAAGGCACGAGTCTGCCATGCTTTTGCCGATGCTATAAATTTACTGCAAAATGGAAAAAGTTGCCAATTCACTTGCAAAATTTCCTTTTTATAATATATTTGCTTTAGAAGATTTAATATGATAAAGAATAGAGACGACTTCCCGGGAGAGGTGATTAGGATTTCAAAATTGCAAGCTGCGTTTATATGTTCAAGACCAACTTGCCGAAGATTCACAGTAGCACCATCTTTAACAGATGAAATGTTAGTGCAGTATAATGGCAAAGTGGCTCATATAACAGCCGCCGCTCCGGGAGGACCACGATACGATAAAGATATAACAGAAGAGCAAAGAAGGAATATTTCAAATTCAATTTTTCTTTGTTCTAATTGTGCAGATTTAATAGATAAAAATAATGGTATTGATTATAAAACTGAAGCTTTAAAGGAGTGGAAGGATACACATCATGAATGGGTACTCAATAATCTAAATAAATCTGAAGCCAATGAAGGAAATAATGTAATTAATAGTTATAATCAATCAGGGCTGATTATGGCTAATGTTGTCAATTTTAATTCCACATCCACAGAGAAGAATGATACAAATAAAGATCACGACATTAAAATACATTTAAAATCTGAGGTCGTATTTAACGAAGACCTTATGCATGAATTATATACAGATTTAATGGGGAACGCTGACTGTTGGGTTGATGATATAACAAAGTTAGAAAATATTGATGTATTTTTTAAAAAAGCCGGAAATGGTTTTTTAAATCCGGTAATAGATTCTGCAAAGATCTCATTTAAAGAAAAAATTGAACCATTAACAGATTTTGTGAGAGCAAAATTTGATAAATGGCCATATAATCAAAATATAAGTAACTTCAGAATACAGCTTAAGCCAGATTATTTACGTGATACAATGTACAAAAAAATGTCTATGGAGGACCGGGAAAAATGGGATGAACTTTTTGTGGAATTACAAGATTTATTAAATACTCTATATAATAGTTATAACTATTTCAGGAAAATAATTAAAAGCGAACTCCATATTTAATTTAGATGGCTAAAACTAATAAAGAATCGAAATCGCCTTGGGTGATATCGATTTTATCGGCTTTAATTTTCACTCCAGTTGGAAGTTATATATATGATCATACAAAAAACACACCAATCATAACACCTCTTTTAAAGTGTTTTAGCTTTGTTTGGAACTCAATATTTAACTTTCTTATACCGGTTTGGATAATTATTGCTGGAACTGTGGTAATTTATTTTTTAATATTATATATTAAAAAAGTAAATCCAGATGTAAAAAATACAATTAAAGAAAAGCAAATTCCTTTATGGATTAATTACAAAAAAGGAATATTAAAAAGATGGACGTGGGCTTGGGATTATGAATTAAATTATATCAGTGAAAAATATGAAATCACTAACTTACTGCCTTATTGTACGCGATGTGATATAAAAACTTTGCATGATTTTAGCGGTTTATATCGTTGCCCAAAATGCAGTGATTATTTTAATCTAAGTTCTTCTTCCGAATTTCCATCAGATATTGAAGCGTTAATAATAGATAATATACAAAAAGGAAAATATTAAATAAAATATAGATTTTGGATTTATAATATGAACTAAAAGTGTAGTGTCATCTACTTAGAACGGAATATATCGTTCCAATGTCTTGCGCATGCAGAGATTGCCACGCTCCCGCTCGCAATTGTAAGGGTTTAGTAATTTGGTAACAGAATTAGGTATTTTTATTTGTTGTTTAGGGAGACCATATCGATAGGTTTTTTGCCGTTGATGCCCTGATGTGGACGTTCCCAATTATAATAGAGCAAATATTTTAAGAGTTCATCCTGTAGTTCGTCAAGGCTGTCAAAATCAGTTTCCTCAATAAGATCTTCTTTAAGTGTCCGCCAAAAACGTTCGACCTTTCCATTGGTCTGTGGCCGATAAGGTTGCATGTAGCGACGCTTAATGCCGGTCTCCATTAACATTCTTTCAAAGGGATGATTTCGCTTTTGCTGACTGGTAGAAACACCGAACTCCGGCCCGTTATCGGCGATCATTTCTTCGAACTGGATGCCAAACTCTCGTTTGAGTGCCTGCATACAATGCATAGCTGTGAACATAGTTGTCAAGGCGGTAATATCTTCCATTACTTCTGCCCACGCCAGGCGGGAATAATCGTCCAGTACACAAAGCAGGTAAAGCTTTCTGTTTTGCCCTCTGATAACACTTTTACTCAAGTGGTGGCAATCGATATGTCCTAACTGGCCCATGCGTTCTTTGATGATCTTGCGCTTTATATCTTTATCCGCCGTTGTTAAGCGGTTCTTTTGATACCGTTTCAGGATATTATATACACCCGATGGCGATGGTATAAAGTTATTAGCTTTTTGCTTAAGCTGACTGGCGATCTCAAACTTATTGCAGCCCCGAAGCCGAAGATTTAATACTTCCTGTTCATCTTCTGGAGAGGGACGACGAGTGCTATACTTAGGCCCGCGCTTAGCCGGTAGCAGATCCAATTCGTTACCTGACTGTTTGAACCGATTATAATACTTTAAAAAACTCCTGGCATCAGTATCATGGGCTGAATAGAAATCTTTTGCAAATCTGAATTGAGGGTGTTCTCCACGCTTTAACTGCTCATATTCTCTGATCAGGAACCGATACTTGTTTAGATAGTTCCGCTTTAGGGTAAGGTCATTGGTGTTTATCCGCATAACTTTCTAGCTTTGTTGTATAAAGCTAATTCTGTTACCGAATTATCTAACCTTTACAGCAATGACATTGTTTTTAATAAGTGTTTACCAACTCATCAAAAAACTCCCCGGTAAAATCATCTGCAAAATGGATCACATTGGGCAGGTTTGCAAACTCGTGCTGCTGGTGGGTAGTGGTTAAAATAACGGTCTCCATACCCGCGTTTGCTGCTGCTTCTGCGCCTTTGGGCACATCTTCAAATACCAGGCAATGTGCGGGCGGCACACCTAATAATTCGGCAACCTTTAAATAAGTTTCGGGATGGGGCTTGCTCAGCACCACATCATCGGCGCTTACGATAGCTTTAAAGTAATGCCTGATATTCAAATTATCCAACACAAAATTTATATTGAAAGGGATAGCTGCTGATCCTATCGCCATTGGTATATCTTTTTGATACGCCTTCTCCAAAAAATCCATTAAGCCCGGCAATAGCTGTAGTTTAGGTAAATATTCCTGTTGATAACGTTCCTCTTTTGCGTACGATAATTTGTTCATTTCTTCCATCGTAAATCGTTCAGGCCCAAACATGCGCACTAATACTTCAGGGTTTTTGCCATACATCTGCTGCTTTATCTCGTCCCACGTAAAGCTGCCGCCCAATTCGTCATTTAACAGGTTCATCCATGCCTTGGTATGGTATTCCATGTCGTTGATCATAGTGCCGTTCAGGTCGAAAATAAAAGCTTTTATTAAGTGGTTATTAGTCATTAGTTGTTATAATTTTCGGCGCGCAAGTTACCAATCACCGGCTTAAAAGTAAAGGTAAAATGCGTGCTAATGCGTTAATTGGCTAATTCACAATTATTATGCTTATCTTTGCACTTTAATTAATAAAAATATAATGCAAAAAGAAGGAACAGTAAAATTTTTCAATGAAACAAAAGGGTTTGGTTTTATTACACCTAACAGTGGTGGCCAGGACGTATTTGTTCATTCAACAGGCCTGATCGATGAGATCCGCGAAAATGACAAAGTAGAATTTGAAGTTGAAAACGGTAGAAAAGGTTTGAATGCGGTAAATGTAAAGGTTATTTAATTATAATATAATCCATTAAACGTATCGGCACTCACCATTTGGTGGGTGCTTTTTTTTGCCCAAAAATAGCCTCACCTCAACGGCGCAGCCCTCATTAACGCCATAAAAAAACAATTGTTAATAATCCTCTCCAAAGGAGAGGACTTGATTAGCAAGATGATATTCAGGCAAATATTTGATTTAAGTATATTTAATAATGATTTGAGGCAAGGTTGGCATTGTTGTTGTACAATTCTTAGCACCACTTAAAAATATACAACATGAAAGATCAGGCGAAAATTATAGCAGCACTTTTAGTAGGCGCAGCAGCAGGCGCTGCACTTGGATTATTATTGGCCCCCGACAGCGGACAGGGTTTACGGAGCGATATTGCAGATTATGTTAATGACCTCGTATCCTCAGCCAAAGGCAAGGCACAATCAACAGCCGATAATTTGAAAGATTATGGCAGTAACGCGATGGACAGGGCCAGATCAAAGTTTGCCGGCGGCGTTGAGGATGCAAAAGAATATGGCACCAATGGCGTAAACGAAGCCAAATCGAAAGTCAAGGCAACAGCCAATGACGTGAATGATGCTATCCAGCAGGCATAAAAATTAACTATAGGGATTAAAAACAGACGTATGTGTCTGTTTTTAATAATTTATCAATTAAACATTTGTATAGCCCAAAAATAATCTCTTATTTTACATCAGGTTATTTTAATAGGGGTATTAAATAGCAATAATTAGCCATCTGCTTCCAAGCGGGTGGCTTTTATTTTTTACTTCAATCCCTATCCCTAATCCCCTTGTTATCTACTTAAAAAGCCGATAACTTCGCCGCGTAATTTTTATTGTTGAACTATGAAATATAAGCTGGGTGATTTTGTGCGTTTTGTTGACGAAAAAATGGAAGGGTTTGTTACCCGTATCATTGACGAGCAAATGATAGGTGTAACAGGTGAGGATGATTTCGAGATACCGGTATTAGCCAGCAAGGTTACTACAGTACACGGCTACCAGGCACCCGGAACAGCTAAAACCGTGATTGAAGAGCAGCCGATTCCTACGGCCGAATTTAAAACCAAAGGCATTTATATTGGTGTGGTTAGCGATGCAAAGGCTAATTCTGTTGTACACTTTCATGTTATCAATGATACCTCGTTCCAGTTGTTATTATCACTGACGACAGAAAAACAACAAGTATTTAAGGGAGAATATGTAGGCATTATATCGCCGAAATCGACGGTACAGGTCTATTCGGCACAATTGGCCGATCTGCAATTATGGCCTAAGCTTATGTTTAATGTGCTGTTTTATACCGTACAAAACATCGCGCCCGTTGCGCCATTGGTAGTTAATGAAAAATTTAAGGCGAAAGATTTTGCCGGAGCCAAAAAGACATTGCCTTTATTAAACCAACCCGGATGGTTAATACAATTAGATGAACCCGAATTTACCATTGATGCCCAACAGCTAAAAGAAAGCTTTTATAAACCGGCTGATGAAAAAGTAAAGGCCGAAAAGCCTGTACAAGAGGTAGACCTGCATATTGAAAAACTGCGTGATGACCATCAATTTTTAAACAGCGCCGAAATGCTGAAGATACAGGTAGACACTTTTAACAAAGCATTGGATACCGCCATTGTACATCAACTGCCCGATATAACCTTTATACATGGCGCGGGCAACGGTATTTTAAAACACGAACTGCATAAGTTGCTAAGCAAGAATAACCGGATACAAACCTTTATGGATGCCCGCAAGGAAAAATTTGGCTATGGGGCTACTAAGGTTATTTTGAAATAAGCTGCACAATTATACCTTTACATCATAAAAAACTCATTATGGATACCAACATCTTCAAACAATTTTCAGACGTAGAAATTACAGAGATATCGCCCGGCTTTAAGGGAAAGATCATCCACACGCCAAATAATACCATCAATTTTATCGAGGTAACCGCAGGGAGCACCGTGCCGCGCCATCAGCATATCCATCATCAATGCGCCTTTGTTATTGAAGGGCAGTTTGAGCTGACGGTAAATGACGTTCCGCAGATATTAGATACCAATACGTTCGCTGTTATACCGTCAAATGTTTGGCATAGCGGCCGGGCCATTACGGATTGCAAGTTGATAGATGTTTTTAACCCGGTAAGGACGGATTTTATCTATAAATAAGCCATCCTTCGCAATTTTTATGACAATCAGTAAAGCCACCTTAAATGATGTAGCCGAACTTACCGCGCTGGTAAATACCGCTTATCGCGGCAAAGAATCGCTTAAAGGATGGGCCACCGAGGCGCATTTGCTAGACGGGATGCGGATAGATGCGGAAACGCTTACCGAATATATTAGCGATAAAGACACTACGATATTAAAATATACCAACGAAGCCGGCGAAATAGAAGCCTGTGTTTACCTGCAGGTGCAAGGCGCGAAACTGTATTTGGGTATGCTGAGTGTTTTACCGCATTTGCAGGCAAAAGGCATTGGCCGCCAGTTACTGGAAGCATCAGAACGATTGGCGCATGATGTTAATTGTGATACCATTTCCATGACCGTGATCTCCTCGCGCCATCAATTAATGGAATGGTACGAACGGCGCGGGTATGTCCGCACCGGCGAAATACTGCCCTTTCATGCTGATACAAAGTTTGGGGTGCCGAGGGTGCCGATTGATTTGGTGGTGCTGGAGAAGAGAGTTTAGAAATAATTGCTGTTTTAGCGATGGGTTTTAAACCCATCGCTATTTATAAAACTCAATCTCCTAATTCCTTAAAAACCAAATCAATTATCTGTTTGGTATTATCAGGATAATTTACTTTTATGGGTTTGCCATTGTCCAGCCAGTTTTGAATAGTTTCGTTATGCTTGGGTTTAAGGCTTTTTATAACCGGGACCCCCATTTCTTTTAAAGCCGCGGCGTTTAATTGTTGCTCGTACTGGGTTTTCATGGGAATAACCAATAGCTTTTTCTTCATGAATAACGCCTCGGCAGGGGTTTCAAATCCGCCGCCGCAAAGTACGCCCGCGCTTTGGGCCATGCTTTTTATAAAGCCTTCGTTGTCAATGGGCTGGATAAACACATTTTTATAGCGGTATATCTTTTTGTTGTGTTTAGAGAACACATCCCACTCAATATCTTTAAACTCGGTTAGGCGTTTTATCAGGTGCTTATCGTCATAGGCGGGGAGATAAACGGTATAATGTCCTTTGTTTTTAATTTCCTGGTCGCGCACCTGCTGCCTTATAACCGGGGTAAATATATTTGGGCCAAAAGCTTTAAAATGGAAGCCATATTGTTTATAACCGGCGCGTAATGTTTCAGTATTAGCTTGCCAATCATATCTGTATCGGGCGGCAAGGGTGCATTTTCATGCAATACGGCGGCCTGGTGGCTTAAACCTATACAGGGTTTGTTTTTTAAATAACAGGCCCATGCAGATACCGGCTCAAAATCATTGATCACTACATCGTATTTATCAACCGGCAGTTCGCTTATCTCTTTCATGAATTTGCGGGAGCGCGATTTTAGAAACGATTTCCAAAGATCTACACCGCCGGATTTACCAAATACAAACCCAAAGCCATGCATGGTGTATTTTACGGGGAAGGGCAGGGTAAGGTCGCCCTGTGTGCCACTTACCAGCACGTCTACATCGCCCATTTTTTGCAGCAGCGGGACAATGTCCATCGAACGGCTTAAATGCCCGTTTCCGGTTCCCTGAATGGCGTAAAGTATTTTCATGTTGGTGGGGTGGGATTAAAATGAAATAAGGAGAGGGTTAACGCTCTCCTTATTTATTGATTAACTGATCTTATTATCTATGAAAAAAGAACGGGGTTAGTTAACACATCAAAGAATAACACTGCAAAAGTAGGGGTTGTTGTGTTAAGATGATGTTAATTATATATTAGATATTGCTTATGTTGGTAAATAGATAAGTTTATTAACATTAAAACGGCAGGTGTTTACAAAATAAGCTATTTTTAAACTTTGTACTATAAACATAATGTCGCCTGTAAAGCATCAAAATATGAACTGGATAAATAACCTGCGGGTTATTGCGTTGTACGCGGTTATTGTGCTGCATACATCAGCAGTATTGCTGGCGCAGTATGGCAAGGTGCCGTTTAATGATTGGCTTACGGCCGATTTTTATAATGCTATCGTCCGTTTTGCGGTGCCTGTTTTTGTGATGATAACCGGGGCATTGCTGTTGCACCGCGAATATGAATTGGGCGATTTTTTTAAAAAGCGAATGGGGCGGGTACTCATTCCTTTCCTGTTTTGGAGTTTGGTGTATATTGGTTATAGCTGGTATAATGATGAAATAATTTTTGGCGCCGATGCCTGGACAAACACCAAACAGGTTTTGCACCTGCTAAAATATGGCAGCTCGTACCATTTATGGTATGTGTATATGCTGATAGGGCTTTATTTTGTAATACCTGTTATTGGCAAGTTTGTGCGTAACGCTACCCAAAATGAGATCCTTTACTTTTTATTGGTTTGGTTTGGTGTAATGCTGCTGAGCCAGCCATATTTGGTACGGTATAACCCTCAGGTCGACCTGCATTATTTTGCAGGCTACATAGGTTATTTGGTACTTGGGCATTACCTGGCGTTTAAAGAGTTTAAAAGCCCTAACATCCGTGTATGGATGATCTTATTGTTTGTATTAACCGTTGGGGTAATTGTATTTGGGACCTGGGTTTTATATAACGACAATAGCACCATTGGCACTTTATTTTATGAGCCTATAAGCCCGACTATTGTATTCTTATCCACAAGTGTATTCATCATAGCCCGTTTTACGTTGCCCAAAGTTTCGCCGGTTATTATCCGCATACGCGATTTTGCGGGGAGCTTTAATTATGGAATTTATTTAGCCCATGCACTGGTATTATACTTGCTTGACCGATTTGATATTAGCTACAAGCTATGCATTCCCATCGTCAGCATACCGGTTACGGCCTTGCTTTGTTTTGTTTTGACGCTGGGTTTGGTTTGGGGGATAAGTAAGGTGCCGTTGGTAGGGAAATGGATATCGGGGTAAAGCCTCACCTAAATCCTCTCCAAAGGAGAGGACTTTTTATAGCCGCCACGTTTCATGTATTTTCCCGGCCCCGCTTAAGAGCTTTAGCTGCTCGGGAGTGGCACTTTGGAGCATGTACTTGAGTGTGCTTACTTTGTCAGGGTCGCGCTGTGCTTTTTTGTCGATGATAAATCCGTTGTCGTTAAACAGCTTTTCGGCAGCTTCAAAACTTTCAAACATTTGCTCGCGTACTTTATGCTTTTCAAAAAAGGCTGTTAGCTTGTCGTCTGCTTCTACACCGGGGAGGAGTTTTCTTTGTTTGATATAAATATCTGCTGTTATCCAATACCCACCTCTTTCGTCTAAAACTTTATGGATTATTTTGAATAGTTTTTCTTTTTCCCCAATGCTCAGGTACATCAGCAGGCCCTCGTTGACAATAAGTATAGGTTCACCGGCAGGAAAATGGCTGACGATCTCCTCAAATGCTTTTTCGTCCAACGCGTTTAAGGGCAATACCTCCAACCTGCTTTTGGGGTTGATTTCGGGCTGTAATGCTTTAATGTATTCCTTTTTCAGGGCGATCACTTCCGGCAGATCGGTATCAATATAATGTACGCCATCCTGTTTTACTGCTGCTAATCCACGGAAGGAAAACCCGGAGGATATTTCTAAAATATTTTTGATGGGGACATCAGCCATTAGCTGGTTAATGCTCCAATACCGGTTTTCAAAATGTACTACCCTAGCCCAAAAAGCGAAATCTTTTTTATTAAAATCAGGCTCGTATTTTTCGGGCAGCATCATTAGTTTGGCAGCTTCACGGGCAAAGGGAATATTGGTAAGCCCTTTTAACAAAAGTAACGATTGGGCCGATGGGCTTATGGTGCTGTAATCGCGGTTGCTGGTTTGATTTTGTTCATTCGCCTCCATAAACTGAAAGATCAAGAAAAAATTTCTTTCAGAACATCTTCCTTAGTTTTCCCCAAATGTTCTGCTACTTGCCTTAATATAGCATTCAACGTTCCTATTTTCATAGGGTTATGATTAGGTATGGCCAAGTGATGCTCCCCACCTTTTTGGGTAGTTACTTTAATGTGACTGCCCCTTTGAGAAGATACATTATACCCATAAATTTTAAGTAATTTAATAAGTTCTTTGGCTGATAAACTGCGGGGGCTTTTCATAAAACCATTATCTCGTCCCTTACAAAATGCAGGTGCGCAAACGATGGGGCATCCGTAGTGTTTTCATAATAACATTCAATACCGCTTTTGATGCTTTCTTTTAATTCATCTATGGTGTCGCCTTCGGCAAATATACCTACGCCGGCAGCTTCAGCATGATAACCACCTTCTTCGGCCTCGTGTACTAAAAACGTAAGTTCTTTCATAATACAAATTTAATGAAAAAAGGTCTGATTTTTAGGAAAGTTCAACAATTGTTTGCTGCTCATCTTCAAAGTTGCGAGTCAGCATTTCATAAATAATTTTCAACCATATCAGTAAACAAGGCAATGCAATAAGTGCATAAGGTAAAATATAATTTACCCTGATATATCGCGGTATCACATCCGAATTTGAAAAGCTGCTTATCAGCAACGCGAAAACAAATAAAACCCAATTAAAAGCACTGATAGGCCTGTTTAAGTTGACCAGCCATATACCCACGCCAATAAACGCAATAATATAGGTTGGCGGCTCGGAGCCGGTGCTGTATATCACCGTAAATATTAAGGTAGATGCCAGGGCCAATAGCTGGTATTGTACATTTCGCCAATATTTTATGCGCGTAAGCGATAAGGCAAATAGCGCCAGCGCGGGCAGCAGCACCACCATATTGGGCAAATTACGGTAATGGAATATCTTGCTGATCATCCCCATAACACAGACGTAGCCACGGGTAGAAACCAGGTTGGCGGCATTTTTTAATTGCAGGTCGGGGTACCAGTCGTGGTAAGTTTGCAGGATAAAAGCGGGCGATGAAAACAGCATGGGCAGCACAAACAATACTGCCGACCAAAATAACATGCTTAGTATCAGTTTGATCTTATTATCAGAAAAGAAAAAGAACGCCAGCCCTACAATACCGTAAAGTTTAATAGCCGTACCTAAAATAATAAACAACGCCGCCCAAAAATCCTGCTTCCGGCGAATAAATATAAAGCTGAATATAACGAGAGCGGTTATCAGCGGGTTTACCTGTACGTTGCCCGATGATCCCATCAAACTGTTGGCATTGATGAGTAAAATGGCCAGGCACGCGCTTTGTTTAATGGGCAGCATCATTATAGCTTTGTACAATACCCAGGCATTAAACAGCACCCAAAGTATAACGCCGATCTTGTCGGGCAGCCAGGCAAAGGGCGCAATTACCAGTGCGAATACCGGTCCGTAATGATTAAGGTCGAAGTAAAATTCGGGTTGGGGGCCAAAAAGGCTATGCAGGTGGATAAGGTTTAAATAATTGTGTTTGTAAATGATGTAATTATTGTAATTGTGGGTGGTGCCATCGCCTATTAAAACGCCTTTTACTACGGCAAACAAACTTAGGCCAAACCATAGCGTAAGTATAAAGGGCTTATTATTTAAGAGGGCTTTTAGTTTGAGCATGGGCGATGTGAATGATAAGGGCTAAAGTACAAAATACAGGCTTAAATATAACATCGCCAAAAAGAGCGTTGTCATGGTGAGCTTGTCGAACCATAGCGGGCAAAGGCCTTTACGCTCACCCTTCGAGTGCCTCGGGGTGCAATGTTATTAAGTTAAGCAATTTCAAGTCCCAGCGGGACTAAATGTCGGTAGAAAAATGTTGAATTGATATTCGGTGCCGTAGGTACCGCACTATGTTGCGTACCGATGGCACGCTAATTTTTCGTTTTTGTTTTTTCTACCGACATTTTGCTCCTACGGAGCATTGTTTTATTCCTTAACTTAATGACATTGCTCAGGGTGACCCCCTGTTGGAAAGTAAAATATGATTTATAAACAATAATTTTCATCTTTAAATAAGCTTATACTACAATTATGAAGAACTACTTTTCTCTTTTATTGCTTTGTTTAATGACAAGCCTGTCGGCATATGCACAGCAACCCGATCCTAATTTTGAACTATATATACTGGCCGGACAATCAAACATGGCGGGCAGGGGATATGTGACCGGCGATTTTAAAACCGAGGGTGATAGCCGTGTATTGATGCTTACTAAAGATAATACCTGGGTAGTTGCCAAACATCCCGTACATTTTGATAAGCCGGTTGCCGGTGTAGGGCCGGGGCTGATGTTTGGGGTTGAAATGGCCAAAGCAAATCCGAAGGTTAAAATTGGGTTGATACCGACCGCCGTAGGCGGCACGCCCATTGAACACTGGCTGCCAGGCGCTTATGACCCTGCTACCAAAACGCACCCTTATGATGATGCGGTTGTACGGATAAAAGAGGCCATGAAATATGGTATTATTAAAGGTATTATATGGCACCAGGGCGAGGCCAACAGCAACACGCCCGAGCAGGTAAAGGCTTATTTAGAACAGCTAAAGGAGCTGATAACGCGGTTCCGTACACTGGTGGGCAACCCCCAGCTACCCTTTATAGCCGGCGAACTGGGTAATTACCGGCCAACATTTATCTCTTTTAATACAGAACTTGATAAACTCCCCGCGATGGTGCCTTACACTGCTGTAGCCACTACCGAGGGCCTGGTACACCGCGGCGATACGTTGCATTTTGACAGCCCATCGGCAGATGAATTGGGCAGACGGTATGCAAAGAAGATGCTGGAGGTGCAGAAGAAGGTTAAGAAGTAGGTTTATTTTTTTGCAAGTGTATAATCGGCCCAAAAGTCTGTGGTAGAATTGAGGTCAGCGTCAACATCCACCTTGCCCGAACCAGGATATGGGTAAGTGTAATGGGTTGTTAAGCCAATTTTGGGATTAACTAACCTGCCATCTATCCTAATACTATAGCTGAATTTTTGTGGATCATTCACAGTAAGGCCGAGATATTTTAATGGAAATGCAAGTTTGTAAGTGTAATTTCCATTTTTATCAAATGTTGCGGTTACTTTTATTTTCTCTTCGTTGTACACAGAGATAGGCTCGGCAGATAAACTTTCTATACCCTCAACCTTAATGGTTTTTGCATTAATTGCCAGCATTTTATTGGCAATTGTAATTAACGAGTCGGTATGTTTGGTTGTATATATTGTAGTGTCCTGTTTATCTATTTGGGGATCTATTGCAACAGATGACTTTTCTCGTGCCCCGGCATTAAACAAAATTTGATATGCTGGAGTTAAATCCAAAAGCGGGTAGCTAATTGCTATGTTTTCCTTTGCATTGTCATTTTTCTTTCCTGTATTATTTACTGTAAAAGTAAGACCCACACTAATTATCTTCTGAATAATACGTGGCTTTACAGCCTGCACAATCAAATACAGGTTTTCATCATCATTAGCTATGGTGTAAAACAGATCGGTAGATTTGTTATAGGCCTGGAACTGGTTGTCCCATTCTGTTGCTTTGCCGTCAACTTTTAAACCTGCGGGGATACGCAGATTGGTTTGCTGCGTGGTTGGCAATTTTTGCGCCCCAGCGAACTGAGTTTGTACTATTACAGCTATAAAAGCGGCAAACAACAAAGATCTTTTTTTCATCTCTTCAGATTTAGGTTAAGGTTTTATAAATATGAGCAATTATTTTTGGTGATTTACTAATCACCCATAAATAAACTCTTTCCATTATTTAAAAAAATGATGACCTTGCATCCTCAAAATATTTACGCTGATCAATGAGGAAAGTAACAGAAGCCAATGCCCGGTCGTTCACCCTTATATTAATTGTTGTTACTTTTTTTATCCGCCTGTTAATAGCCGCTTATACCGGTTTGGGTAACGGCGAATCGTACTATTTCCGCGGCGCTTTACATTTTGAGTGGAGCTATTTTGACCAGCCACCACTGTTTTTTTGGCTGGGCGGAGTAAGCATCCGGCTATTTGGATTAAATAATTTTGGCTTGCGTTTTCCGACAGTTTTGCTGTTTACCGGTACAAGCTGGTACCTTTATCTTATAACCAAAAAACTGTTTAATGCGGCTGCCGGTTTCTGGGCGGTTGTAATGATAAATTTAAGCGCCTTATTTACGGTAAGTATTGCTTGCTGGTACCAACCCGATGGGCCGCTAATGTTTTTCTGGCTATTAAGTACCTGGTATATCATCAAAGTTTTGGGTATTGGCGAGGATAAACTGCTGGACACGAAAACAGATAGCCGCAAGGTTTACCGGTTATGGATTATTGTGGGTATTTGCATGGGACTGGCTACCTTAAGCAAATACCATGTACTGTTTTTATTCGCCGGGGTATTTATGTTTATAGCCACCAATAAAAAGCAGCGCCATTGGTTAACACATCCCGGCCCGTATTTGGCTATATTGATCACTACTATTATGGCATTTCCCATCATATGGTGGAACTATAATCACAACTGGGTATCGTTTGTTTTCCAGGGATCAAGGGCAGGCACCAGTAACCAGGGGTTTCAAATACATTATATCTGGTTTTTACGCAGCATAGCCGGGCAGGCGGCGTGGCTGCTGCCGTGGATATGGTTCCCAACTATAAGGCAGCTTTTTGCCGCCTATAAACAACGCCTGCAGGGTATATACAGCTTTACTTTTGGATGTCGGTACTGCCAATTGTGTTTTTTACCGTGATCACTTTATGGGCCGATCTGCAATACCATTTTCACTGGCAGGCCCCGGGTTATATGATGCTGTTTATGCCCTTAGGTTTTGCTGTCGATAAGGCTTTAAACGGAACGGATGAACGCCGGAAACGCCTCACCCGCCGCTGGCTGAATTTTTCTATTTACTTTACGGTTATTACCATCACTGTGCTTGGTTTGCATACGGTTACCGGCTTTTGGCAAGCATACGGCCCAAAATGGGTGGTAAGTTTGGGCGGGGGTAAAATTGACCCTACCATACAGGGTGTTGATTACGATGATATTATGCCCCGTTTTGAAAAAGAGGGCTGGCTGAATAACGACAAGGTATTTGCGGGCAGCACCCGCTGGTGGCTGGCCGGCAAGGTCGACTGGGCGCTACGGGGCAAGAAAGATATAATCACCTTTAACCGCGACTCGCGCAACCTGGCTTTTTTGGTTGACCCTAAAACATTGATAGGGAAGGACGCCGTGCTTATTGGCGAGGCTTCTGCCTACGGCGAAACGGTTAATGAAGATGCCAAACCTTTTTTTGATAGCGTTAAACAATTGGCCGATATCCCTATCATCCGCGGTGGCAGGGTAGAGGAGCATTTACAGGTTTTTTACTGCACCAATTTTCATGAATCGGCACAGCCATTTATGGATTACGCGCTGTACCGCCAGTTGAAGGGACTGCCTGCGTTTGGTGATGTGCCTGTGGCGAGGTAGTATTACATGCCGCAGGGTCCTCTATCGAGAGACCCTGCGGGAACAGAATAAATTAAACTAAATGACATATAAATTTGAGGAAAAGGGCGAAAAGAAAATAATAACAATGATTATTTCAATTGCGCCTCTAATAGCATTTCTATTCGTATTCATTTATACAGGATGGACCACATCTATTATAGCCCTTCTCGTTTCTGCTTTTGATTTTTATTATACCCGGGGCAACAATCGAAAAAATAAAATCAGAATTAAAGAACTATCAATTATTGATGACACAATAAAATTCTCTTTTTTTTACAAGAATAAAGCTGCTTTAGTTTTAAAAGAAGCTGACTGCAATATATCTATAAATGAAAAGCAAGTAATCTTCAATAATAGTGAGGGTATTGTCTTAGGAATCGCAAATAGGAAAGATATGGCAGAACCTGAAAAATGGAATGAGGTTTTGATAGCGATTAAAAATGATAGGTAATGTCACCTCGTTGGTGTTATTGCAAAAAAGGCTGAGAAAGTTAAAGTTAAATGAGCGAAACCATACCCGCGACAAACTCCGCAAGGCGGATCCTAATAGCCAGCCTTACCGGCACTACCATTGAATTTTTTGATTTTTACATTTATGCCACTGCAGCGGTGTTGGTTTTTCCGAAATTATTTTTCCCATCGGCCGATCCTGCTTCGGCTACGTTACAGTCATTAGCCACCTTTGCTTTGGCTTTTTTTGCGCGGCCGCTGGGTGCGGCATTATTCGGGCATTTTGGCGATAGGAAGGGGCGTAAAGCTACCCTTGTCGCCGCGCTGATGACCATGGGGCCGTCAACAGTTGCTATTGGCTTATTGCCGGGTTACCAGTCAATCGGTATTGCTGCGCCAATATTACTGGCGTTGTTCCGTTTTGGGCAGGGCCTGGGTTTGGGAGGCGAATGGGGAGGCGCTGTGCTGTTGGCCACAGAGAACGCCCCGCCGGGTAAAAAAGCATGGTATGGCATGTTCCCGCAATTGGGCGCACCCATTGGCTTCTTAATTTCCAGCGGTACTTTCCTGCTGCTGAGCAAGGTCATGACCGATCAGCAATTTTTTGACTATGGTTGGCGCATCCCCTTTATAGCCAGCGCAATACTGGTTTGGGTGGGCCTGTATGTGCGATTGAAACTGACTGAAACGCCTGACTTTTTAAAGGTAGTTGAAAAAAACGAACAGGTAAAATTACCGGTGGTAGACGTATTTGCTAAAAACACCAGGGCTATTGTATTGGGCACCCTTGCTGCCGTAACCACGTTTTTGCTATTTTATTTAATGACAGTGTTTACGCTAAGCTGGGGCACATCCGCGCTGCATTATTCAAAGTCCGATTTTTTAATAGGGCAAATGATATCGATGTTGTTTTTTGGATTAGGCATCCCGTTATCCGCCGTATTGGCCGACCGTTACGGCCGTGCCAAAATGTTGATCGCTGCAACAGCTGGAATTTTACTGTTCGGCCTATTCTTTTCCCAGTTGTTTAGTACCGGTAACTGGTACATAACGGTATTGTTCCTGGTGATCGGTATGTTTTTGATGGGCCTTACTTACGGTCCGCTGGGTACGGCGCTGGCAGAGCTATTTTCGGCGCGGGTGCGCTATACCGGCGCGTCCTTATGCTTTACACTGGCCGGTATACTCGGCGCATCATTAACGCCTTATTTAGCAACCACGCTGGCTAAAAATTATGGGCTGCCATCTGTGGGATATTACCTCTCTATGGCGGCAGCGGTTACTTTGATAGCTTTAATTTTTGCAGGGCAACTGATGAGTGACCATGTACGAGAGCATAACGAATCTTAAATCTCTCACTTTTGTTGATGTGTCACTAATATGGCCAACTTTGACGTTGGTCGTTTTATTCTAAAAAACTCAATATATAACCATCGGGGTCAGCTATATAAAACTCGCGGCCATAAGGCATTTCCCGTAAAGGCTGAACAACGATTACCAGCAAGCTTTTGATCGTTTCAAAAAGCTCATCAATGCCTTCTACTGAAAAAGTAATATCAATATGCTCATTGTTGCGCCTGTTTACCCTTTCTTCGATAGCTGCTTTACCTGATTTTAGGTGGATGCTATAACCATCTTTGGCAATGCCGGCATAAAAATCTTCATAGGTAAAATCAATTTCAAAACCCAACTTTTGGATATAGAAATCCAGGGATATTTCGAGATCAGCCACCAGGAACAATGGGCTCATGCTTTTGATCTTTGGATTAGCTGTATTCATATCGGTAAAAATATTAAGAAAATAGTTTACTAAGTTTTAGGCCTCCCAAAAAACAAAACATAGCCATCTGCATCTGTTACTAAAAACCCGCGCAGGCCATCGCTGTTGTCGTGGATGGGTTTGCGGAATGTTACGCCGCGTGAACTGTATTCTTCAAATAAGGCGTCAGGATCTTCGGTGGAAATGTATGCATCCCAGGCGGCCCATTCATGCCGGGAGGGGTTGGGAATGGGTTTGATATCCGGAGCAATTGCCTTTAGCATAATGGAAACCGGCCCCCGGCCCACCATAGCCCAATAAGGATCGCCTTCGGGACCCATGTACCATACTTCAAACCCAAGTTTATCTACATAAAAGTCCACCGCATCTTTTATGTAGGAAACAATAAAAAAAGGCGAAATGAAATTAAGGTTTGACATTGGTTATTTAGTTTTCTTATCCAACAATTTCTTTTTAAAAACTCTGCGAGAGTGTGGATAGATATTTTAACTCTCGTAGCTTTTTATTATTGCTTCTGATTCCTTTTTCATTAGGTCGTACATGTTGGTGAATTCATCACACCTTTCCTTCACAACTGGGCTACTCTTTTTAACGAATCCGGCTCGTTTGCCAAGAAATTCAAAATTGTCGCCATAGTCCCAGCATAAGTCCCATGAACAACCAGCAACATTCGGTAAAGCAGTTTCCAAAAACGCATATTCTTTTGTTTGAAAAGTTGACCGTCTGATCTTTATTTTCTTTAAATGTTTAAGCGTAAGGATTGGCTTGAAAGCAGGAAATTCGGTTTTATTAGTTATTAAGCCTAATGAGAAAACTTCAAGATTCGGCAGCCCTTCCAAAAAAGTAAAATTTTCAACCGGCTGATTCCAGTCAAATGTTCCGTCAATATGTAAATATCTTAAACTATTAATGCCTTTTAATCCATCAAAGTTTGTAACCCTGCGGAGGTTCTCCAAATGAAGTGATCTTAGTTTAGTTAACTTTTGCAAAGGCAACAAATCGGAAAATCCCGAAACATATTCAAGTACCAGTTCTTCCAGGTTGGGTAAGTTACCAATGAAATCAATACTTTCAGTGCGAAAAAATGTAACCCGTAACCTTTTTAGTTGAGTTAGATTTTGTATTGCTAAAACCTGTTCTTTAGTCGCGTCATGTAAAGTCAATTCTTCCAAATTATTGCAATCAAAAACCTGTCTCCAGTTTTTATGATTCTTACTTATCGTAAGAATCCTGACTCTATCTTTGTCTGGAATTTCAACGTCTGCTGGATAACTATACCTTTCCCTATTTGGAACCATTGTCCAATAGTTTCCTTCTCTATCTAAAAAGTCTGCGAAATGATGTTTCATAATTTGGGGCTATTGCTCGACAAACAACTATTTCTTCATCAACAACTCCTTCTTCAAAAACTCCGCGGCGGCGGTATTTACTTTTATGATATCCGAATACTTCAACCAGTGGTGCGAGTCGCCGGGGATGACCAGGGTTTCAAAATAGGGGGCTCCCTTTGCGCGGAACCTGCTTACTAATGAAACACCCGCGCTGAAGGCCACGTTGCGGTCGTCATCGCCGTGGATGATCATGGTGGGTGATGTCCAGGCATCCAATGGCTCGGGCGAATCGCCGTGAATGATCACACCGGCTTTAAACAATTTGGAATCGCGCGCCAATGCCGATGCTGCCAAAGCGCCACCTGCCGAGCCGCCAAAAACGCCGAAGCGGGAAGTATCCACATCAGGTTGCGAGGCCAGCCATACGCCGCCTGCTTTAACATCTATATAATTGGCTCCCGGGGCCGGGCGTTGAAAGTCATAGCCGTAGCCAATGCCCTGCCTGTAATTTACGGATAATACCTCGAAGCCCATACTAACTAAATATTCTTCCAGCGCGTAATCGATAGAATAGTAATCCATATAGTGCCAGCCTAACAGCATCTGCCGTTGCGGCCCGCCGTGAATGTAGACCAATGCCGGTTTTTTGGCCGGGCCGCCCTGCGGCACAAATAATTGCGCGTGTACCGTAGTGCCATCCGGCGATTTATAGATAACCTGTTTTGGTATCGCCATTTGCTTAACCGGGAAATTGGCGGCCAACAGCTTAAGGCCTATCAGTTTGGTTTTATGTGTCTTTAACGAGATCATCGCGCCAACCAACGGGCGCTGTCCGGTCGAGCTAAAATAGGCTACGGTGTTGTTATCTCCGGTAATGGCCGGGTAGGTTTCCAGCTCATCGCCGGGGGTAAGCACCTGCATGTCGGGTTTATCAACCGATACCATACAAACATGCCTGCGGTCAATGTCCAGTTGCTTGTCCGGCCCGGTATTGCCTGTAAAAACAACATGCCTGCCATCGCCGCTTAATTGCGGGTCCTCCACCTCAAAATCGCCGGGTGTTAACAATAGCGGCTCTGGGTTCGGTTTTGTGGTGCTAATGGAATATAAATGCGGCCATCCGTCGGTGTACGACATAAACACCATACGGTCCATAGTTGCCCAATGAAAATCAGAGAACGAAGCGCGCTGGCCTTGCGGTATCTTAAAAAGCTCTTCGGCCTTGCCTGTTGCCAGGTCGGCTATATACAGGCTGCCTCTTCCGCGCCCGCCGCCACCACCGCCGCGTTGTTGTGCAGGTGCCGCCACTGCGCCCGGAGTTGCCGGTGTAGTTGTAGCAGCCCCACGGTTTCCGCGGGCAGCGCCTGCTGCCGGTGTTGCTGCTGCCGCAGCGTTACCGCCAAAGCCGCCGCCGCCACCATTTTGGGTAACCGGGTTGGCAGGCGAACGCATAAAGACGATCTTCTTCCCATCCGGCGACCATTCCGGGTTCGAGTCGCGGTTAAAGCCTGCATCCACCCATTCAATAGGTGTGTTTTCATTAGTATATAAGCCGATAAAGGCATGGTCTGTACGGTTACAGGCAAAAGCTAAT
>Ga0193702_1000013_pt1 | contig 82175 bp, 83 predicted proteins | sample U3a1metaG_FD_143060 | JGI IMG/M metagenome (GOLD analysis project Ga0193702, IMG submission 143060) | Soil microbial communities from a riparian zone of the East river system, Colorado, United States - U3a1 | ecosystem: Environmental > Terrestrial > Soil > Riparian zone | place: USA: East River... | reverse complement strand
ATGCGTTCCCGCCTGCGCGGGAACGACGGATTAGAGGCCGACCGGGTAGCCGTCCTTGCGATGGTCGGATGCCGCCACATAGGCGCCATTCGGCATGCGCATCGCCGCCTGGGCGCTGCCGAACTCGACGTCGAAACGCTCCGCCACCGTCACCGGATGGCCACGCGCGATCAAGCCTTCGATCGTGGCTCGCGGCATATTCCATTCGACCGCGACGCCGTGGTTGTCGTCGAGCACGCGGAAGCGCGGCGCGTCGCTGGCCGACTGCGGATTCAACCCATGATCGACCATGCGCGAGAGCATCTGCATATGGCCCTGCGCTTGCATCGATCCGCCCATCACGCCGAAACTCATCAGCGGCTTGCCCTGCCGGGTCACGAAGCCGGGGATGATGGTATGGAACGGACGCTTGCCCGGCGCCACTTCGTTCAAATGGCCCTCGCGCAGGTTGAAGCCCCAGCCGCGGTTCTGCAGGGCGATGCCGGTATTCGGCACCACCACGCCCGAGCCGAAGCCCTTGAAATTGGACTGGATGAAGGACACCATCATGCCCTTGCTGTCGGCGGTCGAGAGGTACACCGTGCCGCCGCTGTGCGGTTCGCCGTGGCGCACCGGCGCCGCGCGCTCGAGGTCGATCAGCTTGGCGCGCTTGGCCAGGTAGGTCTTGTTCAGCAGGTCGGACGCCTTCACGTCGGTCATGTGATCGACGTCGCCCACGTATTCGTACAGGTCGGCGAAGGCCAGCTTCATGGCTTCGATCTTCAGGTGCATGATGGGCGCGCCGTCCGGGTCCATGCTCTTCAGGTCGAAATTCTCCAGCATGCCGAGCGCCATCTGCGCGGCGATGCCCTGGCCGTTCGGCCCGATCTCATGCAGTTCGACGTCGCGGTAGCTGATGCTGATCGGCTCGACCCACTCGGACTCGTGGGCGGCGAGGTCGGCTTCGGTCAGCGCGCCGCCGGTCGTGCGCGCATGCTCGGCGATCGCGCGGGCCAGTTCGCCCTTGTAGAAATCGTCACCCTTGCTGCGCGCGATACGCTCGAGCGTGTCGGCCTGGCCGGGACAGATGAAGCGCTCGCCTTGCAGCGGCGCGCGTCCGTTGGGCGCGAACGCCTCGCGGTAGCCGGGCTGGACGATCAGTTCGTCGACCTGCTTCTGCCATTGGTTGTGGACATTGTGCGAGACCGGGTAGCCCTTGCCCGCATAGTGGATCGCCGGCCCGAACAGGTCTTCGAACGGCAGGCTGCCGAAACGCTCCCACACGGTGCGCCATGCGGCCACGGTGCCCGGCACGGTGACCGAATCCCAGCCGCGCTTCGGCATCTCCTTGTATTTCGAAAAATACGCGCGGGTCCAGGCGGCCGGCGCGCGGCCCGAACCGTTCAGGCCGTGCAGCTTCTCGCCATCCCAGATCAGCGCGAACACGTCGCCGCCGATGCCGTTGTTGCAGGGCTCGACCACGGTCAGCGCGATCGCCGTGGCCAGCGCCGCGTCGACTGCATTGCCGCCGCGCAGCAGCATCTGCAGGCCGGCCGACGACGCCAGCGGCTGCGAGGTGGTCACGACGTTGTCGGCGACCAGCGGCAGGCGCTGCGAGGTATAAGGATAGTCCCAGAAAGTATCGTGCTTCAATTCCATATTATCTCGATGTAAAAAAAATGAGGGGGTGTTTATTTGTGGCGCGGGTCGAAGGCGTCGCGCAAGCCGTCGCCCAACAGGTTGAGCGACACCACCAGCAGGAAGATCGACAGGCCCGGCCAGATCGCCATCCAGGGCGCGCTGTCGACATAGTTTTTCGCGGTATTGAGCATGCTGCCCCAGCTCGGCGCCGGCGGCTGCTGGCCCAGGCCGAGGAAGGACAGGCTGGCCTCGGCGATGATCGCGGCCGCGATCGCCAGCGTCGATTGCACGATCAGCGGCGGCAGCACATTCGGCAGCACGTGCCGGAACGCGATGCGCCAGTGCGGATTGCCGACCGCGCGCGCCGCTTCGATGTAATCCTCGACCTTCACCGTCAGCACTTGCGCACGGGTCAGGCGGATGAACACCGGGGTCGCCGACACGCCGAGCGCGATCATCACGTTGGTCAGGTTCGGCCCGAGGAAGGCCGCCATCGTGATCGCCAGGATCAGGAAGGGTACCGCCAGCATGGCGTCGGTCAGGCGCGAGACGATGCCGTCGGTCCAGCCGCCGACGTAGCCGGCCAGCAGGCCGATCGGCACGCCCAGCAGCATCGAAATGCAGACCGAGGAGAAGCCGACCAGCAGCGAGGCGCGCGAGCCCCAGACCACGCGCGAGAACACGTCGCGGCCCAGTTCATCGGTGCCGAACAGGAAAGCCGACGAAGGCGCCTTGCGCACCGCGCTCCAGCTCGTGGCCAAGGGGTCGTTGGGCGCGATCCAGGCCGCGCACAAGGCGATCAGGATGAATGCCAGCACCACGCACAAGCCGACCATCGCGCCGCGCCGGCGCACCAGGCGGCGCCAGGCGCGCTGCGCCGGCGTCATTTCACGCGGCGTGGCCGCCGGCGTGGCCGCGGCGCCGCCGACGGCCGCCACTCCAGTATCGATCAGTTTCATGAATTAGCCCCGCAGACGTGGATTGACGAAGAAATAAGCGAAGTCCGCGAGCAGGTTCAACATGATGTACACCGTCGACGTAAACAGCACCACCCCTTGCACGACAGCATAATCGCGGTTGAACACCGCATCGACGATCAGCTTGCCGAAACCGGGAATCGAAAACACCTGCTCGGTCAACACCGCACCCGACAGCAGGGAGCCGAATTCCAGCGCGCCCAGGGTGATGATCGGGGTCAGCGCATTGCGCAGCGCGTGTTTCAGCACCACGGTGCGCTCGTTGAGGCCCTTGGCGCGCGCGGTACGCACATAATCGGCGCTCAAGACTTGCAGCATCGCGCTGCGGGTGTGGCGCATCAGCACCGCGGCAATCGCATTGCCGAGCACGAAGGCCGGCATGATCATCGCCGCCAGGTTGCCGCGCAAGTCTTCGAACGGACTGACATAGCCGGACGCCGGCAGCCAGCCGAGGTTGACCGAGAACAGCAGGATCAGCAGGATGCCGAGCCAGAAATTCGGCGTCGACAAGCCCCACAGCGCGATCGCGTTGGCCAGGTAATCCCAGACCGAATTCTTGGCCACGGCCGAGACGATGCCGGCCGGGATGCCGATGATCAGGGCGATGAACATCGACAGCGCGGCCAGTTCCGCGGTGACCGGCATTTTTTCCTTGATCAGGTCGAGCACGGGGCTGTGGATGCGCATCGACTCGCCGAGGTCGCCGTGCATGACGTCGCCGATCCAGTAGCCGTAGCGCACCGGCAGCGGTGCGTCGAGGTGCATTTTTTGGTGCAGATAGGCCACCACGTTCGGGTCCTGGTCTTCACCGGCCAGTACGACGGCCGGATCGCCGGGAAGCAGTTGCTGCAGGCAGAAGATGATGATCGAGACGAGAAAGATCGTCGGGATCACCGCAGCGAGCCGTTTGATAAAGTAAGCGAGCATGAATGAGTTTTCGAATCGATAGGGAGACAATACAGCGCGGGTGCCGGCAGCGCGGCGGCGAGGCCGGCACGATCAGCCTTACATCTGCAGGCCTTGCACGCGGATCAGGCCGTCGGGAATGGTGCGCAGGCCGGTCAGCTTCTTGTTATAGGCCCACAGCCAGTCGCGGTGGTACAGATACACGATGGAGCGGTCGGCCAGCACGACGTCGGCGATCTGGTCGTACAGCTTGCGGCGCTGCGCCGGGTCGACCGTGGCGCGCGCCTCGTTCAGCAGGGCGTCGACCTTGGGATTGCAGTAGCCGGGATAATTCATCGACTGCTTGCAACCGTAGAAGGTGTACAGGTTACCGTCCGGATCCGGACGCCCGCTCCAGTTCTTCACGTAGGCCTGGTACTGCCCCGAATCGGCATATTGGTAGGTGGTGGCAAACTCGGTCGACTGGATCTTGATGTCGAAGCCGGCTTCCTTCGCCATCGCCTGCACCACCTGCGCGACTTTCTGGCCGTCCGAGTTGGTCGGCGTCATCAGCGAGAAGGTCGGGTTGGTCACGCCCGCCTCTTTCAGCAGCGCCTTGGCACGCGCGATATTGCGGGCCGGGATAGGATGGCTCTTGGCGTAGAACGGGTTGCTGGGCGGCACGCCCTGGTTGCCGGGCGCTCCCTGACCGTCGGCGGCCACTTGTACGATGCCGGCGCGGTCGAGCGACAGTTCGAACGCTTCGCGCACGCGCGGATCGCGCCCGAGCGGATTGTTCTTCGCATTCTCGCCCTTGCCGGTATTGATCGTGATGCCCACGTAACCGAGTTCGGGGAAGCGCGCCAGCGCGAATTTGTTTTCCGCTTTCAAGGCCGCGACGTCGGAGGTGGCCATCCGCTCGATGATGTCGAGCTGTCCCGAGCGCAAGTTCGCCAGCCGCACGGTGGCGTCGACGATCGGCTGGTAAATCACTTTATCGAAATGGATGGCGCTCTTGTTCCAGTAACCGGCATAGCGCTCGAGCACGATGTGGTCCTGCGCCACGCGCTCCTTGAATTTGAAGGGGCCCGAGCACACCGGATTGCTGCCGAAGCCGTTCGGATTGGCCTTGACGGCCTTGGGCGAGACCATCATGCCGGCGCGGTCGGCCAGGATGCTGAGCAAGGGCGCGAACGGGGTGGCCAGCACCAGCTTGACGGTATGGGCGTCGACCACCTGGATGCTCTCGACCGGCGCCATTTCGCCTTTGCGGCTCGAACCGGGCAGGCTCTTGGCGCGCTCGAGATTGAACTTGACCGCGGCCGCGTCGAATTTTTCGCCATCGTGGAAGGTGACGCCCTCGCGCAATTTCAGGGTCAGCACCTTGTTGTCGGGCGACCATTGGTACGAGGTCGCCAGTTGCGGCACGATGTTCAGTTTTTCATCGATGTCGACCAGCTTGTCGCACATCGAGGCGAACACAAAGCGGCCGACCATGCTGCGCGCCAGGGTCGGGTCGAGCGTATCGGGGTCTTCGGCCAGGCCGATCCGCAGGGTCTGGGCGCCGGCGGCGGTCATCGCGCTCAGCGCGAGCGTGGCGGCCAGCACGCGCGGGGCGGCGGAGAAACAAGAGCGAATAAATGTGCGCATGGGACTATCTCTCAGTTGAATGGATTGTGGGGTCAGGCAGTGGCCGGATTCTTGGGCAAGAATGCCGCCTGCAGTTGTTCGAGGCGCGGATTGGGCGCGCGCACGACGGTGGTCGGCTGCAAGGCCGGCGGCAAGGCAATCTCGCGCCAGAAGTGGCAGGCCACGGTATGGCCGGGCTCGCCGCTGAGCACCGGCGCCTCTTCGGCGCAGCGCTGCTTGGCATGCGGGCAGCGGGTGTGGAAGCGGCAGCCCGATGGCGGAGAAATCGGGTTCGGCACGTCGCCCTGCAACAGCTCGCGGGTCAGCACCCGGCCCGGCTCCGGCAAGGGAATCGCCGACAGCAGCGCGTGCGTGTACGGGTGGCGCGGACGCGAGAACAGATTGTCTTTTTCCGCGTATTCGACGATCTGGCCGAGGTACATCACCGCGACGTGCGAGGAGATGTGCTTGACCACCGCCAGGTCGTGCGCGATGAACACGTAGGTCAGGCCGAGGCGGCGCTGGATGTCCTGCAACAGGTTCACCACTTGCGCCTGGATCGACACATCGAGCGCCGACACCGGCTCGTCGCAAACGATCAGGCGCGGCTCGACCGCCAGCGCGCGCGCGATCCCGATGCGCTGGCGCTGGCCGCCCGAAAATTCATGCGGGTAGCGCTGCAGGTATTGCGGCGCCAGGCCGACCAGGTCGAGCAGCTCGACCGCGCGCTCGCGCCGCCGGCCCGCGGCCAGGCCGTGCAGTTGCATCGGCTCGGTCAGGGTCTGCTCGACCGTCATGCGCGGATTGAGCGAGGAATAGGGATCCTGGAAGATCATCTGCAGCTCGCGGCGCTGCGCGCGCATCATGGCTTCCGGCAGGATCGACAGGTGCTTGCCGTTGAACCAGACCTGGCCGGAAGTCGGTTCCAGCAGGCGCAACAGCAAGCGTCCGACGGTCGATTTGCCGCAGCCGGATTCGCCGACCACGGCCATGGTTTCGCCGGCCGACAGTTTGAAACTGACGCCGTCGACCGCGTGCACCACCGCGCGCTCGCCGCCGAACAGGCCGCGCGGCAGCGGGAAATGTTTGACCAGGTTATCGACCTGCAGTAAGGGTGCCTTGGGCATGGTCGGATTCGGGTTGATATCGCGCGGGGCCATCATGCTGCCTGCTCCCATGCCAGCGGCGCTTTCCAGCAGGCGGCGAAATGGCCGGGCACCTGTTCGGTCAAGGGCGGCGCGGCCGTCTCGCAATGGGCGTCGGCAAACGGGCAGCGCGGCGCAAAGCGGCAGCCCGCCATCACCGTCATCGGCGTCGGCACCTGGCCTTCGATCGCGGCCAGCCGGGTTTGCGCGAGGTGCAGCTTGGGGATCGACCCGAGCAGGCCGATGGTGTAGGGATGCTGCGGTTCGGCGAACAGCCGTTCGACGCTGGCGCGCTCGACCACGCGGCCGGCATACATGACCGCGACTTCATCGGCCAGTTCCGCGATCACGCCCAGATCGTGGGTGATCAGGATGATGGCGGTGCCGGTATCGGCGCGCAGGGCGCGCATCAATTCCAGCACCTGCGCCTGGATCGTGACGTCGAGCGCGGTGGTCGGCTCGTCGGCGATCAGCAGGCGCGGCTCGCAGGCCAGCGCCATCGCGATCATCACGCGCTGGCGCATGCCGCCCGACATCTTGTGCGGATAGACGTCGATGCGCTTCTCGGGCGACGGAATACGCACCCGGCGCAGCATCTCGATCGCATGTTCGCGCGCTTCGGCGCGGCTCATGTCCCGATGGCAGCGGATCGCCTCGATCAGTTGGTCGCCGACCGTGAAGGCCGGATTCAGGGACGTCATCGGTTCCTGGAAAATCATGGCGAGGCGGTTGCCGCGCATGGCGCGCAGCGCCGACTCCGGCAGCGTGGCCAGGTCCACGCCATCGAAGCGGATCGAGCCGGAGGCGATCCGCCCCTGCCCCTTCGGCAGCAGGCCCATGATCGACAGCGAGGTCACACTTTTACCGCAGCCGGATTCGCCGACGATGCCCAGCGTATGTCCAGCCTCCACCGAAAAACTGATGCTGTCGATGGCGGTAAATTCGCCGCCTTCGACTTTGAAACAGCTTGTCAGATCTTGCACTTCCAACAATGCACTCATGCGATGAACTACCTTATGCTGAGCGACGCAGGCGCCGCCCGAGTTGACGATCAAAGCGCACCGCCTGCGCCGACTGTCCAGGCCGGTGCACTTCCCTTCATGTGCGCCTTTTTTTGCACCAAAATGGTGCGTTAGCGCCCCTATTTACGATTGAATTCAATATTCAATCTCCTTCAAAGCAAGTTCCAGGCCAAGGGTCGATCCGCCGGCTTATGCCGCCTGGCGCAGGGAGGGGTCTTCTTGTTCGCCGACAGGCAGTCCATCGCGGCCAGCCGCTGGTGGCGCGCGAAGGTGTTCTCCAGGCCCTCGCCCAAGATCATGTCGAGCGCTTCGTGCAGGCCGTACAGCAGCTTGGTGTTCGGCGTGTACGGCCGGTAGCCGCTCTGGTTCATGGCGATGATCTCGGTCCAGTCCCAGAATGCGCGCGGCAGAACACAGGGAGGCCGAGTATTGGAAAGAAGGCGCGCGCAGCCGTACCGGCTGAGGCACGGGGCGGAGAGTCGGAATGCGGGAAGACGCGCGGAATCGGCCCGGACGGGCCGCTCCTTATTGCGCGCTCAGCGGCAGGGGTTCGCCGGTCAGCGTGGCCGGGTTGACCAGCACCGCGTCGCGCTTGTCGAGCAGGTGGCGGCGCAGGATGTCGGCCAGGCGGTCGCCGTCGCGCGCTTCCAGCGCCTTGATCATGTCGTCGTGATCCTGCGCGGCGCGGTCCCATTTTCCGTGATCGAAATTGGAGCGGAACCGCAAAGCCTGCAGCCGGCGGTTCAAGGACAGATAGGTTTGCGTCAGCACCGAATTACGCGCCGATTCGATGATCTTGCTGTGGATCGCCTGGTTGCGGCTGTAATAGCCGGGCAAGTCCTCTTTGGCCTTGCAGGCCAGCATGGTGTAGTGCAGCGCCTTGATTTCCGCCACTTCCAGCGGCGTGATGCGCTCGCAGGCCAATTGGCCCGACAGCGCTTCCAGCCCGCTCATCAGCTCGAAGGTCTCCCAGATCTCGACCTCGGACAGCTTGGACACCGAGGCGCCGCGGTTCGGCGCGATCTCGATCAGGCCCTCGGCCGCGAGCACTTTCAGCGCTTCGCGCAAGGGCGTGCGCGAGATGCCCAGCGTGCCGCACAACTCGCGCTCGTTGAGCTTGGTCCCGGGCGCCAGGACCGCTTCGACGATCAAATTGCGCAGGTGCTCGACGACCGTGTCATGCAGCCGGGGCCGTTCCAGCTTGGGGATGATCGAACCCGCTTGCGGCTCCGCGAGGCCCTCCAGCCGCAATTTTGCATTTTGCATTAATTTCCTTAAAACATTCTGAGTCGTGGCAGTGCCTGGATCGGGCCTGCCCCTATGATTCCAATGGTAAATGGGTATTTTGACGAGCGAATGGCGCTTACCGCGGTTTTAAGCATGCAAACAGTAAGTGTTTGCATTATAGACTTGACGGCACCGGCCCCGCAAATGCGGAGCGCGCCCGAATGGTTTTACAGCTCGTCGATCGAGAAGATGCGGCGGTATTCGCGCAAGGCGTAACGGTCGGTCATGCCGGCGATGTAATCGGCGATCTTGCGCGCCTGCCGGGTCAACTCGCCGGACTGGTCCTGGTAATCGGGAGGCAACAGCACCGGGTCGGCCATGAAGGCGTCGAACAGCTCGCGCACGATGCGGCTCGCTTTCACCCGCATCCGGTTGACCTGGTAATGGCGGTACAGATTGGCGTGCAGGAAGCGCTTGAGCGCCGTGGTCTCGGCCCGCATCGCGTCGGAAAAGCGGATCAGCGGCGCACTGGCGCGCACCGCGTCCACGCTGCCCGGATTGGCCGCGGCGATCCGCTCCGACGAGGTGGCGACCACGTCGGCGGTCATCGCGGTGATCATGCGGCGCGAGGTTTCATACAGCGCGCGGCGGCCCGCCAGGCCCGGGAACTCGGCCTCCACGGCACGCCGGTGGCGCGCGAAAATATCCACTTCTTCCATCTGCGCCATCGTCACCAGCCCGGAGCGCAGGCCGTCGTCGATGTCGTGGTTGTTGTAGGCGATCTCGTCGGCCAGGTTGGTCAACTGGGCCTCGAGGCTGGGCTGGGTGCGCGCGATGAAGCGTTGCCCGAGCTCGCCCAGCTGGCGCGCGTTCGCCAGCGAGCAGTGCTTGAGGATGCCTTCGCGCGTTTCGAACATCAGGTTCAGGCCGTCGAAGGCGCCGTAGTGCTGTTCCAGCGCATCGACCACGCGCAAGCTTTGCAGGTTGTGCTCGAAGCCGCCGTGGTCGCGCATGCAGTCGTTGAGCACGTCCTGGCCGACGTGGCCGAACGGCGTGTGGCCGAGGTCATGCGCGAGCGCGACCGCTTCGACCAGGTCTTCGTTCAGGCGCAGGCTGCGCGCCAGCGTGCGCCCGATCTGGGCCACTTCGATGCTGTGGGTCAGGCGGGTGCGGAACAGGTCGCCCTCGTGGTTGAGGAAGACCTGGGTCTTGTACTCGAGGCGGCGAAAGGCGGTGGAATGGATGATGCGGTCGCGATCGCGCTGGAATTCGCTGCGCGAGCCGGCCGGCGTTTCCTGGTAGCGCCGGCCGCGCCCCTGCGCCGAGTGGGCCGCGTACGGTGCGAGGCGGTCGTCGAAGTCCATCTCAGGCGATGCCGGCGGCCAGCGTGGCCAGCAGCAGATCGGGCGGCGCCTTGCTGATGCTCGGGCTGCCGAGCGGCTTGAGCAGGATGAACTTGATCGCGCCGTCCTCGTTTTTCTTGTCGACTTCCATCAGCTCGAGCCAGCGTTCGGCGCCGAGGTCGGGCGCGCGGGTGGGCAGGCCGGCCGCGGCCACCAAGGCCTTGACGCGCGCCACCGTGGCGGCATCGACCAGGCCCATGCGGCAGGACAGGTCGGCCGCCATCACCATGCCGCAGCCGACCGCTTCGCCGTGCAGCCACACGCCGTAGCCGAGCCCCGCTTCGATCGCATGGCCGAAGGTATGGCCGAAATTGAGGATGGCGCGCAGGCCGCCTTCGCGCTCGTCCTGGCGCACCACGTCGGCCTTGATCTCGCAGGAGCGCGCGATCGCATAACTCAAGGCCTGCTGGTCGCGCGCCACCAGCTTGCCGATGTTCTGTTCGATCCAGTCGAAGAAGATGGCGTCGATGATGGCGCCGTGCTTGATCACTTCGGCCAGCCCGGCCGCCAGTTCGCGCTCGGGCAGGGTGCCCAGGGTCGCGGTGTCGGCCAGCACCGCGCGCGGCTGGTAGAAGGCGCCGATCATATTCTTGCCGAGCGGATGGTTGATGCCGGTCTTGCCGCCCACCGAAGAGTCGACCTGCGCCAGCAGCGTGGTCGGGATCTGGACGAAGGGCACGCCGCGCATGTAGCTGGCGGCCGCATAGCCGGTCAGGTCGCCGATCACGCCGCCGCCCAGCGCCACCAGGGTGGTCTTGCGGTCGCATTTGTGGGCCAGCAGGGCGTCGAACACCTGCATCAGCGAGGCCGAGTTCTTGTATTCTTCGCCATCCGGCAGCACGATCTCGAGCACGTCGCGGCCGGCCGCGCGCAGCGGTGCGGCGACCCGTTCGAGGTACAGCGGGGCGATCGTGGCGTTGGTGACGATCGCCACCTGGCGTCCGCCGATATGGCGCTCCAGCAGGGCCGGCTCGGCCAGCAGGCCGGGGCCAATGGTGATCGGGTAGCTGCGTTCGTCCAGCTCCACATCCAGGGAAATTCTTGCTTGTTGGTTCATCGAGGTGGGGGCGCTCGCGGCCGCGGCGCCGGGCGGCGCCAGCGCGTCCAGTTGCGCCAGAATGGTCTGAACCATCGATTGTACGTTAGGTCGGCCGGTATCGATGACCAGGTGGGCGATTTCGCGGTACAGCGGCTCGCGCTGGGCACTCAGGTCTTCGAGCCGTTTGCGCGGGTCGGCGGTCTGCAGCAGCGGACGGTTCTTGTCGTGCGAGGTGCGCACCAGGATGCTGTTGACGTTGGCGCGCAGGTAGACCACGGTACCGCGCTCGCGCAGCAGGGCGCGGCTGGCCGGGTCGAGCACGACGCCGCCGCCGGTGGCCAGCACGATGCCTTGTTGGGACGTCAGGTCGCGGATCACTTCCGCCTCGCGCCGGCGGAAGCTGGCCTCACCCTCGATCTCGAAGATCCACGGGATCGAAGCGCCGGTACGGGCTTCGATCTCGTGGTCGGAATCGATAAAACGCTTGCCGGTTTTCCTGGCGAGAATCCGGCCGATGGTGGTCTTGCCTGCCCCCATCAGCCCTACCAGGAAAATATTTTCAGAGTTCAACGTTAGTTAGATTTGAACGAATACACCGTGCCGGTACCCTTCGGCGTCGTGATCTTGACCGAGAATACGCCCGGGGCGCAGGTGGTGTCGGGTTTGATGTTGACGGTGTGAATGGTACCACCGATGGCATTGGTGGAGCCGACTTTGTCCGGTGCGAAGGTCAGCGGCGACAGTTTGTCGGCATCGATCGCGGTCACCGTGGTGCCGAACGGCATCGGGTTATTGTTCACGTCGAAAATCCGGAAGATCAGCGGCTGGGTCGAGCAATTGGTGCCGGCCGTGCCCTGGATCACGTTCGACGGACCATCCGCCGCGGTCCAGTCGCGGCAGGGGGTGCCGGCGGCGCAGACCTGGCGCACCAGGGTCGCGTCGGAACCGCTGTACACCATCTCCAGCGAGCGCCGGATGTAATTCAAGCCCCACTTGCCGTTGCCGGTGGCCGAATAGCTGCTGTGGTTGTACGGGAAGGGCAAGTCGCCGTTCGCCACGTCGTAGCTGCCGTCCAGCGTGTTGCCGGCGACCACGCCGGTGGTCGGCCCGAGGCGGCCGGCGTCGAGGAAGGGATCGCCCATGTCGGTGAACGGCTCGCCGCCGCTGACGCAGGTGTCGACCAGCGGCCGGTAGACCGGCGGAATGGCGCCGTTGACGTCGACGAAGTTGGTGCAGCTGTACTGGCCGTCGCCGTTCGAATCGACGAAGTCTTCGATCCCCTGGACATAGGCGAGCACCGTCACGCGGCCGTTCAGCGGACGGAAGGCCTGGCTCCTGAGCTGCACGGTGCAGCCGCCATTGGTGGTGGTGCACGCACCCTGGGCCGAGCTGCCGACCGCCCCGCCCTCGGTCACGAAGTTGACCGCGGTATTGTCCGAGACCGGGTTGCCGTACTGGTCGGCCAGCAGCACCGTGATGGCCGAGGTTTCATTGTCGTAGCCGAGGCCTTCGAGGTTGAAGTGATCGGCCGCCATCGACATGTTCTTCTGGATCGGCAAGCCGGTCGAGACGGTCAGCGCGTCGGACAGGCCGCTGATGGTCACGCCATTGCGAGTCGCTTCGGCGATCACCCGCACCGGGGTCGGGATGGTGCCGGACGAGACCATCGTCATCACGTTGCCGGAGCTATCGGTGGTGGCCCGGGCCGGCGACACGGTCAGGCCGCCGGTGGTGGTGGTGGCGGTGAAGTTGACGTCGACGCCAGGCAGCGGATTGTTATGCTGGTCGACCACGCGGAAGGTCAGTTGCGCCGCCTCCGAGCGGCCCTGGCCGCCCGAGCCCTTGAGCACGATCGACGAGCCGTTCAGGTTGGAGCCGATGAACTGGATGGTGCCGATGTTCGCCGGATCGACGCCGACCGAGATGGTCTGGGTCGAATTGCCGACCGAGGCGGTGAGCACGTCGCGCCCGCGCAGGCAGCCGTTGTTGGTGTAGGTCGCCACCTGCACGCCGTTGGCGAAGGTGCCCGGCACCAGGGTCGCGGTGCCGTCGCCCACGCACAGCGAGCTCAGGGTCAGGCCGACCACGGTGGTGACCGGCTGGCCGGCGCTGGTGACCGGAATATTCAGCGCCAGGGTACTGAAGGCCGGCAGGTTGCCGGCGGGCGTAGGCGAGAACGACAGGGTGCCGACCGTCAGCGGCGCGGCGCCGACCGCCATATTGGCCGTGCCGACGGCGGTCTTGCTGTCGACGACAGCGGTGGCGGTGATCGACAAGGCGCCCGAGGCGGTGAAGCTGGCGGGCTTGACGGTGATCACGGCCACCCCGCTGGCGTCGGTCAGGGCCGAGGCGGCGGACGGCGTGAACGTCACCAGGGTGGCGTCGCTGGCGGTGAACTGGACGATCGCGTTGGCCGCGATGGCGCCGCTGGAGTTGGTCACGGTCGCCTTCACGCTCGCGCTCTGGCCGCCGGACAGGGTGCTGACGGCCGCGCCGGTGCCGTCGGTGATCACCAGCTTGATCGCCGGATTGCCCGCGCCGGTGCTGCCGCCGCCTCCCACGCCGACCGTCGAGCCGGCCGAACCGCCGCCCCCGCCGCAAGCGGCCAGGGTGGCAGCGATCAGGCCGAGGGCGGCAAGGCGCGCCAGCTTGGCGAACGAGTTGTTTTTGAGTTCTGGCAGCATGAGGCGGTCCTGTTTGTTCGGATGGGTATGTCGGTCGGTATCAGCGGGTCGAAAGGCGGTCGGCCACGATCTTCGGTGTGATGAACACCAGTAATTCGGTCTTCGAGGTGTCCTTCGAGGTGGTCTTGAACAGGTAGCCGAACACCGGCAGGTCGCCCAGCAGCGGTACCTTGCTGTCGCTGCTGTTCTCGGATTGCTGGTAAATCCCGCCCAGCACCACCGTACCGCCGTTCTCGACCATCACCTTGGTCTTCACGTGCTGGGTGTTGATCGCGAAGCCGGCCGGCGTCGAGTCGCCCTTGGAATCCTTGTTGACGTCCACGTCCAGCACCACGTTGCCGTCCGGCGTGATCTGCGGCGTCACTTCCATCCGCAGATTGGCCTTCTTGAAGGTGATCGAGGTCGCGCCACTGCTGGTGGCGACCTGGTAAGGCAGTTCGATACCCTGCTCGATGACCGCGACGATATTGTCGCCGGTGACCACGCGCGGGCTGGAAATGATCTTGCCCTTGCCGTCCGCCTCGAGCGCCGAGAGTTCGAGGTTGAGGAAGCGGTTGGCGGCGGCCGAGAACAGGCTGAAGGCGACGGTGGCCGGCTGCACGCTGTTGATGTTGGCGGCCGGCAGGTTGACGAACTGGGTGTCGGTGGTCGCCAGCGTCGCGCTGGCGCCGTTTTGGCCGGTCTGGGTGGTCACGCCGTTCAGCGTGCCGCCGATCGCGAGCCGGTTGTTGCCGTTGACCTGGTAGCCGGAATCGCCGCCGCGCGTGGTGCGCAGGTCGGAAAAGCCGAGCTTGGCGCCGAGGTTGCGGCTGAAGCTGTCGCTCGCCTCGACCAGCCGCGCTTCGATCAGCACCTGCTTGGAGGCGACGTCGGTCTTCAGGATCAGCTTGCGGATGTCTTCGATCTTGGACGGGGTGTCGGTCACGAACAGCTGGTTGGTGCGCGGATCGATGATCGCGCTGCCGCGCTTGGACAGCACGCGGTTCTTGCTGTCGCCGCCGCCGCCGGCGTCGAGCCCGAACACGGTGCGGAACGACTCGGCCTTCTGGTAATTGAGCTGGAAGATTTCCGAGCGCAGCGGCTCGAGGTCGGAGATCTGGGCGCGCTGCTCGAGCTCGAGCTTTTCCTTGGTCAGCAGCTCATCCTTGGGGGCGATCCACAGCACCGTGCCGTTCTTGCGCATGTCGAGGCCCTTGGCCTGCAGGATCACGTCGAGCGCCTGGTCCCACGGCACCTCCTTCAGGCGCAGCGTCAGGTTGCCGCCGACCGAGTCGCTGGTGATGATGTTCAGGCCCGAGATGTCGGCGATCGCCTGCAGCGCGGCGCGCACTTCGACGTTCTGGAAGTTGAACGACAGCTTCTCGCCACGGTAGCCCTGGGTGCCCTGGGTCAGGCGGTTCGGGTCTTCCTTGATCGGCTTGACGTCGATCACCAGCTGGGTATCGCTCTGGTAGACCGTCTGTTCCCACAGGCCCTTGGCCTCGATCGTCATGCGCACATTGTCGCCCTGGGGCACGGTGGTGATCAGCGACACCGGGGTGCCGAAGTCGCTGACGTCGAGCCGGCGGCGCAGGGTTTCCGGCAAGCCGGTCTTGAGGAAGTCGACCACCACGGTATTGCCGGCCTGGCGCACGTCGACCCCGACCTGGCTGTGCGGCAGGTCGACCACGATCCGGCCTTCGCCGTTCTGGCCGCGCCGGAAATCCATGTCGCGCAGCAGCTGGCGCGCGGCCGGCGCCGGCTGGCTCGCCACCACCGGCAAGCCGCTGCCGTCGACCGCCTGGGCCACGCCGCCCGAGCCGTCGACCGTCACGATCACCGACTTGCCGTCGATCGCGGCGGCGTAGTTCAGGGCGCGCTTGAGGTTGAACACCAGGCGGGTGCGCTCGCCGGCTTGCACCACGTTAATCGCGCGCAGGTCGCCCAGGTTGATGTCCTGGGAATTCTTGCCGGTGGCGTTGACGGTGGCGCCGAAATCGAGGGCGATGCGGGTCGGATTGGTGATCGAGAACCCGATCGGCAGCTTGGCCGGCGCGTTCTTCATGGCGATGTTGACCACCACGTTCGAGCCCTGCTGGTTGGCCGTGATCGATTCGATCGCGTTGTCCTGCGCCAGCGCCGCGCCGCCGCAGAGGGCCAGAGCCAGCACCGCGCCCACGCGTGCCGCCACGGCCACCAGGCCGGCACTACGGTTCATATTCAGTGCGATCATTTCTTGGTCTCCTTACTTTCCTGCAACTCCAGCTTCGACATGCGCTCGACCCATTCGCCACCGGCATCCTGTACCACTTCCTTGATATTCACGGCATTCTCGGTCACGCCGGTGACCAGCCCGAAATTCTGGCCCAGATGCTGGCCGACCCGCACCTGGTACACCGCGCGGTCGATCTGCAGCAGCGCATAGTTGATGCCGGCCTTTTGCAGCACGCCCACCATCGCGACGGTGTCGAGCGGATAGCTCTCGAGCAGCTCCTTGCGCCGCTCGGTGTCCGGCTTGAAGCGGTTGTCGGAGTTGGCGGCCGCCTTGGCCAGCTCGGCCAGCAGCTTGTTGGGGCTGTAAGGGTCGATCGCGTCCCGGGCGCTGTAGGCGAAGGGGACGAAGGTCTTGGGCTCGGGCAGCGGCGCCACGTTGACCCGGCTTTCCTTGCGCACTTGCGCCATCCAGTCCTTGACTTCCTTGACGTCGCTGGCACTGCAGCCGGCCAGCAGCGCGGCCGCCAGCAGCGGCGCCAGCGCGCGCGCGATGGTGATCCTGGTCCTCATTTAGGCGCCCCCTTGTCCTTGGCCTTCTTGTCGGCGCGCGCCTTGCGCTGCGCCGTCGCTTCGTCCTGGTCGAGGTAGCGGAAAGTCTTGGCTACCGCGTCGAGCACCAGCACGCCGTCCTTGCCCGTGCTCAGCGCCATATTATTGAGCGTGACGATGCGCGGCAGGTTGGCCATGTCGCCGGCGAAGGCGCCGATGTCGTGGTAGCTGCCGGTCACCTTGATGTCGATCGGCAGTTCGGCGTAGTAATCGCGGACCACCACCTGGCCCGGCTTGAACAGCTCGAACTGCAGGCCGCGCCCGAGGCCGGCCTGGTTGATGTCCGACAGCAGGGCCGCCATTTCGGCCTTGCTCGGCAACTGCTTCTGGAGCCGCTCGACGTACTGGTCGACCTGCACCTTTTGCGCCTTGAGCGCGTCGAGGTTGATCGCCTGCGCCATCTTGACCCGGTATTCGTCGCGCAGGCGCAGCTCGTCCTGGGCGCCGCGGTCCTGGTCTTCGAACTGGCTGCTCCAGTAGCCGAAGTAGCCGGCGACGATCACGGCGGCCATCACGCCGGCGGCGCACAGCACGCGCGGCGCCAGCGGCCACTGGCCGGGCGGGCGCCCGTTCAGGTTCTGGAATTGCCCGCGCAACGAGGCGCCGAGTTCTTTGAAGTCGATATTCATGGTGCTGGTCCGATCGGGGCTACTGGGCGGCGGGCGCGGCGGGCGCGGCCGCGGCGACCGTGCCGGGCGCCGGTTTGGCGCCGGGCTTGGCCGCGGCGTCCTTGTCGCGCGGCCGCTTGATGCCGACCGCGAGCGTGAATTCGACCACTTTCTTGCCGGTCTTGCTCTGGGCCAGGGCCACCGCCCGCACCTCGGTCAGGTCGGGCCGTTCGAGCCAGGGCGAGCCGCTCGCCAGATTGCGCAGCAGCTCGGCGACCCGCTCCTGCGATTGGGCGTAGCCGGTCAGCGAGACCCGCTGGCCCTCTTGCTTGAAGGCCTTCAGGTAGACCCCTTCGGGCGTCTGCTTGACCAGCTCGTCGAGCAGGTAGACCGGCTGGTTGCGGTCGCCCTGCAAGTCTTCGACCGCCTGCTGGCGCGCCTTGAGGCCTTCGATTTCCTGTTTCAGGGTGGCGATCTCGACGATCTTCTTGTCGAGCTCGGCGTTGGCGGTCTTGATCACCAGGTTGCGCTCGTTCTGGATCGAGATGCGGCTGGCGTTGTAGCCGCCCACCGCCAGCACCACGCCCACGCCGAGGATGCCGCCCAGCGCCAGCAGCGCGATGAAGGCGGCCTTCTTCTGCTTGCGCTTGGCTTCGCGGTGGGGGAGTAAGTTAATCCGTATCATCAGCCAAACCTCCGCAAGGCGAGGCCGCACGCCACCAGGTAGGCCGGCGCCTCGGCCCGCAACGCCGATTCGCGCACGCCCGGCCCCAGCTGCATGCCCTTGAACGGCGAAATCACGGCGCTCGAGATCTTGGTACGACTGGCAACAATGTCGAGCAGGCCGGGGATCAGCGCGCAGCCGCCGGCCAGGAACAACTGGTCGATGCGGGTGTAGGGCGTCGAGGTGTAGAAGAACTGGATGGCGCGGGTGACTTCGAGCGCGGCGTTTTCGAGGAAGGGGGCGAGCAGCTCGGCCTGGTAGTTTTCGGGCAGGTCGCCGGCCTTTTTCTTGGTCTCGGCTTCCTCGTACGACAGGCCGTAGGTGCGCACGATGTCCTGGGTCAGCTGGTTGCCGCCGAACGGCTGTTCGCGTTCGTAAATGGTGTCGCCGTCGAGCATGACCGAGATGTGGGTCACTTGCGCGCCGATCTGGAACAGCGCCACCACCTGGCCTTCGCCGGCCTGCGGCAACTGGTCGGTCACGCGCTCGAGCGCGGCGCGCGCGGCATACGATTCGATGTCCATCACCACCGCGGTCAGGCCGGCCGCTTCGGCGATCGCGACCCGGTCCTCGACTTTTTCCTTGCGCGCCGCGGCCAGCATCACGTCCATGTCTTCGGGCGAATTGGCGGCCGGGCCGATCACGTCGAAGTCGAGGCTGACCTCGTCGAGCGCGAACGGGATGTACTGGCTGGCTTCGGATTCGACCTGCACTTCGAGCTGGTCTTCGCCCAGGCCGGCCGGCAAGATGATTTTCTTGGTGATCACCGAGGCCGGCGGCATGCCCAGCGCGATCAGCTTGACCCGGGTGCCGCTCTTTTTCCAGACCCGGCGCACCGCTTCCGACACTTGCTCGATGTTTTCGATATTGCCGTCCACCACCGCGCCGCGCGGCAGCGCTTCGGCCGCATAGCGCTCCAGCCGCAGCTCATTCTTGCCGGCGTCGGCCAACTCCACCAGGCGTACGCCGGACGTGCTGATGTCCAAGCCCAGCAAAGGGGGATTGGCCTGTCCGAACAGGGAACCTAGATTGATCACGCGCGTACTCCTTGCCTACCTACATCATTGCCTACGCTGCAAAGTTACCATGCAGAACGAATAATGAAAATGCCAACTACCGGGAATTTGTTATAAAACCGCCATTTAGACTGCATACATAAGACACTACATTAAATCGTAGCAATAAGGTTGAGGCCGTGTAAAGGTATTTCTGCATTGGAACATTATGCGGATGGGCGGATAAACGACACTCTATGAACCTGCCGACATCATAGTTGTCGGCCGGTTCACACCTGTTCTTGAACCGGTCTTGGGCCGGGCGCGGCGGCGCGCCGCCTGCCTTGACGCTGCCTTATAATGGGCAGGTTTCCCACAGCAAGAGACCCGATTCGCATGACTTCTTCGACACCGGAGGGCACCACTCCCCCGTCCAAGGCGCCGCACCGCGCCAGGCGCCTGATGCTGATGCTGCTCGCGGGGCTGACCGGCGCCGGCCTGGTGGCGCTGCTGATCGTGGTGTTCGCGCTGGCGATGGCCTATCCGAACCTGCCGGCGCTCGACACCCTGACCGACTACCGGCCCAAGATGCCGCTGCGGATCTTCTCGGCCGACGGCGTGCTGATCGGCGAGTTCGGCGAGGAGCGCCGCAACCTGGTGCACATCAAGGACATCCCCGACATCATGAAGAAAGCCGTGCTGGCGATCGAGGACGACCGCTTCTACGAGCACGGCGGGGTCGACTACACCGGCATCTTGCGCGCGGCGATCCACAACGCGGCCGGCGGCGGCGCGCGCCAGGGCGCCTCGACCATCACCCAGCAGGTGGCGCGCAACTTCTTCCTGTCGAGCGAGCAGACCCTCAAGCGCAAGGCCTACGAGGTGCTGCTGGCCTGGAAGATCGAGCAAAACCTCAGCAAGGACCAGATCCTCGAGGTGTATATGAACCAGATCTACCTCGGCTTCTCGTCGGCGGCCCAGATCTATTTCGGCAAGAACCTGAAGGACATCAGCATTGCCGAGGCGGCGATGCTGGCCGGCCTGCCGAAGGCGCCCTCGGCCTACAACCCGGTGGTCAACCCGACGCGGGCGCGCACCCGCCAGCAGTACATCCTGCAGCGCATGCACAACCTCGGCTACATCACCGACGCCCAGTTCGAGACCGCCAAGGCCGAGCCGCTGAAGATCAAGTCCGACAGCAGCGAGTTCGGGGTGCACGCCGAGTACGTGGCCGAGATGGCGCGCCAGCTGGTCTACGAGCAGTTCAAGGAAGAGACCTACACGCGCGGCCTGAACGTGTTCACCACCATCACCAAGACCGACCAGGACGCGGCCTACCTGGCGCTGCGGCGCGGCGTGATGGACTACGAGAAGCGCCACCCCTACCGCGGGCCGGAAGCCTATATCGACATCCCCAAGGTCAAGGAAGAGGCCGACGACGCGATCGAGACCGAGCTGGCCGACCACCCGGACAGCGACGACATCGTGGCCGCGATGGTGCTCGAGGCCACCCCGGCGCTGGTGACCGCGGTCACCGCCTCGGGCGAGGAAATCAAGATCAGCGGCGCGGGGCTGGCGTTCGCCCAGGGCTGGCTGTCGGACAAGGCGGCGCCGGCGCGCCGCGTCAAGCGCGGCGCGGTGATCCGCATCACGCAGGACGGCGGCACCGCCTGGACCATCACCCAGATGCCGGAGATCGAATCGGCCTTCGTGGCGGCCGACACCACCGACGGCGCGATCCGCGCGCTGGTGGGCGGCTTCGATTACAACCGCAACAAGTTCAACCACGTGACCCAGGCCTGGCGCCAGCCGGGCTCCTCGTTCAAGCCCTTCATCTATTCGGCTTCGCTGGAACGCGGGCTGTCGCCGGCCACCATCATCAACGATGCGCCGATCTCGTTCGACGCCGGCCAGACCGGCGGCCAGGCCTGGGAGCCGAAGAACTACGACAACAAGTACGAAGGGCCGATGACCATGCGCAAGGGCCTGACCAAGTCGAAGAACATGATCTCGATCCGCATCCTGCACAAGATCGGCGCCAAGTACGGCCAGGAATACACCACCCGCTTCGGCTTCGACGCCGAGAAGAATCCGCCCTACCTGACGCTGGCGCTGGGCGCGGGCGCCACCACCCCGCTGCAGATGGCCGGCGCCTATTCGGTGTTCGCCAACGGCGGCTACCGGGTCAGCCCCTACCTGATCTCGAAGGTCACCGACGCCAACGGCAAGGTGCTGTCGCAGGCCCAGCCCGACAAGGCCGGCGACGACGCCAACCGCGTGATCGACGAGCGCAACGCCTTCCTGATCGACAGCATGCTCAAGGACGTGGTGCGGTACGGCACCGCGACCAAGGCGCTGGTGCTCAAGCGGCCCGACATCTCGGGCAAGACCGGCACCACCAACGATTCGATGGACGCCTGGTTCGCCGGCTACCAGGCCAAGCTGGTGGGCATCGCCTGGATCGGCTACGACCAGCCGAAGAACCTGGGCAACCGGGAAACCGGCGGCGGCCTGGCCTTGCCGATCTGGATCGGCTACATGCAGAAGGCGCTGAAGAGTATCCCGATCGAGGAGCGCGCGGTGCCGCCCGGACTGGTGCTGGTGGGCGACGAGTACTACTACGCCGAGAACCCGCCCGGCACCGGGGTCCAGAACCTCGACGTCGGCGCGCGCGGCACGCCGGCCGAAGAGAAGGTCAAGGACGCGGTCAAGAACGAGTTGTTCTGACGCCGGTCAGAGCGTGATCGCGGCGCCGCCCTGGGCGCTGGCCAGTTGCGACAGGGTGGCGAACAGCTCGGAACCGTCGCGCGTGTTAAGCCAGGCGTCGCCGACGCGCTTGTAGTGGAAGCCGCCCGACTTGGCGGCCACCCACATCTCCTGCAGCGGCGCCTGGCTGTTGACGATGATCTTCGAGCGGGTGTCGATGAATTCGATTTCGAGCACATTGCCGCTGCGCTTGCACTCGACGTCGAGCAGGTCCTGGTCGTTCAGGCGGTCCAGCGCCGACTCGATCTTGTCCAGCGTCGATTCGGCCAGGTCCAAAAATTCAGTTTCGCTCATGCTACACTCCAAGATCTGCTAATCAAACCGTGATTCTAATCGTGAAGTCCACTATTGCGCTCAAACTCAGCGCGGCCGCCTGCGCCGCCGCCCTGCTGGCGGCTTGCGGCCAGCCCGGCCCGCTGTACATGCCGAAGCCGCCCACCAAACCCGTACCGCCCGCCGCACCGCCGTCCGCCAACCCACCCGCTGCCCCTCAACACTGACCATGTCGCATTTCACCTATCAAGACGGCGTCCTGCACGCCGAACGCACGCCCCTGTCCCGCATCGCCGAACAGTTCGGCACCCCGACCTATGTCTACTCGAAGGCGGCGCTGCTGGAGAACTTCGCCTCCTACGCCGACGCCTGCAAGGGCCGCGACGCGCTGGTCTGCTATGCGATGAAGGCCAATTCCAACCTCGCGATCCTGGACTTGCTGGCGCGCCAGGGCGCCGGCTTCGACATCGTCTCGGGCGGCGAACTGCTGCGCGTGATCGCGGCCGGCGGCGACCCCGCCAAGGTGATCTTCTCGGGCGTGGGCAAGACCGCGGCCGAGATGCGGCTGGCGCTGTCGCACGACATCCTGTGCTTTAACGTCGAATCGATTCCCGAGCTGCACCGCCTGAACCAGGTGGCCGGCGAGATGGGCAAGACTGCGCCGGTGTCGCTGCGCGTGAATCCGAACGTGGACGCCAAGACCCACCCCTACATCGCGACCGGGCTGAAGGCCAACAAGTTCGGCGTCGCCTTCGACGACGCGCTCGACACCTACCGCACCGCGGCCGCGCTGCCGCATTTGCGGGTGGTCGGGATCGACTGCCACATCGGCTCGCAACTGCTGGACGACGCCCCGCTGCTCGAGGCGCTCGACAAGCTGATCGAGCTGATCGACGCGCTGGCCGCCGAAGGCATCGCGCTGCACCACCTCGACATCGGCGGCGGCATCGGCATCGATTACGGCGAGGCGGGCGAGGCGGCGCCGGTGCCGGTGGGCGACTACCTGGGCCGGCTGTTCGCGCGCATCGACGCCTGGCGCGCGGCCAGGCATGGCGGCGCGCCGGTCAAGGTGATCTTCGAGCCGGGGCGCTCGATCGTCGGCGACACCGGGGTGCTGCTGACCATGATCGAATTCCTGAAGCCGGGCGCGGAAAAGAATTTCTGCGTGGTCGACGCGGCGATGAACGACCTGATGCGGCCGGCGCTGTACCAGGCCTGGATGGGGGTGCAGGCGGTGCGTCCGCGCGCCGGCGCCGCGCTGACCTACGACGTGGTGGGGCCGGTGTGCGAGTCGGGCGACTGGCTGGCGCGCGAGCGCGCGCTGGCGGTCGAGCCGGGCGACCTGCTGACCGTGATGACGGCGGGCGCGTATGGATTGACCATGGCGTCGAACTACAATACGCGCGGCCGCGCGGCCGAAGTGATGGTCGATGGCGAGCAGGTGCACCTGATCCGGCAGCGCGAGAATCCGGCCGAGCTGTTCGCGCTGGAATCGATGATCAAGTAGGGTCGGCAAATACGCCGGCGGGGCTGGCTGCGGTGAGCACGCGGTCCAGCCAGCGTTCGATGTCGACCTGGCCGGCGCCGTCGATGAAGGCAAGCGTGTCCGCCGGCAGCGCGCCGAAGCGTTGGCCGAGCTGGCGCTTCAAGGTCGCTCGCATGCCTGCGATACGTCCTTCTTCGCGTCCTTCTTCGCGCCCTTCTTCGCGCCCTTCTTCGCGCCCCTTTTGGAGGCCGGCCTGCAAGCCCTGGTCTTTCACTGCGTCATACCAGGTTTCATATTTGCGCAAGTAGCGTTCGCCCATCGTATCTTCCTCCTGTAAGCGCGGAATGAGTTTTCGTCTGGACTGTCGTCGTTGAAGCCGGTCTATCCACCCGCTGATACTGCGGCGCAATGACGCTTGCGCCGGGTCCTGCAGCCACAAGCTCAAAGCCGCCACTGTCTCCACTAGGACATCCGGCGTGTCCGATAGTTCCAGCAGAAACAAGGCCGCCACCAAGTTCTTCTGTCCCGCCAATGCCGCCGGGTCAAAGGCGTGCTGGTCGATCAGCTGGTAGCGCTGGCGCGCCTGGAAGATCTCGAGTCCATCGGGCGCCGGCATGACAAGGTCGGCGAGCTCGGCATGCGCGCTCCACGGCGCGGCGCCGTTGTAGAACACCAGCGGCAACACCGGCGGCAAGCCGCCCTGCGGCGACAGGCGATGCTGCTTGACCAGGTCCTGATACAGCAAGCCCAGATACACTTGCATCCGCAAGGCCATCCAGCGATCGCTGGCGGACTGGAATTCGAGCAGCAGGTAGACATACAGCCACTCGTCGTCGAGCCGCACGCGCCACACCATGTCGTCGTGCCGCTGGCTGTCGCGCTCGCTGACATAGGAGGCATTCACGCGCTCGAAGGCCAGCGCATCGAGATTCCGGAAACAGGCGAAGGACGTGAAGCCCGCGAGCAAGTCGCGCACCAGTTCAGGATGCGCGAAGAGTTGCCTGTAGCCCGTGTCGTGGTCGCCCGCCATGCCGCATTGTAGGCGGCGCAAGCAGGCGCCGATTGGGCTGGCTCAAGCGCGCGCGGCTTGCGGCTTGGTCATGTTCCAGTAGACCCGCACGCCCAGCAGCAGCGCCACGATCAGGCCGAAGATAATGGGCTGGGTGAAGTTGTGCTTGCCCGCCTTCATCCACCAGAAATGCAGGATGCCGAGCGGGGCGATCACGTAGATGAGCCGGTGCAGCCGTTGCCAGCGCTTGCCGCCCAGCCGCTTGATCATGCCGTTGGTGCTGGTCGCCGCCAGCGGGATCAAGAGCACGAAGGCGGTGAAGCCGACCGTGATGAAGGGCCGCTTGAGCACGTCCTTCCACATCTCGGCCAGGTCGAAGAAATGGTCGAACCAGAGGAAGGTCATGAAGTGCAGGAAGGCATAGAAGAAGGCATACAGGCCCAGCATCCGGCGCAGCTTCAGCAGCCAGTTCAAGCCCGACAGCCGGCGCAGCGGCGTCACCGCCAGCGTGATGCACAGGAAGTACAACACCCAGTCACCGGTGCCGCGCGTGATGAATTCGAGCGGCTCGACCAGTTGCCCGGTCACGGTCAGCCAGACCATGCGGACAAAGGGCAGCAGCGCCAGCACGAACAAGGCGGCCTTGAGCCTGGCGAACTGCTTCGGTGTGGGATTGAAAGCCATGGCCGTCAGTAATTCTTCTTCAGGTCCATGCCGGCGTACAGCGGCGCGACGTCGTTATAGCCGTTGAACATCAGCGTCTTGCGCTTCTTGTTGAAGAAGCCGTCCTCGCCGACCCGGCGCTCGCTGGCTTGCGACCAGCGCGGATGGTCCACGTTCGGATTGACGTTCGAATAGAAGCCGTATTCGTCCGACGCCGAGACATTCCAGGCGGTACGCGGCTGGCTGCCGACGAAGCGGATCTTGACGATCGACTTGGCCGACTTGAAGCCGTACTTCCAGGGCACCACGATGCGCACCGGCGCGCCGTTCTGGTTCGGCAAGGTCTGGCCATACATGCCCAGGGTCAGCAGCGTGAGCGGGTGCATCGCCTCGTCCATGCGCAAGCCTTCGACATACGGCCAGTTCAACACGCGGCTGCCGACGCCCGGCATCTGCGACTTGTCGGCCAGCGTGGTGAATTCGACGAACTTGGCGTTGCCGGTCGGCTCGACCTTCTTGATCAGCTCGGCGAGCGAATAGCCGACCCAGGGAATCACCATCGACCAGCCCTCGACGCAGCGCAGGCGGTAGACGCGCTCTTCCAGCGGCGCCAGCTTGAGCAGGCTGTCGATGTCGAGCGTCATCGGCTTCTTGACCTCGCCTTCGATGCTCACGCTCCAGGGGCGCGGGCGCAGGGTGTGCGCGTTCTCGGCCGGGTCCGCCTTGTCGGTGCCGAACTCGTAGTAGTTGTTGTAGGTCGAGGCATCCTTGAACGGGGTCTGCTTCTCGATCGCCGAGTACGCGGGATTCAGCTTGGCGGCCAGCTTCAGCGGCGGGACCTGGGCGAAGGCTTCGCGGTTGGCCATTTCCCACAGGCCGCTGCCGACGGCGGCGCCGGCCGCCATCTGTTTGATGAAGGTGCGCCGCGATTCGTACACCGCCTGCGGCGTAATTTCGGATGAAAACGGCAAGTCGATGCCGTTGGGGCTACGTTTGATCAGCATGGCGTCTCCGGCAAATCATGATGGGTTGTGACTTGGTCTGGCGGGATCGCGCAAACCTTACACCCATCTTGCCAGATTCAGCCGGCGGCGGTCATTACAAGTTGATTACAATTTTCCGTAGGAATGCAGACCCGACAAGAACATATTTACGCCGAGGAAGGCGAAGGTCGTGACCACCAGCCCGATCAGCGCCCACCAGGCCGCGACGCGGCCGCGCAGGCCCGACATCAGGCGCATGTGCAGCCAGGCGGCGTAGTTGAGCCAGACGATCAGGGCCCAGGTTTCCTTCGGATCCCACGACCAGTAGCCGCCCCAGGCTTCGGCCGCCCACAAGGCGCCGAGGATGGTCGCCACCGTAAAAAACGCGAAGCCGACCGAGATGGCCTTGTACATGACGTCGTCCAGCACCTCCAGCGCAGGCAGGCGGTCGGCCAGGTAGCCGTGCGACTTGAGCAGGTAGGCCGAGCCGACCATGGCCGACAGCGCGAAGGTGCTATAGCCGATAAACATGGCCGGCACGTGGATCTTCATCCACCAGCTCTGCAGCGCCGGCACCAGCGGCTGGATGTCGGCGGCGTCGCGCGAGACCGTGTACCAGAGCAGGAAGCCGACCGCGGCCGAAATCACCAGCAGCACGAAGGGCCCCAGCTGGCGCGTCGCGTAATGTTGCTCGTAGTACAGGTAGAACAGCGCGGTGAGCATCGAGAACAGGATGAACACCTCGTACAGGTTGGAGACCGGGATGTGGCCGACGTCGGCGCCGATCAGGTAGGACTCGTACCAGCGCACCATCATGCCGGTGAAGCCGAGCACCACCGCCGCCCAGCACAGCTTGGAGCCGACCGAGGAACCGAAGTCGGAGCGCGCGACCAGCCCGATCCAGTAAAACACGGTAGCGAACACGAACATCGCGCTCATCCACAAAATCGCGGACTGGCTCGACAGCATGTATTTGAGGAGGAATTTCTTGTTGGCCAAATCAAGCTGGCCGCCGTACAGGACGATCGCCCACAGCGCCAGCAGGGCCACCAGCGGAATCAGCCAGCGCACCGGCTTCCAGTGCCAGCCGAGCGCCGCGAAGGTCGGCGCGGCCAGCAGCAGGATGGCTTTTTCGTAGGGGTCCATATAGCCGCCGTAGCGGTTCAGCGCGAACAGGGCCGCGGCCAGCAGCAAGGCGCCGTACAGCCAGTCGAGCGCGCCGAGGCGCTTGAAGTAGCCGGGTGCCTGGCTGTAAGTAGGGGTGTGCGATAGTTCCATTGTTTTCTCCTGGCGTACAGCTTACGCCGATTGCGGCAGTTTTGCCTTCAAGGCCTTAAATTCCTGTTCGAAGTCGAGCGTCTTGCGCTGGGTGCTCATCGCCATCAGCGCGTGCGCGCCCTGGCCGTCGTCGGCGTCGCGCAGCCAGACCCAGACCCGGCGCTCGCGGATATAGAACATCGCGAACACGCCGATCACCAGGCACAGGCAGCCGAAGTAGACCACCTTCTTGCCCGGCGAGCGGGTGACCTGCAGCACCGAGGCCTTGACCTCGGTGAACTCGTCGAGCTGCAGATAGACCGGCGCGCCGTAGAAGAAGGCGTCGTTGAGCGCGTTGGTGGACAGTTGCAGGAAGCGCGCGTGGTTCTCGTCGGGGCTGGCCGGCGCCAGCCCGTCCTTCTCGCGTGCGGCCTGCCACAGCTCCCACAAGGCGCCGTTGAGGATCTTCATGAAGATCGTGGCGGCCTTTTCCTGCTCGGCCTTGGGGATCTTTTCGAGGAATTGCGAGACCGCGACGAAACCGCCCTGCTGGCCGTCGCCGGCGAAGATCGCCAGCGTCTTGGCGCTCGACTCCTGCAGTTGGCGCGCCAGCGCGTCGGCGGTGGCGGAGTTGGGCATCGCACGCTGCGCATAGCGCGCGGCGGCGAGCTGACGCAACAGCGGGTCGGCCAGCGCCGCGCGCAGGCGCATCCAGTCGCGCACGCTGTGCTCGTCGTCGGCCGGGATCCGCAGGTAGCTGAACGGGCCGTCGAGCGTGGCGCGCACGCCGGCCAGAAACACCTGGCTGCCGTCGATGGTCACCGGCTGCATGTAGTTCTGGAACTCGCGCGCCTGGCCGGTCTTGTCGCGCAGCTTGTACTGCACGCTGGGGCCGACGTTCTTGAGGTCCTTGTTGTTGGCGTTCTTGGCCGCCGAGCCGGTGTGCTTGTCGAGGCTGGCCGCGAACTGTTGGTTGAACGACTCGCCTTTGGTCACCGCGCGCGCATCCTGGCCGCTGCCGACGTTCTCGACGTTGAATGGACGGAAGCCCGACCATTCGACCGAATAGCTCTCGGCGCCGCGCTTCAGGTCGGTGGCGGCGCCGACTTCGCCGCCGATCTGGAACGGCTTGGTGTCGCTGCCGGCCATCGGAAAGCCGGTCAGCTTGAGCTTGCTGCCGCCGTCCTCGAAGCTCGACTGGTAGACCGCCACGCCGCGGTAGATCAGCGGTTCGTTGACCTTGATCGTGGCCGGGAAGGTCTTGCCGCTCTCATGGTCGCGGATCAGCACTTCGCTGGCGAACAGCTTGGGCATGCCGGTGCTGTAGAAATCGATGATGAATTTGTTCAGCTGTATGGTGAACGGCAAGTCCTGCACCAGCACGCCCGAGGCTTGCGGGATGATCGTGACGTCGCTGCTGCCGCCCTCGGGAATCATGGTGTTGCCGCGGAAGGTGGGGTTGCCCAGGCCGAGCCGGTGCTGGGGCGCGATCGCGGCGATCACGCCGCTGCCGGCGAACGGCGTCTTGCCCAGGAACCACTGCTGGAAGCGGATCGGCAAGTCGGAATCGAGCATGCCGCCGAGCAGGATGATGATGATGGCGCTGTGCGCGAAGATGTAGCCGAGCTTGTTGGCCGCGCCCTTCTTGGCCGCCACCAGGGTGCCCTTGTCCTTGTCGACGATCTTGGCCGCATAGCCGGCGTCGGCCAGCCGCTGCGCGGTCTGCCGGGCCAGCGCGGCGCGCCCCAGCGGCGCGACCCACTCGGCCTTGTGGTGGAAATTGCGCAGCGAGACTTCGCGCACGTTCAGGCGCCAGCTGCGCATGTCCTTGATCATCTTGGGCGCATTGCGGGTGATGCACAGCGAGGTCGACAGGATCAGGAAGCCCAGGATCAGCAAGAACCACCAGGCCGAGTACACCGCATACAGGCCCATCTTGTCGAACACCGCGAACCAGAACGGCCCGAACTGGTTCACATAGTTCGGCATCGCTTCGTTCTGCTTCATCACGGTGCCGATCATGGCGGCGATCGCGATGACGGTCAGCAGGCTGATCGAAAAACGCATCGACGACACCAGCTCGACGATCTCGGCGAGGGTGCGGCGCTGGGTTTTCAGTTCAATTCCGGTGGTGTTCATACTGTCCAAATCCTAGTCCCGACGCGCGAGGATACCAACAAAAAGGGCAGCCCGCTCGCGCCGCCGCCCTTTTCGATGTACTGCCGGCGGCGTCTGCCGCGGCGCCTTACTTCAAGCCCGCGATGTAATCGGCGACGGCTTTCATTTCTTCGTCCGACATGCGCTTGGCCAGCGCCCCCATCTGCGGGCTATTCTTGCGCGCGCCGCCCTTGAAGGCGGTCAGCTGGGCCAAGGTGTAGTCCTGCTGCTGGCCGGCCAGGCGCGGATACTGGACCGGCATGCCGGCGCCGGCCGCGCCATGGCAGCTGGCGCAGGCGGCGACGCCCTTGTCGGCGATGCCGCCGCGGTAAATCTTGCGGCCCAGCTCGAGCGTGTCCTTGCTCTTGGCGGCGCCCGGCTTTTGCTGCTGGGTCGCGAGGTAGGCGGCGATGTTTTTCTTTTCATCGTCCGACAGCAGCTTGGCGTAGGTGGTCATCACCGGCTGGTTGCGGTTCGGCGTCGTGAAATCGACCAGTTGCTTGTAGACGTAGGCTTCGATCTGGCCGGCCAGCTTGGGATTGGCGGCGATGGTCGAATTGCCGGCCGCGCCGTGGCAGGATACGCAGGCGGGCAGGCTGCGGGCGGTGTCGCCGCTGTCGAACAGGGTGCCGCCTTTGGCGGGATCGGCTTTGACAGGGGCGGCGGCGTGTTCTTCGGCGGCTGACGCCAGGCCGGATACCGCAAGGATAGTCACCAACAAGGATTTCACAAACGAGAGAGACACACGATTCATTCAACCACCCTGAGACGAGTCAAAAATTAGTTTTATATGAAGAGGGGGATGCCGCAGCCGATCTTCGCAACAATCATAACCCCTTATTGTACAATAGCTTTCTGGCCTTATCGCCCCCTTTTGTTGCAATTTCTGCCTACTCCATGTCCAAACTCTGGCAAGCCCGTTTCTTCACGACCGTCAACCAATTGCGCGATTTGCCCGCGACCGTCGCGCCCGAAATCGCGTTCGCCGGCCGTTCCAACGCCGGCAAATCGACCGCCATCAACATCCTGACCAACCAGAAGGGTCTGGCGTTCGCCTCCAAGACCCCGGGCCGCACCCAGCACATCAATTACTTTTCGATCGGCGGCGCGCACGTCGGCCAGCACCGTAAAGACGCGACCATCGTCGAGGAGATCGAAGCGCTGCTGGTCGACCTGCCCGGCTACGGGTATGCCGAAGTGTCGGGCTCGGCCAAGCTGCACTGGCAAAAGCTGCTGGGCGATTACGTGCAGCGCCGCGAGCAGCTGGCCGCGCTGGTGCTGATCATGGATTCGCGCCGCCCGTTCACCGAACTCGACCTCCAGATGCTCGAATGGTTCGCCCCCACCGGCAAGCCGATCCACTGCATCTTGACCAAGGCCGACAAGCTCAACCGCAACGAATCGACCAATGCGCTGCGCCAGGCGAAGATGATGCTCGACAGCTATGTGGACGAGGACGGCGCAGGCTTCCCGTTCACGGTCCAGCTGTTCTCGGCCCTCAAGCGGGTCGGGATCGAGCAAGCGAACGACAAGATCATCGAACTGCTGGGCCTGACCGACGTCCCGGCCGACCCGCACGCGGTGCTGGTCGACCCGGTCGACGGCGACGATTAATTTTTCACTGGACCACCATGAGCACTGCTGCCCACTACCCTGCGATCCGCATGCGCCGCATGCGGCGCGACCCGTTCTCGCGCGCCCTGATGCGCGAGAACACGCTGACGCCGGCCGACCTGATCTACCCGGTGTTCATCCTCGACGGCGTCAAGCAGCGCCAGCCGGTGGCCTCGATGCCCGGCGTCGAGCGGCTCTCGCTCGACCTGCTGCTGGGCGTGGCCGAGGAGTGCGTGGCGCTCGGCATTCCGGTGCTGGCGCTGTTCCCGGTGATCGACGCCACGCTCAAGACGCCGGACGGGGTCGAAGCGACCAATCCCGAAGGCCTGGTGCCGCGCGCGGTGCGCGCACTCAAGCAGCGCTTCCCGCAGCTCGGGATCCTGACCGACGTCGCGCTCGACCCGTTCACCAGCCACGGCCAGGACGGCCTGATCGATGCCAACGGCTATGTGCTCAATGACGAGACACTGGACATGCTGGTGCGCCAGGCGCTGACCCAGGCCGAGGCCGGGGTCGACGTGGTGGCACCGTCCGACATGATGGACGGGCGCATCGGCGCGATCCGCGCCGCGCTCGAAGCGAACGGCTTGATCCACACCCGCATCATGGCCTACTCGGCCAAGTACGCGTCGGCGTTCTACGGTCCGTTCCGCGACGCCGTGGGCTCGGCCGCCAACCTCGGCACCAGCGACAAGGCGACTTACCAGATGGACCCGGCCAACAGCGACGAGGCGCTGCGCGAAGTGGCGCTCGACCTGGCCGAAGGCGCCGACATGGTGATGGTCAAGCCGGGCATGCCCTACCTCGACATCGTGCGCCGCGTGAAGGACGCATTCAAGGTGCCGACCTTCGCCTACCAGGTCAGCGGCGAGTACGCGATGCTGAAAGCGGCCGCGCACAACGGCTGGCTCGATCACGACAAGGTGATGCTGGAGACGATGATGGCATTCAAGCGCGCCGGCGCCGACGCCGTGCTGACCTACTTCGCGCGCGACGTGGCGCGCCTGCTCGCGGCGCGCTAATCTAAGGCCGCGACGCTTGCCGGCCCGGCGGCCTATATTCCGGGAACATTTCCTTGAACAAGAAGGCTTGCAGCTCGGCCGAATCTTCGGGCCGCGCGCTCATCTTCACCACCCGCCCGAGGCGCTGCGATTCCCACTCGAAGTCGCCGGGCTTTTCCTTGCGGATCAGCTCGATCATCTTCTTGACCACCGCGGTCTCGACGTCCAGCTCCGCGCCCTGCTCGACGGTCAGCTGCGTCAGCCAGCGACGCTTGAAATTCGTATTCCAGCCGCGGAACTTCAGGTCGGCGCTGTGGAAGGTCTTGTTCGAAAGGCTGAACACGCCGCCGGTGTCGTTCTGGTCGTCGCCGCGGCTCTTGCCGTTGGCGGCCGCGATGTTGGCCTGCGCGATCCGGGTCGCGCGGTCGTTCTCGCTCTCCTCGGCCGGCTGCGCGCTCTGGGCCTCGGTGGCGCCGCGCTGCTTGCGGCGCGCATCGATGTAGGCCTGCATGTCGACTTCGGGCGGCCGGGTCACCGGTTTCGGCTCGGCCTGGGTCACTTCGACCGGCTTTTCGTGCGGCAGGGTGATGGTGTTGGGCAGGCGCTGCATCGGCACCACTTGCGGCACCTTGGGCGCCTTCTTGGGCGCTTGCTGCTGCGGCGGCTTGGGCTTCGGCTTGCCCGGCAGCGGGGCGATGTAGACCATGGTCGCGCCGGAGGGCGGCGGCGCGTGGCGCTCGAGTTTCGGCTGCAGCAGGTAGACCGCTACCAGCAGCAGGTGCAGCAGCACCGTGATGACGATCCCGGTGCGATTGGTGCGCCGCGCGCCATACACGGGTACGGCGTGCTCGGCCGGCAAAGGCTGGCCGCAATGCGCGCAATACCCGGTGTTGTCCGGCGAAAAATGGGAGTGGTCACGCAAGATGAATACAACTTTCCATGGTACGACGTCAACGAAATGCGGCACACGTGCCGCAGTCTATACGTTTTGAGGGGATAACGCACGAGGATCACCTTGCGCAGCTTACAAGAGGCTGGCCTTGACCGTTGTTACAGTATGTATCAAGCCGGTATCAAACCCGGCTCACCCGCGCGCCAGCGAGGCGGCGGTCTCGTCTGGCGCCACCTGGGGCGCGGGTGGGCGCACCGGACGGCCTGCCCGTTCCGGCGCGAGCGCGCCGAACAATTCGCCGACGCAACGGTCGGCCTCCAGCACTTGCCGGGAGGGCAACTGGGGCCGCGGCAAGGCGTGGGTGTAGTAGCAGGCGCCTTCGGTCAGGTAGCCGACCGCCCATAGCCGCGGCGCGGCGCGGCCGGCGTGCGACAGCGGATGGTGGGCGGTATCGACATCCAGGCCGCCCGGATGGAAGGTGCCGTTGAAGTAGGGCCGCGCCAGGCCGCGCCTGAGCAGGTTGCGCATGAAGGGGCTGTCGTCGGTTTCGGGCGAAAACACGTCGAGCCGCGCGACCACCAGCGCGTCCGCGTACTGACTCACGGTGCCCGAGGGGAATTTGGTGTGCAGGGCGAACTGCGAACGCTCCTCGTCGATCCGCAGCGCCGAATTGGGGCCGGCCGCGATCGCCAGCACCCCGGCCTCCATCAGCGCCAGCAACTGGGCGTTGCGCTGGCGCGGCGGGCCGAAGGTCACGCGGTTGATCGCCGCGTTGTAGACGCTGAGGAATTTGCGGTGCGAGGCCGGCGTCAGGCCGCCATGCTCGACCGCCTCCTGCAGCGCGGCGCGCACGTCGCGCAGCACGTCGGCCGCGGCCTTGGCCGGACTGCCGAGATTGCCGAGGCGAGCCTGGTGCAAATCCTCCACCATCAAGTCGCGGAAAAACGCGGCGAACCCGGCGGCGTCTTCGAAGCTGCGTCCGCGCAAGGGAAACAGCATGCCTTCGATCGCCGCCGCTTCCGACGCGCCCAGGGTGTAGCCGGCCGGATCGGGCGCTGCGCCCTGCTGCGCGGTGCGCCAGGCCAGGCCCATTTCACGCAGCAGCAGCGGCAGCAGCTCGCGCTCGAAATCGAGCTGGCGCCGGCCCGGCCCGCGCAGCGCGCGCACCGCCTCGCGCGTGAAATAGTGCGCCTGGTGGCGTCCGTTCAAGCCCTTCTGGTTGACGCCGCGCGCGGCCGCCGGCAGGCAGTTGCGCGAGAACAGCAGCAGCGCCGGTTCCTGGCCCGAACGCAGGTAGCGCAGGCTGGCGCCGGCCTGCACGAAGCGCCCGCCGCGGCCCGCGGTCAGCTCGGCGATGACGTCGTGCGCGCTCAGCCCCAGGCCCTGGATCGCGACGCTGGCGTCGCTGCCGATGCCGACCAGGCGCCCGAGCGGATAGGCGTGGCGGATGAAGGCCAGCCGGCTGTTGTAGCGCGCATGGTCCTGGGCGAACTTGCGGCACCAGGCTTCCTCGTCGCTCAAATGGTTGCGGCCGTGGCCGGTGGTCAGGAACACGAAGTCGCTGGCCAGCGTGTAGCCGTTTTCCAGCTCGACGACGTAGCTGTCGTCCGGCTGCTGGACCAGGTCGAGGGCGCGCTGGCGCAGGTGGCGCACACCGACCGTGGCCGGCAGCGCGGCGCGGATCGCGGCGTAGGCCCAGGCCAGGTAGTCGCCCAGCAGCGCACGCGGCAGGTAGTCGGCGTCCGACACCTCGGCCCCGCCCGGGCATTCGGGATCGACCTGGAAGAAGCGCTCGCCGAAACGCCGGTAGTGCCGGGCGCGCGCCCATTCGGTGAGCGAGGGTGCGGGACAGACCGGCGCCAGCTCGACGCTGGGGGGAAACGGAAAGATCGTGACCTGGCTGGCGACCGTGTTGATCAGCAGATGCTGGGGCTGGTGCGGGGTATGCACGCCGGGCCCGCAGTCGTTCGGCTCGACCAGGTTCAGTTGCAAGGGCTGGCGGGTGGCGCAGGCATAGGCGGCGATCCGCTCGAACAGGGACAGGCCGCGCGGGCCCATGCCGATGATGGTGACGCTGCTAGGTTTCATGTGACCGCCTGACCATGGGGAGAGCAATCCCCATGGTAAGCAGCGGTCAGGCCGACATCTTGTCGTCAGTCAATCGATGCCTTGTGGGAAGTTGAACCGGCTCCTCGGGCGGCGTTTCGAGCGTCGCCAGCTGCGCGTCGCTCATCGGACCGGAGCCGCTGTAGCGATCGAGGAACAGGTAGATCACCGGCGTGATGTAGAGCGTGATCACTTGCGAGAACAGCAAGCCGCCGACCACCGCCAGGCCCAGCGGCTGGCGCAGCTCGGCGCCGGCGCCCAGGCCGAGCGCGATCGGCAAGGCGCCCATCAGCGCGGCCATGGTGGTCATCAGGATCGGCCGGAAGCGCAGCGCGCAGGCTTCGCGGATCGCCGCGGCCGGGGCCATGCCCTGGGTGCGCTGGGCGTCGAGCGCGAAGTCGATCATCATGATCGCGTTCTTCTTGACGATCCCGATCAGCATCAGGATGCCGATGATCGCGATCATGGTCAGGTCGAGGCCGAACAGGCGCAAGGTCAGCAGCGCGCCGACCGCGGCCGAGGGCAGGCCGGCCAGGATGGTCAACGGGTGGATATAACTCTCGTACAACACGCCGAGCAGCACGTAGATCACGCCCAGCGCGGCGACGATCAGGATCACCTGGCTGCCTTGCGAATCCTGGAACACCGCGGCGTCGCCGCCGTACTTGGTGATCACCGACGACGGCAGCTTCATGTCGAGGCCCATCTGGTCGATCTTGGCGGTGGCCACGCCCAGCGGCACGTCGGGCGCGAGGTTGAACGACAGGGTCACCGCCTGCAACTGGCCCTGGTGGTTGATCGCGGTCGGGCCGACGGTACGCTCGACCGTCGCGAAGCTCGCCAGCTTGACCAGCTGGCCGGTCTTGCTGCGCACCGACACGCGCGACAAGGCATCGTCGAACTGGCGGTCGGCTTCGGCCGCTTCCATGATCACCTCGTAGCTGGCGGCCGCCGAATAAATGGTCGACACCTGGCGCTCGCCGAACGCGCCGTACAGCGCGGTGCGCACGTCGCCGATCTCGACGCCGAGGGTGTTGGCCTTGTCGCGGTCCAGGCGCAGCGTGGCCTGCAGGCCGCGGATCTGCGAATCGCTGGTCACGTCGCGGAACACCGGATCGTCGCGCAGCCGGTCCATATACTTGCTGGCCCAGTCGTTGAGCGCGTCCGCGCTCACGCTTTGCAGGGTGTACTGGTAGCGGCTCTTGCTCTGCCGGCCACCCAGCTGCAGGTTCTGGATCGGGCGGAAGTAGACCTGGATGCCGGCCACCGCACGCGTCCCCTTGCGCAGCGCATCGAGCACCTGCGGCATCTTGGCGCGCTGGCTGCGCGGCTTGAGCACCAGGAACATGCGGCCGGTGTTGCCGCCGCCGGTGAACGAGGTCACGTCCTGCACCGCAGGGTCAAGCCGGATGATCTCGGCGACCCGGTCCTGCAGCGCGCGCAGCGCCGACGACGAGGTGTCTTCCGACGCCTCGGTGGTGACCTGGATCTGGCCCAGGTCTTCTTCCGGGAAGAAGCCTTTCGGGATCGTGATGTAGAGCGCCACGGTCAGCGCGAAAGTGCCCAGCGCGATCAACAGCACCAGGTTGCGGTGCGCCAGCGCGACGTCGAGGGTGCGGATATAGGCTTGCCGCACATGCTCGAAGGCGGCCTCGAAATGGCGCGCGATGAAGCTCTTCTCGCCTTCCTCGTGGGTGTGGGCCGGCAGCAGGCGGCTGGCCAGCATCGGCACCAGGGTCAGCGAGACGATCGCCGAGACCAGGATCGACAGCGAGACCACCACCGCGAATTCGTGGAACAGCAGGCCGATCACGCCCGGCATGAAAAAGATCGGGATGAACACCGCCACCAGCGAGATCGAAATCGAGACGATGGTGAAGCCCATCTCGCGTGCGCCGACCAGCGCCGCCTTGATCGGCTTCATGCCCGCCTCGATGTGGCGCACGATGTTTTCGAGCACCACGATGGCGTCGTCGACCACCAGCCCGACCGCCAGCGTGATGCCGAGCAGCGAGACGTTATCGAGGCTGTAGCCGAAGGCGTACAGCAGCGACAGCGCGCCCAGCAGCGAGATCGGCATCGTCACCGCCGGGATGAAGGTGGCGGCCGCGCGGTGCAGGAACAGGAAGATCACCAGCACCACCAGGCCGACGGTCAGCGCCAGCGTCAGGTTGACGTCGTGGATCGCTTCGCGGATCGACACCGAGCGGTCGTTGACCAGGTTGATCTTGATCGAGGCCGGCAGCTGGGACTGGAAGCGCGGCAGCAGCTGGCGCACCGCGTCGACCACCTGCACCGTGTTGGCGTTCGGCTGGCGCTGCACCAGCAGCACGATCGAGCGCTCGCCGTTGTAGCTGCCGGCGGTCTTGATCGACTGGTAGCTGTCCTCGACCGTCGCGACATCCTTCAGGCGCACCGGCTGGCCGTTGCGCGAGGCGATGATCAGCTCGGCGAATTCGGCCGCGCGCATCAGCTGGGGATTGCCCTGGATGGTCAGGGTCTGGCTGGGGCCGTCGAGGATGCCGAGCGGCGCATTGGAATTGGCGTGGTTCAGCGCGGTGGCCAGTTCGTCGAGCGTGAGGTTACGCGCGTTCATCAGGTCGGCCTTGGCGCGCACCCGCACCGCGAAGCGTTTCTGGCCGTTGACCGTGACCTGCGCCACGCCCGGCAGGGTCGACAGGTTGGGCGCGATCAGGTTCTCGGCGTAGTCGTTGAGCTGGGACAGGTCCATCGACGGCGAGTTCATGACCATGAACAGCACCGGCGCGTCGGCCGGGTTGACCTTGCGGTAGGACGGCAACTCGGTCATCTCGATCGGCAGCTGGCGCTGGGCGCCCAGCAGCGCGGCCTGGACGTCGACCGCGGCGGTGTTGATGTCGATGTCCGGATCGAATTCCAGCGTCAGCGAGGTATTGCCCTGGGTGCTGGTCGAGGTGATCAGGCTGATCCCGGCGATGGTGGAAAACTGCTTCTCGAGCGGCAGCGCGACCGAGGAGGCCATGGTCTCGGGACTGGCCCCGGCCAGGTTGGCCGAGACGTTGATCACCGGCGTGTTGTAGCTGGGCAGCGCGGCGACCGGGATGTGGCCGTACGCGAGCACGCCGGCCAGGATCAGGCTGACCGACAGCAGCACCACCATGACGGGGCGCCGGATGCAGATTTCCGAGATATTCATGTCGACGCGCCCGATTTGTCCTTGGCGCCGTCACGCTTGGCGCCGCCGTCGGCGGCGGCCAGCCGCACCTTGCCGCCCGGGCGCAGGTTCTGCTTGCCTTCGGTGATCACCTTCTCGCTGCCGGCCAGGCCCGACACCGCCGCGTTCAGGCCGAAGGCATACAGGCGCTCGACCGGCAGCAGCTTGGCGGTCTGGTCGGTGTCGACCACGTAGACGAAGGTGCCGCGCGCATTGGTGAAGATCGCCGTCTGCGGGATCACGATCACGCCCTTCAGGGTCTGCACGGTGACGCGGGTGTTGACGTACTGGCCCGGCCACAGGCTGGCGTCGCGGTTGTCGAACTGGGCCTTGAGGCGGATCGTGCCGGTGGCCGGATCGACCGCGTTGTCGATGAAGCTGAGCGCGCCGCTGACCGGCTTGGCGCTGGCGTTGTCGCTGCTGTTGACGCTCGCTTCGACCGTCACCGCGCCGAGCTTGTGCGCGCCCAGCACGCCGGCGAGCGCCGATTCGGGCAGCGTGAAGGCGACCGAGATCGGGTCCAGCTGGGTGATGGTGGTCAGCGAGGTCGCGTTCTGCACCAGGCTGCCCGGATAGACGTTGATGGCGCCGACCCGGCCCGCCATCGGCGCGCGGATCACGGTGTAGCTGGCGCCCACGCGCGCCGACTGGGCCGCCGCGTGGTCGGCGTTGAGCAGGGCGCGCGCCGCGTCGACCTGGCTTTTCAGGGTGTCGACCGCGCTTTCGGCCAGGAACTTCTGGGCCAACAATTCCTCGCTGCGCTTGTACTGGCGCTCGACGTCGGCCAACGCGGCCTGGTCGCGTGCGACCTGGGCCGCGGCGCGGTCGACGTTGGCGCGGTCGCTGCGGTCGTCGAGCGAGAACATCAGGTCGCCGGCCTTGACGAACTGGCCTTCGCGGATGTGCACCTGGCGGATGGTGGCGGTGGTTTGCGGATGCAGGTCGACCGTGCTGAGCGGCGTGACGGTGCCGTTCGCCTGCAGCACCACCGGCACGTCCTGGCGCAGCGGCGCGATCACGTTGACCACGGTCGGCGGCTGGCCGACCCCTTTGGCGGCGCCGCCCGCGCCGTGATTCAGATACCAGGCCGCGCCGCCGACGATGGCGACAACGGCGACGATGATGCCGACATTCTTCGTTTTCATGCTCATCCTTGGCCGCCTTTGCGGGCGGCTATTTCCATTCGTACAAAGGTTAAATGCGAAGCGCTGTTGCGCGGCAGCAAGCCGGCATTGTCGCATAGTTGTTGCTTCATTTCCCCGCGTAATGCTCCGGCAGCATCAGGGTCACTTCGAGGCCGCCCGCGGGATGGTTGGCCAGCGCGATGGTGCCGCCATGCTGCTCGGCGATGTTGCGTGCAATCGTCAAACCCAGCCCGGTGCCGCCCGACTCGCGCGAGCGCGAACTCTCGATCCGGTAGAACGGCTCGAACACGCGCACCAGTTCGGTCTGGGCGATGCCGGGGCCGGTGTCGCGGATCCGGATGCGCGCCGCCCCGGCCAGCCGCTCGACCGTCACCGACGCTTGCTGGCCATACTTGACGGCGTTGTCGATCAGGTTCACCAGGCAGCGCCGCAAGGCCAGCGGCCGGCCCAGCAGCGCCATCGCGGCGCGGCCGTTGAGCACCACCTGCTGGCGCGCGTCGGTCGCGTCCGCGCATACGCTGTCGAGCAGCGAGTCGAGGTCGAGCGCCTGCATGATTTCAGTATTGTCCGTACTGCGCGCCAAGTCGAGCCCTTCGCGCACCATTTCCTGCATCGCCGACAGGTCGCCGATCAGGCGCTGCTGGAGCTCGGGGTCGGCCACCTTCTCCAGCCGCAGGCGGATGCGGGTGAGCGGCGTCTGCAGGTCGTGGGTGATGGCCGCCAGCATCTGGGTGCGCTGGAAGATGTACTGGCGGATGCGCGCCTGCATCGCATTGAAGGCGGCGCTGGCCTGGCGGATCTCGCTGACGCCGGTCAGCGCCAGCGGCGGGTGGTTGATGTCGTTGCCGAGGTCCTTGGCGGCCTGCGCCAGCTGCTCGAGCGGACGGGTGGTCATGCGCGCCACCACGTAGGCGAGGAAGGCGATGCTGACCAGGAACAGCCCGATAATGATGGTGAAGTCGGTCTTGCGGGCGATCAGCGAGGAGCGCGGCGGCAGCACCATCAGGCGCAGCAGTTCGCCGTCGCGCAGGCGCACATTGATGCTCTCGCAAGCGCCGCGCCATTGGCCCTGGGTGGGGCCGAACATGGTCGACTGGGTGCGCGGGATGTCGCAGGCCGGCGGCCGGGTCGCGATCGACTCGATCCGGTAGGCGCTGCCGAGGCGGGCGCCGAGGGAGGCCGTGAATTCGGTCGGGGCCGACAGCACCGGCAGCGACTCGCTGACTTCCTCGAGCCGCACGCTGGGACGGTTGGCCACGCCGAGATAGGCAGTGCGGGCCGAGGCCGGCACCACTTCGGTGGCCATGATCAGTTGTTCGGCGCGCTCCAGCGCATGCTGGTCGCGGAAGCTTTCGATCACGCGCTGGCGTTCGGCTTCGGCCAGCCATTGGGTCAGCGCCGCCGAGATCATCACGCCAAGCAGCAGGGTAACGAAGACCCGGCCGGTCATCGACCCGAAGAAGGCTTTCACGCCGAGGGCTCCACCGTCACCTGGCCGGCCAGCACGTAACCGCCGTTGCGCACGGTCTTGATGATTTGCGGCAGGCGCGCGTCTTCGCCCAGCTTCTGGCGCAGGCGGCTGATCTGGATGTCGATCGAGCGGTCGAAGGGATCGGCGTCGCGGCCCTGGGTCAGGTTCAGCAGCTGGTCGCGGTTGAGCACGCGGTTGGGGTGTTCGAGGAAGACCCGCAGCAGGCGGAATTCGGCGCCCGAGAGCATGATCACGATGCCGTCCGGATTGAGCAGGTGGCGCGCCGTCAGGTCCAGGGTCCAGCCGGCGAAGCGCATCTGCTGGGCGTTGTCGGACGGCGTGTTGGACGGCATCGCGTGGCTGCGCCGCAACACACTGCGGATGCGGGCCAGCAGCTCGCGCGGCTCGAACGGCTTGGGCAGGTAGTCGTCGGCGCCCATTTCGAGGCCGAGGATGCGGTCGAGCGGCTCGTTGCGCGCGGTCAGCATGATGACCGGCAGGGTCGAGTGCGCGCGCAGCTTGCGGCACAGGGTCAGGCCGTCGTCGCCGGGCAGGTTCAGGTCGAGCACGATGAGGTCGGGGCGCGCTTCGTCGAGCGCCTTCCACATGGCGGCGCCGTCGGCGGCGCACAGCGCGCGGTAGCCGTTCGACTCGAGATAGTCGGCCAGCAGGGTGCGGATGTCGCGATCGTCGTCGACGATCAAAATGGTCGAAGGAGTATCCATAGGCCTGATTATCTCCACTAAAAGCGGACCTGAACAGCGTATTTGTATCGGCATGTATATTGACAGGCAGGCGAAACATATAGATACAAACTGCCGGGCGAAGGAAACGTTGGCGTTACATGCTGCGTACATCATTGCTACATGGCCTCTCCTCCCTGTAAAGCAAAGGAAAACAGCATGAATACCCTACGCAAGACCTTCCTGATCGCGCTCGCCGTGCTGGGCATGGGCGGCGTAGCGCTTGCGGCGCAGGCCCAGACGACGGCGCCCGAAGGCCGTCACGTGCGCGCCGCCAGCCCCGAACAACGCCAGGCCAAGATGGCCGAATTCTTCGCCGCGCGCGAGGCCAAGCTGCACGATGCGCTGAAGCTGAGCGCGGCCCAGGAGCCGGCATGGAGCGCCTACCAGGCCGCGATCAAGCCGCCGGCCAGGGGCACGCAGCACGAGCGCGCCGCCATGGCGGCCCTGCCCGCCCCGCAGCGCCTCGAACAGCGGATCGCCAAGGCCAAACAGCATACCGCCGGCATGGAAAGCCGCCTGGCGGCGCTGAACACCTTTTACGCCGTACTCACGCCCGAGCAGAAAGCCAGCTTCGACGCCGCCACCGCCAAACGGCACGGCCGCGGCGGCCACGGCAAGCAAGGCACGATGCAGCATTGATTACAGACCAGTGCGGGTCTAGGGGGCGCTGCAGCGCCCCCTTTTTTTATGCAAAATGCAGCGTCGATAGGGTCCCCATATTGACGCTGCATTAAAGCAACATCTTGAACAAGGCGTCCTAGGCCAAAGCCGGATCGTGGTGTATCCTCAAATGACATATCCGTACGGCAACTAATTGCTACGAGAGACGCAGCGTTGCCGCCCAGGGGAATCGAGAAGAGCACAACAATATTTCCGAGGCCGAGATGAACACTTGTGTGTACGACGAGAACGACAAGGGACGCGAGGAAATCGCCACCCGCAAATATCATGTGCCGCCCAAGCTGCGCGCGCTGCTGGTGATGATCGACGGCCGCAACCCGCTCGATGCGCTGATGAAGAATTTCGCGGGACTGGGACTGACCGAAGCGAACGTCACCGAACTACTGAACGAGCAGTACATCACCCTGGTCAGCGGCGGCCCCGAGGCCAATCCCGCGGTGCCGGTGGCGGCCCGCCCGCCGGCCTCGGCGCGCGCGCGCCAGCAGGCCCGGGCACGGCAGGCGGCGGCGCGCGCCGCACCCGGCGCGGACGGTGCGGACGGCGCGGACAGCCCGCCGCACCAGACCGGCGACGAGGACGACGACGAGCTCGGCGCACCGCATGCCGCGCTGGCGGGGCCGGCGCCGCTGGTGGTCGGCATGGACAAGGCGGAGCGCTTCCGCGCGCTGTCCGAATTCTTCAACCAGACCATCAAGAGCACGCTGGGCCTGCGCGGCCTGATGCTGCAGCTGAAGGCCGAGAAATGCGCCAACATCGACGAGTTCCGCCTGCTGCGCCAGCCCTATCTGGAAGCGGTGCTGAAAGCCAAGGGCGCGGAAATGGCCTTGAGCCTGCGCGACCGCCTCGACATGCTGCTGGGCGGCGCGCCCGAGGACGACGGCTTCATCCTGCCGGACGCCTGATCGGCTCAGTCCTGGCCCGGCGCCAAGCTGGCCGCGAGCCGCTTGGGCGCCTTGGCGCGCCAGCTTTCACGCAGCAAGTGCTTGACGGTAGCGCCATCGGCAGCGGCCAGCATCACGGCCACCACTTTCGCGCCCCAGTGCAAGGCCTGGTAGGTCTCGGGGGCGGCCGCGATCAGCGGCGCGCGCAGCGCTTCCCCGACGAAGATATGGAGCCGGGTGCCGGCCGGCGGCACGGTGGCGAAGATCTTGCCGCGCACCCGGAACGAGGCGACATCGACATGCGGCTCCTCGCTCGCCTCCGGCAAGGACAGGGCGTACTCGCGGGCGGCGTCGAGCTTCATGCGGCGCCTGGCCGATCGGCTGCGGTCAACTCACTGCAAGCTGGCCAGCGAGCGTGAGAATTTCGCCGTGTCCTGGTAGCCGATGATGCGGCTGTTCGGGATTTCCTGGCCCTTGCGGTCGAACAGGATGATGCCCGGCGGGCCGAACAGGTGGAAGCGCTTGAGCATCGCCTTGTCGTCCTCGTCGTTGGCGGTCACGTCGACCTGCAACAGCAAGGTGTCGGCCAGCCTGGACTGGACGCCGGGATCGATGAAGGTCAGCTTTTCCATCTCCTTGCAGGACACGCACCAGTCGGCGTAGAAGTCGAGCATGGCGGTCTTGCCGCCGGTCTGGGCCAGCACCGCGTCGAGCTCGGCCACGGTCTTGATGCGCTTGAAGGCGAGCCGCTGCTGCTGGGCTGCGCCGCCGCCGAGATGGGCCAGCGGCGCCAGCGCGTCGCGGCCGCCGCTGGTCACGCCCACCAGCTCGACCGCGCCCAGCACCGCGAAGGCCAGGCCCAGGGCCATGGCGGCCCAATGGCGCGTCGCGCGCAGCAGGTAGCAGCCGTAGCCGACGAACAGCGCGGTCCAGCCCAGCATCTGTACCACGGCCGGCAGCACCGGCGACACCAGCCACAGCGCCATCGCCAGCATCAGCACGCCGAAGAAGCGCTTGACCGCATCCATCCACATGCCGGCGCGCGGCAGCAGCGAGCCGGCCGAAATGCCGACCAGCAGCAGCGGGATGCTCATCCCCATCGCCATCGAAAACAGCGCGGCGCCGCCTACCACCACGTCGCGCGTCTGGCTGATGTAGACCAGGGCGCCGGCCAGCGGCGCGGCAACGCAGGGGCCGACGATCAGGGCCGACATCGCGCCCATCGCGAACACGCCGGCCAGCTTGCCCGACGACTGGCGGCCCGAGGCGTCGGCCAGTTTGCTCTGCAGCGCGCCCGGCACCTGCAATTCGTAAAAGCCGAACATCGACATCGCCATCGCCACGATCAGCAGGCCGAAGGCGCCCAGCACCCAGGGGTTCTGCAGCGCGGCCGACAGGCCCTCGCCGACCAGCCCGGCGGCGACGCCGAGCGCGGTGTAGACGATCGCCATGCCCAGCGAATACGCGACCGACAGGATGAAGCCGCGCCCGCGCTTGAGTTGCGTGCCCTCGCCCACGATGATCGAGGACAGGATCGGCACCATCGGCAGCACGCAGGGCGTAAACGCAAGGCCGAGGCCGAGCAGCAGGAAGGCCGGCACGATGGCCAGCAGCTTGCCGCCGCTGAGCACCGAGGCGATGCCGCCGAGCTCGGTCTGCGGCGCTGCGGCCGCAGGCCTTGGCGCCGGGTCGGCCAGCGGGGCCGGCGCCGTGCCCGAGCCTGGCAAGCTCATTTGCGGAGCGGCGCCGCCGCCCGACAACTGGGCGCTCGCTTCCTGCGGCGAGTAGCACAAGCCCTGGTCGGCGCAGCCCTGGCCGGTCGACTTCAGGGTGAAGGGGCCGGCGGCCTGCACCGGAATCTTGATCGTGACGCTATGGCGGTAGGTCTCGACGTTCTTCTGGAAGGTCTCGTCGAACTTGACCTTGCCGGGCGGGATCTGCGGCTCGCCCAGGGTCGCGCCCTCGGCGGCGAACTTGAAGCGCTCGCGGTACATATAGTAGCCTTCGGCGATCTCGTAGGTGACGGCGATGGTCTGGCCGTCGAGCATGCGGGCCGAGAATTTGAAGGCCGCATCCGGCTCGAGGTAATTATCGTCGGCGCGTGCGGGCGCCGCGCCGAGCAGGAAGGAACAGGCCAACAGCAGCAAGGCGAAGGCGCGAGACAGCACCGCGGGCGCGGTTTTGAACGAAAAACTGGACATGACTTCCTTTACTGAGCGCGAAGCAGAATAGTACACCGAGGGAAAATATCTCGTCTCGCGTTAATGCCGGCTGGCGCCGCGGGAGTTCAATAAAACAAAAAAGCCAGGCTGAGCCTGGCTTTTTGATCATGCTGCGCGGATTACTCGGCGGTCGGCGCGTCTTCCAGGTCGCTGACTTCCGGACGGTCGAGCAGTTCGACGTAGGCCATCGGCGCATTGTCGCCCACGCGGAAACCCATTTTCAGGATGCGCAGGTAGCCGCCGTTGCGGTTGGCGTAACGCGGGCCGAGTTCGGCGAACAGCTTGAGCACCATTTCGCGGTCGCGCAGGCGGGAAAACGCCAGGCGCTTGTTGGCCAGGGTGTCGGTCTTGCCCAGGGTCAGGATCGGCTCGATGACGCGGCGCAGTTCCTTGGCTTTAGGCACGGTGGTCTTGATGGCTTCATGACGCAGCAGGGAAACGGTCATGTTGCGCAGCATAGCCAGGCGGTGGGACGAAGTACGGTTCAGCTTGCGAAGGCCGTGACGGTGACGCATGGTAAATCCTTTCGAGTTGTTTAAATCCAGCTCTTCGATCGCTTCGGGAAGCGCGGGCCGGTTCGTAAGGTTAAATGCCCGCGGCAACACGCCGCGGGCGGTACGACAATTACTTTTCCAGGCCGGCAGGCGGCCAGTTTTCGAGCTTCATGCCCAGGGTCAGGCCGCGCGAAGCAAGGACTTCCTTGATTTCGTTGAGCGACTTGCGGCCCAGGTTCGGCGTCTTCAGCAGTTCGTTTTCCGAACGCTGGATCAGGTCGCCGATATAGTAGATGTTTTCGGCTTTCAGGCAGTTGGCCGAACGCACCGTCAGCTCGAGGTCGTCGACCGGGCGCAGCAGGATCGGATCGACCAGCGGCGCGCGCGACGGCGCTTCGGCGGCCGCTTCCGTGCCTTCCAGCGCGGCGAACACATTGAGCTGGTCGACCAGCACGCGGGCCGACTGGCGGATCGCTTCTTCCGGCGTGATCACGCCATTGGTTTCGATGTTGATCACCAGCTTGTCGAGGTCGGTACGCTGTTCGACACGGGCCGATTCCACGAAGTAGGACACGCGGCGCACCGGCGAGAACGAGGCATCGAGAATGATGCGGCCGATGGTCTTGTTGGTGTCTTCCGACAGGCGGCGCACATTGCCCGGCACATAGCCGCGGCCTTTTTCGACCTTGATCTGCATGTCGAGCTTGCCGCCGGCGGTCAGGTGGGCGATCACGTGATCCGGGTTGATCAGTTCCACGTCATGCGGCAGGTCGATGTCCGATGCCAGGATCGCGCCTTCGCCTTCCTTCTTCAGGGTCAGGGTGACGGAGTCGCGGTTGTGCACCTTGAACACCACGCCCTTCAGGTTCAGCAGCAGGTCGACCACGTCTTCCTGGACCCCGTCCAGCGAGGAGTACTCATGCACCACGCCGGCGATCGTCACTTCGGTCGGCGCGTAGCCGACCATCGACGACAACAGGACGCGCCGCAGCGCGTTCCCCAGGGTGTGACCATAACCACGTTCAAACGGCTCCATCACGACCTTGGCGTGACCGGCACCGAGTGCCTCGACATCGATAATACGTGGCTTCAACAAACTGTTTTGCATGAAATGTCCTTTTCAATACCCTCGGCTCATTACACCGATAAGGCTGATGGCATTAGTGAAAACGCCCACTCGAACCGAGTGGGCGGGAATACGGCGAACTACGATCAACGCGAATACAATTCGACGATCAGCGATTCGTTGACGTCGTTGGCGATTTCGTTGCGCTCCGGGAAGGACTTGAAGGTGCCTTCCATCTTCTTGGAGTCGACCGAAACCCAGCTCGGCATACCGACTTGTTCGGCCAGCGACAGCGCTTCGACGATACGCACTTGTTTCTTCGACTTTTCACGCACGGCGATCACGTCGCCGGTCTTCACCGCGTACGAGGCGATGTTGACCACGGTACCGTTGACGGTGAAGGCTTTGTGGCTGACCATCTGGCGCGCTTCGGCGCGGGTCGAGCCGAAGCCCATGCGGTAGCAGACGTTGTCGAGACGCGCTTCGAGCAAGCGCAGCAGCGCTTCGCCGGTGTTGCCCTTGCGCCGGTTCGCTTCCGCGAAATAGCGGCGGAACTGGCGCTCGAGGATGCCGTACATGCGCTTGACTTTTTGTTTTTCGCGCAACTGGTTGCCGTAGTCCGAAGTACGGGCGCCGGATTTGACGCCGTGCTGGCCTGGCTTGACATCCAGTTTGCATTTCGAATCGAGCGAGCGGCGTGCGCTCTTGAGGAACAGGTCCGTACCTTCACGGCGGGACAGTTTTGCTTTTGGTCCGATATAACGTGCCACGATGCTTCCTTTTTTTAATGATGACGCCCCGGAGCATCCGCAGATGCAGCAGGCGCTAGTCCGAATCCCTGTGGGCCGGACGGTGGCTCAACAAGCCTGCGCGCGGCTGCGGCAGGCGACAACAGCCGGGCAGTATACCCTATTCGGGCACTGCGCCGGCGATTCATTTACTTCTACTGCCAATCGCTTGGTGCCAGGGCAGACACCGCGTGTCCGCACTTGCATGCAAAGAATCGGTTTTTAGATACGGCGACGCTTCGGTGGACGGCAGCCGTTGTGCGGCACTGGCGTCACGTCCTGGATTTCGGTGATCTTGATACCCAGGTTGTTCAAGGCGCGCACCGCCGACTCACGACCAGGACCCGGGCCCTTGATACGCACTTCGAGGTTCTTCACGCCGCATTCGACCGCCACCTTGCCGGCCGCTTCCGCTGCCACCTGGGCGGCGAACGGGGTCGATTTGCGCGAACCCTTGAAGCCAGCACCACCCGAGGTCGCCCACGACAGGGCATTGCCCTGGCGATCGGTGATCGTGATGATGGTGTTGTTGAACGAGGCGTGCACGTGCGCGATGCCTTCAGCAACGTTTTTCTTAACTTTTTTGCGTACGCGCGCTGCTGCTGCGCTGTTTTGTTGCTTAGCCATGAGCGATTCCTTTTATTTCTTGAGCGATTGAGCGGCCTTGCGCGGACCTTTACGGGTACGGGCATTGGTGCGTGTACGCTGGCCGCGCACTGGCAGACCCTTGCGGTGACGCATACCGCGGTAGCAACCCAGGTCCATCAAACGCTTGATGTTCATGGACAGCTCGCGGCGCAGATCGCCTTCCACGACAAACTTGGCGACTTCGTCGCGCAGCTTCTCGAGTTCGTTATCGTCCAGGTCCTTGACCTTTTTATTGGTCGCGACACCGGTGGCTGCGCAGATCTTTTGCGAGCGTGGACGGCCAACACCGTAGATCGCCGTCAGGCCGATAACAGTGTGCTGATGATTTGGGATGTTAACCCCTGCAATACGTGCCATTCGTTATTCCTCAATCAATAACGTTAAATTAACCTTGACGCTGCTTATGACGCGGTTCCACGCAGATTACGCGGACTACGCCTTTGCGCTTGATGATCTTGCAGTTGCGGCAGATCCGCTTGACTGATGCGAGAACTTTCATGTTTGCACTCTCTTTTTACGTTCGATTGGTTCGGTTTGCTTCTAAATTATTTGGTCCGGAACACAATGCGGGCCCGGCTCAAATCGTACGGCGTCAATTCCACCGTTACCTTGTCGCCCGGGAGAATGCGGATATAGTTCATCCGCATTTTACCCGATATGTGTCCGAGCACGACGTGCCCGTTTTCCAGCTTTACTCGAAATGTTGCGTTGGGGAGGTTCTCGAGAATCTCGCCCTGCATCTGTATGACGTCGTCTTTTGCCATTCGGTCTGTGCACTCCTGTTCGCTTACCGCGTCGGAATTCCGCCCTTGAAATTTGCCTTGCGCAGCAGCGATTCATATTGCTGCGACATGACGTAGTTCTGTACTTGCGCCATGAAGTCCATGGTGACAACCACGATAATCAACAAGGAAGTACCACCGAAGTAGAACGGCACTTTCCATTGGGCTTGCAAAAACTCCGGCAACAGGCACACCAGCGTGATATACACCGCGCCGGCCAGGGTCAGGCGCATCAGGATCTTGTCGATGTAGCGGGCGGTCTGCTCGCCGGGACGAATCCCCGGCACGAACGCGCCGCTCTTCTTCAAGTTATCCGCCGTTTCCTTGCTGTTGAATACCAGCGCCGTATAGAAGAAACAGAAAAACACGATGGCGACCGCATACAGCAAGGCATGGATAGGCTCGCCGTTGCCCATCGATGCCGCCAAATCTTTCAAGAACCCGATCACCGGGTTGCTGCTGTCCTTGCCCTTGGTGAACCAGTCCACGATCGTCGCCGGGAACAAGATGATCGACGAGGCGAAGATCGGCGGGATCACGCCGGCCATGTTGAGCTTCAAAGGCAGGTGGCTGGTTTGGCCGCCGTACACTTTGTTGCCCACCTGGCGCTTCGCATAGTTGACCAGGATCTTGCGCTGGCCGCGTTCCACGAACACCACGATGAAGGTGACCGCGGCCACCAGCGCCACGATGACGATCGCCGAAAAACTGCCGATCGAACCGTTCGACACCAGGGTGAACAAACTGCCCAGGGCGCCCGGCAAACCGGCCGCGATGCCGGCAAAAATAATGATCGAAATACCGTTACCCAGTCCGCGCTCGGTGATCTGCTCGCCCAGCCACATCAGGAACATGGTGCCGGTCAACAGCGTCACCACGGTCACGAAGCGGAACGCCAGCCAGGATCGAGCACCAGTCCGGCTTGCGACTCCAGCGCCACGGCGATGCCGAAGGCCTGGAACATCGCCAGCGCCACCGTGAAATACCGGGTGTACTGGGTGATCTTGCGGCGTCCTGCTTCGCCTTCCTTTTTCAGCGCTTCCATCTGCGGCGAGACGATCGACGCCAGCTGCATGATGATCGAGGCCGAAATGTAAGGCATGATGCCGAGTGCAAACACCGTGAAACGGGACAAGGCGCCGCCCGAGAACATGTTGAACATGCCCAGGATGCCGCCTTCGTTCTGTTTAAACAGCGCAGCCAGTTGTACCGGGTCGATCCCTGGGACAGGGATGTGAGCACCGATACGGTACACGACCAACGCGCCAAGCAAAAACCAGAGCCGACCCCAAGGGAAACCGGCAGCTGCACTCTTACCAAGTTGTGAATTAGTCGCCAATTGTTGCTCCGATCAGGCCAGGTGCCGTCAACTTAGGCTACCGAGCCGCCGGCGGCTTCGATCGCCGCTTTCGCGCCCGCGGTCGCTTTCACGCCTTTGAGGTTCACCGCCTTGGTGATCTCGCCGGACAGGATCACGCGCACATCGCGCGCCAGCACCGGCAAGATGCCTGCCTGCTTGAGCACCAGGATGTCGACATCGCCGACCGCCAGCTTGTTCAAGTCCGACAGCCGCACTTCGGCCTTGAAGGTGGCATTGAGCGACTTGAAACCGCGCTTCGGCAGACGGCGCTGCAGCGGCATTTGACCGCCTTCGAAACCGACCTTGTGGAAACCGCCCGAACGCGACTTCTGACCCTTGTGGCCGCGACCCGAGGTCTTGCCCAGGCCGGAGCCGATACCGCGGCCGACGCGGCGCTTGTAGTGCTTGGCGCCGTCAGCTGGTTGAATTGTGTTCAATTCCATTGTTTTCTCCGTTCGCAAGCCGACAGCGCTTACGAGACAACTTTAACGAGGTACGAGACTTTGTTGATCATGCCGCGTACGGATGGGGTGTCCTCCAACTCGGCGACCGAGTTGACACGACGCAGGCCCAAGCCGCGCACGGTGGCGCGATGCGACTCGCGGGTACCGATCAAGCCCTTGACCAATTGCACTTTGACTGTTTTTGTCATGATGTTCCGCCTTAGCCCAGAATCTCTTCGACCGATTTGCCGCGCTTGGCGGCGATCTCGGAAGGAGTGCTCATTTTCGACAAACCGTTCAATGTGGCGCGAACCAGGTTGTATGGGTTCGACGAGCCGGTGGATTTCGCCACCACGTCGGTCACGCCCATCACTTCGAAGATCGCGCGCATTGCGCCGCCGGCGATCACGCCGGTACCAGGCTTGGCCGGCATCATCATGACTTTCGATGCGCCGTGCTGGCCGGTGACTGTGTGCTGCAGGGTGCCGTTCTTGAGCGAGACCTTCATCAGGTTGCGGCGCGCTTCTTCCATCGCCTTTTGCACCCCGACCGGCACTTCCTTCGACTTGCCCTTGCCCATGCCGATGCGGCCATCGCCGTCACCGACCACGGTCAGTGCGGCAAATCCCATGATCCGACCACCCTTGACCACTTTGGTCACGCGGTTGATCGCGATCATTTTTTCGCGCATGCCATCATCCGGCTTGTCGCTTTGCATTTTCGCTTGCATTTTTGCCATGACGATTCTTCCTTAGAACTTCAGACCGGCTTCACGCGCGGCTTCTGCCAACGCCTTCACACGGCCGTGGTAACGGAAACCGGAGCGGTCGAACGCAACTACGGTAATCCCTGCTTTCAGAGCCTTCTCGGCCACGCGCTTGCCGACCAGTGCGGCCGCGGCGGCATTGCCACCCTTGCCGGACTTGCCTGCCAGTTCGGCGCGCACTTCGGCTTCGGCGGTCGAGGCCGAAACCAGGATCTTCGCGTCCGGGCTGATCAGGTTGGCGTAAATATGCAGGTTGGTGCGGTGCACCGACAGGCGATTTACCTTCAACTCCGCGATCTTGATACGGGTCTGGCGTCCACGACGCAGACGTGATTCTTTCTTGTCCATGGTCAGCCTTATTTCTTCTTGGTTTCTTTAAGCTTCACCACTTCGTCCACATAGCGGACGCCCTTGCCCTTGTAAGGCTCGGGGGAGCGGTAAGCACGCACTTCAGCGGCAACCTGGCCAACCTGCTGGCGATCGATCCCTTTGATCACGATCTCGGTCGGGGTCGGGGTGGCGCAGCTCACGCCGGCCGGCATCGAGTGCACGACCGGATGCGAGAAACCGAGCGAGAGGTTCAGCTTGTCGCCCGCGGCCTGGGCCTTGTAGCCCACGCCGACCAGCGCCAGCTTCTTCTCGAAGCCCTTGGTCACGCCATTCACCATGTTGTTGACCAGCGCACGCAGGGTGCCGGACATCGCATTCGACTCGCGGCTGTCGTCGACCACGTCGAAGGTCAGCGTGCCGCCTTTGTTTTCCACTTTTACCAAGCCGTTCAGGGGCTGGGACAAGGAGCCCAGCGGGCCCTTGACCGTGATCGCCGCTGCAGTGATCGCCACATCGGCGCCAGCTGGGACAGCGATCGGCATTTTAGCTACTCGAGACATCGTCTACTCCTTAAGCCACGTAGCAAATCACTTCGCCGCCGACACCGGTGGCGCGCGCTTTGCGGTCCGTCATGACGCCTTGCGGGGTCGACACGATCGCCACGCCCAGGCCGTTCATCACGGTCGGGATATCATCCTTGCCCTTGTACACGCGCAGCCCGGGACGGGACACGCGCTCGAGGCGCTCGATGACGGGACGGCCAACGTAATACTTCAAACCGATCTTCAGTTCCGCCTTGCCACCAGCTGCGGTGACGGCGAAATCTTCAATGTAACCCTCGTCCTTGAGGACGTTGGCAATCGCTACTTTGACTTTCGACGATGGCATGGCCACGGTCGTTTTTTGTACGCCTTGTGCGTTGCGAATGCGGGTCAGCATATCGGCGATAGGATCGCTCATACTCATTGCTTATTCTCCTATTACCAGCTTGCTTTAGTCATACCCGGGATCTCACCACGCATGGCGAATTCACGGAGCTTGATGCGACCCAGACCGAATTTACGGAATGTGCCACGCGGGCGGCCGGTGACGGCGCAGCGGTTACGCTGGCGGGTCGGCGCCGAGTTGCGCGGCAGGGCCTGCAACTTCAGACGGGCTTCATAACGCTCTTCTTCCGACTTGGACTGGTCATCGATGATGGCCTTCAGAGCGGCACGCTTCGGGGCGAATTTCTCCACCAGGTCTGCACGCTTCTGTTCGCGGTTAATCAGTGCTAGTTTTGCCATGATCTCAGTTTCTGAACGGAAATTTAAAGGCGGCGAGGAGGGCTTTCGCTTCGTCGTCGGTCTTGGCGGTGGTGGTGATGCTGATGTTCATACCACGCAACGCGTCAATCTTGTCGTACTCGATTTCAGGGAAGATGATCTGTTCCTTGACGCCGATGTTGTAGTTGCCACGGCCATCGAAGGAACGGCCATTCACACCGCGGAAATCGCGCACGCGCGGCAGGGCCACGGTGATGAAGCGATCGAGGAACTCGTACATGCGAGCGCCGCGCAGGGTGACCATGGTACCGATCGGATAGCCTTCACGGATCTTGAAACCCGCGATTGCCTTGCGCGACTTGGTGGTCACCGGCTTCTGGCCGGCGATCTTGGTCAAGTCGCCCACGGCGTGCTCGAGGACTTTCTTGTCGGCGATTGCCTCACCCACACCCATGTTCAGGGTGATCTTGGTCAGGCGTGGCACTTCCATTGCCGATTTGTAGCCGAATTTGGCGACCAGGTCGGCAACGACCTTATCTTTATAGAATTCTTGGAGACGGGCCATGATGTCTTAAACCTTCACTACTTCGCCGGACGACTTGAAGACGCGGACTTTTTTGCCGTCCACTTCCTTGAAGCCGACGCGGTCTGCCTTGCCAGTCGCCGCATTGAACAATGCAACGTTGGACACGTGAATCGGCATAGTCTTATCGACGATACCACCAGTTACTCCGGTCATTGGGTTAGGCTTGGTCGCCTTCTTGGCGACGTTGACGCCTTCAACCACGACATGTTCGGCATCGATACGCTGCTGAACCACACCGCGCTTGCCCTTGTCTTTCCCGGTCAGAACGATGACTTCGTCGTTTTTACGAATCTTATCCATTACGACTCCTTACAGGACTTCAGGTGCCAGGGACACGATTTTCATGAACTTCTCAGTCCGCAGTTCGCGCGTGACTGGTCCAAAAATACGGGTACCGATCGGCTCGAGCTTGGCGTTGAGCAGCACGGCGGCATTGCCGTCGAACTTCACCAGCGAGCCATCCTGGCGGCGCACACCTTTGGCGGTACGCACAACCACGGCGTTATAAATTTCACCTTTTTTGACACGGCCGCGTGGCGCAGCAACCTTGACGGTTACCTTGATCACATCGCCAATGCCAGCATAACGGCGCTTGGAACCACCCAATACCTTGATGCACATGACTTCCTTGGCACCGGTATTGTCGGCCACTTCGAGCCGGCTTTCAGTTTGAATCATAGTGTTCTCTTTCCCAACTTAAGCCGAAGAATTCCCACTGGGTGGGCCTGCGGTCAGTCTTGGTCCCGCCAACCTCCCCTGCTGGAGCGATTGTTTGGGTGATGGACTTTCCAAAAACTTTCGTCACAGGCCGCTGCCACCGGGGTGACTAAATAATTGCGGCAATACATGAACGAAGCCCGCTAGTATCGCATAACACCAGCGGGCCCGCAAGGCTTTTCTTTGTTGCGTCTACATCACACGTCGTTCCCGCGAAAGCGGGAACCCATGCTGCGCATCCATCTCGGCGCGGTATGGATTCCCGCCTGCGCGGGAATGACGGGATTTAGATGACCTGGGCTGCCTGCACCACGCGGGTGACAGTCCATGCCTTGGTCTTCGAGATCGGACGACCTTCCTGGATCTCGACGGTGTCACCGGTCTTGACCGAGTTGGTCTCGTCATGCGCGTGGTACTTATTGCTGCGCATGATGATCTTGCCGTACAAAGGGTGCTTGACGTGACGCTCGATCAGGACGGTCACCGTCTTGTCCATCTTGTCGGAAACCACTTTACCGACCAGCGTGCGCTTCAGCGCTGCTTTCGTAGTGTCGTTCATTTGGCGTCCTTCGAGTTCATGACCGTCTTCACCCGCGCGATATCGCGGCGGACCTTCTTGAGTTGCGAAGTGTTGCTCAGCTGTTGCGTGGCGATCTGCATGCGCATGCCGAACTGGGCCTTCAACAAATCATTCAGCTCTTTCTGGAGAGCTGGCTGGTCTTTGCCGCGGAGTTCTGTTGCTTTCATTTACAACTCCTATTATTGGCCGACTTGGCGAATGACGAAAGTCGTCGCCAGTGGCAGTTTGGCTGCGGCCAGACGGAATGCTTCCCGTGCCAGCGTCTCGTCGACGCCATCCATTTCGTACAGTACTTTGCCGGGCTGAATTTCAGCGACGTAGTACTCCGGATTGCCTTTACCGTTACCCATACGAACTTCGGCCGGCTTGTTCGAAATCGGCTTGTCCGGGAAAATACGGATCCAGATCCGGCCGCCACGTTTGATGTGACGGGTCATGGCGCGACGGGCAGCTTCGATCTGGCGCGCGGTGATACGGCCGCGGGCGACTGCCTTCAGACCGAATTCACCGAACGAGACAGCGGTGCCGCGGGTGTGCGAAATGCCGGTGTTACGGCCTTTCTGCTCTTTACGATACTTCCTGCGTGCTGGTTGCAGCATGGTTATTCTCCTGCTTTCTCAGCTGGTGCGGCGGCAGCGGCTTCGGTCGGCTTCTTGGCAGCAGCACGGACACGGGGAGCGCCTGCGGGAGCGGCAGCTGGGGTTGTACCTTCAGGACGCTTGGCGCCTGCTGGACGCGGACGGCCAGCCGGTTTGCCATCGTCACGGCGCGGACCGCGGCTCTTCTTCTCGTCGGCCGGGGTATCGATCACGGGTGCGTCGCCGTTCGGCGCGCGGTCACCCTTGTAGACCCAGACCTTGACGCCGATGATGCCGTAGGTGGTCGCAGCTTCGCTGGTGCCGTAGTCGATATCGGCGCGCAGGGTATGCAGCGGCACGCGGCCTTCGCGGTACCACTCTTTACGTGCGATCTCGATCCCGTTCAGGCGGCCGGACGACATGATCTTGATCCCGAGGGCACCCAGACGCATGGCGTTTTGCATGGCGCGCTTCATGGCGCGGCGGAACATGATCCGTTTTTCCAGCTGCTGGGAGATCGAATCGGCGATCAGCTGCGAGTCGATTTCCGGCTTGCGGATTTCTTCGATGTTCACGTGCACCGGCACGCCCATGATCTTGGTCAGTGCGGTCTTCAGCACTTCGATGTCTTCGCCTTTTTTACCGATCACCACACCTGGGCGCGAGCTGTAGATCGTGAAGCGCGCGTTCTTGGCGGGACGCTCGATGACGATGCGGCCGACCGAAGCGTTCTTCAGTTTCTTTTTCAGGAACGCGCGTGCCTTGAGGTCTTCGTTGAGCATTTGGGCAAAGTTACCATTGCCCGCGTACCAACGCGACGCCCAGTTACGGGTTACTGACAGGCGGAAGCCTGTTGGATGTATCTTCTGTCCCATCGTGACTCCTTAGTTACCGACAGTCACGTAGATGTGACAGGATTGTTTCGAGATACGATCACCCCGACCCTTGGCGCGTGCAGTGAAGCGCTTCAGGACCGGGCCCTTTTCAACGTAGATCTGGACGATCTTCAGCTCGTCGATGTCGGCGCCATCATTGTGTTCGGCGTTCGCGATCGCGGACTCGAGCACTTTCTTGATGATGGTGGCACCTTTCTTCGGGCTGAACTGCAAGATGTTGAGTGCTGCGTCAACCTTCTTGCCACGAATCAGATCGGCGACCAGGCGACCTTTTTGGTCGGACAGGCGCACACCTTTGAGGATAGCTTTGGTTTCCATTATTTCTTCGCCTTCTTGTCAGCGGCATGGCCCTTGAACGTACGGGTCAGTGCGAATTCGCCGAGCTTGTGACCAACCATGTTCTCGGAAACGTACACCGGCACGTGCAGCTTGCCGTTGTGAACCGCGATCGTCAGGCCGATGAAGTCAGGCATGATGGTCGAACGGCGCGACCAGGTTTTGATGGGCTTCTTGTCTTTGATCGCTTGTGCGGTCTCGACTTTTTTCACCAGGTGGGCGTCACAGAACGGCCCTTTTTTCAATGAACGTGTCATGTCTTATCCTTATTTCTTGCCGCGGCGCGAGACGATCATCGAAGTCGTACGCTTGTTACGGCGCGTCTTCTTACCCTTCGTCTGTTGGCCCCAAGGCGACACTGGATGACGACCAGCTGCGGTTTTACCTTCACCACCACCGTGCGGGTGATCGACCGGGTTCATGACCACACCGCGCACGGTAGGACGAACACCGCGCCAGCGCATCGCGCCGGCCTTGCCGATCTTGCGCAGGCTGTGCTCGGCATTGCCGACTTCGCCCACGGTGGCACGGCACTCGATGTGCACGCGACGGACTTCACCCGAGCGCAGGCGGACCTGGGCGTAGGTGCCTTCGCGCGCCATCAGCACGACGCCGGCGCCGGCGGTACGGGCCATCTGGGCACCCTTACCTGGCAGCATTTCAACGCAGTGCATCACGGTACCGACCGGGATGTTACGGATCGGCAGGCAGTTGCCCGACTTGATAGGCGCTTCCGAGCCGTTCATCACCGAATCGCCAACGGCCATGCCCTTGGTGGCGATGATGTACTGGCGCTCACCGTCCGCATAGCACAGCAGGGCGATGTTCGCGGTACGGTTCGGGTCGTATTCGATACGCTCGACCTTGGCCGGGATGCCATCCTTCTGACGCTTGAAGTCGATCAGGCGATAGTGCTGCTTGTGACCGCCGCCGATGTGGCGGGTGGTGATGTGACCGTTGTTGTTACGGCCGGCAGTTTTCGATTTCTTTTCAACCAGGGCGGCGAACGGACGACCCTTGTACAGGTCCGGGTTCACCACCTTCACCATGCCGCGACGGCCTGGCGAGGTTGGTTTCATCTTTACGAGTGCCATTATTTAGCCTCCTCGACAAAATTGATTTCCTGGCCGGGCTTCAGGCACACGAAAGCACGCTTGGTATGGTTGCGGCGACCGTTGAAACGGCCCGAACGCTTTTGCTTACCTTCGCGGTTGACTGTCTGCACCGACAGCACTTCAACCTTGAACAGGAGTTCAACGGCTGCCTTGATTTCAGGCTTGGTCGCATCCGGCAATACGCGGAACACGATCTGTTCGTTCTTTTCCGCGACCATGGTGGCCTTCTCGGAAATGACCGGAGCCTGGAGCACCTTCATCAGGCGCTCTTCGCTGAATTTGATTACGCCGCTCATGCGAACATCTCCTCGATCTTGGCCAGTGCTGCTTTGGTGACCAGGACTTTCTTGTAAAACACCAGCGACATCGGGTCAGCGTGACGCGGCTCGACCACCAGCACGTTCGGCAGGTTGCGCGAAGCCAGCAGCAGGTTTTCGTCGAGCGTGTCGGTAATCACCAGCACCGATTCCAGGCCCATGCCCTGCAGTTTTTGCGACAGCAGCTTGGTCTTCGGCGCGTCGATGCTGAGGGTTTCGACAACGTTCAGACGGCCTTCACGGGCCAGCTGGGACAGGATCGAGCAGATACCTGCGCGATACATCTTCTTGTTGACCTTGTGGCTGAAGTTCTCGTCCGGCGAGTTCGGGAAAATCCGACCGCCGCCGCGCCACAGTGGCGAGGACGACATACCGGCACGCGCGCGGCCGGTGCCTTTTTGGCGCCATGGCTTTTTGGTCGTGTGGTGAACTTCTTCCCGGTCTTTCTGCTTGCGGTTACCGCTACGCGCGTTGGCAGCGTAGGCAACCACGATCTGGTGGATCAGGGCTTCGTTGTAGTCGCGGCCGAAAACGGTATCGGCGGCGGCGACGTTGGCGCCTGCTTGGCCTTGCTCATTCAGAAGCTTGAGTTCCATACCTTAAGCTCCTTTCTGTGCTTTGGCTTTAATGGCAGGCGACACGACAACCTGGCCATTTTTCGCACCGGGCACCGCGCCTTTGACCAGCAGCAGCTGACGGTCGGCGTCGATACGGGCGATTTCGAGATTCTGGATAGTGCGGGTGACGTCACCGAGGTGACCGGTCATGCGCTTACCAGGGAACACGCGGCCTGGATCTTGCGCCATACCGATGGAACCTGGAACGTTGTGCGAACGGGAGTTACCGTGCGTTGCGCGGCCGGAGGCGAAGTGGTAACGCTTGATGACGCCAGCATAACCCTTACCGATGGACACACCCTGCACGTCGATCTTCTGACCGACGACGAACACCGAAGCGGCGACGACGTCACCAGCTTTGAGTTCGGCAGCTTTAGCGGCGTCGACGCGGAATTCCTTCAGCATCGTACCGGCTTCCACGCCAGCTTTGGCGTGATGACCCGCAATCGCCTTGTTCACGCGGGAAGCGCGACGTTGACCGAATGCGACCTGAACAGCGGAGTAACCGTCCGTTTCAGGAGTTTTGACTTGCGCGACACGGTTGTTCGACACGTCGAGCACGGTAACCGGGATCGAATCCCCGTCATCCGTGAAGATGCGCATCATACCAACCTTGCGACCGAGAAGGCCTAGGCTCATTTTTTCTCCATTCCCACCTGCGATTGGGCGGGGCTGATGTTTAACTACCAAGTAAAGGACAGATTCAAAAAAAGACGAATCCATACCGAAGCCGGCTAGTATAGCGCCCAAAAGGGCTTGACGCAACAACTAAGTTGGGGGTATGTCGAGGTGTTGCGCGATGAGCGTGCCATAAAGGCTAGCCCTACAAATCTTCGGGGCGCAGGCCTGTGTGTTTTGCAATTCGTGCAAGCATCACGGGGCCAATGTCGTCGCCATCATGGCTGGCAAGACTCATGATGCTCGAGGCGCTCGGCCAGGACGCGTAACGCCAAGGCTTGCGCCTTGGCCATGGCCGCGGTCGGCGATTCCCCATAAGCCATCACTCCCGCCAATTGCGGAACCTCCGCGAGCCAACGGCCGTCTGCCTCCTGTTCGACTTCCAGCGTCAAGTTCATCGCCGCTCCCTGTACTTACCTAGTTTAACATGGGTGCACGGCCCGGTTTCGCGCCGCGCAATCAATCGCGATGGGCCTGCTCTGGCTGGGCACCGCGCCGCTGACCAACGGGCTGGTGTCGCAAGTGTTCGGGGTGCGCTACCTCAGCACCCTGTTCGGCTTCGTGTTCGTCGGCCATCAGGTCGGCGGCTTTTTCGGTGCCTGGCTGGGCGGACGTGTGTTCGACGCCACCGGGTCCTACAATGCTATCTGGATCGCCTCGATCATCCTCGGCTTGATGGCCGCGGCGCTGCATTGGCCGATCGACGACCGCCGTAGCGCGCCTGAGGACGGCCTGATGAAGGCCGCGCTGGCCCTGCTGGCGATTGGCGCCGCGATCTACGGCTGGGCCGTGCATACGTCCCTGCTGCCCGCTAAGCTGTTGCAAACCATGCAGGCGATGACCTTGTGTTGAATCGCCGGGGAGAACCATGATGACCACACCACGCCAGCGCGCCCACTCCTTCAGCCAGCGGTATGGACTGCGCGTGCCGATCCTGCTGGCGCCAACCGAGATCGCGGAGTGGGCGGCGGCGGTGCGCCAGGCCACGCCCGGCCCGTTCCAGCTGAACCTGTGGATTGCGCAGCCGGCGCCGCGGCGCGACCCGGCCGCCGAAGCGGCCACCCGCCGCTTCCTCGCCGCCTGGGGCCCGGCGGTTGCCGAGGACGCCGGCGACGCCGCGCTGGTCGACTTCGACGCGCAGTGCGAAGCGCTGCTGGCCGCGCGGCCGGCGGTGGCGTCGTCGATCATGGGCGTGTTCCCACCGCGTTTTGTGGAGCGGCTCAAGGCCGCCGGCATCGCGTGGTTCGCCAACGCGACCACGGTGGCCGAAGCGAAAGCGGCGGCGGCGGCCGGCGCCGACGCGATCGTCGCCCAGGGCATGGAAGCGGGCGGCCACCGCGGCGCGTTCGACGCGGCGCTGGCCGAGGCGCAGCAAGTCGGCCTGTTCGCGCTGCTGCCGGCGATCGTCGATGCGGTCGGTGTGCCGGTGATCGCGGCCGGCGCGATCGCCGATGCGCGCGGCGTGGCGGCGGCCCTGATGCTGGGCGCCAGCGCAGTCCAGATCGGCACCGGCTTCCTGCGCGCGCCGGAAGCGGGCCTGCATCCCGCATGGGCGCAGGCGCTGGCCGTGACCGCGCCGGAAGACACGCTGGTCAGCCGCGCGTTCAGCGGCCGGCCGGGCCGCAGCATCGCCACCGCTTATGCGCGCGCAGCGACTGCGCCCGATGCCCCGCCGCCCGCGCCCTATCCCGTGCAGCGCGGCCTGACCGCGGCGATGCGCAAGGCCGCGCAGGCCCGCGGCGACGTCCATGCGATGCAAGCCTGGGCCGGCCAGGCCGCCGCGCTGGCGCCCGCCGAACCGGCGCAGCAAATCGTGCACCGGCTGTGGACCGGCGCCGGCGCGCTGCTCAGGTAAGGAGTCGGCGCAGGCGCGGAGCCCCGATCAAACGCACTGCCGGATGAGTTTGTTTGCCGCTATGCTAACCTTGGCATTTTCGCAAAGCGAGGACGCCATGTCGCCACTCATCCGCCTGCTGCTGATACTGTGCCTTTGGCCGCTGACGCCCGTTCGCGCCAGCATCCTGTGCAACGAAGCCTGCACGGTCTTTCAGAAAGAGGGCAATCTCCTCTATTCGATGGGCAAGTACCAGGAAGCTATCGAGAAATTCAAGCTGGCGGACAAAGCCGACCCGACGGCGTCGATCCCGGTCTCGTCGATTGCCCAAGTGTTGTTGCAGGTGGCCGGCAACGCCAGCCCCGAGCACGCCGCCGCCTACCGGCAACAGGCGGAAGCCGCGGCGCACGAGGCCTTGCGCCGCGCGTCCGGCGACCCGTTGGCGAGCGAAGTGCTGCGCCAGCTGCTGGATGCCAAACCGCCGCCTCTGCACCAGCCGTCGCAACAAACGGGATCCATCGTGCAGGCCGGTGAGATCCTGTTCCAACGCGCTCAATATGCCGAGGCCCTGGACAAATTCGAGGCCGCCGCTGCCAGCGACCCGCAGTATTCGGGCGCGTGGGTGCTTGCCGGCGATTGCTTCTACGTACAGGGCAAATGGGCGGAGGCCGAAACCCGTTTCCGCAAGGCGGCCGAGCTCGAGCCGCTGAACGGCCAGGCCTGGCGCTTCCTGTCCGATGCGCTGGCGCAGCAGCGGCGCCTCGGCGAGGCCGACGTCGCACTGCTGAACGGGATTGCCGCTCAGCCCAACCAGATTCCGAACTGGGACAAGCTGGCCGCCTTGCGCGCCGCCACCAGCCTGCCGCTCAAGCGCCTGAACCTGGTGCGCACGGCGTCCGGCAGGATCGACCCGACAACCGGCAAGCCGACCATCACGATCGACGCGAACGTGGCCGCCCAGTCCAAGCCGCCCGATTACGGATTTTGGCTGGTCTATGCGATGAGCAGCGTCGCCAATCCATCGGCGACGCCATTTCAGTCCGAACTGGACGCATGGCGCAGGGCCTTCGCCACGACCGACGAGGTCGCCGCCAAGACCGACAAGGCGCTCAGCAATCCGGCCTTGCTGGCGCTGCAAAAAGTGGTGCTGGAAAATCAGCTGGAAGCGGCCATCCTGCTGCTCATGTATCGCGAATCCTTTCGCCCCGAGTTCGAAGCGTGGAAAGCCGCGCATCCGCAAGGCATCAAGACCTTCATCGAGCGCTATGGCCTGCGGCCCTGATCACTCGGGCGCCAGCTGCATCCAGGTCAGACGCCAGGTGCCGTCGCGGCGGCCGCCGGCCTCGAAGTACGGCAGGAAGATCAGCGGCGCGCGGTAGCCCAGCTCGAGGCGGATCGCCGGGCCGACGTGGCCGGGCGGGGTCGGCGCGAGATCCAGCGCCGCTTGCGGATCGGCCGGCAGGCGCACCGTCTCTTCGGTCTTGAAGCCGTCGATCAGGCCGGTCGCATAGACCAGCGGCCCGCGCGTGATCGCCGCGTAGTCGTAGCGCATGACCTGCTGCGCGACCTTCGAGCCGTCCGGCGCCAGCGATTCCTGGGTGTTCTGGCTGAGCTTGCGGTGCAGCGTGGGCAGCATCGGCAATTCCAGCACGACCACGTCGTTGTCCTTCCACTGGCGGCGCACGCGCAGATAACTGCCGGCGACGGCGCCCTCCACGTCCACCCCGTTCACCCGCACCTGCGCGCCCTCGGCCCATGCGGGCATGCGCAGCGCCAGCGTGAACTCGGCCCGGCTGTCGGTACTGATCACCAGCTCGACCGAACCGTCGCATGGATAGTTGGTCGTCTGCAGGATGCCGATGCGGCCGGCGGCGGCGGTGTCGAGCACCGCCTCGCCCGGCCCGTACAGGTTGACGGCGACTTCGTCCGCGCCGCGCACGCTGTAGCTCACGCCCGGCAATTCTTCCAGCGCCATCGCGCCGCTCGACTTGCAGCAGCGCCAGTAGGTGGTGTAGACCCGCTTGCCGTTCGGGTAAATGTAGTAGCACCAGTCCTCGCCGTTGGGCGCCTGCGCGCCGAGCAGGTCGTTGTAGGCCGAGCGTTCGATTTCCTCGGCGTAGACGGCCTCGCCGGTGATCGCCAGCAGTTCGCGATTGAGCTGGATCCACGACAGGGTCGAGCAGGTCTCGATGTAGCCGTAGGGGCTGAACGCGCCGTGGTGGTTGAACACCTCGCGCGAGCGGTGCGCGACACCGCCCCACGGCCCGCCGCCCAGGCTCAGGTGACAGGCGCGGATGCTGTGCCAGACGTTCTGCACCGCTGTCAGATAGTCGGGCTCGCCGGTGGCTTTGTGCAGCTTGGCCAGGCCGACCAGGTTCCAGCACAACTGGTAGGCCTTGCCGGTGGCGATCTCGGCGGCGTCGGTGCCGGCCAGCGCCTGCGCCAGCAGGTCGAGCTCGGGCCGCGCGTTGGCCTGCTCGAGCACGCGCCGCGCCAGCGCCAGGTATTTCTCGTCGCGTGTGGCCAGGTAGAGCTCGACCGCGGGATCGAGCAGCACCGTGGCCGACATGCCGTGGTGGTTGCCGAGGTCGGTGATGTCGATGCCGCCCACGGTCAGCGCCTGCAGGCACAGCTCGCCGATGCGGGTGGCGCAATCGAGATAGCGGCGCTGCGGGAAAAACTTGTACACCTCGAGCATGCCGAGGATCAGGTAGCTGTGGGTCCAGATGTCCCAGGTGCGTTTGCCGGGCGCGCCGTCCCAGGTGCGCGGACCGCGTTCCTGCTTGTGGATGAAGCGGCGTTCCGGCGCGTAGGTGCCGAGGTAGCCGTCGGCCTCCTGCTGCGCCACGAGGAAGTCCGCCACCTTCAGCAAGCGCGCGGTGAAGGCGGGGTTGCCGCTGCGGTTGGCCGCGCGCGCCGCCGCGACCAGCCACTTGCCGGCGTGCTCGCCGTACCAGTCGCCTTCGTGGTTGTGGCATTTGTGGGCGCTGCCGAACAAGGCGATTGGCGCGCTATGCTCGTCTTCGATGAAATGCGACAGGCGGCCGGTCAGGTTGACCGCGAGCGCATCGCCAAGCAGGCCGTGCAGCTGGACCCGGGCCGGCGGCGGAAAGGTGGAGACGACCGTGTCCATCTTATTGCGCATCCACCACGCAGCGGAAACCGAGCATGCCGGAGCGATCCTTGCACGGCGCCATCAAGAGATATTTGCCGTGCTGGTCGAGCCGGTATGCCTGCGGGAAGTACCAGTGCGAGGTCTGCGGCAGGTAGGAGCTGCCGCCGCGCAGGGCCGCGGCGCGCGTGTGCTCGTCGACGAACTCGTCGGTCCACTGCCAGACGTTGCCGACCAGGTCCATCACGCCGAACGGGCTGGCGCCGGCGGGATGGGCGTCGACGTCGTCGGGCGGCAGCAGTTCGCGGCCCTTGTTGGTGGCCGGCACCGCGGCGCTGTCCCAGGCATCGCCCCAGGGGTAGAGGCGGCCGTCGGCGCCCTGTGCCGCGTACTGCCATTCCCATTCGTGCGGCAGGCGCTTGCCGGCCCAGGCGGCGTAGGCGCGCGCATCTTCGAGGCCGACCCAGGTCACCGGCTTGTTGTCCCAGCCGGCGCGCGGCGCGCCCTGCTCCCAGTCGAGCAGGAAGTTGTGATCGTCCCGCGGCCGGTAGCCGCTGGCGTCCATGAAGCGCTTGAACTGGGCGTTGGTGACCGGATATTGGTCGATGAAGTAAGGCTTCATGTGCATGCGCTGGCGGTGGAAGCGGCGCGCGGTGCTCTCCCACGGATACTGGAAGTCCACGCCGGCCCAGGTGTAGCCCTCGACCTCGATGCCGCTGACCTGGAAGCTGAACTCGCCGGCCGGAATCGCCACCATGCCCTCGGGCGCACTGGCGGCCGGCCTGGTCGGCGCGATCGCGACCAGCTGCTGCGGCAGCGTCGTCCAGGCGCCGGAGTAACTTTGCAGCGGCTTGGCGGCCAGCTGGCGCATGGTGGCGAGCAAGGCGTCCAGGCCGTCGAACTTGACGCCGCGGTCGAGCGCGACGATCGCGCCGAAGCCGCGTTTCTCCATCGTGAACGCGAAGATCGCGCTGCCGCCTTCGACGCGCGCCTCGATCGGCACGCCGTTCCAGGCGTCGTAGTAGGTGCGGCCGGCGACGTGCTCGACTTCGAGCTGCTCGCCGCCGACCTCGTATTCGTTACGGTTGACCACGGTCCACAAGCTCACGCCGTTCAGCGGGAACATGCTGGAGAACACGTTCTGCTGCAAGGCCATCGCGTACGGCATCCAGTGCGGGCTGACCATCTGTTCATGGAAGGTGCGCTCGATGGTCGCGATGCGGCGCAGCGCCTCGCCGTCGCGCGCGGTGAACTGGTTCCAGATGCCCCAGACGTTTTCCCAACTGGTGTAGCCGATGCCGTTGAAGAAGATGTAGTGCAGATCGTCGCTGCGGTCGCGGCACCAGCGGTTCTCGATGTTGACCATGTGGCGCGATTCGAGCCACTTGACCTTGCTGACCGCGGGAATGATCTCGGTCGAGGCCTTGCCCCAGGTCTGGTTATTCCATTGCAGCAGTTCGTCCGCGGTGAGCGAGCCTTCCGGCTGGAACACCAACGCGTGCTTGGCCGCATCGGCCGCGTCGCGGAAGGCGCGCGGCACGCCGTTGTAGGTGTCGCCGTTGACGCCGTCGGCGCCGACCTTGATCGACAGGTCGATCACCGCATCCCAGTCCGTCATCCGCTGGTCGTGGGTGCCGTTATCCCATGGCATGGTGGGCAGGAACACGCGCACGCCGCGGCGTTGGAAATCCTGCACCGCCTGCTTCAGGCCGGCGAGTCCACCCGGCATGTCGCTCGCCAGCTGGGTCTGGTTGCGGGCGTCGATGCCGATGTTCGGATACACGTACCAGATCAGCACGCTGTCGATGCCGCCGTAGCGCTGCTCCAGATCGTCGAGATAGCGATCCACCGTGTACTTCCCCGCAACCGGATCGTAAAAGTAGCGATCTTCGACCATCATCTGGGTGTGCACGACATTCCGGCGCGACCAGGCCAGGTCTTCGCGCCGGTATTGGGCATCGCTGTAGCCCATGCGGATCTTGTGCTCATGGCGCCAGGCCGACAATTCCTCGCGCCAGCTCGCGGTGTAGTTGTTGACGTCCATCTTCCACTTGCCGATCGTGATCAGCGGCCAGTCCGGCGCCTTGCCGGGCAGCGGCAAATGGGCCGGGATGGTGTGCGGCAGCGGGGTGTCGTAGTACTTCGGCTCTTTGGCTTTTGGCATGCTCATGGTTTATCGGTGTAAATGGTCAGGCCGGCCAGCGATTGGCCAGGTGCGGGGAACAAATAACTGCTGAGGTAGCCGATGATAATGCACAGCATGATCGAAACCGGCAGGTAAAAATAGGGGTGGACCAGGCTCATCGACCAGGCGGTGGTGGTCAGTACGGTGCTGCCGGCGATGCCGCAAGCGACGCCCTGCCAGTTGGCGCGGCGCGTGAACATGCCCAGCGTGTAGGCGCCGGCAAAACCGCCGCCGAGCAGGCCGGCCAGTTCGATCGAGACATCGAACAGCGAGTGCGAATTGAAGCGCGACAGCCACAACGCCGCGCCGATGCCGATCAGGCCGGTCGCGACGGTGGCCAGTTCGGCGAACCGCACGCTCTTCTTGGGATCGTGCTGCTTGACCAGTTTTTCGTAGAAGTCGACCGAGGCCAGCGTGGCCACGCTGTTCATGATGCCCGACAGCGTGGCCATCGCCGCCGCCAGGATGCCGGCGATGATCAGGCCGGTGACGCCGGTCGGCAATTCGGCCGCGATGAACAGCGGGAAGGTCGCGTCCACCGTCAGCAGCGGGTTCATGCGCTCCGGATGCGACTGGTAGAAGGCGAACAGCGCGGTGCCGATCGTGTAGAAAATAAAGCCGCCGGGAATCGAGATCGCCGCGAACGTCAGGATCGAGCGCGTGGCCTCGGGCGCCGACCTGGTCGACAGCGCGCGCTGCATCAGCACCTGGTCCTTGGGGAAGGTCAGCACCACGTCGAAGATCACCAGGAACACGAAGCCCCAGACGGTCGGCTGGGTCAGGTCCCAGCTGAAGTCGAACAGCTTCATCTTGTGCTGACCGACCGCCACGCGGGCGAACTCGGCCACGCCGCCATCGAGCTTCCAGATGATGAAGCCGATCGCGAACAGCGCCCCGCCCATCTTCACGAACAATTGCACGAAGTCGGTCCAGACCACCGCCTTCATGCCGCCCATCGCGGTGTAGACGATGGTGAAGCCGCCCATCAGCAAGATGCTCCAGGCGACGTCGATGCCGGTGATGGTGGCGATCGCCAGCGAGGGCAGCAGCAGGATCACGCTCATGCGGCTGCCGATCTGCACCAGGATGCAGATCAGGCTGGCGAGCATGCGGATCGCCGGATGGAAGCGGATCTCAAGATAGTGAAACACCGACATCAGGTTCAGCCGGCGCAGCAGCGGCACGATCGCGACCGCGACGAAGGTCAGCGCGACCACGGCGATCAGGTTGTTGGTCATGTACTGCCAATTGGTCTCGAAGGCCTTGGCGGGAATCGCGATGTAGCTGATCGAGCTGGTGTTGGCCGCATACAAGCTCACCCCCGCCGCCCAGAACGGGATGGTGCGGCCGCCGACGAAAAAATCGGCGGTCGAGTTGCGCTTCTCGCGGATGTAGTAGTACCAGCCGATGCCCAGCATGCCGGCCAGGTAGGCGACGATGATGAACCAGTCGAAGGGCTTCAGCAGGCGCTGGTCGGTGGACAGTTCGGTGAACCCGAAATCGGTGCGGCCATCGACCGCGGGACGTGCCCACAGCAGGCCGTTGCCCCAGCCGGCGGCGGCGCTCAGGGTGCCGGTGGCGGCGGTCGCGCCGCTGGTGCCGGCCTCGCCCTGGCGCGCCCAGGAGCCGGTGATGGTGTGGTAGGACCACAGCTGCGGCGTGGCGCTGCCGGGCGGGCGCAGCAGGTACAGCAGGTGGGCCTGGCCGGTGGCGCGCACGCCGCCGTCGAGCACGTAACCGCCGAGCGGCGCCAGTTCCTGCCAACCGTCCTTGGCTGTCCAGCGCAGCAGGCGGTCGCCCTGGCCGGGCCGGTTTTTCAGGGTGATCAGCAGGGTCGAGTTCTGGGCCGCCATCGAGGTCGGCTCGCCGTTCGGGCCGCTCCAGGCCGGCAGCGTTTTCCATGGCGCGCCCGGGGTCTTGAGGTCCAGCACCAGCAGTTGCAGCTGGCCGTCGGCGCTGTTGCCGCTGACGTAGAACTGGTCGCCCAGCACGGCGCCGTGGGCCGCGGCGAGGCGCAGCGGCAGCGCCTTGAGCGGATCGAGCCGCAGCGTGGCGCCATCGAGCCACAGGCGGGCCGTGTTGTCGACCGTATCGTTGCGGGTCGAATCGAGCAGCAACAGGGTGTCGTGCTCGCGCGGCGCGGCGCGCACGATCTGGTCGGCCGGGCGCCAGTCGAGCGCGGACCAGGCCTTGCGGTCGGGAGTGAGCAGCCAGCCGCCGCCCGCGGTCAACACGACCAGGCGGCCGTCGACGGTCAGCACGCGCGACACCTGCTCGCCAGCCGGCAAGGCGGGCAGCACGCCGGTCTTCACCGACACCAGGTTTTCCGCCTGGGCCGGCAGCCAGACCAGCAACAGCAGCAACGCGCCGAACCAGCTGCGCATTGCCTGTAGGGTGAATCGATCAGTCATCTTGACAATCCGTGGACATGGTTAGGGCAAGCCGGCGGCGCCGGCTGCCGGCAGCTAGAGGATCACTCCCAGTGACCGCAGCCGTTCGATCTCGTCCGGCGCGTAGCCGTGCGCGGCCAGCACCTCGGCCGAATGCTGGCCGAACGCGGGCGCGCCGAACGGCGCCGGCGCCGGCGCATCGCCGAACTTCACGGCCTCGCTAAAGCCGCGGTAGGCGCCGACTTGCGGGTGGCGCATCTCGGCCACCATCTGTTCGGCCAGCACTTGCGGGTGGGCGAACATGTCTTCGATCGCGCGCGCGGCGGCGCACGGCACGTCGCTGCCGAACAGCGCCTCCCATTCGAGCGCGCTGCGGGTGGCCAGGGCGGTGCGCAATTGCGGCACCAGCAGCGCGGCATGCGCGGCGCGCTTCTTGACGCTGTCGTAGCGCGGATCGGCCGCCAGCTCGGGCAGGCCGACGCGTTCGCACAGGGTCTGCCAGAAATGCGGGGTATTCGCCGACAGGTAGAGATGGCCCTCGCGCGCCGGATGGATGCCGGTGATGCCGCCCGAGCGCATGTCGCGCCCGACCCGCAGCGGTTCGCCGTCGACCCAGACGAAGCGCGCCGACTGCATCGCCAGCGCGCTGCGCAACAGCGACACGCCGACATACTGGCCGCGTCCGCTGCGGCTGCGCTCGAACAGCGCGGCCGACACGCCCGAGGCGACCATCGCCGCCGCGTAGTAATCGACCACCGAGCCGTACACGATTTCCGGCGCGTTCCCACCCTGCAAGCTGCAGATGCCGGTGAAGGTTTGCAGCACCTGGTCGTAGCCGGCGTTGCCTTTCATCGGACCGCTGTCGCCATAGCCGGTCACCGCGCAATAGATCAGGCCGGGACGGCGCGCGCGCAGCTGCTCGTAGCCGATGCCGAGGCGCTCGGGCACGCCGGGACGGAAGTTATGCACCAGCACGTCGGCGCTGTCGACCAGCTTGATCAGCACCGCCAGGCCCTCCGGCTGCTTGAGGTCGATCGCGATGCCGCGCTTGCTGCGGTTGACGCCGAGGAAGGCGCGGCTCTCGGTTTCCAGCGTCGATGGATAGTGACGCAGGTTGTCGCCGGCCGGCGGTTCGACCTTGATGACTTCGGCGCCCATGTCGGCCAGCAGCGTGCAACCGTAGGGGCCGGCGATGTAGGCGCTCAGGTCGAGCACGCGGATGCCGGCCAGCGGCGCGCGCGGCGCCGGCATGGCGGGCTTGGCCGCGGCGGCGGCGCTGGCCACGACGGCTTGCGCGCGGCGGATGAAGGGCACGTCGACCATCTTGCCGTCGACGGTGAACGCGGCGCGGCCCTGCGCTTCGGCCTCGCGCGCGGCCGCCACCACGCGGTGCGCGTGCTCGAGTTCGGCGGCGTCGGGCCCGAAGGCCTGGTTCGCCAGCGCGACCTGGCTCGGGTGGATGCAGCTCTTGCCCCAGAACCCGAGCTGGCGCGCCATGCGCGCTTCGGCCAGGTAGCCGGCGCTGTCGCGGATGTCGGGGAAGGCGCCGTCGTAGGCGAACACGCCGGCCTCGGCCGCGGCCATGCGCAGCGCGAACATCGCGGCGTGCACATTGTCGGGCGCGCGGCGCGCGATGCCGTGCGCTTCGAACAGGTCGGCAAAACCAAGTTGCAGGCCCGCCACGCGCGGATCGGCGGAAGCGATCTCATGCGCCAAACGCAGGCCGGCGGGGGATTCGATATTCGCCAGGATGCGGATCGGCCGGCTCACGCCGTTGGCGGCCTCGGCCCGTTCGAGCATGGCGCAACAGGCGGCGATGTCGGCCGCCGATTCGGCTTTCGGCAAGTTCAGCAGGCCCAGCGCGCCGCGCGTCACGGCCATCACGTCGGCCTCGAAATGGCGGCTGCCGATGGCGTTCACGCGCACGATGATGACCTTGGCGCTGGCCAGCGCCTCGGGCGATTGCAGGAAGCGCGCCACCAGCGTGCGCGCCTCGTCCTTGCGCTCTTCGGCGACCGCATCCTCCAGGTCGATCGAGATGGCGTCGGCCTGTCCTTGCAGCGCTTTCATGAATAGTTCGGGGCGCGATCCCGGGACAAACAATTTACTGCGCATCGTCTTCCTAAAATGGGCTGGAAGGCCGCACCCGTCGCCGGGCACGGCCGCTCGGTCAGAACTTGATGCTGTGGCTGAGCGAGACCACCCGGCCACGGCCTGCCGTGTAGTTCTGGAACCCCGGCACCTGCGATGATGTCAGGATATAGAATTTATTCAACAGGTTTTCGACACCGAGGCTCAGGTCGCCGTAACGCGTCTTGTAGGTCGCGTTCAGGTCGAACAGGGTGTAGCCGGCGGTTTTCTCGTAGAAGCCGGTGCCGGCATTGATCTCGCGCGCCAGCAAGGTGGTCTGGCCCAGGCGCAGACTGCCCCGGTCCGAGTACTGCCAGCTGATCGTGGTGCCGATCTTGTCCGGATTGATGTTGGCCACGCCCATGTCGACGTTCAGCGGGCCGTTGTCGACGCTGACGGTCTTGCCGCGGATGCGGGAATACAGGCCGTTCAGGCGCAGGGTCTTGCTGAGCAGGTATTCGCCCGACAATTCCACGCCCTTGATCTCGACCGGCTGGCGGCGCATGACGAAGTCGCCGGTGGCCGGGTCGATCGACAGCGAGACGCCGAAATCGGAGTAGGTCTTGTAGGCCGAAATGCCGAAGCTGCCCGACTGGCCGCGCCAGTTGGCGCCGATTTCCTTGTTGCTGACAATCACCGCCTGCAGGTCGAGGATGCCGGCCACGGACTGGCCCGGCTTGTTCACGTTACGCAGCGGGATGCCGACGTTCGGCAGGCTGAAGCCCTTGGCGTAGGAGCCATACACCGACCACTCGGGCGCCAGGCGCCACACCACGCCGGCGTTCGGCAGGTTGGACTGGTAGTCGAGCTCGCCGCCCTGGACGAACACGCGGTTGTTGTAATAGGTCGTGGTGTAGCTGTCGACTTCCAGCTTGCCGTCCTCGCGGCGCAGGCCGCTGCTGAGGGTGACCGGGCCGATATCGTAGGACAGCTGGGCGAACGGCGCGGTGCTGGTGTACACCATCGGCGGCACCCAGGTGCGGTTGGTCAGCGCCAGCTTCTGCTCGCTCTGGTCGCGCATCAGGTCGACGCCGGCGCGCAGTTCGAGGCCGCTCACGTTGGCGAAATCGCCGCGGCTCCAGGCGGTGCGCAGGCCGCGCTTTTGCGAATTGACTTCGGACTGGTCGGTCAGGGTGCCGAGCGGCGCGATCAGCGGATCCTGCTTGTCGGCGCCGCCTTTTTCGGCGACGAAACGCATCGCCTGGCTGGCGCGGTAGGCCTGGGCCGAGAACGAGCCGCCCAGCAGGTCGTCGTTGGTGTAGGTCGCCGCGTATTGGCGGAAGTCGTTGAATTCGGCTTGGCCGTCGAACGGCCTGCCGGGGATCGAGGTGTCGGTCAGGCCGGTGGCGCGATTGCCTTCCTGGTAGACATAGCGGCCCTTGCCGTACAGGTAGAACTTGCTGACCTGGGCCTCGATGCGCTGGGTCTTGTGGTCGCCGAAGGTGTAGCCGCCCTTGACGAAGATGTTGTGGCCGGTGGTGTCCATCAGCGAGCCGGAGCCGTTCATGCCGATCCGGCGGCCGTTGGCGTCGTAGCCGATGCCGCGGTCGACTTCGGAGGTGGCGAACAGCAGGTCGGCGTCCTCGTCCTTGTGCATGAATTCGAGGCCCAGCTTGTAGCCGCCGCTGTCGTCGTGGAACTGCGAATCGACCTTGGAGCTGATGGTGGTCTGGTTGCCCATCTGGGTCGGCGTCTTCGAGATGTAGTTGATGATGCCGCCGGCCGCGCCCACGCCTTCGGACGCCGACGGGCCGTTGATCACCTCGATGCGGCCGACCACGCCGAGGTCGGTGAACGAGCCCGAACGGTTGGTCTCGCGCAGCGGCGAGGTTTGCGGGATGCCGTCGAACAGGCGCAGCGCGATGCGCCCGCGCAGCGTTTCGCCGGTGTTGCTCATGGCCTGGGTCGATTCGGCATAACCGGGCACCACGCGCGCCAGCACGGCGGTCGCGTCTTCCGAGATCGCCAGCGAGTTGGCCACTTCGGCGGCGCTGATCACGTTCACCGCGCCGGGAATCTTGTCGACCGCCTTGGCGGTGCGGGTGCCGGTGACGATCACCTGGTTTTCGCGCGGGGCGTCGGCGTCGGCGGCCGGCGCGGCCTGTTGGGCCAGGGCCGAGGAGCCGGCGCCGGCAAGCAGCAGTGCGCCGATGGCCGCTGCGATGGGGGTAAGTTTGATTGTCTCGGTTTTCATATATTTTTTTAGGTAGTGAGGTGAACAGGATCGCCTTGAAGCAGGCACGCAGGCAAGCTCGGAGTCAGAGTTCGTTCGTCATGGGACCCCTCGCCTTTGGCAAATGAGCATGAATTGCAACAATTCGGCGCGGGTCGGGATCGAGGTCTGCGCGCCCCTCTTGGTCACCGCGAAGGCCGCGGCGTGCTGCGCCTCGACGATCGCCTGGTCGATGTCCAGGCCGCGCGCCATGCCGACCGTGAAGGCGCCGACGAAGGTGTCGCCGGCGGCGGTGGTGTCGACCGCGTCCACCTTGACCGCCGGGATGAAGCGTTCGTGGTCGGGCGCCACCACCAGCACGCCCTGCTCGCCCATGGTCAGCAGCACCGCGCCGGCGCCGCGCTCGCGCAGGGCCAGTGCGGCGCGGGTGGCGCCGTGGGTGTCGTGCACCGCGATGCCGCTCAGCTGCGCGGCCTCGGTTTCGTTGACGATCAGGTAGTCGACGCAGGCCAGCAATTCGTCGCTGAGCGGCTGGGCCGGCGCCGGGTTGAACACCACCTGGACGTCGTGCGCGCGGGCCAGCGCGATCGCGCGCTCCACGCTGGCGATCGGCGTTTCGAGCTGGCAGACCAGGAAGGCGGCCGCGCCGATGGCGGCGGCGGCCGCATCGACCTGCGCCACCGACAGCAACTGGTTGGCGCCGGCCGCGAGCACGATGCTGTTGCCGCCGGCGGCGTCGACGAAGATCCCCGCCACGCCGGACGCGGCGCCGGGGGCGGTGACCACGTGCTCGATCGCGATGCCTTCGGCGGCCAGGCCCTGCAGCGCGAGGCGGCCGAAGCTGTCGTCGCCGACCGCGCCGATGAAGCTGACTTGGGCGCCCTGGCGCGCGGCCGCCACCGCCTGGTTCGCACCCTTGCCGCCGGGAACTTGCTGGAAGCCGTCGCCCGTGATGGTTTCGCCCAGCACCGGCATGCGCGGGGTGCGGAACACGAGGTCCATATTGATGCTGCCCATTACCGTGATGCGTGGAGTCGTCATTGCCTTGCTTCTCTTTTCAGCGATACGCGCAATCGATTGCGCAAACGATTGCCATTGGACTCCGGGCGCTCGATTAAGTCAACAGGAAAAATGTAGGCATGACCTCGCGCAGGGCTGCGCGAGGCCGGATTCTTCTATGAGAGAGGGAGGAACGGCCGCGTTGCTTTGTTGCCATGCAGCATGCGCTGCGGCGGTCTCAGAGCAGCGGCGCGGTCGATTGGCGCACCACCAGATCGGTCTGCAACAGCTCGCGCCGCAGCGGCAGGTGGCCGCCCATGATGCGGTCGATCAGCACGTTGGTGATCAGCTGGCCCATCGCATACTTGGGCTGGGCCATGGTGGTCAGGCGCGGCGTCGAATACGAGGCCAGCGCGATGTCGTCGTAGCCGATCACCGACAGTTCGTCGGGAATCCGGATGCGCGCCTCGCTGGCGGCGCAAATGCCGCCGATCGCCATCAGGTCGTTGCTGGCGAAGATCGCGGTCGGCCGCTTCTTCAGCGCCAGCAGCTGCTGGAAGGCGAGGAAGCCGCCCTGGCTGGTGAAGTCGCTGCGCACCAGGTAGTCGAGCCGGAACTTCTGGCCGGCTTCCTTCAGCGCGCGCAGGTAGCCGACCACCCGGTCGCGGCTGGGCGGCAGGTCGATCGGCCCGGACACGCAGGCGATCTCGCGGTGGCCCAGCTCGAGCAGGTATTTGGTGGCCAGGTAGCCGCCCTTCTCGTGGTCGGCCTCGATGAAGTCGGCCTCGACCCCGGCCACCTCGCGGTCGACCAGCACGATCGGCACCGCCTGCTCGCGCAGCAGCAGGGCCAGCTCGTCGTCGGCGCCGCTGGCCACCAGGATCAGGCCGTCGATGCGCTTTTCCATCAGCACCCGCAGGTAGGCCGCCTGCTTCTTCGGATCGTCGTAGGCGTTGCACAAGATGATGTTGTAGCCGACCTTGAAGGCGGTGTCCTCGATCCCCTGGATCAGCTCGGCGAAATAGGGGTTCGAGTTATTCGGCACCATCATCCCGATGGAGTGGGTCTTGTCGTTCTTGAGGCTGCGCGCGACCGCGCTCGGGATGTAGCGCATCTCGGCGATGATCGCCAGCACGCGCTCGCGCACGTCCCCGCTCACCACGCGCGTGTTGTTGATCACGTGCGAGACGGTCGAGGTCGAGACGCCCGCCCTTTCCGCCACCTGCTTCATTGTCGCCATTCAGCCTCCCCTATGCGCAGCGATTATGACTCAGGAATGGAAACAGTGGCAGCTCTTCATTTGACCAGGGCCTGGTAGACCAGGTTGTAGAACTTGACGCTGAGCTTGGGCGGGTCGTTCGGCAAGCCCTGCGGCAGGTGCTGCATCATCAGGATCGCGACCAGTTGCTCCTTGGGGTCGACCGTGTAGTAGGTCGAGGCGGCGCCCGACCAGCCGAAGGCGCCGGCCGAGCCGAGCCGGCCGCGGCGCGCCACGTCGAGCAGCACCGAGCCGCCCAGGCCGAAGCCTTCGGCCGGACTGAATTCGGTGACCGGCGGATTCAGCTGGGTCAGGTGGTTCTGCATCATCAGCTCGACCGTCTTGCGGCCGAGGATGGAGGCGCCGTCGAGCTGGCCGCCGTTCAGCAGCATCTGGGCGAAGCGGGCGTAATCGGCGGCGGTCGAATACAGGCCGCCGGCGCCGCTGAAGTAGGGATTGAGCTGCTCGCCGGCGGCCGCCACCATGCCGGGCGCGGGCGGCGCCAGCTTGCCGTCGCGGTCGGTGGTGGTCATGTCGGCGATGCGCGCCCGTTTGGCGGGCGGCACGCTGAAGCCGGTGTCGGCCATGCCCAGCGGGCTGAAGATGCGGGTCTGCAGGTAGCGGTCGAACGGCATGCCCGACAACACCTCGACCAGGCGCGCCAGCAGCTGGGTCGGCACGCCGTCGTAGTGGAACTGCTCGCCCGGCTCATGCGCGAGCGGCAGGCGCGCGAGGCGGCGCGCGTATTCTTTCAGATCCGGCGAGGCGGACAGGGCGGCGCGGTCGAACAGTATATTGACCGCGTCGGTCGGCTTGCCGTAGACCGCGAAACCGGGCGTATGAGTGAGCAGTTGGCGGATCGTGATCGGGTTCTTCACGGGACGGGTCTGCGGCGCGTCGGCCGTGCCGCCGGTGAGCACCACCATGTCGGCGAACTCCGGCAAGTGCTTGCCGATCGGGTCGTCGAGCGTCAGCTTGCCCTCTTCCATCAGGGTCAGCACGGCGGCGGCGGTGACGGTCTTGGTCATCGAATAGATGCGGAAAATAGCGTCGCGCGCCAGCTTGTCATGGCGTGCCAGGTCGCGGTAACCATAAGCGCGGTAGTCGACGATCTTGCCGCTGCGCGCCACCAGGATGACGGCGCCGAGATACTCGCCGCGCTCGGTCACGCCGCGCATGAAACTGTCCAGCCGCTCGAGCCGCTCGGCCGAGATGCCGACCGCCTGCGGCGCGGCCGCCGGCAAGGGCGGCGCCGCAAGCACGGGCATGGCGAAACTAACGGCGGCGGCGCAGAGCAAGAGTTTCATGGCGGGCAAACACGACTGTTCAGGTGGCGCCACAATGTACCACCCGCCATAAAACGTCAAGCCTCGGCGGCGGCGCCCTCGGTCTCGCGGCCGATCCGATACCAGTCGACCTTGCGGGTGGCGACCATGATGGCGGCGAGCACGGCGAACAACAGGATGCTGCCCAGCACCAGCGCATTGTTTTCCGAAATCAGCAGGCCGTAGAGCGCGCTGTACAGCAGGGTCAGCGCGCAGCCGAAGGCAAAACCGCGCCGCCATTCATGCAGCACGCTGCTCAGGTAAAAGCCGATCAGCAGGATGCAGGCCGCGCTGGCGATCAGGTAGGCCGTCAGGAAGGCGATGTGCTCCGACAGCCCGACCAGCAGCAGGAAGAACACGGCCAGCGCCAGCCCGACCAGCAGGTATTGCACCGGGTGGATCGGCAGGCGCTTGAGAATCTCGAACACGAAGAAGGCGGCAAACGTCAGCGCGACGAACAGGATGCCGTATTTGGTCGCGCGGTCCGCCATCGAATAGGCATTCACCGGCTCGATGAAACCGACGTTGAACTGGTCGATTGCATGCATGGGCGCGGCGTCGTTGCCGGCATTCAGGCGGGTGATCTGTTCCTGCGCATTGGTGGCCAGCGACGAGATGTTCCAGGTCGCCGCGAAGCCGAGTTGGTTGATCGTGCGGTCCTTGAGCGAGGGCAGGAACCGGCCGCCAAACTGCGGATGCGCCCAGTTCGACTTGAGCGAGATCCGGTTGTTCTTGCCGACCGGCGCAAAGGCCAGGCGCTCGATACCGTCGAGGCCAAGGTCGAACGAGAACTTCACGTTCGACGGCTTGGACAGGTCCGGCAAGTCCAGCGTCGCATGCAGCCCGGTCTTGTAGGCACTCATGCCGGTGCCCTGCTGGAATTCGAAGGCCTTGCCGTCCCAGTTGATCTTGGGGATATTGCGGATGCCCCGCACATCGCCGACGCCCAGCGCGACATACGGCCGCCCCGGCGTGATGCGCGCGTTCGGCTGCGCGCGCGGCAAGTCGCCGATCGCGGGCAAGTCGAAGTCGCCGGCGAAGCTGTGCTGGCCGGCATACACCAGCACCTGGTGGATGCCGCGGTAGCGCCGGTCGGTGTCGATGCTGCCGCTGATCCGCAGCTCGTTGGGGAATACCAGGTGGCGCCGGTTCTCGGCGTGCTTGACGATCACCTTCTTTCGCGGCGGGTCGCCCGCCAGCTCGGCTTCCGTTTCGTACTCCTCCTTGTAGGGGATGACGAGGACCGGACCGATCACGTTTTGTTCGCCGACCGAGTCGGCGGCGATGCTCGCCACCGCCTGGTCGCGGAACGCCATGCGGCCGCCGATGGTGGCCTGGATCAGCGTCAACGGTATGCCGATGACGATCATCAGGCAAAACACGATGATGATCTTGAAGAGCAGGGATTTTTGCACGGGGCCTCCTTCTGGTTAGGGTGCCCCAGTGTAAGGACCGCATGTGCGCTGCGTGTGCGTTCCGTGTGAAGTGCGCGCGAACCCTTAGCCGGCGGCGGGCAGCCGCAGCACCGCGCAGGCGCCGCCGCCCTCGCCGTTGCGCACCGCGATGGCGCCGCCATGCAGGGCCGCGACCTCGCGCACGAAGGGCAGGCCAAGGCCGGTGCTCTTGGCGCCGTCCGGCCGCGGCAGGGAATAGAAGCGTTCGAACAGGCGCCCTTCGGCATACGATGGGATGCCGCCGCCGCTGTCGCGCACGGTAATGGCGACGCCGTCCGCGTCGCGCGCGGCGCTCAGATGCACGGTGCTGGAGGGCGGCGCGAAGTCGATGGCGTTATCGAGCAAGTTGCCGATCGCCTGGCGCAGCAGCAAGGCGTCGCCTTGCACCACGATGTCGCCGCACGCGAGGTCGAGGGTGATCGCGTTGTGCGCCAGCCTGGCCGAGCAATCGTCCGCGGCCTGTTTCAACAGCGCGGGCAAGGACACCGCCTCGGGCGCGTCCAGGTGCTGCTGCTTTTCCACGCGGATCAGCGCCAGCAGTTTGTCGATCAGCTGCTTCTGGCGCGCGTTCTGGTTGAGGATGTTGTCGAGAAAATGCCGGCGCTCGGCCGGCGCCATGTCCTCGCGCAGCAATTCGGCCGAGCCCTGGATCGCCGCGATCGGGCTCTTGAGTTCATGGGCCAGCGTGTGCATCAGCTCTTCGACGTACTCCTTGCCTTCGAGCTTGTTACGCATCGCCTCGAGCGCCCGGCCCAAGGTGCCGATCTCGCTGTTGCCCAAGGCCGGCAGGCGCACCTTGCGGCCCGCTTCGACAGCGGCGATGTAGGCCATCAGCTTGCGCAGCGAGAAGGTCAGCCAGAAGGCGAAGGCAAGGCCGATCAGCAGCGACAGCGCCAGCAGCACGGTGCCGCGCTGCAGGATCTTGCGCTGGCTGCGCTTGACGAAGGGCTCCACCGTGGAGATCGGCTTGGCGACGGTCAGGACGCCGATGATGCGCTCGCCATCGCGGATGGGCGCGGCGACGTGCATCACCGAGCTGGCGTCGTCGTCGGCCTGGGCGCGCGTGCTGCGCGCGCCGTACTTGCCTTGCAGCGTGGAATACACGTCGTTCCAGCGCGAGTAGTCCTTGCCCACGTCGCGGCCTTCGGAATCGAACAGCACGGTGCCGGCGGCGTCGGTGATGTAGACGCGGTAGTCGAGCGCCCGCTTGCTCACGCCGCCGATCTGCACGTCGATGCTGCGCTCGGCGTAGGCGCGCATCTTCCGCAGCACGGCCGACTCGTCGAGCTTGCCGGCCTTGACGTCGTCGGCGACCAGCACGGCCAGCAGGTTGGCGGTGTCGACCAGGGTGTCTTCGAGCGTCATGCGGACGCCGGGCTTGACCTGTTCGACGAACACATTGAGCAGGAACCATGCGGCCAGGCCGACGATCAGGAAGTAGCCGAGCAGGATGCGCAGGCCGATCTTCATGCCGTGTCGAGGCTGTAGCCCAGGCCGCGGTGGGTCTGGATCGGGTCGCGCGCGCAGTCGATCGCGCGCAGTTTCGCGCGCAGCGACTTGACGTGGGCGTCGACGGTGCGGTCGAGGGTATCGGGCGCATCGGTCCAGACCCAATCCATCAGCTGGGCGCGCGACAGCACGTGGCCGGGGTGGTCGAGCAGCGCCTTGAGCAGCAGGTATTCGTAACGGGTGAGGTCGAGCGCGCGGCCGCGGAACAGGATGCGCGCCTCATGCGGGCGCAGTTCGAAAGCGCTCTCCTGTGCGGCTTGGGCGGTGGGCGGCGGCGCGGGTGGCGCCAGGCGCCGCAGCACGACGCGGATGCGGGCGACCAGTTCGCGCGGCGAGAACGGTTTGGCCACGTAGTCGTCGGCGCCGATTTCGAGGCCGACGACGCGGTCGATCTCGTCGCTGCGGGCGGTCAGGAAGATCACGGGAATATTCGAGAACTGGCGCAGTTGACGGCACACTTCGAAGCCGCTGATATCGGGCAGGCCAACGTCGAGCACGATCAGGTCGGGCGGCGGACCTTGCGGCGCGCGCACCGCCTCGAGCGCCTGCGCGCCGAGCCCGACATGCAGCGGCGTAAAGCCGTCGGTGCGCACCGCGTAGGCGATGCTGTCGGCAATGGCGATTTCGTCTTCGACGATCAGGATTATCTTCGGCATGTCGGCAACAATCGGCTCCTCGGGCTGGCCCGATTCTAGCACTGGAACCGCGCGGCGGACCGAGCCTGTTGCGTCGTAAGCGCTAATGCAAGTGAAGTGCGGCGACGCCAAAGCGCGAGCCGGCGGCACGCAGTCGCTTGTCGCGCGTCCAGAGAAGCGCTCCTGGCACCATTCTTATTGCCGCCAGCAAATGGACATCGATGTAGCTTAGACCGGTGCCGAAAAGTCCGTGCAATTCCACAAATTGCAGCACCTCGTGCTCGCGTGAGACCGGCATCTGGCCCAAGCGGCGCAGCATCCCAAGGACCCGTGTCCGGTTACGCAGACTCCCCATCGCAATCTCACCGGTCACGAATGGATGACCAAGCACGGAGTACGTGCTGATGAGCCGGTTCAGGTCCGCATCCGGACGACGCAAATGGTCGATCCAGACCGAAGTGTCTGCCAGAATCATCTTGGTCTTTTCCTTGGCACCAGCCTGCGCCGCGGTATGTAGTCCATATCTGGTTCGGAACCGCCGAGAGCAATGAGCTCCAGTGCTGCCGCGTGCTCATCAGCCAAGTCACGCGGTTTGTCTGGCACGAAAATTTCGCGGAGCTCCTGGCCGCGCAGCTGTTTGTCGATATCAGCGAGGTACTCAGCGATGGCGGCTGTGATGTTCGCGATCGCTTCTTCCTCGGTTCGACCGTGGGCACGGAACTCGGGCAGCGCCCGTGCGCGGACGCTGACGCCGTCGTCGGAACGGCTGAGGGCAATACGATAAAGCATACGGCCTCCGCAAAAATCCGATTATAGCGCCGGCGAACACGCGTTTTCAGCGGTGTGCGGGAGGCGCTTGCGCTATCTCAGAGTACGGTGGCCGTAAACGACATTGGGGCCGCAGACGCGGCCCCAACTGGCTGGCGGGGTCAACCCGCCGGCGGTACTGCAAGGATTATTGCAGCTTGATTTCGACGTCTACACCTGCTGGCAGGTCCAGCTTCATCAGGGCGTCAACGGTCTTGTCCGTTGGGTCCACGATGTCCATCAGACGCTGGTGCGTGCGGATTTCGAACTGGTCGCGCGAAGTCTTGTTCACGTGCGGCGAACGCAGCACGTCGAAACGCTGGATGCGGGTCGGCAGCGGAACCGGGCCCTTGACCACGGCGCCGGTGCGCTTGGCGGTGTCGACGATTTCCAGCGCGGACTGGTCGATCAGCTTGTAGTCGAATGCTTTCAGGCGAATGCGGATTTTCTGGTTTGGTGCGGACATGGTATTTCCTTTAAAAGAGCGAACCGGCCTGTTGCCGGCGATATGAATTTTTCTTTGCTACGGTGGTGCGGAGGGGTCAGAGTAATTTTCGCAAAAAAGCCGCGAAAAAAAACTCTGACCCCACCTTTGCGACTTTACTTGGTGACTTCGCTCAAGATCTTGGCGACGACACCGGCGCCGACGGTACGGCCGCCTTCGCGGATCGCGAAGCGCAGGCCTTCTTCCATCGC
>Ga0193702_1000012_pt1 | contig 84924 bp, 59 predicted proteins | sample U3a1metaG_FD_143060 | JGI IMG/M metagenome (GOLD analysis project Ga0193702, IMG submission 143060) | Soil microbial communities from a riparian zone of the East river system, Colorado, United States - U3a1 | ecosystem: Environmental > Terrestrial > Soil > Riparian zone | place: USA: East River... | reverse complement strand
ATTCGTCATACGATATTTTGGACGGGTCATAAATAATGTTGCAGGCCTCGGCATGGCCGGTTGTGCCGGTACAAACCAGCTTATAGCTCGGGTTGGCCACATGTCCACCGGAAAAACCTGAAATTACCTTTTTAACCCCTTCCAGTTGTTGAAATTTAGCTTCGGTGCACCAAAAGCAACCTGTAGCAAAGGTGGCGGTATCTAAACGCGGAGATTTTGTATGAGTTGTTTTGATGGATGCAAATGCGGTAACTATCGCGGCAGATAAGGCAATTAAAAGAAAAAAAGCTTTTTTCATTGATGTTATTAAACAGATGTTTGATTGCGATTGGGCAAATATATAACTAAACGTAAAAAATGCTTTATCGTATTGTCCAAATACGGTTGATTGGTGGTTATGGTTGTTTTTGGGGATTATTTGATGGATCAATGACAATTACAACCCCGCTAAATACTGGTGTACCTGCGTAACCGCCATTGCGCCCTCGCCAACTGCTGATGCCACCCGTTTAACAGAATTGAACCGTACATCGCCGGCGGCAAATAAGCCCGGGCGGCTGGTTTCTAAATGATAGGGCAGGCGGTCTAACTGCCAACTGTTTTTAAATCCTTCGTGATTAATCAGGTCGCTGCCGGTAACCAGGTAGCCGCTTGGGCAGCGGATAATTTTCGATTCAATGGCCCAATCCGTGTTCGGGTTGCCGCCAATGCAGATGAACAGTTTGCTGGTATCGTGCCATTTATCCGTATTGTCCTTATTGTTTGTTATTTTAATGCGGCTCAGCTCATCGTCCCCCTCCAATTCAGCCACTTCCGAATTATATAATACCTCCACATTACTTATACCCTTAATGCGCTTTACCAAATAATCAGACAACGTGTGCGACAAGCTATCCCTGCGGATAACCATATACACCTTACGCGCAAACCCCGAAAAATAAGATGCCGCCTGCCCGGCCATATTGCCACCGCCGACTATAAAAATGTCCTTTCCCCCGCAAAAACAAGCTTCGCTTGCCCCCGCGCCATAATAAACGCCACGATGAAAAAAGCGTTCTTCGCCGGGAAGATGTAGCCGGGCGTATTCAACCCCGGTGGCGCAGATATTGGCTTTGGATACCATTGTTCCGCCGCCTTTTAATTGAACATGGATACGGTTATCATGAAACGAACCGCGGATGCCCTCGCGCAGCAATAATATCTCCACGCCAAATTTTAAGGCCTGCTGCCTTGCTCTTTCGGCCAGTTCTGCACCGGATATGCCGTCTGGGAAACCCATATAATTCTCTATTAATGAGCTTGTACCGGCTTGCCCGCCAATGGCCTCGCGCTCAACCAAAATAGTTTTTAAACCTTCGGATGCCGCATAAACGGCGGCGCTTAACCCCGCAGGGCCCGCGCCATAAATAGAAAGGTCATACTCCTCATAGCTGGGCTTATTGATCCAGCCCAAATGGGCGGCCACTTCTTCTAATGTAGGGTTTATAACAAACTGCCCGTCTGGAAATTCAATGGCGGGGCAATTGCCTATCCGGCTTACTGCTTCGGGGCGGTTTTGCGGTAAGGAAGCCTCATTATTGGTATCAAACATTTCATATTCAACCACGCTGCGGCTTAAAAAGTCGCGGATGGGGTACATTTCAGAAGAATCCGGTTTGCCGTAGAGTTTGAGCTTGTTCATAGTAGTGTAAAGATAAGCAAATGAGAAAGATCAACAACCACCCATTTTAAAACGCTGCTTAAAAGTTCCTATCCAACAAAAGCGTTCATTATCATTATCCTACGGAAATAGCTTTTAAAACTCCATGAACAGTAAAGGGCCGTCGGCCCGATTGTTTTGTAACAACGGGTTTTAACCCGTTGCTTGTAATAAGGCTTGTATAAAGTGCCATCGGCACGGCACATCTATTGCGGATATACCTGGTAATATATTGGCCGAACATACTGTTCTCAGGATTTTATCCCACTTGTCCAACGGATTAAAATCCGTTGTTTCAATATTGATCGTGGCTATGCCACTAAATGAATTAACCTGATCTCAAGCAAGATTGACTATGGGATTTTTAAAAGTGATTTCCCCTGATCATTATCCTTAATTGAATGGAATAGTTTAATTAATTCCTTATTTTAGTAGTTCATCAACAAATTGACGATGCATAACCTCCTGCTCCAATATACCTGCCTGCTGGCGTTCATACTTTTTGTAGTAATGCTGGCACAAAAACTAAAAATAGCCTATCCTATCCTGTTGGTATTGGCGGGGCTACCCCTTGGCTTTGTGCCGTTTTTGCGGGGTATTGAAATACAGCCCGACATGATCTTCGCCATATTTTTGCCACCCTTATTGTATGAAGCTGCCTGGGACACGTCCTGGAAAGATTTTTGGAAATGGCGACGGGTGATAAGCAGTTTTGCCTTTCCGGTGGTTATTATCACATCATGCGTGGTAGCCTTTGTGGCGGCAGGTTTTATACCGGGTTTTACGTTGGCAACCGGCTTTTTATTAGGCGGTATTGTTTCTCCGCCCGATGCAGTTTCGGCTTCGGCTATCTTAAAGAATATTAAGGTGCCTAAACGTTTTATAACGATTGTAGAGGGCGAAAGCCTGATGAATGATGCGTCCAGCTTGGTGGTGTTCCGCTTTGCACTTTTGGCTGTAATGACGGGCTCCTTTGTGTTTAGCCACGCGGCTATCAGCTTTGTGGTGGTTATTGTGATGGGTATACTGTCGGGATTGGCGGTGGCAGTAGTGTTTTATGCCATTCACCGGTGGCTGCCAACAACCTCAAATATAGATATCGTATTAAGTTTTCTAACGCCTTATGCCATGTACATGACGGCCGAGGAATTCCATTTTTCGGGTGTTTTGGCGGTAGTAAGCGGCGGTTTGTTCCTGTCGCTAAGGCGGCATGAATTTTTAAGCTACCGCAGCCGTTTACGGGGTATAAATGTATGGGAGGCCGTAGCCTTTGTGTTAAACGGCTTTGTCTTTATTTTGATCGGGTTGGAGTTTCCGGTAATTATAAAAGACCTGGGCCCTGCCGGATTGACCCTCGCAATTAAATACAGTTTGATCATCACCGGTGTATTGATAATAACCCGGTTTGCAAGCACCTTCGGCGCTTTACTGGTAACCAAGATCATGTCCCACTTCATTACCGTGGCCGATGCCAGTCCCGGCTGGAGAGCACCCATATTATTGGGCTGGACGGGTATGCGCGGCGTTGTTTCGCTGGCGGCGGCATTGAGCATTCCGGTCGTATTAGACTCGGGCACTCCGTTTCCTAACCGCGACATGATCCTGTTTATTACTTTTTCGGTTATATTGGTTACGCTGGTATTGCAGGGCCTAACGCTGCCGCTATTGATAAAATGGATAAAAATGCCCGATACTGATTATGTTATACCTGTTGAGCAACAAAAGCAACTGGTCAGGAAAAAGATCTCGGGCTTATCCTTGCAATTGCTGGGAGATAAATATCCCGGGCAGTTAGAAAACAATGATATGGTGCGCTCCTTACAGCTTCGGTACACTGCCGATATGGAGCTGTTAAAAGACTGGCAACTGGATGGCAACCCGGAGCGCGCGAATGATTTTTATCATGATTATCGGATGATAATGGCCGATTTAATGAAAGCGCAACGCCGCCTGCTTAAAGACCTGAATAAAAAAGAAGGTATCAGTGATGATATTATCCGCCAGCAATTAGAACTACTTGACCTGGAAGAAGAAAAGATGAGGCAGCACTTTGAACCGTAGGGATAAAAAAATAATTCCACCGTCCATGCAATAACTCTACCGTCCCCGCAAATAACTCCGCTGTCTCCGCAGGGTTTCTTGAAAAAGAACTACGGAAGAAGATTTTCATTGTAAGGGATCTATAACGAAAACTATCCTCGTTTCGCACACTTCCGTTGAAATCTGCGGGACAAAAAAGTGGTTTTTTATGTTAATCCTGCTAAATTGTAAACAATTGATTATTAATTATTTATAAAAATAATTTTTGAATTGTGTTAAGTTATGTTAACCCTGTGGTCCGGGAGTTTTGATCCTTCAAATACAATAGTGTATTACTTCAGAAAATTCTCCCAAAAAATCATTAAAATTACGGCTGACAAAAACTAACCACATAGGTAATTGCACCTGCAACCGCCTAAGTGCTAAATTTTAACAAAATTTAACATTTTTAACATTCGTTAACTGATTAATTTCGCGTACCAAAAAGTAAAAGAGTTTAATGGAAGATTTTAATACAAATACCGAAAGCCCGGTAACGGCTGCCGGGGCCGGCAATTCATCTTATTCAACAGATATAAGGGCCATTAATGAAATGATACAACGCGAAAGCGCCTTTGTCGACCTGCTTAAAATGGAGATGGACAAGGTGATCGTCGGCCAAAAATATATGGTGGAGCGCCTGCTGATAGGTTTACTGGCCGATGGCCATATCCTGCTGGAAGGTGTGCCCGGGCTTGCAAAAACGTTGGCTATAAATACGCTGTCGAAAGCGATCAAAGCTGATTTTAGCCGTATCCAGTTCACCCCCGACTTGTTGCCTGCGGATTTGGTGGGTACCATGATCTATAACCAAAAAAAGGAAGAATTTATAGTAAGGAAAGGGCCAATCTTCTCTAACTTCATATTGGCGGATGAGATAAACCGTGCGCCTGCCAAAGTGCAAAGCGCGCTGTTGGAAGCTATGCAGGAACGCCAGGTTACCATTGGCGATACTACCTACCCGCTGCCCAACCCATTTTTGGTGCTGGCTACGCAAAACCCGATAGAACAGGAGGGAACCTACCCGCTGCCCGAAGCACAGGTTGACCGTTTTATGCTGAAGGTGGTTATCGGCTACCCAACCAAAGAAGATGAGAAACGCATTGTGCGTTCTAATATATCTCCCGCTGGCATGTTAAAACCTGCCGCCATAATTAACCCGGATGATATCGTTAGGGCCCGTAAAGTGGTGCGTGAGGTGTATATGGACGAAAAGATAGAGCAATATATTATTGATATTGTTTTTGCCACCCGTTTCCCTGATCAATATAAACTGGCCGATTATAAAAATCTCATCAGCTTTGGCGCATCGCCACGTGCGAGTATTAACCTTGCGCTGGCTGCAAAGGCCTATGCCTTTATTAAGCGCCGTGGCTATGTGATCCCCGAAGATGTGCGGGCCATTTGTCATGATGTATTAAGGCACCGTATAGGCTTAACCTACGAGGCCGAAGCCGAAAGCATGACCACCGAAGATATTATCACCGGGATATTGAACGCGGTAGAAGTACCTTAAGCCTATCGTCGTCGCATGGCGGCGATAACTCACCCGGTCATCGCTAAACCGCTCGACCACCCTTTCTTCGCCTGCGGCGGAAAGAGGGTATAAAAAAACACCCCAACCCTCTTTCCCGCGTAGCGGAAGAGAGGGTCGACCAGCGAAGCGTAGTCGGGGTGAGTAATCGCGGATTGACCGGGAACCAAATTATTAAAGAAGATAAATTAAAAAATATAGCAAAACACAATAAGTGTTATGGCACGCGACACCAAAGAACTGCTTAAAAAAGTACGGAAGATCGAGATCAAGACCCGCGGGTTGAGCAATCACGTGTTTTCGGGCGAGTACCACTCGGCCTTTAAGGGACGCGGTATGGCCTTTAGCGAAGTGCGTGAATACCAGGTGGGCGATGAGATAAGAACCATAGACTGGAACGTTACCGCCCGTTTTAACCACCCCTATGTAAAGGTGTTTGATGAGGAGCGTGAATTGACCGTAATGGTATTGATGGACGTAAGCGGCTCCGAAAATTTTGGTACCATAAGCCAGCAAAAGCAGGATTTGGCTACAGAGATTTGCGCGGTGCTGGCGTTTTCGGCTATACAAAATAATGATAAGGTTGGCGTTATATTTTTTAGTGATAAGATAGAGAAGTTTATCCCGCCAAAAAAAGGCCGCAGCCACATTTTAATGATCATCCGCGAGCTGATAGACTTTAAGCCTGAAAATAAAGGAACGAACGTTGCCGAAGCGCTTCGGTATTTTACAAGCGCCATCAAGAAAAAATGTACCGCCTTTGTGATATCAGATTTTATGAGCCCGGGGTTTGAGGCGGAACTGAAAATAGCCAATAAGAAGCATGATATTATCGCTTTGCGGTTGTATGATAAGCATGAAGATGAGTTCCCGAATTTGGGATTGATACCCGTTAAGGATGAAGAAACAGGCGAAGTGGTTTGGGTTAATACGGCTGATGCGGAGGTAAGGTCGGCGTTCCAGGTAGAGGCGATAAAAAGGAACCGGGCTATAAATGAAGTATTTAAAAGATCGGGCGTGGATACAACGGATATTGGTACACACGAAACTTATGTAAAACCGTTAATGACCTTATTTAAAAAACGGGGAAAAAGAAGGTAATGAAGAGAAAGTTTTTTAATTGCATTTTAATTTTATTACTAACCTGCTTATGCTATAAAGCAGGGGCACAGGTTACACAAACCGAAGCTAAACTACAGGCCTATACCATAAAAATTGGCGATCAGACCAAGTTGTTCCTGAGCGTTCATCAACCGGCTAAAGAGAAAGTTGTTTTCCCAAAACTGGTTGATACCATAACCGGGAAGATACAGATAGTAAGCACCGGTAAGCTGGATACCATTTTTGATACCAGTGATCACTCCCGGCTAACTATTACGCAAACCATTATTATTACCTGTTTTGATGAGGGAACTTATAAAATACCACCCTTCACATTCACAACATCAGGCGGCCCGTTAACTACTAACGAGTTGACCTTGCAAGTGCAAACTGTTAAGGTAGATACCACTAAGGCTATTTATGATATTAAACAACCCATAGCGGTGGCCTATACATTTTGGGATTGGTTAAGAGATCATTGGATATGGGTATTGCTGGGTTTGTTAGTACTCGTAGCGGTAGCCGCAGCGGTATGGTACTATAAAAATAAACCAAAGGCTATCCCGATTATTAAGGAGGTAAAACCGGTTATACCATTGCACGTTATCGCCCTGGGTAAATTGCAGGAACTGCGCGATAAAAAGCTTTGGCAAAATAACCAGGTAAAGCAATATCATATAGAACTTAGCGATGTGCTGCGCGAATATTTGGAGAAACGTTATTCCATAAAAACGCATGAAAAAACCACGGATGAAATATTTGATGGTTTAAGATACGTTACAATTACGGATGAGAACCGCAACAAGCTGCGCCAGATACTGGTACTGGCCGATCTGGTGAAATTTGCCAAAGAAAACCCCATACCTGCCGAAAATGAGCAGAGTATGGATAGCGCCATCAATTTTGTGACCAGTACAAAGCAGGCAGATCTGCCAAAAAATACGGAAGAAGGGGGAGCGGATGAGCCTGTTTAAAAGCATAGAATTTGCCTACCCCTGGTTTCTATGGTTGTTGCTAATTGTTCCGGGGATGATTGGCTGGTATGTTTGGCGTGGACAACAATTGTACAGCCACTTAAGCGTATCGGCGGTAAAGAGTTTTTCGCTGCCAAAGAAAAGCGTTGTTCCGCGTTTGCGCCATGCAGGCATTGTGTTGCGGATGCTGGCGGTGGCGGTATTAATTATCGCGCTGGCAAGGCCGCAATCGTCACTAAGCTGGCAAAATACCACTACCGAGGGGATTGATATTGTTATCGCGTCAGATATTTCGGGCAGTATGCTGGCCGAAGATTTTCAGCCAAACCGGCTGGAAGCAGGAAAGAACATCGCTATTGATTTTATAAAAGACAGGCCTAATGACCGTATTGGGCTGGTGATATTCAGCGGTGAAAGCTTTACGCAATGCCCACTGACGATAGATCATGATGTACTGATTAACCTGTACAAGGATATTCATTACGGGATGATAGACGATGGTACCGCCATCGGCATGGGCCTGGCAACCGCGGTAAACCGTTTAAAAGACAGCCAGGCCAAAAGTAAGGTGGTGATACTGCTTACGGATGGTTCTAACAATATGGGCTCTATCCCGCCTATTACCGCTGCTGAAATTGCTAAGCAATTCAACGTGCGGGTTTACACGGTGGGTATAGGGACGCATGGTTTTGCGCCTTACCCGGTACAAACGCCTTATGGTATACAATACCAAAAAATGCCGGTAGATGTTGATGAAGGTACATTAACCCAAATTGCCAACACTACAGGCGGTAAATACTTCAGGGCGACAGACAATAACAAATTAAAAAGCATTTATGACCAGATAGATAAACTGGAAAAGGCGAAGATAGACGTGACCGAGTATCATAAAAAAACAGAGATGTTTTTACCGCTGGCTTTATTGGCTGCTTTGCTTTTATTAATTGAGTTCGGACTAAAAAACACCCTGTTAAAAGGGGCTATAACTTAAAGGATGCTACGTTTTGCACATATAGATTTTTTGTGGGGATTAGCTGCTATCCCGGTTTTCATTGTGCTGTTTATACTGGTAGCACGATGGAAAAAGAAGGCCCTAACCTCATTGGGCGATAAAGCTGTTGTGGGGATGATGATGCCGGGGGTTTCTTTATCAGTTTCGAGGTTGAAGTTTATCCTGTTTACGCTGGCTTACGCGTTTATTGTGTTGGGTGCTGCCGATCCACAGATAGGCTCGAAAACCGTAGAAGAAAAGCGCAAGGGTGCCGATTTAATGATCCTGCTGGATGTTTCGAACAGTATGCTGGCCCAGGATATGGCGCCAAACCGTTTGGAAAATGCTAAACGCGCGCTTTCGCAACTGATAGACAACCTGCACGATGACCGCATTGGAATGATAGTTTTTGCGGGTGAAGCATACGTGCAGTTACCGATGACGACAGATTACTCGGCCGCCAAGCTGTTTTTAAACACTATTAATACCGAAATGGTGCCCACGCAGGGTACGGCAATCGGTGCCGCAATACAATTGGGCATGAAATCGTTTGATTTTAAGGACGGGACAGGTAAGGCGATGATCATCATTACGGATGGTGAAAACCACGAGGATGATGCGGTAGCCGCAGCAAAAGAAGCTACAAATCAAGCTGTATCGATACACGTAATAGGTATTGGTTCGGCTGATGGCGCGCCTATCCCTATTTATCAAAACGGCAAGCAAGTGGGTTTCCATTTAGACAGCGCGGGCCATTCGGTTGTAAGTAAGCTTGATGAAACTATGGGTAAGGAAATAGCCGCGGCAGGTAATGGTGCCTATGTAAGAGCCACTAACGGCAACAGCGGTTTGAATATTGTAATGGACCAAATTGCCAAAATACAACGGAAGACATTGGACACGAAGAGTTTTAAGGACTTTGAGGACCGTTTCCAGTTCTTTTTAGGGATTGCGCTGTTGTTATTGATCATCGACTTTTTTATCACAAACCGAAAAAGCGAACGGTTAAGCAGGTTGAATTTATTTGAGGTGAAAAAAACATGAAGCAGTTAATTATCATCCTGTTATTTTTATTGCCGGGCTTGCAGCTATTTGCACAGCAAGAGAAAAGCTATGTAAAGCAGGGTAATGAGTTATATCAGCAAAAAAAATATAAGGACGCCGAAGCAGACTACCGCAAAGCAATTGCAAAAAAGCAAATAGTTGAAGGTGATTTTAACCTGGGCGATGCGCTTTATAAACAAAAGCAATTTGACAAGGCGCAGGAACAGTTTACCAAATTAGGCGAATCGAAGAATAAACAGATAGCTGCCGGGGCATATCATAACCTGGGTAATACCTTAATGGAAGGTAAAAAGCTGGAGGAAAGTATAGAGGCGTATAAAAAATCGCTGCTTAATAACCCTAAGGATGAGGAAACCCGTTATAATTTAGCTTATGCGCAGGATAAGCTGAAGAAACAACAACAGCAGGATAAGAATAACAAGAACAAAAAAGATAGCAAACAGAATAAAGATCAGCAGAAAAAGGACCAGGACAAGAAAGATCAGGATAAAAAAGACCAGGATAAAAAGAACCAGGACCAACAGAAAAAGGACCAGCAAAATAAAGATCAGCAGAAAAAGGACCAGCAGCAACAGCAGCCTAAAATATCTAAAGAAGATGCCCAACGGATGCTGGATGCCCTGAACCAAAACGAAAAGCAAACCCAGGACAAGCTGAAGAATAAAAAGTTAAAAGGCGCTAAGGTGCAGGTTGCTAAGGATTGGTAGTTGGGGGTGGTTAAAGTTGTTGTAAATGTTGTAAGAGTTGAAATGTTTTAAATCTCCGCAGCTTTTACAACCATAATAATCACTGCAACCTTTACAACAAAATAAAGAATGAAGATCAAACTTTACATATTATTTCTATTACTGTTTTGGACAGGCCCATTGCTTGCCCAAAATATAAAGTTTACAGCATCTGTAAGTAAAAATGAGGTAGCCACCGGCGAACAGTTTGAAGTTTCCTTTTCTGTTAACGGCAATGGCGACCGGTTTACGCCGCCTGATCTGAATGGGTTCCAGGTAGCGGGTGGCCCAAATCAATCCACCAGTATGGAAATGATCAATGGAGCCACAACGGTTAACGCCTCCGTTAGTTACATACTCGTAGCTGTTAAAGAGGGCGATTTTACTATTGGGCCCGCAAGCATTATTGTTAACGGTCATAAATACACCACCAACCCTATCAAAATGAAGGTGGTGAAGGGAAAGCCCGTACCGCAAAACCGCGCTCAACAACAACAAAACGGGCCCGATAATAATCTTAACGTTGCAGGTGCTACGGATCTATCTAAATCATTGTTTTTGCGGACGGTACTGGATAAGGATAATGTTTACCAGGGCCAGCAGCTAACGCTCACTTATAGGTTGTACACACGCATCGGCATTGTGCAAACACAGGTAACTAAAATGCCCGACCTTACCGGTTTTTGGAACGAGGATGTAAAAACAACCCCCCAGGCGGTGGCTCAGTGGAAAGTTGAGGTATATAACGGTGTAAAATATAATGTTGCCGATGTAAAACAGATCATCCTATTTCCGGAACATGCGGGGAATATAACTATTGATCCGTTTTCGATGGATTTTGTAGTAAGGCTGCAAACGCCTGCAAGAAACATTATGGACCAGGTTTTTGGCGGCGGCGGTTACGAGGATAAAAAATACACCGCCAAGAGCGCGCCTGTTGTAGTACACGTAAAGCAATTGCCAGAGGCCGGTAAGCCCGATGGTTTTGTTGGCGCGGTGGGAAATTTTGCCATACAATCTACCATTGATAAAACAGAGCTTAAAACCAATGAAGCCTTAAACTATAAAATTAAAGTCACGGGTAGCGGCAACATTAAGTTGTTAAAGGACCTGAATGTTAATTTCCCTGTCGATTTTGAAAAGTATGACCCCAAGGTAGTAGATTCAATAAAAGAGCAGGTAACCGGCGTATCAGGCACCAGGTTTTATAATTACCTGCTGATACCAAGACATGCAGGCGATTATAAAATAGACCCGCTTAAATTCTCCTATTTTAACCCCAACACGGGCAAGTATGTTAGTTTGGAAACTAAACCTTTCGATGTAAAGGTAGCTAAAGGCGTTGCCGAAACAAACGTTACTTCACTTGCCGATAAGCAAGATGTTAAATTGCTGGATAAAGATATCCGTTATATTAAAACGGGTGATGCTGGCTTGTTCAAAGAGGGGAACCGGTTTTTTGGATCAGTAAGCTATTACTTATTGTTGCTATTAGGGCCGTTTTTGTGTTTAGGTGCTTACGTTTACCGCGGCCAAAATGCAAAATACAATAGCGATATCGTTAAAGTAAAAAATCGTCGCGCAGCTAAGATAGCAGCTAAACGACTGGCTAACGCCCATCAGCAATTATTGGCCAAGAATACGGCTGCATTTTACGAGGCCATTTTTAGGGGTATATATGGATATTTGGGCGATAAGTTAAACATATCTTATGCTGATTTGAACAGAGAAATCATCGCGTCAGCATTACAAAAAAAGGGGATAGACTTACCATTAATAACCCGGTTAGAAGATACGATCGACCTATGCGAAATGGCGCGTTATGCCCCGGTGACACATATATCCGAACAGGAGGTTTATAACAAGGCAAAAGGTATTATCAATGATATTGAAAATGAAATTTGATCTATTGAAAAGGTTGGCCTATGTTTTATTAGCGGTATTGCTGCCGTTGCTATCTTTTGGCGATGACAATACGCAGGCTCTTTTTGAAAAAGGCAATGCATATTACACCAAAGGGCAGTACCAACAGGCGGTAGGCGCGTACCAGCAAGTTATTAATTCAGGTTACCAGTCGATACCATTATATTATAACATGGGCAATGCGGAGTATAAATTAGGCGAAATACCTTCATCGTTATTATATTATGAAAAAGCGCATAAGCTTTCCCCGGCTGATGAAGATATTAATGTAAACATCCATTTCGCTAATTTAAAAACCACCGATAAAATAGACGAGATGCCAGAGTTTTTTCTAAACAGATGGTGGCATGGGTTTATTTTGAGCTTCTCGGTTAATGCTTTAGCGATATGGAGTGTTTTACTTGTTTTAGTGGGCTCTGGTTTGCTGGTGCTTTATTTTTTCACCAATTCGGTGGCGATAAAAAAACTTTCCTTTTACAGTTCTCTCACCTCATTCTTTATTGGGCTTGTCATTATAGCTATTGCCGGCAGCCAGGTAAGTTATTTTGACGGGCATAAGCAGGCTATTATTTTCAGCGGAATCGTCAATGTAAAAAGCGGCCCGGTTGATCAGCCTAACACCCTATTTGTATTACACGAGGGCACTAAAGTAAACGTACTGGATAAAGCCAATGGCTGGATGAGAATAAAACTGGCTAATGGTAACGAAGGATGGCTCAAGATCAGTGACGTTAAAGAAATATAATTATGGAACCAGGCGATAACCCGGATGATATTCATTGGAAACTGGGTTTTATATATTACAATCCTGATGATACCAAAGTGCTGGTACGAAAGCGTTATGGTATTGGCTGGACGTTGAATTTCGCCAATATATGGTCTTATGTATTGATAGCGGTTTTGGTGTTTATTCTATACGTCATTAAGCATTACGTGCGTTAGCGCGTATGGCCGAGAAACATACTTTAAAAATTCCTGCGTAAACTATTTTAATATTTTAATAATATTACGTAATATAGCTTTTCTTCTACAAGAAATTAGTTCTTAATCCCGGCACAAACCGGCTTATTTAAACCTTATTAGATCATATAACATGAAAAAAAGTTACTTTTTATTAATGCTTGCTGCTTGTTTTATTGTATTTACTGCTGATGCCCAACGTACAGGTGGGGGCGGTGGTGGTGGAGGTGGTGCTGCCGGTGGCGGCGGTGGTGGTGCCGGAAGGACAGGAGCTCCGGGTGCCGCAACTACGCCAACAACACCTTCCGCAAGTACCGCTTTAACTATAAGCAAAAGCCGTGTATTACTGCTCGATTCGGCTATTACTACCAAACACCAGGTTACCATAAAAGGCAAAGTTGTGCCTTATACTGCTGCGGCAGGAAGCCAGCCGGTTTGGGATGAAGATGGCCATGCTATTGCAGGTGTATTTTATACTTATTATGAACGTACAGACGTTACGGACGAGGAAAGGCAAACCCGCCCATTGGTTATTTCATTTAATGGCGGCCCTGGCACTGCATCTTTATGGATGGAAATTGGCTATACCGGCCCACGCCGTTTAAATATGGATGATGAAGGCTATCCTGTTCAGCCATACGGAATGAAAGATAACCCAAATTCTATATTAGACGTAGCTGATATTGTTTATATCGACCCTATAAATACCGGCTATTCGCGTACAGCAAATGCTGAAGTTGCTAAAGCGCAGTTTTTTGGTGTAAATGAGGATATTAAATATTTAGGTGCGTGGATAAGCACATTTGTTTCGCGTAAAAACCGGTGGGCATCGCCAAAATTCCTTATCGGCGAAAGCTATGGTACTACCCGCGCAGCCGGTCTTGCATTGGAGTTGCAGGAGAACCATTGGATGTTCTTAAACGGTGTAATATTGGTATCGCCAACAGATCTGGGCTTGGAGCGTACCGGCCCGGCAATAACCGCGTTGTATACGCCTTATGAAGCAGCAACGGCCTGGTATCATAAGATGTTGGCGGGTGAATACCAACGTATGGACCTGCCTAAGTATTTAGCGGAAGTGGAGAAATTTACGCTGAACGAATTAACCCCGGCCTTAACAAAAGGCGGCCTGCTTTCTGATTCGGAAAGAAAATCCGTAGCTGCAAAGTTGGGTAAATACATCGGCCTGAAAGAAAGTGTGGTATTGCAAAATAACCTGCAGATAGGCACTAACTTTTTCTGGAAAGAATTGCTGCGTGATAAAGGCTATACTGTTGGCCGCTTAGATTCGCGCTATAAAGGCATAGACCACATGGATGCAGGCGCGCGTCCTGATTATAACCAGGAGCAACAGACATGGAGCCACGAGTTTGCGCCGGCCATGCATATTTATTTAAAAGACGAGCTTAAATACAAAACCGACCTGGAATATTTAGTGTATGGCTCTGTTAATCCATGGGATAATAACAATAACCGCACAGGCCAAAATTTACGCCTGGCCCTGGAAGAAAATCCGTTTATGCACTTGTTGGTACAGTCCGGGTATTTTGATGGCGCCTGTGATTATTTTAATGCCAAATACAATATGTGGCAGATAGATCAGAACGGCCGTTTAAAAGACCGTATGCATTGGGAAGGTTACGAAAGCGGGCACATGCTGTACCTGCGTAAGCCGGATGCCGCCGCCGCAACAGAAAATTTAAGGAAATTCTTAAAGGAATCAGTACCTCCTCCGGGAACATCGGCTAAGTATTAATAGCTGTTTAGTAGTTGTTTGTGGGGACACAAACAACGGAGGGATTTCAGGGATGACAACTTTCAAAAAGTTGTCATCCCTTTTATTTATTTTCCGTAGTCTGTGTCCTCACAGACTACAATAGAGGATACAAATTTAGGATTGAGAACATTTAAAAGTTGTCAATCCTTTTCAGTTATACCTTCATTACCCCAATCTTATTCCCGCTCCAATCGGGGAACAAAACATGATCATTGCCAATATTAAGATGCTTATCGGCAACCTCGCTGAATACACTCCTGAAATCGGTAGTTACCGCCAAATCGCGGCCATCTTCCAGATTCTCAAGGGCTAATGATTTCATTTCGCCATGTACGATGCCGCCGCTTACGCTGTTGCCTAAAATGAAGTTACATGATGCGCGGCCATGGTCGGTACCGCCGGTGCCGTTTTGATGGACGGTACGGCCAAATTCGGTCATGGTCATTACGGTTACATCATCCTGGTAAGCGTCAAGGTCGTTCCAGAAAGATACCATGCTATTGCTCAGGTCGGTTACATTACGTGCAAATACGCCATTGTCCGATCCCTGGTTAAAGTGGGTATCCCATCCGTTAGATTCGGCGAAAGCAATTTCCAAGCCTACATCCATCTTAATTAACTGCGCTATTTGCTTTAGCGAATTACCTAATGGCGAAGCCGGGTAAACCACATTGTTTGCCGGTTTGTAATTGCGTATATCGGTCTTTTGCAGCATTTTAACGGCGTCAAAGCTTTCTTTACCAGTGTCTTTTAATAAACCGGATGAGGTTTGATCGTACAGGTCCTCAAAGCTTTTGGCAGCCATTGTAGCGCCGGTATTATTCCCCCGCATTTGTATAGCAAAATCCTGCAGGTTGCTGATAGATACGGTTGGATTATCGCCATAAAACGCGCGCGGCATAGCAGAGGTCATACTTACTGCGGTAAATGGTGTCAACGCATCGTGACCCAATAAGCCAACGGCCCGATTAAGCCAGCCGCTTGCAGTGCCTTTGTTAAACGGCGTGCCAGATTCCATATAATCCTGCGCGTCAAAGTGCGAGCGCGTGTTGTTTGGCGAACCTATCCCCTGTACAATGGCTAATCTTTTATCGCGGAAGAAGGGTTCAAAACTTGCCATAGATGGGTGCAACCCAAAGCGGCCATCAAGGTCTATTAACGACTTGGTAGGCCCATTTTTAGCTGCCGACAGGAACAAGGTTGGCCTTGCTGCCTGTAAATATTGATCGGTAAACGGGGTTACAGCCATCAGGCCATCCATTGCCCCGCGCTGAAAGATACATACCAGTACCTTCTTCTTCCCGTAAGGTTGATTGCGCTTAGCGCTCGCAGCAGCTTCGGCTATAAACGAAGGTATACCGCCCATCAGGCCAACGCCTAATAGTGCTACCCCGCCCGATTTTAAAAATCCTCTTCTTGATACCATGACCGTATATTTTAATATCCTTTTATTTTGACCTGAATTTTGTGCTTTTTAATTAAACTCTCTACTAATAATCGACTAATACTCTCTTAATACTATCTTATTATCTCCTTTGAAACTCCGGCGAACCGATAATAACGCCGACAACCTGTGCCAGCATGGTATTGTCGCCCGGCGCCTGTTTGATAACGGGTCCATTGCCCTTACCTTTTAATTTTAACGCCCCGCCGGCCGTCACCATATCCGCGCCCATCATGTCATCCGCGGGGGGAGTTGGTTGCGCGGTTTTGGTTGCGGCATCATCTATCTTCTTTATCAAATTCGGGTCGTTCAGCATGGGCGATAACTGTTTAATGGTGGCGCTCATATCCCGCTCGGGCATTATCAGTTTGGCATAAGTAACCAGAGCTGCCTGTGCGCTTTCGGGCTCATGATTATTGTTCAATGCTGCAAGGTTAACATATATACCCGGTATTCGGTTTGAGGCCAGTGCCAGGCCAAAATTCATCCGGTTTAACAATGCGCCCGTGTTTATCCAGTATTGTCCCTTGTCGGGGAAACCGGTAGGCGCCTGGTACGAATATATCTTCTCGCCCATCTTATCTATCCATGTATATAACTGGTAAGGCTGCCTCACTTCGGCATGTAAAGCGCGTGCAGCGCCAATAGCCAGCTCAAACGGCGATTTGGTTTTCTCCCTTACCGCATCCTTACTCCAAAATTCAGGAGCGGCTACCATAGTGATCAGTATTTGTTTAATATCGCCGTCTTTGTTTAAGTATGTTTGCGTCATTTTGTCCAATAAACTTTGTGGCGGGTTATCATTTACAAAACGTACCGCCATCTTGCATACAATAAATTTAGCGGTTGCCGTATTGTGCGCCAGCATGTTTAATAGCTGCACGCCTTCATTGTAGCCGCCGTTTGCAAATCTTGTACCCATTACCGTCTTTACGCCGTTATCGTGGCGGTTAGCGGTAAACAGGAAATCGCCGTCATGTACAAAACCGCGTTGGGCCAGCGTACTTTCGCCAAAGCGGTCCAGTTGGTTTCTTATTGCATTCCCCCCGGGATTGTTGCCCATCGGATAAATGGTCCACCCGGTTAATACACGGGCAGCCTGGGTAACGTCCTGTTGGGTATAACCGCCATCAACACCCAGGGTATGCAGCTCCATCACCTCGCGGGCATAGTTTTCATTTAAGCCCTGTGCTTTTTTGCCCTGCTGCAGCTTTCGGGCTATCTGCCCCTGCATGGATGAGGTATCAGCCCTGCGGTAATTGGCTTGTGCGGCAATTAACCGCTGCCTAAGCGGGCCATTGCCGGCATTTGGCGGAGCGGTATTTGGCGCCGTACTGCTAAAATTATCCAGGTAGAACAGCATGGCCGGCGATTTTGCAGTCGCCAGTAAAATATCATTGAATTTACCCAGTGAGTTTGGCCTTATCACATCGCGCTCATAAGCCGGAATGTATTGCGCGCAGTCGTTTTTGGTAAGCGATACATTAAAGTGGTTGAACCAGAAATCGGTCATTACCTCCTGTAGCTGGTTATTGGTATAGGTAGCTCTTAATATCTTTTGAGCAATGAATTGCCTTTCCAACTCCTGCAACGGCTTCATGCCTTTTTGCTGTAAATAAGCGGCTATTTGCGCGCGGTAGGCCTTTTGGTCAACCTTTGCCGAATCTTTCTTAATAACACCGTCCTTTACGGCCATGCGCAAAACCTGCCCTCCGTTAGGGTATTTGTCCAACACTTCGGCATTGGTTAGTTTTAGGGCATCCAGCCTGTCCAGCACCTGCGTAAGCGAATCGTCCTTCATATTGGCCTGTAATTGCTGGTTAAACCAGTTTTCCAAACCTATTTTCACAACCGCGTCTATTTGCCCCGGTGTGGCCCCATAAGTAAAGCGGTTTAATAAATGCGCCGCTGCCTGTCGTTCTGTTAAGCCGCTGTTTTTGTACGGAAATGCAAAAGCGGCACGGTTAACTGTATTGTAGGTACCCAAAAAAGAGGATAACGAAAATACCGAAGCGAAAACGGCAACAGTAAGGCAAATGACTTTGACTGGGGCTCTCATAAAATCAGTTTTAATAGCTGTTTGACCGATAAATAGCAAAGGGGTTTAACCTGATATAAAAATAACACAAATTGCAGATAGTTAAAGTATTAGGCGGTATTAAATCTTATCGTTAGTCCGGATTTATTAATCCTGGACTTAGCTCTTTGCAGATTTGCAATCTGTGGGTTAAATGTAAAATAAACTAAGGGTTTAAAAACGTAACAGGCAAGGCACAATCAACACCGGATGTTGCCTTCCCAAGTAGTCACATTAACAGATGAGACTAAAATGCTTTTTTGAAAAGCATGTTTTCGTTTATATCAGAGAGGTCTAAGATTATATTTTCTTTCCAATTGAAGTCAAATTTTCCAAAAGTTCCCTCTTTTTCCTCACTGACTTCTATTTCATCCTCATTAAAAGTCGTAATGTACTGAAAATTAGGATCTAAATTAAATTGCTTTGAAATATAATTTAGAGTGTTAATCATAGATTTATGAGAGATCGAATGATACGCGCCATCGTGTACTAAAAAATCCGGTAATTTTCTTTTCGACCTTATGCTGTTAAAAAACACCATTAAATCATAAGCAATTAACTTTAATCTTGCTTGCCCTAACGCCTCGGCTTTAGGTATTTCAACTTCGATTTTGAAAGGCAATTGATTACGTTTCGTATTTGGTAATCGCTTTACGTCAAAATATGCATTGTCATTACTTTCCTCAATGAATATCGCGTTTTCCAAAATTTCATTAAATAAAGCTCTTACTAAATTTAGCGCGCTTTCATATTTTGATAGTTCATTTATAATATCCCTTTTCAATTCGCTTATTGAAACATCTAAATCAACCAGGATATTTTGAATTTCCTCAATGCTACCTACATATTGCATTGTACGTTCCAAATTTGTTTTTTCCTCAATAAGTGCTTTGTATGTATTTTCAATACTTTCTAATGCACCTTTTTCTTTTAGTTTTTTATATAAAATACTTCTTTCAGTTTCTAAAATATTTAACTCTTTTAAGGCTAAGTCTATATTTTTTTGTAGTTCCTGTTCTTTTTTTATTAAAAACTTATTCCTATTGGCTAAAATATCTTTCTTGAAGTCAATGACTTCATCTAATGACTTTTTGACTAAGTCACCAAATGTTTGCAGGGCTTCATTCAGTATTTTACTTATTTGTAATGTATCAATCGCAATATCGTAGCTATATAACTCTTTCAGCCTTTTTAAATCATGGTTATGTACATGATAAATATTTAATTGATCATTTATTTTCTTAGTGAGTTCAATTAGGTCAACTTCAATACTTTTGTAACTTTCTAAAAAATTGTAATCATTTAAGCTTTTTTCGAGCAATAATATTTTTTGTTCAACTTGAATTTTTTCGGTTTTAAATTCTTCTACGCTTCGTCCTGTACTGGCTTTAACGGTATTTTCCATCTCCTTTATTGCACTATACTTCTCGTCGTATTCTTTAGATACTTCAGCATATTGTAGTAAGCTTTTAGTCGGCAGATTTAATAAGAAAAAATTATAGATAGCAATATCTTTGATATTAGCACCAGAAAACCCTAAGAAATTTAAAGCATCAAAACGCTTTTGACCTTCTAAATCATCTTTTATAAAAAAATTTAGTAGCGTTCCAAATTTATTACCCTCAAAAAAAACTTCATCACTTTCTATAGGGAACAAAATATTTGTAAGCAGCTTTTTCATTTCTGCCTTTTCGTAAACTTCTAAATTGTCTAACGATGAACCGAAGTAAATTTTATCTGTATTTTGAAAATATCTTTTGATAAAATATTTCTTCTGTTGTAATTCTAACTCTAATATAATATCATGCTCGCCTTTTTTTAAAAACTCATATTTGGTTTGGTTGAATATTTTTTCGGCAGAGGCTGATAAAAAACAATAATTAATAAGTCTAATTAATGACGATTTTCCAATGCCATTAATTCCTTTAGCTTCTTTATCGCCAGAATATTTACCCAATACAATATTGATCCCTGGCGCAAAAAATATGTCCTTGACTAATAAATTGGTTTCAGAGAAAAGCCTTATTAACATTTAAAACAGCTCCATTTGTTTATTTTTTTTCTCACCTGCTTGTGTCAAAAGTTTTATTCGATATTCGTTTTTTTCAATTAGTCCAACGGCAAATAAAAATGACAGCGAATTTAAAAACATATCAGGTGTTCTAAATTTACTTGATTTTAAAAACTCTTCCATAACGTTCTCTACGAGTATGAAATTACCTTTATGTTGTTTGGTGTTTAATATTTTTACAATATCGGCACTTACAACCATAAGATTTCTTCTTAAATCGCTATCGGGATGGGCTAATATCATTTTACTTACCAGTTTCGCCTATTAAGCATTGTTCAAATAAATACAAAAGTACAGCAGTTACATTGTGCCTGTAAACATCGTCATTTGTTGCTGAATATTGTTTTAAATAGTTTTCTGTAATAATACGTAGTCGCTCTTTAAAACTACCATTTGCATTTTTATAATCCGTTCGAATTCTTGATTTTATTCGGTCTTGTTCTTCGTCGTTAAATGCCGCAAAAAGTTTACCCGTTTCAAATATTTCACTAATCAAATATTCAAACTCTTGCATTGCGATACTGAGGTCTGATCGATCATAATTAAGCTTTATCTTTTCTTCGACATCCAGCAGATTCGCTTTTTTATATTGGAATATTTCTGTGGGATCTGTAACAGTTTTATTAAGTAAATTTTCGAGGACTTCTTCAAGATAATCTTGACTTATCTGTATTTTTGGAATGCCCAGTAATTCAGCAACTTTTCTTTTCTGTGTGCTATTAAATTCATTTTCAATTATTGCCATAATACTATCCACTCCCCAAGGAACTGAACCAGCATGCAAAGACGTAATAGCAGTTATCGCATCAGGTCCCAGTTTTCCGTTAAAGACGAATTGCCAGTTGGGGTATATAGCTTTCCAATGTGTTTTATATTCGTCATAGTCAAGTCCGGCTTTTTTTGAAAATGCTTTAAAGTCATAACTTATTGGGCCAAAGCAGGCTATTATTGTGGATGAAGCGACAATAATTCCGTCACATCCTTTATCCTTTTTGGGGCGTGTAGGGATGAACCCTTGCACACCATGACGAAGCAATAGGATTTCCTTTATAAAGTCTTCAAAAGCAAAATCTCTTAGCAAAGAAATTTGACTTTCGAATATTTGTTTTAATGCCCTTGTCATACATCAAATTTAGAATATAAAGTTCAACTTATTGCTATGTTATAGCTTCAATTCTATGATTTAATCAACCTAAAACATAATAGGTTAAAAATCAGATGCTAATTAAATCTGGACTAATATATACGTGTTGCAGCAGTTTCCAAAAAACCTTTCCAACCAAATAATTCCCTACTTAAAACCCTTTTTTATTGCCATATTTGGCATTAAACAAAAATTCCGGATAGAAAATCAAATTCATACATTATGCAAGAATTAGACCCCACCATTCTTCAAAAAGCCAACGCATGGCTGCAAGGAAATTACGATGCAGCAGTTAAACAGCAAATCCAGAAACTACTGGATGATAAAGCCTATACCGAGCTGACCGATTCTTTTTACCGCGACCTTGAGTTTGGTACCGGCGGTTTACGCGGTATAATGGGCCCGGGGTCTAACCGTGTTAATAAATATACTATTGGCACCGCTACGCAGGGCCTGGCTAATCACCTTAAAAAATCTTATCCCGGCGAAAAGATAAAGGTTGCCATTGCGCACGATAGCCGTAATAATTCTGACGTTTTCGCTAATATCACTGCCGAGGTTTTTTCGGCAAATGGCATACACGTTTATTTCTTTAAAGCGTTACGCCCAACGCCCGAGCTTTCCTTTGCTGTAAGGCATTTGGGCTGCAAAAGCGGGGTGATGCTTACTGCATCGCATAATCCTAAGGAATATAACGGCTACAAAGCTTATGGAGCCGACGGCGGCCAGTTTGTTTCGCCCGAAGATAAAGCGGTGATGGACGAAGTTGCGGCTATTAAAAGTATTGATGAAGTAAAGTTTACCCGTGTTGATGCAAATATTGAACTGATAGGTGAGGAGATAGACGCGCTTTATTTGGATAAGATAACCCAACTATCTGTTTCGCCGGAAGCTATAAACCGCCAAAAAGACCTGAAGATAGTTTACTCACCCATCCACGGAACAGGCATAACGTTGGTGCCGCAGGCATTAAAACGGTTTGGTTTCGAGAATGTAATTATTGTTGAAGAGCAGGCTACACCGGATGGAAACTTCCCAACCGTGATCTATCCAAATCCCGAAGAAAAGGAAGCGTTAACCCTCGCCCTAAAAAAAGCCGAGGAAGTGGATGCGGATTTGGTATTGGCTACCGACCCGGATGCCGACCGTGTAGGTATCGCCATTAAAAACACCGAAGGCGAATTTATACTAATGAACGGTAACCAAACCGGCGCAATGCTTATCAACTACCTGTTAACCGCATGGCATGAAAAAGGCAAGCTAACCGGTAAGGAGTACATTGTTAAAACCATTGTAACCACCAACCTGATAGAAGCAATTGCCAATGCCAAAAACGTTAAGTTTTATAATACGCTAACCGGCTTTAAATATATTGGCGAATTGATGACCAGGTTTGAAGGCAAGCAAACCTTTATAGGCGGCGGCGAAGAAAGCTACGGCTATTTGATTGGCGAACTGGTGCGCGATAAGGACGCGGTAGTTTCCAGCGCATTTATTGCCGAAATGACCGCTTATTATAAAGATAAAGGCAGTAGCTTGTTTGAAGCATTGGTGGATACTTACGTGCAATACGGCTTTTATAAAGAGAAACTGATCTCCATCACCAAAAAAGGTAAAACCGGCGCCGAAGAAATAAAGGCGATGATGGAAGCATATCGCACCAATCCGCCCGCTACTTTAGGTGGATCGAAAGTGACCACACTGAAGGATTATGAGATGCGCATAGAAACCGACCTGGCAGCAAATACTACCAAACCTATCGAGTTGCCAAAATCAGACGTATTACAGTTTATCACTGCCGATGGCAGCATTATATCTGCCCGTCCATCGGGTACCGAACCAAAAATAAAATTTTATTGCAGCGTTAACGGTAAACTTGCCAGCAAAGCCGCTTATAAAGAAACTGATAAGCAACTGGATGCGAAGATAGATGCGATAATGAAGGATTTGGGGGTGTAACATTCTGGTAGTTGTCGGTGAGGACACCGACAACGGGTATTTTTTTTGAAAGGCCAAACCCAAAAGAGATTTGGCCTTTCAATTCCATCCCCCCGTTGCCTGTGTCCTCACAGGCAACTATTAAGGGTCAAATTCTATCCCCCATTGCCTGTGTCCTCACAGGCAATACAAATACACTTATTTCCACTAAGAAATAATATTTGTTACATTGGATTGAAATATTACCAATCCACCCTGATGAGAGCTTTGCTGAAAATATATTATATCACTTTATTAATCCTGTTTATAGCATGTTTTACCCATGCCCAAACCAGCCAAATCAAACAAGTCAAACTGGTAAACTTCGATCTGCAATCATCTGCCTTAATAAACAATTCGGGCGAGGAGTTATCCCTGCCACAATACCGGTCAACCGCAAAATGGTATCCCGTAAAAGTACCCTCCACGGTGCTTACCGGTTTGGTAGCCAATCATGTTTATCCTGACCCTTACCAGGGTTTGAACAATATGAAGATACCGGATGCGTCCGACCAGTTTAATAAAGATTATAATTTAGACCAGTACAGCTTTTTACCCAATAAGGCCAATCCCTGGAAAAAGCCTTACTGGTACCGTACAAAGTTTACGGTCCCGGCGGGGGATAAGGGCCGCGTATTCCAGTTAATATTTAAAGCGATAAATTACCGCGCTGCGGTATGGCTAAACGGTAAACAAATTGCCGACTCTACCCAAATGGCCGGCATGTTTGCCGAGTATAGTTTGGACGTAACCAAACAAATTAAGGCCGGTGAAACCAATGTCCTTGCAGTGGAAATATACCCGCTGGATTATCCCGGATTACCTGCGCAGGAACAATTAAAAGCATTAGGCCCGTTTTTTGAGAACGGCGGCCCAACAGGCGATATTGGCAAAAATGTAACCATGCTGGCTTCAGTAGGGTGGGACTGGATGCCGCCCGTTCGCGACCGTAATATTGGGATATGGCAGCCGGTATATTTGCGTACAACAGGCGCGGTAACCATTGGCAGGCCGCAGCTAAAAACCGACCTGCCAAACCTGCCGGATACGGGCATAGCCAAACTATCGTTAAACCTAACTTTAACCAATCACCAGCAATTAGCAGAAAAAGGACAGTTGAAAGTAACTATCTCGCCCCAAAACTTTATAGGGGCATTGCCGATAGCGTTTACGAAAAGCGTATCAGTAGCAGCAAACGCTTCCACGATGGTAAATATGGATGGAAATTCTATAAAACAACTCATCATCAGCAAGCCGCATTTATGGTGGCCCAATAACTACGGCAAAGCCAATTTATACCGCATACGCCTGCAATATGTAGATGCTTTAGGTATTGCGGACGATACTACTTTTATGTTTGGCATCCGTACCACCACTTCTAAAGCGGTAACCGTAAATGGCTTTGTGCGGCGCGATTTTTATGTGAACGGCAAACGGGTGCATTTGGTTGGCGGCGCCTGGGTGCCGGATATGATGGTAAACCGCGATTCTACCCGGTTTGATAACGAGCTGCATTTATGCCGCAATGCCAATGTTAATTTGGTGCGGATATGGGGCGGCGGCATCACCCCACCAGATGCGTTTTTTGAAGCAGCGGATAAATATGGGCTGATGGTATGGTCGGATTTTTGGGTTACCGGCGATACGCAGGGTGAGTTTAAAGGCTCTAATAGTTGGCCGCTTGAAGGAAATGTGTTTATCAATAATATAAAAAGCACCATCTACCGTATCCGTAACCATCCAAGCCTGCTGGTTTGGACGGGCGGTAACGAGGGCCATGCCCGTAAGGAATTGTATGATGCCATGCGCGATAATATTATCGAACTGGATGGTACGCGGCCCTATATTCCAAGTTCATCAGGCTTTGCCAAATTGCCAGCCGGGTTTAAAGGCGCATGGCCCGATGACCAGCCCGCAGGTGTTTATAGTGGCGGCCCATACAGTTGGCAGGACCCGCATCAATACTACAAATTGGTTAATGCAGGCAGGGATTGGGTTTTTAAAGATGAAACCGGTATACCCTCGCAACCGCCGTACAACTCGCTGGCAAAAATAGTGAGTGATACTACCTGGGATAAAACGCTGCCTTATCCGTTCAATAATAACTGGGGCTACCATGATGCCGCCACCGGCAATGGGCATTATGAGCTGTATTATAAAGAAATGGTGAAACGATTTGGCGAGGCGACCAGTTTAGAGAACTTTTCGGATAAAATGCAATTGCTTAATGCCATTGGTTACCAGGGCATATTTGAAGCGGCTAATCATAAGCTAAATGAGACCGGCGGCGTAATGTTATGGAAACTGAACGCGGCCTTCCCTAGCGTAATATGGCAGGTGTATGATTGGTATTTAGAACCAAACGCGGGCTACTACTTTATGCAAAACGCCTGCGAGCCCATCCATATCCAGCTAAATTTAGATGATTCAACCGTAGCAGTTATTAACCGCACCCACCGCCCAACACCTGCTTTAACCGCAACCGCGCAGGTATTTACCATTAATACGGAAAAAATATTCAGCCAAACAGTAAAAGTATCGCTTTCGACAACGGGGACTAAAGAACTCACTTCGCTGGCATCCGTTTTAAAAACCGCAACGGGCGTAAGCTTTGTAGTGCTTAATTTAAAAGATGCAACAGGCAAAACCGTATCGCATAATGTATATTGGCTGGCCCCGGGAACAGATTATACCGACCTGAACAAGATGAAACCCGCGCAGTTAAAGGTTAGCTACACCAATGCCGGGGTGTTAAATAATGATAGAAAATATAACCTGCAAATAACCAATACATCCGGCCAAATAGCCTTCTTTGTTCGCCCTCAATTAATGAATAGCGGTGAAGAAATATTGCCATCATACTGGTCGGCTAATTACTTTACGCTGGCACCGGGCGAAAGGATGAATGTTAGCGTTAGCGCGCCTTTAGGCAAATTGGGTGTGAATACTTCTATTGTTGTTGGCGGGTGGAATGTTAAGCAGCAGGTTTTGGCTACTCATTAATAAATATAGCGATCAATTTAAATTAATTGTTGGCAACGAATAGCGTTCGGACATTTCATCTAAAAAGGTATTGTTTATTAAAATATTTAGATGTTCAATTTCATGCTGCGGGATGTAAAAAGACATACTATAGATTTCAACAGGGAGATTTAAACTATCATAGGAATGGAACAAAAGCCGCAGCCATTTTTCATCGCCATCTTGTTTAATGGCGGTAACCTTCAATGCTAACTTATTAATAGATTTAGTAGTATTGTTGGTTCTGAAAAAGCCATAATCGTGTTGATAGCTGAAAGATTTGGCGCTGATGATAAGATATTCCTTACCATAAATATTCCATAAAGTATACCGGCTTAAAAAGAATAAAATAACCATGTTCAACAATAATAGACCTGGTATCCATTCTATCAAAGCGAAACTTATGATAAAAACAATGAGCAGATCAGCTAATAATAAAACAGCTTTGGCCCAAAGAGGATTATTTGCAGAAGTGGATACGTATATGCAGACCTCATCGTTATAGATATAGGTCTGAGTAGCTTTCATATTGTTTGTAAAGATAAACGAAATTCGTGTTACAACACCTGGAACCCAAATGCATACGGGTCGTCCTCATCATCAATTTTAATGGTATTGTACCCATACACTTTTGCCCAGCCTTCGATGCTTGGGATAATTGCCGGTTTACCGGCTACGGTTACCACGTCTTCCACCACCCCGGTAAACTTGCTGCCGATGATGCTTTCGTGGATAAATTTGTCGCCTTTTTTTAGCTTGCCTTTAGCAAACCATTGTGCCATACGTGCCGACGTACCCGTACCACAGGGCGAGCGGTCAATCGCCTTGTCGCCATAAAAAACCGCGTTGCGGGCAGTAGCATCTGCCGATAGTGTTTTACCTGCCCATAAAATATGGGTGCAGGTATTTATAGTTGGGTTTTCGGGATGAACAAACTCGTATTTTTCGTTAATGCGTTTCCGTATCACCCTGCTCCAGGATATGAGTTGGTCGGCGGTATAATTCTCCAGCCCATTAAAGTTTTCCTGTGGATCGACTATAGCATAATAATTACCGCCATAGCTTACATCAAAAGTTAGCATACCCAGATCAGGGCATTCTATCTCTAAATTCTCCGCCGCTAAATAAGCAGGGACGTTGGTCAGCTTTACAGATTTAACTTTCTTGCCCTCTTGCTTGTATTCGATCATCACCAATCCCGCCGGTGCTTCCATGCGGACAATACCCGGCACTTTAGGTTGTATCAGCCCTTCTTCAATAGCAATGGTAATAGTACCGATTGTTCCGTGCCCGCACATGGGCAAACAGCCGCTGGTTTCAATAAACAGCACGGCTACATCATTTGCAGGGTCATGAGGAGGGTACAATATACTGCCCGACATCATATCATGCCCCCGCGGCTCAAACATCAGTCCTTTGCGTATCCAGTCATATTCCTTTAAGAAATGCTGGCGCTTTTCGCTCATGTTAGCGCCAACCAGGTTCGGCCCGCCACCCGCAACTAAGCGGACGGGGTTACCACAGGTATGCGCGTCTATACAGAAAAAGGTTTTTGATGACATCTTACTTACTTTATTCCCCAGCTACCTGCCGGCAATTCAGGGCGAATTGCCACAGCGTCATTAATGGTTTTCATTACCTTTTGGTATTCTGATCCCTGCGGTATTTGCCTTGGCGCTCTTACCGTTTCGGTACCTAATCCTACAGCAGCTTCCGCCATTTTAATATATTGTACAAGTTTGGGATGGATATCCAGTTCCAGCAGTGGTAAAAACCAACGATAAATAGTCAAAGCCTCATTATATCTTCCTTCTTTTACAAGCCTAAATATAGCCACAGTTTCTTTCGGGAAAGCGTTTACCAAACCGGCTACCCAGCCGTCCGCACCTAATACCAAACATTCCATAGCCAATGGGTCAACACCGGTTAAAATGCTGTAACGGTCGCCAAACTGGTTTATCATGCGGGTAACATTAGTTACATCGCGGGTAGATTCTTTTACCGCGTTAATGTTGCTGTATCCGGCCATTTGGTCAAACATCTCCAACGTAACTTTAATGCCATAATCCACCGGGTTATTATAGATCATAATTGGCAGGGGAACGCTTTTAGCAATATCGGTAAAGTAAGTTACCGTTTCATCGCTATCTGCCTTATAACGCATAGGCGGCAGCAGCATTAAGCCATCTGCTCCCTTGTCCATCGCCCTTTGGCCTGTTGTTATTGCTACTTTTGTTGCCTGCTCGGCTATGTTATAGATAACGGGTACACGGCCGTTTACCAGCTTAACGGCATGTGCTGTCAGGTCTATCTTTTCATCATCGCTTAACGTACTTGCTTCGCCCAGCGAGCCGCAAATAACTATACCATCAACACCGGCAGCCAACTGCGCTTCAATGCTTTTATCAAATTCGGGAAAATCTAAACGATCATCATTTGTAAATTTTGTAGTAACAGCGGGATAGACCCCTTTCCAATTAACCTTCATAGTGTAGTAATAATATTATGATTCAAATTTAAACAATTTCAAATGCCGACAGGTTGACAAATTCCTGCACACGGTCGGCAATTTCTTTTTTGGTAAGATTTTTAATTTTTTCGGTACCAAACTTCTCTACACAAAAAGAAGCCAGCGCCGAACCAAATATGATGGCGTTCTTCATATTATTAAAATTAACCGTTCCTACTTTAGCCATATAGCCAATAAAGCCGCCGGCAAAGGTATCGCCGGCACCGGTTGGGTCAAATACTTCGGCAAGCGGTAGGGCCGGGGCCGAGAATATTTTATCTTCATTAAACAATAATGCACCGTGTTCGCCTTTTTTAATAATGAGATATTTAGGGCCCATGGTTAATATTTTACGGGCAGCTTTTACTAAAGAATACTCGCCCGAAAGCTGTCGCGCCTCGGCATCATTAATGGTTAATACGTCTACCAGCTTAATAGTTTCAAGCAGGTCATCCATGGCAATATCCATCCAAAAGTTCATGGTATCCATCACGATCAGTTTAGGGCGTTTTTTTAAGCGCTTAATAACCGTTTGCTGAACCTGGGGCGTTAGATTGCCCAGCATCAAATATTCGCAATCCTGGTAACTGTCAGGAATAATAGGGTCAAAATCAGCCAGTACATTTAATTCGGTTACCAATGTATCGCGGCTGTTCATATCGTTATGATACTTGCCGCTCCAAAAGAATGATTTCTCGCCCTTCTTTATCTGCAGGCCCTCGGTATTTATATGATGATTGTGGAAATCGTCAATATCGCTTTCCGGGAAATCATCACCAACTACACCTACAATTTTAACCTTTTCGTAAAAGTAGGCTGCCGCCAAACTTGCGTACGTGGCTGCGCCGCCAACAATTTTATCCGTCTTACCAAAGGGTGTTTCAATAGCGTCAAACGCCACAGTACCAATAACAACTAAACTCATGTATAAATATTTATAAATTTTTTCGGACAAATATTGTGAAATAAGCTTAGAAATTATACTTTTGCACTCCCAACAGGAAAAAAATATTCCTGAGTAGCTCAGCTGGTTAGAGCATCTGACTGTTAATCAGAGGGTCGCTGGTTCGAGCCCAGCCTCAGGAGCAAAGCCCCGCACGTCCGCGGGGCTTTTTGTTTCTGTAAAAATGGCCCGTTTTGAGCATTAAACACTGTTTTTTGCTGCCATGCAATTTTTTCGTCTTGTATTCAAAGCAGGGGCTATATCATTCAGTATTTTAGTTTCGTAGGTTTTTTTGTTGAATTTCACGAAAAGGTGTTACAAATAGGTTACAACTTTCGTGGCTATAAATAAATATCCTTGAGAAAGTTAAACGTGAGTATTAAAAAGAGCGACTTGCGTTTATCAACAACTCTGCTATGCTAAATAGTAGTTTATATTTTTAAGATATTATCTATATAATGAAAAGAGATTTTGTTTGTAACAAATTGCTTATTAGTTGTTTATAAAATAGTTCGTTCCCTTTTTTTAATATATAGCTTTGTGACGATTGCTTTTGCTTACAATACTCATTTACTTTGGATAGGCCTGTAGTGTTTAATTAGCCAATAATAATTCTAATGGGCATCCCTATTATATAGCTTGCGGGGGGTATTGAATAAATTTATGTTTAAAAATATTAGATACTAGTTAAATGTAAAATTTTCTTTTTATAAATTGCAGTACCAATATTATAAACTAAAGTCGCACATGAGAATCCCTCGCCGGAGTATTTTTGTTATAAGTTTTTTCCTGTTTTTGTTTGTTTTTCAGTTTGTATCGATAAAACAGGTAAAAGCGTCCGAAAATATCGATAGTTTAAAGCGGGTTTTAAATAAAGTGCTCGAAAATAGAGCACAGTTTGACCATCAGAAAATAAACGAGTTAAATGCCTTAAAAAGGCAACTTCACCTGCATTTCTCATCTTTAGATGCGCGATATAATAATTATGAGCAACTATTTGACGCGTATAAAAGCTTTATTTATGACTCGGCTTACTTTTATTGTAAAAAACTAAATGAGTGCGCGTTTTTGCTAAAAGACCAAAACAAAATAAGCGAGGCTAAAGTGAAAATGGGGTTTGTGTTAATATCTGCAGGTATGTTTAAAGAGGGTATTGATACACTTAACCGGGTTAAACCGCAATATTTAAACAAGCAGGAAAAATTTGAATACTACTTTTTACAGGCCCGCAGTAATTTTGACCTCGCTGATTTTGACAAAAGCGACTATGAAGCAGTTTATACCTTAAAAGGCTTAAAGTATTGCGATTCCATAATTACAGGTACGCCGGTTAATTCTTATCAATATTTAGCCGGGATAGGATTGAAATTACTTCGAAGCAAAAAATACGAAGAAGCCTTAGCCTCTTTTAACAGATCGTTTCAATTTAAGCAATCGTACCAGGATAGTGCTATTAATTTTAGTTGTTTAAGTTATATTTATTTCAAATTAAAAAAAACCGACCCCGGAGTCTCTTATTTAATAAAGGCCGCGATAATTGATAATGTCCATTCTACAAAAGAGTCTTTGGCTTTGGTGATTTTGGCGGAATACCTATATAAAGAAGGAGATACCAAGTTGTCTTTTTTATATATAAACCATGCCATAACTGATAATAACTTTTACGGCGCAAGACAGCGTGAGGTACAAATTAGTAATATACTGCCGATTATTGAAAGTGAGAAAATCAATGGCATGGAAAAGCAACGCCTATCCCTGCTTATTTATGCGTCCATCATAACCTCACTGGTGGTATTGGTTATCATTTTTGCCGTAATAACTTTTAAACAGCTAAAAAAGTTGCGTATAGCAGATAAACTGATCATAAGTAAAAACAATGAACTTTATGAAAGCAATCAATTATTATTGGATATAAACAAATCATTGGATGAAGCAAACCGTTCTCTAAGTCACTTTAATTTAAAGCTGGATGAAGCTAATATGATCAAGGATGAATATATTGGTTATTTCTTTAATGTCCACTCTGATTATATAGGAAAGTTAGACCGCCTAAAACGAGCAATTGACAAAATTATCAATGAGAAAAGTTATGAAGAGCTACAGTTAATATTAAACCGGTTAGACACTAATATTGAACGCGAAAACCTTTCGCATAGCTTTGATAGGGTGTTTTTGAATATATTCCCCAATTTTGTAGAAGATTTTAATGCGTTATTTGATCGCGATCATCAAACCCACCTGGCTACAGGGCAATTATTAAATAACGAACTGCGTATTTTTGCACTCATACGTTTAGGCATTGACGAGAACGAAAATATTGCCAAAATCCTTAACTTTTCTGTAAATACCATTTATACTTATAAAACTAAGGTGAAAAACAGGTCTTTTATAGCTAATGAGGAATTTGAAGAGAAAATTATGAGTATAAGGGCTGTTAAGGATTAGCAACAGTTAATTGCCGGGGCCAACAATTTATCTATATAAGTTCTATTGCTTTTTGTATTAAAGTTACTGTATATCAATTATTTAAGTAATTGTGAGCTGAATTTTTTTAATACGGGGCCTATCTGCATTGCATATAATTGCAAACTACATTTACTTTTGAGTAAAGGTAATTAGCTGTTCTGGCTGATACACCAATAGCTAATTCAACTATAAACTTTTAATTATGAAAAAAAGCTGTTTAATACTTTTTATATGCGGAGCATTCCTTTCTCCTCATATTGCAATAAGTCAAACCAACGAAAGCCCGGTAATTGCGGGTAAAAATGTTGCCATTGTACAAACCGAAAGCGGTACGGTAAAAGGTTATATCCACAAAAATATTTATACGTATAAAGGAATTCCGTATGCTTATGCCCAACGGTTTACGGCGCCTGCTAAGCCTAAGCCCTGGCAGGGTGTTCGGAGCTCGATGGCGTATGGCCCGGTTTGCCCTATAGATGCAACTACAAGTGAAAATGATGAATTTGAGTTTCCCTATCAGCATGATTTAGGCTTTACTAACGAAAATTGTCAAAACCTGAATGTGTGGACCCAAAAGATAAATGATGGTAAAAAAAGGCCGGTAATGGTTTGGTTCCATGGTGGGGGATATACCAACGGATCATCTATTGAACAGCCGGGATATGACGGAGAAAACCTGGCCCGAAAGGGCGATGTGGTTGTAGTTTCTGTTAATCACCGTTTAAATATATTAGGCTTTTTAGATCTTTCTGCCTACGGCGAAAAATATAAAGGATCGGCTAACGCGGGGTTAATGGACCTGGTGGCAGCGTTGCAATGGGTAAAACAAAATATAGCGCAGTTTGGTGGCGACCCGGATAACGTGACCATATTTGGACAATCTGGTGGCGGCGGTAAAGTAAGCTGTATGATGAACGCCCCATCTGCAAAAGGGCTCTTTCATAAAGCCATAGTTGAAAGTGGTACAGCGTTAAGTAATTTACCCGAAAAATCTGTATCGCAAAAAATAGCCGCAGCCTTGCTGGAAGAATTACATTTGCAGCCATCGCAAGTTGATTCGTTGCAAACTATATCTTATGAGCGTTTAAATGCTGCGGGTAAAATCGCTGTCAGAAAAGCATCGGCAGCTTTACGTGCCGAAGGCAAAAGGGCCGGCGGTGGCTGGGGGCCAAATTTTGATGGGTATTTCTTTCCATACCAGCCAACAGAACAAAGCGCTAAAGACCTGGCTAAAGACATCCCATTAATTGTTGGTACTACAAAAAATGAATTTACACCTGACCCTGAAAATTTAACAATGAAGCAGGTTAAAGATATCCTGCAAAAACAATATGGCGATAAAACAGATGCTTATATAGCGGCAGTTAAAAAGGCCTACCCTAATACAACAAACCCGGCAGATTATGTAGATATAGATACCCGCTTTAGGCCAGGCGCTGTACGGCAGGCCGACATGAAAGCCGTACCCGGTGCTGCACCGGTGTATATGTACCTGTTTGCATGGCAATCGCCGGTAAACGATGGTTTATACAAAGCCATGCACTGTATGGAAATACCATTTGTATTTAATAATATTAGCCGATGCGAAGAAATGACAGGTGGTGGTAAGGACGCCTACGCTTTGGCGGATAAATTAAGCAACGCCTGGATAAATTTTGCAAAAACCGGAAACCCTAACGGACCGGGCGTACCAAAATGGCCGCCTTATTTACCTGGTGTTGGCGCAACTATGCTGTTCGATAACCAATCTGTAGTCGTAAATCATCATGACGAAGAGTTGCAGAAAATTGCAGCTTCAAGCAATAAGCAATAAACGCATTACACTAAAAAGAAGCATAAAGCCCTGCAACAAATTAGTTGTGGGGTTTTTTGTTGCAGAAAATGTACAAATAAACCATGCGTTCGCCTCATTGCTAAGATATTTTCTTAAGATAACCAGCCTTTAAAGGTGCGTTATGTTCAAATTATTTCAATTTTTTAGCTTAAAAGCATCAAATGGTTAATATACCTCCCAACATTTATCTATATACCGCGTCCCGATAAATTTTTATAACTATTTGTTTATCAATTTGTTATGTGTTTTGCCATTCGGGTATTTTTAATACAGGGTTTGATATTCGTTGCAAAAAGGGGTGAACTACTCTTACTTTGATGTCAGCAACTGCGCCTCTTGTCAGTTTGCTATAACCAATTATTGTATAACCAACTATTAATCTCAATGAGTATGAAAGAAAATTACTTTTATTTATTTAAGTATGGCTTGTCCATTCTATTATTAATTTGTGCAGTTAACACATTTGCACAGCAAGGGCCCTTTACCGGTAAAGTAGTTGATGATACAGACCACCCCGTTCCGGGAGCATCGGTACATATAAAAGGCACTACTACCGCCACTGTAACCGATGGCAATGGGCAGTTTAGAATTAACAGCAATCAAAACAATATCACCGTAGTTGTAAACTTTATTGGATATGTTACAGTTGAAAAGGAGATTAAAGCTGGTCAGCCGGTAACTATTCAAATGCATTTAAACGGCACATCGCTTGATGAGGTGGTGGTTGTTGGTTACGGTACCAGTAAAAAATCAGATGTAACCGGTGCAATAACAACCGTTTCGAGTAAAGATTTTAACGCAGGGCCAATAACTAACCCGCTACAGCAACTTGAAGGCCATGCCGCAGGTGTGGTTATTACCCAAACAGGCAGCGAGCCGGGGTCGTCACCATCCATAAGAATACGCGGCCAAACTTCAATAAACGGTGGTAATAACCCATTGGTAGTTGTTGATGGGGTACAGTCAGACCTGAGTATACTAAATTCTATACCACCAAGCGAGATCGAATCGACAGAAATTTTAAAAGACGCGTCAGCAACAGCTATATATGGTTCGCGCGGTGCTAACGGTGTGATAATAATAACTACTAAGAAAAATAAAAACGGCAGGCCTACTATTGAATATACAGATAACTCATCTGTTGACGCTATTTCTAAAAGCCGGAATTTTTTTACTGCTGCTGAATGGGGTGCAGCCGCACTTGCAAACGGCTTGCCGGCTTCTATTAACCATGGGGCCAATACCGATTGGTTTAAAGCGCTTCTTCAAAATGGCCTTACCCAAAACCACACTTTAGCATTTGGTAATAGTGGCGATGGGTTTAGCTACAGGGCATCGCTTACCGCTATTGAACAAACAGGTGTGGTTTTAACCACCAATTCGCAAAGATATATCGGCAGGATAGACGCTACACAAAAAGCGCTTGATGATAAATTGACCCTTACAATGACCTTAAATGATGGTATAAGCCAGGGGCGGTCAGAACCGGGTATAGGTATAGCTGCATTCAGTGGAAATGCGATCACTTATGCCAACGAGATGCGGCCTACGGATCCGATCTATAACCCCGATGGAACTTACTATAATGACCCGGCTATATTTCAATATCAAAATCCCCTGGCAGCAATTAATAATATCAGAAATGACAATAGCCAGGAAAATTTATTTGGAAGTTTAAGGGCCAACCTTAAAATATTCAAAGGTTTTTCGGGCGAAGTGTTTGGCAGCTGGAGAAAAACAGACTCATTTAATGGCTCTTATACACCGGTTATTTCGCAGAATCCGGGAGCCATCAGCGCAAATGGAATTGCCAGTATAACCAATAGCCATAGTGATGAAAAACTATTTGATGGCCAGTTGAACTATACTACTGATTGGGGTAAAAATCACTTTGATGCGTTAGCCGTTTACGAGTATCAGCTATCAACATCAAGCAGCGCCAGTGAGACAGCCAAAAATTTTATAAATGATATTGCCACTTATAATGCATTACAATTGGGTGATATCACAAAGGCTTCTCAAGGCGATATCAGTTCTAATAAAAACGATAGGAAATTGGTTTCGTTTTTGGGCAGGGTAAATTACTCTTATATGGATCGTTACCTGATTACAGGAAGTATAAGGAGGGACGGTTCATCAGTATTTGGCGCCAATCACAAATGGGGCAATTTTGGATCAGGTGCATTAAGATGGAAAGTGGGTAAAGAACTATTTATGCAGGATCAGAAAATTTTTAATTCTTTGGATCTGCGGGTTGGTTACGGTGTGACAGGTAACCAGGGTGTAAGCCCGCAACAATCTTTACAATTGGTTGCAGGCTCGGGAACAGTAGCTTTTGGCGGCGTTACCCAGGTAAATTTTGCAACTAACCAAAACGCTAACCCAGACTTAAGATGGGAAACAAATAAACAAACTAACCTGGCGATTGATTTTACCGCGTTGAATAACCGTTTATCGGTAACTTTTGAAGCCTATAATAAAATAACAGACAATTTGCTGGCAAGTTATACGGTGCCACAACCTCCGTTTCCAACGGGTAGCATTACGGCAAATATTGGCAGCATGCAAAACCGTGGCTTTGAATTTACCGCTAATTATTTCCTGATAAAAAACAGTACAACCACGTTAACTATTGGCGGTAATGCCACATTCATGGATTCTAAGGTACTAAACCTTAGTGGAACATTGAATGGCATTCCGTTAACTACAACTAATATTGGCGATGGACTAAACGCCTATTATGTAGTAGGTCATGCCATTGGAAGTATTAATATACTTCAACACCTTGGCCGTACGTCGACAGGTGCGGAAACTATTGTCGACCAGGATGGTAATGGCTCAATAGATAATGGCGCTACAAGTAAAGACCGGGTTTATGAAGGGCAGATAACCCCCAAATATATTTTCGCCTTTACACCAAGCTTTACCTACAAAAATTTCGATGCGGCATTGGTATGGACTGGATCGGGCGGTAATAAAATTTACAACAGTTATAGGCAAAACTTCAGCCTTTTGCAAAACCTGGGTAAATCAAACCTTTTAGAAAGCTCTCTCGCTACCAACTTGTTTAGTACAGCGTACTCGTCAGACGAATGGCTGGAAAGCGGGGCCTATATGCGCCTGCAAAGTGTGGCAATTGGATACAAAATTCCCTTTAAGAATAAATACATAAGTTCATTCAGGGTATCAGCAACAGGCCAAAATTTATTGACAATTACCAAGTATAGTGGTATAGATCCTGAGATTTCTGGTGCTACTGATGGCGGGATATTCCCACGCACCCGTACTTATGGCATTGGTTTGAACATAATATTAAAATAAATAAACATGAAAAAGTTATTAGCAATCATTTTATTTTGGGGTATTGCAACGCAGAGTTGCACCAAATTAACCGAGAATGTGTACGACAAGTATGCAGCGGTACCATTTTATGCAGCTTCTACAGGTCCCAATATTGCTGTAGCAGCGGTCTATGCACAAATGCCGAGTTACGCCAGCGCAGATAATGGTTGGTATGACCAGAATTCAATGTCGGCAGATGACCAGGTAATTCCACACCGTAATACCGGTGACTGGCAACTTGATTTTGCACAATTTTATATGCGCGAAAACTTACCAAGTTTGGGTATTACCAACACCGTATGGAATTTTTTATATAAGTCAATTTATCTTTCAAATTTAGCAATAGCCGAATTACAAGGCTCAAATGCATCTGCGGCTTCAATCTCAGAAGTAAAGGTAATGCGCGCCTGGTTCTATTATTTATTGATTGACGACTATGGAGATGTGCCATTTTATACGGATAACAACACTACAACTGCGCAATTAAAGGTACAACCACGTGCTACAACCTACGCATGGATAGTTTCTGAATTAAAGGCTAATATTGATAACCTATCAAGCACAAGAGGTGGTGCTTTATACTTTCGCTTTAATAAGTGGACAGGCTATACCATTTTAGCGAAAGTATATCTTAATGCAGGTGTCTATACAGGTACGCCAGACTGGGCAAACGCATTAGCTGCTTGTAAAGTTGTAGAAACAGGTGGCTTTACATTGCATCCTGCCACAGCCACAACGGCAAACCCACTTGGAAATACTTATTATGACCTATTCGGCGATGTATGCCCTAATGACGAAACCATTTTAGCTATTTATGAAAAAAGGCTAACTGTAGGTAATAACATTTATGCTTTAAGGAGCTTAACTACCAAAACCGGCATCGCAATGTTTGGTTATGCCGGCTGGAACGGAACGATCATACCGGCAGATTTTTACTCTAAGTATAGTGCTAATACTTCTGATGTACGCTTAAAACAGTTCCTTATAGGCCCGCAACCCAGCGGGGAGAGTTTTACCTTAAATATTTCCTCACTTGAGAATCCGGGTGCCGGTGTTACCGAAGGTGTAAGAAATGTTAAGTTTTATGCAGTAACTCCTAACGACGGAAGTGGTGAATCAAATGATTTTCCGGTTTACCGCTTTGCTGATATATTGTTAATGGAAGCTGAGTGCAACGTTCAATTGGGTAACGCAGGTGCCGCAAAACCTTACATAGACCAGGTAAGGGTACGGGCAGGTTTAGCTCCGCTTACTGCGAATCCTACGCTTACTGATATATACAACGAACGCGGAATTGAATTGATTGAAGAAGCTCACCGCAGGCAGGATATGATCAGGTTTGGCACGTTTACACAAGCACATGGCCTGGTTCCGGCAGTAGGTTCTTTCAGAACTATATTCCCAATACCAACCAATGCGCTTAATGCAAATCCTAATTTAAAACAAAACCCCGGCTATTAATGGGTTTAATGATATAAAGACTGGTGATAATTGGTTTGAGCCGCTTTTTATCAAAAGCAGGTGGATGTATTCCACCTGCTTTAATTTAAACACTATCAAAAATAATAATGATAAAAAAAGAATACCTGGGTAAGATGATTTGCGGTTTGCTTTGCTTATCATTCTTAGTTATTACAAGTGCAGTAACAGATGAAAAACCACCTGAAGCAGAAATTACAAATGGCTTAATTCATGCTCATCTATATCTCCCCGATACCGACAAAGGTTATTACAGGGCCATGCGGTTTGACTGGTCGGGTGTAATTAATGAACTGGAATATAAGGGCCATAATTATTATGGGCAATGGTATCAAAAATACGACCCATTAATAAATGATGCCATAATGGGCCCGGTAGAAGCATATGATCCAATAGGTTTTGATGCCGCTAAGACAGGGGAAAGCTTTGTTAAGGTAGGAGTAGGCGTGCTTGAAAAGCCCGATGAGCAACCCTATAATTTTCAACGATCCTATAAAATATTGGACAATGGCAAATGGAAGGTTAAAGTTGGATCGGACCAGGTTTTGTTCCAGCATACATTAGCCGGAAAGGAATATGCCTATGAATATAGTAAAACGGTAAAGCTGGTTAAGGATAAACCGATGATGGTATTAAGTCACTCACTAAAAAATACCGGAACAAAAACCATAGAAACATCGGTATTTGATCATAATTTTTTGGTGATAGATCAACAGCCTACCGGCCCGGGGTTTGAAGTAACCTTTCCGTTAAATCCAAACGAAAAGTTAAATCCAAGGATGGAGGAATATGCAAAAATGAAGGATAATCAGCTTACGTTTTTGAAAGAACTTGACAGGCGAAATGTATCCTTTAAAGACTTGACAAATGGCGATGGGGCGAATTATAGTTTACAGGTTGAGAACCATAATACAGGAGCCGGGGTAAAAATCACCGGCGATAAACCTATCTCGAAACTGGTATTCTGGTCAGCTTCAAAAACCGTATGCCCCGAGCCTTATATCAATATTAAAATAGAACCGGGTAAAACATTCACCTGGAATATCACCTATGAATATTATGACACTGCTAAAAAATTATAAAAACTCAAATTATACGTCAACATTATTAATATATGCACACCAGGAAACTCATTATAGCCATTACTTACCTTTGCTTATTTGTTTGGTTACAACCCCATTTGTTTGCCCAGGCAAAAAAGACAAAATCAGGCACTAACAATAACAATACGGGGACTGTGATGCCCTACCCGTCTATAGATACACTTACAACCAGTCCTGATTTTAAGGTGAGGGTTAATAACATTCCTATTTGGACGGAAAGCGTAGGAGATGGCGGTATGGAAAATTTAAATGTGGCTAACTACTCGGCAGCGGGTAAACAAACCATTACTATAACGGCTTCAGCAAACATTACTAAATATAAGATCAAGCCGGAGAGCAAAGGCATTATTGGCAAAGTAAACGGCCACGAACTTACCTTTACTATATCGGGCCCGCAAAAACTGTACGTCGAAATTAATGATTTACCCCATTTGGCCATTTTTGCAAATGCTATAGAAACCAATCCGCCTAAAAAAGGCGATGCGGGAGTTGTTTATTATGGCCCCGGTTCCTATAACATCGGCACTATAAACCTGCAAAGCAATCAAACAATTTATATTGCCGCAGGTGCAGTGGTAAAAGCTAATGTTAGGGGTAATAACGTTCAAAATGTAAAGATATTAGGCCGTGGTATTTTAAACGGAAGTGTAAGTATATCAGCAGCATCTAATTTAGAAATTAACGGTATTTTTATTCGCAATACGCGCGGATGGTGCAATACCCTAACAGATTGCCATCACACTATTTACGAAAACGTTAAGGTGTTTAGCTATAAAGGTGTATGGGGGCTTGATGGGATAGACCCGGTTTCGTGCAAAGACTTTTTAATAAACGATTGCTTCATCCGCACCCGCGATGATTGTGTTTCCATAAAAAACGAAACAGGTAACGCGCGATCACCGGTTAAAGATATCAATACAGATTCTGTTAGCGTACTAAATAGTTTATTGGTAGGATGGCAACATGCTGATGGTGTTACCCTGGGCTTTGAAATGCAGGGTGGGACCGTGCAAAACATACTGGTTAAAAACTGCGATATTTTACGTGCGCGCGGCCAGGGCAGAACAGGCGGCCACTCGGGATTTAGTATTGTAAGCGATGGCCCTACAAATATTAAAAATATACGATATGAGGACATTAGGGTAGAAGGTGATATAGAATACAAGAACCTTGAACTTATTGTAACTGAAGGCCGCAGATACGGCACTGCCGGGCCGGGAAATGTTATCGGGGTGTATTTAAAAAACATACACTGGGCCAATAAGGATAAACCATTTGTTTTGGCGGGCATACCTACAAACTATTTAACCGATGTAACTTTTGACAATTGTTACCTTGGGGGGAAGCCACTTACCGGGTTTAACGATGCCGATTTTCAAATGGAGTTTTCAAAGGATATAAAATTTATATCGCCAAAAAGAAACGATAAAATTGCCAAAAAATAGATACACTTTGATGTGTGGATAAAGAATAAACAGGGATAAGTTAAAAAATAAGAATTATGAAAAAAGTCACACGAATATTAATAGCAGCAGCATTTCTCGGCCTCGGCACAATAGCCCAGGCGCAAAACAATCAATCATATCCGCCGCAATATGGCAAACCCTTTAAAGATGTACCGGATAGGCGAGATGTTGTGATGTACCAGGTAAATACCCGGGCATTTAGCAAAGATGGGAAGTTTGCAGCAGTAACCGCCCGATTAGATTCGATAAAGGCTTTAGGGGTTAATTTGATCTATATAATGCCGATTTATCCGGTAGGCATATTAAATAGTGTAAACTCACCTTATGCAACAAAGGATTACAACGAAGTAGGTGCAGAGTTTGGAACGCTTGACGATTTCCGTGCATTGGTTGACGCCGCCCACAAAAGAAAATTGGCGGTAATGCTGGATATTGTTGCTAATCATACTTCGTGGGATAACCCATGGATAGCTAATAAAAGCTGGTATGAACTGGACGCAGCAGGTAACATAAAATACCCGCGAAACTGGAAGGATGTTGCGCAATTGAATTTTGCTAACCAGGACATGCGCCTTGCGCTTATCCACTCCATGAAGTCGTGGGTGTTTAAAGCCAATATAGACGGTTTCCGTTGCGATTTTGCTGATGGGCCACCGCTTGATTTCTGGAAACAAGCAATTGATACATTAAGAAATATCAAGACTCATAAGCTGTTGTTTTTGGCAGAGGGAAGCCGGTCCGGCGATTTTACCTCGGGCTTTGATTATAATTTTGGGTTTAACTTTTATGGTAACCTAAAAAACATTTATAAAAATAATAAGTCGGTAAAATCCATAGATGATGTAAATACTAAGGATTACCAAAGCACGGTTGAAGGGCAGGGGATGGTTAGATACCTTACTAACCATGATGTTAATAGTTCTGACGGAACTCCTTTAGACCTGTTTGGTGGAAAAAAAGGATCAATGGCCGCATTTGTTGTTGTTGCCTATATGAAGGGTATACCAATGGTATACAATGGGCAGGAAATAGGAACACCATTTAGATTAGTATTTCCTTTCAAAACCACCAGTGTTGACTGGACACTCAACAATCCCGACATAACCGGAGAGTATAAGAAGATATTAGCTTTTAGAAACAGTAACGAAACCGTAAGGAGAGGTGCATTGGATTCATACAGCAGCGATGACGTATGCGTGTTTACCAAAACAGAAGGGTCAAAAAAAGTATTGGTGCTAACCAATTTAAGAAATAAGCCGGTTACCTATACCGTGCCTGCGGCGTTGGCAAACAGCCAATGGAAAGACGCTTTTAAAAACTCAAAAACCACAATTGGCGCATCGGTAAACCTGGAGCCATACGCTTATATGGTTTTAAAAAATTAAGCTATACTAACTATTAATCTCTAAAAACATGAATAAAAAGATATTTACCTTGTTGCTTTATGCTGTTGCCTTACTGGCCGCACCATCTGTAAAAGCCATAACAATTACCCGCGTTGAGCCCGAAAATTGGTGGGTTGGCATGAAAAATAAAAAATTGCAGATAATGATTTACGGGCCAAACATTGGCAATGCCAAATTAGCTATAAACTATCCCGGCATCACCATAAAGGAAGTTGCTAAGGTTGAAAATCCAAACTACGTTTTTGTATACATTAATATTGCCGCAACTACAAAGCCGGGAATGATACCTATGCATTTCACAGATGGTAAGGACAAATTCACTTATAATTATCCAATTAAAGCACGTACAGATAAAAGCGGCACTTTAGGTTTTAACGCAGCGGATGTATTATACCTTATCACGCCAGATCGTTTTGCGAATGGTAACACAGGTAATGATGACCTGGACGGAGTTAAAGCTAACAGGCAAAACCCAAATTCACGCCATGGCGGCGATTTGGAAGGAATATCTAAGCATTTAGATTATTTGAAAGATTTAGGGATCACTACTGTATGGCTTAATCCAACACAGGAAAACGCTATGCCCGGCGGTTCATATCATGGGTATTCTATCACCGATTTTTATAAGATGGATCCTCGTTTTGGCACCAATGAGGAATTTAAATTGCTTACGAAAACTGCACATGAAAAGGGCTTGAAGATGGTAATGGATATGGTTTTAAACCATTGTGGCAGTTCACACTGGTGGATGAAAGATCCTCCATCAAAAGATTGGATAAATAATAACGGCGTTTATATGCCTACCAACGGCGCTACGGTATCTGTTATGGATGTTCACGCTTCGCCAACAGAGCGCAATACATTTTTAAATGGCTGGTTTTCGCGCAATATGCCCGATCTGAATCAACGCAGCCCTCACATGGCCACTTATTTAATACAAAACAGCATTTGGTGGATAGAGTATGCCCGTATTGATGGTATAAGGCAGGATACTTATTCCTACATGGATTTTGATTTCCTGGCGCGGTGGAACAAGGAAGTTTATGACGAGTATCCTAACTTTAATATTACCGGCGAAACGTGGTATAATAAAAGTACCTCATCGGCATGGTGGCAAAAAAATTCAATTTTCAGCAAAAAAAATCCTAACCTGAAAACGCCAATGGATTTTTCGTTAACGTTTATTATGCAAAACGATGCATTTAACGGCACAACAGACAATGGTTATTTAGGCAATATTTTTGAAGACATAGCCCAGGATTTTATCTACCCGGATCCTTATAACATCCTTATATTTTTAGACAATCATGATATGAGCCGTATTGTAAGGAAGGAAGATACCGATCTAAAACGCTACAAGCAAGGCCTTGCATTTTTATTTACTACAAGGGGCATACCTGAAATATATTACGGAACCGAGGTTTTAATGACAGGTACAAAGCAAGAAGGCGATGGGCGGCTAAGAAAAGATTTCCCGGGTGGGTGGCCGGATGATAAAATTGATCAGTTCTCAAAAAGCGGACGTACAGATATGCAGAATGAGGCATGGGATTATATGCAAAAATTACTGCAATGGCGCAAAACAAGTGTTGCTGTTACCCAGGGCAAATTGATGCATTATGCGCCTAAAAATGGTATTTATGTTTATGCACGCATGAAAGACGACCATACGGTTATGGTTATTTTGAATAGTGCTATAACAGATCAAACGGTAAAGATGGACCGCTTTACAGATATAATAGGAAAACATACAACAGGCAAAGATGTAATCACCTCAAAATCATTTGAACTAAAGGATCCAATAACCATACCCGCCAAAGGCGAATATGTGTTGGATTTGGGTAATTAAAAGTAAATACTATGAAAAGCCAGATCATATATACTGTACTATTTGTCGGAAGCATGCTTACGGCGAAAGCGCAAACAAAGCCTGAAGAAACGGAAATTTGGGCTCCAATACCGAAAGAGGTTGTCACCGGCAAACCTTATTCAGACCCACCATCAGATGCTATCGTATTGTTTGACGGTAAAAATCTTGACCAATGGGTGTCTGCACAAAATAGGGATCAACAGGCGGCCTGGACCATACAGGATAATACCCTGCTTGTAAAAAAAGGAACCGGTAATATTGAGACAAAACGATTGTTCAATAACTATCAGTTGCATATTGAATGGCAAATACCGGCAAGCATAACCGGCGAGGGCCAGGGGCGCGGTAATAGCGGCGTGTTTTTAGCGTCGTTAGGTAAAGGCGATGCCGGTTACGAACTACAGGTATTAGACTCTTACAATAATAAAACATACGTTAACGGCATGGCTGGTAGTATGTATAAGCAGCTAATACCCTTGGCTAATCCGGCTAAAAAGCCCGGCGAGTGGCAAACTTATGACGTAGTTTGGATGGCACCGGTATTTAACGACGATGGTTCGGTTAAATCGCCCGCGCGGGTAACCATATTATTTAACGGTGTATTGGTGGAAAACAATATGGAACTGACAGGGCCAACTTTATATATAGGTAAACCTGTTTACAAAAAGCATGGCCCTTCGCCGATAAAATTACAGGCGCACGGCGATAAAAGCGAGCCGCTAAGTTTTAGAAATATTTGGGTGAGAGAATTGTAAATAGTCTTTGCAAGTACACGGTAAAGTAAATATTAACATTAAGAATGTAACCGGCATTATGAATTATAATTCATAATGCCGATTATTCTACCTTATACCTATAAACATATCTGCCGATATGCCCCTCTGCATCCATACCTTCAATAACAACCCGGTAGGTGCCTTTGCCGTCCGCGTTAAAATAGTTAAATGAAGCGTTCCCATTCTTATAGAACGCAGGTTGACCACCTATATAATTTGAGCCATTAAGAGCTTATACACCTAACTTTTATCTATATAGAAAGTCGAGATTCAATTTTTAAAAATCTGTTTATCAGTAGATTATAATAATATCATCTGTTTTTTTTTAATATAGCAGTTTGTATGGGTTGTTCTAAGCCTTAAACTGCGTTTACTTTGGCGTTAGTAACGCTTCCCCTGTAAGCAGTTAATACCAATTATATTATACTTAGTCATTTGAGCAAGGCTTTACGACATTTCGTATCGCCTTCGAAACTTAAAAATAACCTGAAAAAAATGAGAACCAAAAAAGGACGATCTATTTTAATGTTTATAGTAGCATTGCAATCTGTAGCAATTTTTACCGCAACGGCACAATATACCAAAACCGCACATGGCATATTGGTTAAAACCGACAACCGGCAAGTGGAATTGGCTGTGGCAAAAACCGGGGCATTCCGCTTAAGTTTTAACGATTCGATAGCGCCGGTTGCAATTCCAAGTGTTTTTATAGATGAAAGCGAAAATACATACGCGCCGTTTACTGTAATTTCGGCAGCGCCTTCCTATGGTATTAAAACAGCCTATGGCAAGCTAATGATCAATGCTAATACCAGGCAATGGTCAGTTTACAACGCGGCCGGTAAGGCATTAGTAGCTGATGGTGTTTACACCGCAGGGGCAGCATCTCAGCAAATAACCTACACTGCCGGTGGATTATTTTATGGTTCGGGAAATAAGTCTACAAAAAAACTTGAAAAAAATCGCTCTAATTCTACTTTAGGCAATGGTACTGCGGATCTGCCTTATTTTTGGAATACAAACGGCTATAGCACATTGGGTGTTACAAGCGACGATACAAAACCTGCAACGTGGGCGAGCGCTAACGACAAAGGTGAAATAACCTGGAAATTTCCGGGAAAAGCAGCAGATCTATATATATGGCCTGCTAAAACAATGTATGATGCGGAAAGTGGCCTGGTGAAGCTAACCGGCCGACCTAAACTCCCGCCAAAATGGGCTTTTGGCTACATGCAAAGCCGCTGGGGCTGGAAAGACAGCACGGATATAGCCGATATTTTAAACAAATTCCGCACGCATAAATTACCTGTGGATGCCTTTATTTTCGATTTTGAATGGTTTACCAAAGACGCTGATTATTCTGTTAAAAAAGACGGCAAAGCAGGCTATACAGATTTCACGTTCAATCCAAAACTTTTCCCTTACCCAGCAAAACAGATTGCTGAGTACAACAAACAAGGCGTAAAGGTTATAGGCATACGCAAACCCAGGCTGGGTAATGATATATTGCTGGACTCGGCGCGTAAGAATGGCTGGCTCATCAGGCCGGCATCAAATAGCCGCGACCTTGATTACAGCAAAGCTGACCTGCGCAAATGGTACGAAGACAAAAACAAGCCCCTGCTGGATGCCGGTGTTTCTGCCTGGTGGGATGATGAAGGCGAATCATATTATACCTGTTACTATTGGTGGAACAAGGCTCAGTCTGACCTGATGGCCTCAGTCAAACCAAATTACAGAGAATTTACTATCAACCGTGCGTTCAGTCCAGGCAACCAGCGTTTTGGATATAGCACCTGGAGCGGAGATATTCAATCCACCTGGCCTTCTTTGCTCAATGTACCGGCCGACCTGCTTAACTATAGCCTGGCGGGTATGTATTATGGTGCCTGCGATATTGGTGGTTTTACAGGCACACCAACTAAAGAGAATTTGGTGAGATGGTTCCAGACAGGGGTATTTTTACCAATAATGCGCTCTCATAACAATAATTCAGTTAAACCGCGATTCCCATTTTTATGGGATGATGATGGCGAAGCTGCTATCCGCAAAGCGCTTGATCTGAGGTACCAATTGTTGCCCTATATTTATAGCTTAGGCCACGAAGCTTATAATACCGGTGCCCCTATTATGCGGCCGCTGGTAATGGAATTTCCGGCTGATACCACCGTTGCCAACATGACGGACGAATGGCTGGTAGGGAAGGGCGTGTTGGCTGCTCCAATACTAAATGCAGGTGGCGCACGCAACATATATCTCCCGAAAGATAAATGGTATGATTTTAATACTGGCGAGGCTATGCAGGGGCCAAAAACAATAGCAGTAACAAAGGCGCTGGATGAGATACCTGTATACGTACGTGCCGGTACTATACTTCCCGTTGGCCCGGTGATTCAACATTCGGAAGAGGTTACTGGTGCGCCGCTTGAAATTCGGGTATATCCCGGTAAAAATGGCATTTTTAAAATGACAGAGGATGATGGCGTATCTTACAATTACACAAAAGGCAATACAAGAGTTACCACCTACACCTGGAATGATGCCGCAAAAACACTAACCTGGAAAGTAACCGGGCGTTATACTGATGAAAAAATATTCAAAACCATCAAAGCCGTTTTAGGAAAACAACAAAAAACTGTTTTACTACACAACAGCGGAAGTGTTATTTTTAAATAGTGTAGAGATTTCATTTAGTTCGGAAGTGATAATTCCCTCACCGGGTTCGAAAATTCTTCAGCCTGGGAATTTGATAGGATAAAAAGAATCTGAACATTAATATAAGCTATATAAATTAATAAATGGAATTTTGATTTCATATATTTGAATATACCGCGATGGTAATTGTTTCTACGCGAAACTACGTTACAAATATGTAACAATGAAGATAATTGGTGCTATAAGATGTTTATTATAAAGGTTTTGCAGAGAAGCGTAATCTGACTGTTAATCAAAGGGCCGCTGCCCCGATAGCTATCGGGGCGAGGTCAGCCTCAGGAGCAAAGCCCCGCATGTCCGCGGGGCTTTTTTTATGCGTAAAAAGGGCTATATTTCTCAGAATCGCACTTTTCTCCCGATCTCCACGACTTCCAAAAGCGATTATCACCTACACGGTTTTTGCAGGTTTTTTTGTCAAACTTCGCTGCTTTGGATTGCAAATTGGCTTTTTTGATAGTTTACTTAACTATTTAAACCAATACTGCCTTTATATTGGAATTAAACATTTCTTGAAGCTTTTTAACAAAAATTAGTATTGTTTTATAATACATTAACGGAATTTAGCACACGCTTGCACTGCCAATAGCAAACCGAAGATAATTATAAGATACATTCAAACTTTTAAATAATTTTTTAGGTTATGCGTTTTGGTGTACATGCTATTCTGTATCAACAAAACCTATTATTATAAACTTAAATTATCGAGAAATGAATTTAAAATGTTATGCTATTGTATTAGCAGCCACGTTAACAAGTGGTATTTCGCAGGCTCAAACTGCCGCTGTTAAAGAGGACTTTAAACCCTCTTCCTTCAACCAGCCATTTCAAGAGTACCCGCAAGTTAACTCTCAGGGTTATGCACGGTTTAAAATTCATGCACCAAAAGCCGACAGTGTGCGTGTAACACTCGGCTTAGGGGGAGACGGAAAATCTGGAACCATACTAAAAAAAGATGCAAATGGCGACTTTATTGGTACAACTGGCAACGCTATGGATGAAGGCTTTCACTACTATCACCTTATAATTGATGGCGGAATTTTAAACGATCCGGGGACTGGAAATTTCTATGGCTCACAACGTTGGGAAAGCGGTATTGAAATACCTGCTCATGACCAGGATTTTTACGCATTGAAAGATGTACCACACGGTAACATGCAGCAAATTCTTTTCCCGTCAAAAAGTACAGGTGTACCGGGACGTGCTGCATTTGTGTACACCCCTCCAGGTTACGAAAAAGGTTCGACCAAGTACCCGGTACTATACCTGCAACATGGTTGGGGCGAGAATGAAACCTCGTGGGGTATTCAGGGCAAAGCTAACCTGATCATGGATAATATGATAGCTGAAGGAAAAACAAAACCATTTATCGTAGTAATGACTTACGGTATGACCAATACCGGCGGTGCACCGGGCGGTGGCCGCCCTCGCCCGGCTGCTGGTGCTCCTACAGGTGCCCCTGGCGCAGCCCCAGCTGCGCGGCCTGCTGGTGGCCCTCCTGCCGGATTTGGCTCAAACGCTGCGTTTGAAACTGTTTTGGTTGATGAGTTAGTTCCTTATGTTGACGCTCACTTTCGCACCATCGCTAACAGAGATGGCCGTGCAATGGCAGGCCTTTCAATGGGTGGAATGGAAACGCACTCTATTACCCTTGATAAACCTGAAGTGTTTGCTTATTGGGGATTATTAAGTGGTGGTACTTATACTACAGAACAATTAACTGGCAAATCTAAACCAAAGCTAGTGTTTGTGAGTTATGGCAGTAAAGAACCTGGTGCTAAAGGTCTTCCTGATATGCAAACTGCTTTAAAAGGAGCCGGCTATAATGTTGCAACTTTTGTATCTGACGGTACAGCGCACGAGTTCCTAACCTGGCGCCGTAGCTTGCGTGAACTTGCACCATTGCTGTTTACAAAATAGAAGTTCTTCCAAGCACGTTGTGTTATAGGATGGAGGCGATTATTGATCGCCTCCATCCTTGTATTTTATTTACCCTAATTTATGCTATGAAACACCTGAATAAATTATTACTATTTACTGCCGCTATATGCGCAATGGCAAATTACACGCTTGCGCAAAACCCGTAAACATTTAAGATATACTATGAAAATTAAATTTAAAGCATTATTGCCGGCTGTTGGCTTTATAATCTTAACAGGGTTGAATGTACACGGACAATCCGCCCCCCCTCCGGGGCGCCCGCCCGGACCCAGAATAGATCCTATCACCGAGCACGATAGCGTACGAAGTATTGCCCCGTTCTTTACACCGGCAACAGCTGCAAAAAAGACGCCGAATGCCGAAGGGTTTATTCAGCGTTGGCTGCTCCTGGAACCGATCAATAAATCCATCCGTAGCAACATTGTTTTTACAGACGACTACCTGAAGAAAGAATTTGAAACGGATTATTTTCCAAACCAGTTTACGGTTATTCCTAAAGATGGCGAAAAAGTAAAGGTTGGGGAGCAGGAATTAGCATGGCATGCCCTGGAAAGCCCGACCTTCAACATGAAATTATTTCGTTTCGCCTATGGCTTAAAAAAACAGACCTATGCAGTATTGTTTTGGGCGATAACTATAGTCAACAGCCCGCTCGAAATGAAAAATGTAAGATTGGCGGTAGGATCAAATGGAGGGTCAATGTGGTGGGTAAATGGAAAAGAAGCCGTGATACTTGATGGAGACAGGCGCATGGTGATGGATGACTGTGTGTCTACTCGACTGACACTCAATAAAGGAAAAAACATAATACGCGGAGCAGTGATCAATGGGCCCGGATTGAGTGATTTCTGTGTTCGCCTGCTGGATGAAAAAGGAGAGCCAATTAAAGATCTCACAATCAGTCTTCAATAAAACTAATGATCACCCCGTTTAACCTAAAATTTGTATAGCAATTGAGTTATTATGAAATTAATTATTAAAGTACTGGGCACAATTGCCTTTTTTTCACTGTGGTCAATCGGAATTGTGATAGCACAAGTCGGCAAACCATTTATACATGATCCGTCGACAATCGCCGAAAGCGACGGCAAATATTACACATTTGGCACAGGTGGGGGCGGATTAATATCTGAAGATGGTTGGACATGGAATAGTGGCGCTGTAAGGCCCGGCGGAGGAGCTGCTCCGGATATATTGAAAATTAGCGACCGCTATCTTGTTGTTTATGGCGCAACCGGCGGTGGCTTGGCCGGCGGCCATAATGGAAAAATATTGACCATGTGGAATAAAACGCTTGACCCCAAATCTCCCGATTTTAAATATTCAGAGGCTGTAGTAGTTGCATCATCCGATGGTATAGAAGATAATGATTCGATTGACCCGAGCCTTCTCCTTGACCCAACCGATGGAAAGCTATGGCTAACTTACGGAACCTATTTTGGATATATTCGCCTGGTGGAACTTGACCCCAAAACCGGTAAACGCATGGAAGGTAATAAGGCATTAAATATAGCCATTGATTGTGAAGCATCGGATTTAATATACCGCGATGGATGGTATTACCTGCTTGGGACACATGGAACATGTTGTGATGGGCCAAACTCTACCTATAATATTGTTGTTGGGCGCTCCAGAAAGGTAACCGGCCCATATGTAGATAACATTGGAAGAGAGATGTTAAAGGGAGGTGGTAAGCTGGTAGTTGCAGCCGGAGACAGGTTGATAGGCCCCGGGCATTTCGGGCGTACAGTTTTGGGCGACGGAGTTGAAAAGATGTCCTGCCATTATGAAGCGGACCTGGATCAGGGTGGCCGAAGCGTATTAGGCATCCGCCCTTTGCTGTGGAAAAATGGATGGCCCGTTGCAGGAGATAACCTCAAAGAAGGAACCTATGAAATTGAATCGGAGCGGAGAGGTTATGCCTTACAGATAGATGTTGATTTTACACGAATGGCAGGTGTTGCGCGGGGATTTAACCGTAATAATGATGAACCGGTAAAACCCGTTCCTTCCCAGGAATTAACGGATGTAGTTAAAACCTGGCCAACCGGAAACATTGGTTTAACAATAGGAGATTATATGTTTCGCCCGCATCAGAAATGGACAATTACGCCAGTTGCCGGCGCTGGGTATCTTGGCGGGCCATATTATAAAATTGTAATAGCAGGTACAGACCGCGCATTATCGGCAACGGCAGATGGCGAACTTATAACAGTACCGACATTTACCGGCGCGGCGGAACAACTATGGCGAATAGATCAGAGTACAGACGGTACCTATAGAATTATGCCGAAGGTAGTTCCAAATTCAAAAGAGCAATTAGCGCTGGTATCTTCCGGTGATAGCACACCGACACTTGCCAGGTATGATATGAATAGCGATAACTCTAAATGGAATTTTAGGGTTCATTGATCTATTCTTTATAGAAGACGCAGTTTAACAAGCTGCGTCTTTTTTGCTTTCAGCGAAAGACGAAATTTAAACAGTTTATTTGTTTATTTCCTCTGATAAATATTATCTTCATTTTTGTAAGCAAGATCAAACACGCAGGTTTCTACCAAATACCAAATGAAGAATATAAAGCTATTTATTCTTGTGACATAATGAGGAAGGCAGTTTATTACATGGTATTCGGTATGCTGTTCGCACTTGCCTCTTCGCAGAGTTACGGGCAACAAACACTAAATTTTACATCACTTACCACAAAAAACGGCCTGTCTTCAAATATTGTAAATGCTGTACTTAAAGACAGCTACGGATGGGTTTGGTTTGCCACTGCCGATGGGCTGAACCGTTTTGACGGCACTAATTTTAGTGTATACAGGCATCGTGACGGAGATACTACCAGTTTGCCGGTAAATGAAATATTATCAATTTATGAAGACAATAGCGGACGCCTTTGGATAGGCACCGGTGGCGGTGGCTTGGTTTATTATGATCGTACCCATGATACATTCCACCAGTACCGTGAAGGCCCGGTATGGAAAAAATTGCAAACAGAACCGATATTGGCGATTTGCGGTGACCACCTGGGCCGACTTTGGGTATCCGGCTTTAGCGGTGTGCATTTAATTGATCTCAAAACCAATAAAACATCTGGTTTACCCTGGGCTAGTTCCGGACGGCCACAAGTGGCACTTGGCTTTTTCGAAGATAGCAAACACCGGATGTGGGCGGGGACGAGCCTGGGTTTATTTTGTTTAAATCTCGATAATGGTAAATTAAAGCAGTATGTGCATAATGAACAAGACAAAAATAGCATTGGCGCCGGCATAATAAAAGGTATAGCCGAGGATAATTCGGGACATCTATGGTTTGGTACTCGTAGCGGCCTCAGCATGTTACAGCCAGACAATAACGGATTTGCCAATGTGGCTAATGGCCGGGTGTTTGTTATAGCGCCGGATAACGGAAATTTATGGTTAGGCACAGACAGCGGGCTGGTAATTTTCAATACCCGCAATTTAAAAAGTGAGCGTTATCTGCCTGCGATCAGGAATAGCTATAGTCTTTCGGCCAAGGCTATAAGCAGTATCTATATTGATAAAAGTGGCGTTTATTGGATAGGTACCAACAAAGGCGGGGTGAATAAATTTGACCGTAACCTGGCTTTATTGAATATTAAGTTAAATAACCCTTTTGACCCACAGGGCCTGGCGGGGCCTGATATTAACGCCTTTGCGGAGCAGGCAAACGGAACTGTTTTTACAGGCACTGATAACGGCCTGCAGCTTTTTGACAAGAAAACCGGGCTATTCAAAACTATTCATATTGACCCACTGCAAGAAACGTCAGAAAATCACATTTCCGTACTTTGCCTGAAAACCGATAAAGCCGGAAAGCTATGGATAGGAACCTTACGACACGGCCTTTATATACTTGACCCATCTTCGGGCAAATGCGAGCATATCATAAGCGGAAATGCTGGTAAGCATATTTCTCAAAACGATGTGTACTGCATAGAAGAAGACCAATCGGGCCGGATGTGGATTGGTACCAATGGTGGCGGAACGGATATTTACGACCCTAAAACCGATCAATTTTATAATTACCGGCAACTTTTTAATACCGATGGGCTGCATAATGCAACCATTAACAACTTTACCCGCAGCCTTACTCCTGTCAACAGCGACGAAATGTGGGTTGGCACATGGGGCGGAGGAATTGCGGTGTTTAACATTAATGCCAAAAGCGTAACTGTTTATAATAAAGCAGGTAATGCATTGCCTAATAACCTGATCTTATCTCTGTTGCAGGACGCTGCAGGCAACGTATGGGTAGCAACTAATGGCGGCGGTATTGACGAGTTTGATGCAAAGTCTGCCCGGTTTAAGCCTTACCTGGAAAATGAAGGGCTTATTAATGATATTGTTTACAAAATACTGCAGGATAAGAGCGGGCTGTTTTGGCTAAGTACCAGCAGGGGTGTTATTAGCCTTGATCTGCATACACACAAAACTAACATATATGGCAAGCAAAACGGTGTGCAGGACAGCCCATTTATCAGGGGAGCAGGCTTAGAAACAGCAGACGGAACATTGTTTTTCGGAGGGCAGGACGGCTTCAATTATTTCGATCCGCAAAATCTTCCCGAAAACAATAAGATTTCTAAGGTGGTTTTAACAGACTTAAAAGTTGATAACACCCCGGTTATAGCAGGCGAAAATTCGCCTATTAAGCAACAGATCAGCATTGCAAAAGAAATAAATCTGGCCTACCACCAAAATTTTTCAATTAGTTACGCTGCCTTAAATTATACAGATGGCCGCCAGGATCAGTATTCTTACAGGCTTAAAGGTTTTGATACGAAGTGGAATTACGTTGGCCGTACATCTACAGCCTATTTTACTAATCTTGACCCGGGTACTTATACTTTTATGGTAAGGGCAAGCAATAGCAAAGGGGTTTGGAGCACAGAACCTACAGCGGTTTTAATTACCGTGTCTCCACCGTGGTGGCGAACAATTTACGCATACATTATCTATATATTGAGTACCGCCGTTCTGCTTTTCTATATTCGATATAGAGGCATCAAGAATATTAAAAGAAAACTTGCCGTTGAAGAGGAAAAACGTGAAACAAAACGCCTGCACGAACTTGATGTAATGAAAATCAATTTCCTAACCAACCTTAGCCACGAGTTTCGTACGCCCATCTCATTAATTATGGCTCCAGTTGAAAAACTGATGTCAATCCCAATCGAAGAAAATATATCCAGGGAGGTTTCGGTCATCAAACGCAATGCCCGCCGTTTGCTCAACCTCGTTAACCAGTTACTTGATTTTAGAAAATTGGAAGAACAGGAACTAAGGCTTAACCTTTCCGAGGATGACCTGGTTAGCTTTCTCAGGGACGCGGCTGATTCTTTTCAGGATATTTCAGAGCGTAAAAAAATAAGATTTGAATTTAAAACTGAAGTCGGGAGCCTGCTGGCAAGGTTTGACTCGGATAAAGTTGAACGTATAGTTTTTAACCTACTCTCAAACGCATTCAAATTTACCAGTTCGGGCGGGTTGGTAGGTGTTAAGTTGTCACTTATTCAACAAGCGGAGGTAAACAGCCTCCAAATTATAATATCCGATTCGGGTATCGGCATTCCCAAAAGTGACCAGCCAAGAATTTTTGAAAAATTTTTCCAGCACAATACCCCGGATATAATCCTGAACCAGGGAAGCGGCATCGGGCTATCCATCGTCAAAGAATTTACCGAACTTCATGGTGGAGACGTTACGGTTGTGAGTGAACCGGGCAAAGGAACTTCCTTTACCGTAGTGCTGCCTATAATCGATGCTGGTGAACATATAGTGATAACAAAATCAATCCCGCATAAAGATAAAGGCGGCAGATCGGGCGACATTATAAAGGTGTCTGATAGTGAAAAATATAGTATCTTATTGGTAGAAGATAATGAGGATTTTAGGAATTACTTAAAAGAAAATCTTGAAACAAATTATAAGGTTGCAGAAGCAGCAAATGGAAAAGATGGCTGGCAAAAAGTGTTATCAGGCCATCCTGATCTTGTAGTAAGTGATGTTAGTATGCCGGTAATGGATGGAATAGAGTTATGCCGGAAAATTAAAACCGACAAACGAACAAGTTTTATACCTGTAATATTATTGACTGCTTTGGGTAGAGAGGAAGACCAGATAAAAGGTTTGCAAACAGAAGCAAACGATTACCTCACCAAGCCTTTTAGTTTTGAAATATTAAACACCAGGATAAGAAACTTGATAACCCTCAATGAGCGGCTAAAAGTTACTTTTTCCAAACAAATACAAATGATAGTTCCTGAAACGGAAGTCCAATCTACCGATGAAAAGTTATTAAATGATATTTCAACGTTTATTGAGGAGAGATTGAATGACCCGATGTTTTCTATTGAAGACCTCAGCAAACATTTGCGGATGAGCCGCAGTTCGCTTTACCATAAAATGTTTGAACTCACCGGGCAACCGCCAATAGATTATGTGCGCACAATAAAACTGCAAAAAGCCGCATCGCTACTCGAAAATTCACACTATACTATTCGTGAAGTAGCCTTTATGACCGGCTTTGCTACTCCTGGTTATTTTTCAAAACTATTTAAAGAAAGATACAATTTATCTCCTTCCGAATTTTTGAGCCTAAAAAAAGGTAAATCAAAAGAAACGCATAATGGTTAGTTTTTTGACTTAATCTTATTTGAATGACTGCAATAGCCAATTGCATTTAAACATTTGTTGAAGCTTTTTAACAAAAATTGGCATAGGTTGATATGCCGTTAACAGAACTTAGCCACTTAGTATTATAGTAAACTGTAAAACTTCTATAACCAATTAAACACCATTATAAATTTTTAACTACTTTTGAATGTGATCAGGCAATCGATTGCCGGGCGTCATGAATGCTTACCCAAATTAATACTGAACCATAATATTACTATCTATAAAAAATAAATAATCCACAATTAGTAAATTGTGATGGTTGTTTGCGTAAGCTCCGGCAGCCCTTTACACATTTATTAAATTTTTTAAACACCTATGAAAAAAACATTACTGATCTCAATTTGCGTCATCTCTTTTTCACTGCATTCATTTGCACAAACCAAAACAACCAAAAAAGTAGTTACCCAGCGTAAAACCGTTACCAAAACAACTGCAACGGCACCAGCCGCCCCTGTAGTTAAAAAACCCAGCGTTGCCGAGCTTGCTGAAGGTAAAGAACTACTTGCAAAATCCGATTGTTTAACCTGCCATAAATTGGATATAAAGGTAGTCGGCCCCGCATATATTGACGTAGCAAAAAAATATCCGGCGTCAGAAGCTAACTATGATATGCTATCTAAAAAAGTAATAGCTGGTGGCAGCGGCAACTGGGGAGCAAATGCTATGGCGCCTCACGCAACACTTGCCCCTGCAGACGCTAAGAAAATGGTTGAATACATACTGTCGCTTAAATAATTGTGTTAACAGCCCATATGAACCCAAAAGCTATATTGACAGTGATATTCTCCTTTTTGTGCATTAATATTTTCGCGCAAAGCTTAGCCACCTTTAACGGTGCAGTAAGCGATAAAAGTGGGTCGGGAATAGCTGCTGCTACGATATATTTGCTAAACACCAATTTTAAAACGACTACCAATAGTAAAGGCGAGTTTAATTTTACCAAAATCCCCGCCGGGAAATACGAAATAGCTGTAAGTGCTATAGGTTACGCCGCTTTATATAAATCAATAACGGTTATCAGCTCATCAACGCAAATTGATCTACAGTTGGCCACATCAGAAAGCCAATTAAGCGAAGTGATCGTCTCGGCACAAAAAAGAGATGAACAAGCACAACGGATACCTGCAAGTATTTCCACGCTATCAGCTAAACAGGTTGATGATTATAAAATATGGAATACCGAAGAACTGACCGCTCTTATTCCCAACTTATATTCGGCAAACTCTGGCGATAACCGTAACGTTACTTCTATACGCGGCATAGCAACTACGTCTTACGACCCGGCGGTTGCCACCTATATTGATGGTGTCAACCAATTCGGATTAGATACTTATATAGCACAATTATTTGATGTAGAACGTATTGAAGTACTACGCGGCCCGCAAGGAACACTATATGGACGAAATGCAACTGGCGGTGTTATCAATATCATTACCAAACAACCAACAAATGAAACAAGCGGCTTTGCCGGTGCCGACTTTGGTAACCACGGCCTGCAACGCTATAGCCTGGGCCTAAAAACACCTTTGATAAAAGACAAATTGTTTTTAGGCGTAGCCGGGTTATTCTCCAATTTTGGCGGCTTTTACACCAACTCTTTCAATAACACCAATTTTGATAAGCAGCATTATTTTTTAGGTAATTATTATTTAAAATACCTGGCTACGCCAAAGCTGTCTTTCACATTGAATGTTAAAAACGATATTAACCGTAATAACGGTCCGTTTACCTTGATTTCCAGCGCGGCCCAGGCTCTTAAAACCCCGTTTGTTGTTAATCAGAATGCTACTACAACGATGATTGATAATACGTTGAACGTATCACTGTCGGCAAATTATACCGGCAGCGATTTTAATTTCACCTCGCAAACATCTTACCAGGAGAATTACCGGTATTACACTTCGCCCATTGACGGCGACTTTTCATCCATTGACGGGGTATCTTTAATAAACAACTATGGCAACAATTGGAATACGGTTAAAACAGGTATACAGGAGTTTAGATTTAGCTCGCCTGCATCGTCCAGCTCGCCCATAAAGTGGACCGGAGGCGCATACGGCTTTTATAACAATAGCCCAACCAAACAAGGTACTCATTTTGGCAAAGATGCTGCACTTTTAGGCTCCCCGATTGCTAATTTTACCAGTATTAATATCAATACAAGCACTAATTACGGCTTAGCTTTTTTTGGGCAGGCAACTTATGTAATTACACCACAGGTTGATTTAACAGCAGGCGTACGCTATGATTATGAACATAAAAAAGAATTGGTAAACGGCGCTTTTCAGCCGGATGGGTCAAGTCCTGTAACTACGCGTTCTGATACTTCATCTACCGCCGGTTTTAAGGCCTTTACACCAAAACTAAGCGTAGCGTGGCATTTGTCGGATGATAATAACCTATATACAAGCTACAGCCGCGGTTTTCGTGCAGGTGGGATAAGCCAGTTAGGTTCAGACCCATCGCAACCGCCTTTATACGCCTACAAGCCAGAGTATAGTAATAATTACGAAGCAGGTACAAAAAATACATTTTGGGATAACCGTATCCGCTTAAACATTGCCGCTTTTTATACCCTGATTACAGATGCGCAGGTACCAACCTTAGTATTGCCTGATGCGATCACGATAACAAAAAACGCTGGCAGGTTAAACAGTTCGGGTGCAGAAATAGAATTTGCATCGACACCGCTTAAAGGTTTAGCGTTTGATTATAATTGGGGTTATACCCATGCACGTTACAGCAGCTTAAACATCCCCGATGGTAACGGCGGCGTATTAAATTTAAAGGGTAATCACCAAATATTTACACCGGATGTAACCTCGATGCTTGCACTTCAATATACTTATGATCTTGGTGGCTCACAAAAAACAAAGCTTATTATTCATGGGGATTGGCGGTACATAGGCGACCAGTATTTTGATCTGGCTAATCAAAATGAGCAAAAAAATTATAGCTTATTTAATGCAAGGGCAGGAGTATCTACTAAACATTTTGATATTTTTATATGGGCAAATAACATCGCCAATAAAAAATATGTAGATTATGCTTATGATTTTGGGGCAGTGCATTTAGGCAATCCGTCAACTTTTGGAGTATCTTTAAAAACCAATTTTTAATATAATAAACCATAATTGAAGCAAATGAAAAATCAATCGAAATGCCAGGCAAATAGTGCAGCCTTTTGGGCTGTATGTATGCTGCTTGTTTGTAGTACAGGTTTCGCCTGGGCGCAAAAAGCCAAAGTATTAGTATTTACCAAAACGGCAGGTTATAAGCACGCATCGATAAAAGCTGCTGTTCCGGCTATAATGAAACTGGGCAGCGAAAATAATTTTGACGTGGATACGACTGAGGATGTTTCAAAATTTAACGATAATAACTTAAAACAGTATGCAGCAATTATTTTTGTGAGCACTACAGGGCAGTTCTTTAAAGATTCTACCCAGCAGGATGCTTTGAAAAAGTACATCCATAATGGCGGTGGCTATGTAGGTATACATGCAGCTACGGATGCTGAATATAACTGGGGATGGTACGGTAAATTATCAGGCGGGTACTTCTTAGGCCACCCGCGTAAAAATGTTCAGGAAGCTGTTGTGAATGTCGTCGACACAAAAAGCCCGATGACCAAAGGTTTGCCTGAGCATTGGAGAAGAACAGATGAATATTACAGCTACCGTCCTGGTAGTAACCCTCAAGACCTGCATATACTGCTTACTCTTGATGAAAGTACCGAAGACTATGGTACACAGACTAATTTAAAAATGGGCGATATGCACCCTTTAGCGTGGTATCATGAGTTTGATGGGGGCAGGGCATTTTATACAGCTTTGGGGCATACTGATGAAACTTATTCAGATCCCTTATTTCTGAATCATTTATTGGCGGGCATTAAGTACGCGATGGGAAAAAAATACAAAGGAAAATGAAAAATACGAACAAATTGATATTGATGGCAATGATTACTGCGGTATGCCTGTATGCCTGTCGCGTTGCTTATATAGCTCAGTATCCGGTTGAAAGGGATGCTGATGGCCGTATCAAAGTAATAGCTAAATATGATCCTAACCCTGAATCGCCGCAGGAAAGCATGAAGCATATTTACCTGCCCAAAGGTTATCACCTGCAATTAGTGGCCAGCGAGCCAATGATCAGCCAGCCGGTAGCCATAGTTTGGGACGGAAACAATGTGATGTATGTTGCAGAAATGCTTACCTATATGCTAAACGTTGACGGCACAGGCGAAGGCATGAAATTATGTACTGTAAAACGACTGGAAGATACCAATGGTGATGGCGTAATGGACAAGGCTACTGTGTTTATTGATAGCCTGGTGCTGCCGCGTATGATGCTGACCCTTGGGCATAAACTATTGGTGAATGAAACCAATACTTATAATATTTACAGTTATGAAGATACCAATGGTGATGGAAAAGCTGATAAAAAAATACAAGTATATAAAAACGATGAATCGGACACTAAAAACCTGGAACACCAGAAAAGCGGCCTGGTCTGGGATATTGATAACCGCATTTATGTGACAGTTGACCCGGTACGTTACCAATGGAAGAGCGATCATTTAGTGGCTGATTCTCTACAGGAATCACCGCGTGGGCAATGGGGCTTAACTTATGATAATTATGGCCGCCTGTACTACTCGCAAGCCGGTATTGAGTTGCCTGCTATTAATTTTCAGCAAAATCCGCATTATGGTACTTTTGATGTGAAAGATCAATATAATACTGATTTCCTGGCAGTATGGCCTGCAATTGCTACGCCCGATGTACAGGGCGGTTTAATACGTTTGCGTGCTGATAGTACTTTAAATCATTTTACGGCCTGTAACGGGCAATCTATTTACCGTGGTGATAAAATGCCGGACGATACCAAAGGCGACTTGTTTATCCCCGAACCTGTAGGCCGCTTGATACGCCGTGCCAAAATACATGACACTGACGGTAAAATAACCATGACAAATGCTTATGACAAGACAGAGTTTATCCAATCAACCGATCCTAACTTCCGCCCGGTAAATACGGTAACCGGCCCGGATGGCTGTATGTATATTGTGGATATGTATCATGGTATTATCCAGGAAAGTACCTGGACAAGACCGGGCAGTTTCCTTCGCCCGCAGATATTGCGTAAAGGTTACGAAAAGAATATAGGCCGCGGCCGTATATACCGTTTGGTATATGATGGTATGAACCCTTCAAAAGAGCGGCCACACATGCTGGATGAAACCAGCGCGAAACTGGTTACTTATTTAAACCATCCAAATGGGTGGTGGAGAGATAACGCACAGAAAGAATTGGTAGTAAGAAATGATAGATCGGTAGTGCCGGCGTTAAAAATAATGGCAAATACTTCGCCAAACCAACTGGCACGTATACATGCCTTATGGACTTTAAACGGTTTAGAAAGCCTCGATATGGAAACCTTTTCGGCCGCGCTAAAAAGTCCTGATCCGCAAATACGTAAAAACGCGGTTTGGGCTGGAGAGGACATGGCGAAAACCCATCCTGAAGTAGTAGATATGCTTGCAGCAATGAAAGATGACCTGAGCGCCGATGTACGGTACCAGGTGTCGTTATCTTTAAGATTTAACAAATTGCCGAAAGCGCAGGAGACGGTGAACTACCTGGTTAACAAATATCCGGATAACATCATCGCCCTGTCTGATAAACAATTCCATGATAACCTTAAAGCCAAAGCGGACCAGCTTAGGGCACAAGCCTTGTTGGCAGAAGCCGACAGGAAACTGGTATCACAAGGTTCGTTGATATTCAAACAGCTTTGCGCTACCTGCCACGGAGCAGATGGTAAAGGCGTTTCTATTGGCGGCGGTGGCCAAACAGCCCCTGCGTTGGCAGTGAATCCTGATGTTAATGGTAACCCTACCAAGTTGATAAGAATATTATTAATGGGCTTAACCGGGCCGATAGCCGGCAAGGAGTATCCCGATGCAATGCCTGCTTTAGGATTTAATGACGATGAATATATTGCATCGGCATTAAGCTATGTACGTAATGATTTTGGCAACAAAGCGCCTGTTGTAAGAGCTGCTGACGTGGCCCGCGTGCGCGCGCAATTGACCGGCCGTGTCAAAAACTTTACCATGGCCGAGCTGGATACGATGCGGACAGGGTTCCCGGGTTTCCGCCCCGGAGCCCCACCACCTGCCGGCGGGAATACGCCAAGAACAAACAGACCCAATGGAAATCAATAACAAATGAAATTACGTTTAGGAATGATAGGCGGCGGTGAAGGCGCCTTTATAGGCGCGGTGCATCGCATTGCCGCACGTATTGATGACGAGTATGAATTGGTTTGCGGCGCATTTAGCAGCAATCCCGAAAAATCAAAATCAAGTGGAGTGGCGCTTGGTTTACCCGCAAACAGGGTATATAATTCATACCAAGAGTTAATTGAAAAGGAAAAGCAATTGCCCAACAATGAACGTGTACAGGTTATAAGTATTGTAACACCAAATCACGTCCACTTTGGCCCAACCAAATTAGCTTTGGAAAGCGGTTTCCATGTGATTTTAGATAAACCAATGACCTTTTCGCTGGCAGAAGCAAAGGAGTTGGAAAAGGTGGTTAAATCATGCGGCAAGCTGTTTTGCCTTACGCATACCTATACAGGTTACCCCATGGTTAAAGAGGCTAAGCAGATCATCAAGGCAGGTAAATTAGGCACTATCAGGAAGGTATACGTTGAATACCCACAAGGCTGGCTCAGCGACTTTTTAGAAGGCAGCGATAACAAACAAGCCGAATGGCGCACAGACCCAAACAGGAGCGGTATAGCAGGCTGTATGGGCGATATAGGTACGCATGCGTTTAATTTATCAGAATATGTAACCGGTTTGCAGGTAACAGAAATTTGTGCCGATATAAATATTGTTGTTAAAGGCCGTAAACTTGATGATGACGGCGCAGTTTTATTAAAGTACAATAATGGTGCAAGCGGTGTTTTAACTGCTTCACAAATTGCAGCGGGCGAAGAAAATAATATTAAGATAAGGGTTTATGGCGAAAAAGGCGGGATAGAGTGGCAACAAGACGATGCCAATACGCTGCTTATTAAATGGGCGGATAAGCCCGCCGAAATATGGCGCACAGGCAGCGGATATGTAAGCTCGTTTGCTTCGCATAATTCGCGTACACCGGGCGGCCATCCGGAAGGTTATTTAGAAGCGTTTGCCAACCTGTACCGCAACTTTGCACTAACCATTAAAGCCAATATGGAAGGCAAAACTGCTGAACGGGAGTGGCTGGATTTTCCGGGTATTGCGGATGGCGTTCGGGGTATGGCATTTATTGAAAATGTGATCGCATCGGGCAAATCAGACATAAAGTGGACTAAGTTTAACATTTAACCTATATGACGACAATTAAAGGGCCTGCAATTTTTTTAGCGCAATTTTTAGGTGATGCACCACCTTTTGACACTTTGGAGGATATTTGTAAATGGGCAAAAAGCCTTGGGTTTAAAGGGGTGCAGATACCCACCTGGGCAAGCAGCTACTTTGATCTGCAAAAAGCGGCCGAAAGCAAAACTTACGCAGACGATATCAAAGGATTGGTTAAAAGCTATGGATTAGAAATTACCGAACTTTCTACCCACCTGCAAGGACAATTGGTTGCAGTTAACCCGGTTTACGACCAGCTTTTTGACGCATTTGCCCCGGCACAATATCATAACAATCCCAAGGCGCGCCAACAATGGGCGGTACAGCAATTAAAATATGCGGCCAGGGCTTCGCAAAACTTAGGGTTAAACGCTCACGCTACTTTTAGCGGTGCCTTGTTATGGCCAATGGTTTACCCCTGGCCGCAACGCCCGGCAGGAATAGTTGAAACAGGTTTTACCGAATTGGCTAAACGCTGGACACCCATACTAAATACATTTGACGAATGTGGTGTTGATGTATGCTATGAAATTCATCCGGGAGAAGATCTGCATGATGGCATCACCTACGAGATGTTTTTAGAAAAGGTAGGCAACCACCAACGTGCCTGTTTACTATATGACCCTTCGCATTTTGTATTACAATGCCTGGATTATTTAGAATTTATTGATATTTATCATGAACGGATAAAAATGTTCCATGTGAAGGATGCTGAATTTAACCCAACGGGCAGGCAAGGTGTATACGGCGGTTATCAAAACTGGATCGATCGCGCAGGGCGTTTTCGCTCGTTGGGCGATGGGCAGGTGGATTTCAAGAGCATATTCAGCAAAATGGCTCAGTATGATTTTAAAGGCTGGGCGGTGATGGAGTGGGAGTGCGCGCTTAAACATCCGGAAGATGGCGCACGGGAAGGCGCTGCATTTATTAAGGATCATATTATCCGCGTTACCGAAAAGGCTTTTGATGATTTTGCCGGATCTGGTGCAAACGATGCGCTTAACCGCCGCGTTTTGGGTATTGATTAATATTAATACTTATCTTTAGAAACCAATTACTTAACTAAATTATATTGCAATGCAAACCATTAACCGTACACAATTATTTGAAGCAAGCTGTTTAGCGTTGCTGGTAACCGGCTTATCTTTTGGTATCAGGGCAGGCGTTCTTAACAAACTTGGCGTTGATTTTTCCCTTGATAAGGCACAACTTGCAGCAATAACTGCAACTGCGTTTTGGGGATTCCCACTGGCTGTTGTTATTGGTGGTATTATTGTTGACATCATCGGCATGAAGAAGCTGCTGGTACTGGCTTTCATTTTTCACCTGGCCGGTATACTGCTTACAGTTTTCGCCAGCGGATACTGGACGCTATTTTTATCCACATTGCTTATAGGTATGGCTAATGGCACAGTTGAGGCGGCGTGTAATCCATTGGTTACCGGCCTTTATACAGATAATAAAACGACTAAGCTTAACCATTTTCATCTATGGTTTCCGAGCGGTATTGTGATAGGTACCGTTATTGTGCTTTTATTAAATAAAATTGGCTTAGGGTGGCAGGTGCAAGTTGGAACTATGTTAATACCAACTGTTATTTACGGATATTTATTTGTCAAGCTCGACTTTCCGGTTACAGAACGTGTGGCATCTGGTGTAAGCTATGGTGGCATGGCCGGAGCGTTATTGAATCCGCTGTTTATTTTTATGTTTATCTGTATGCTTGGAACAGGCATAACCGAATTGTTTACAGGCCAATGGGTTGACGTATTATTAAAGAATGTTACCGACAATGCACTGCTGATATTAACACTTGACACCGGCATTATGGTACTTGGCCGTGCTTTTGCAAAACCGGTACTCAAAAAGATCAACCCTCAAACGCTTTTGCTGGTATCAGCTATTCTTGCGGCTTTAGGCATATTTATGTTTAGCACAGTTACCGGCCCGCTTATTTACCTTGCTGCAATAGTTTTTGGTATGGGCGTATGCTTCTTCTGGCCAACTATGCTGGGCTTTGTAAATACCAACCTTCCCAAAACCGGTGCTTTGGGTTTAAACCTAATGGGCGGTGCGGGCATGTTTGCAGTATCCATATTTACCTTGTTTATGGGTGGTTACTATGACAGGATAGTTAAAGAAGCCGGAAATGATACACTTGCAGGAAGGGAGGTACTACAGGCGACACTGGTGATACCTTTGATTTTAATTGTAGCATTTACAGGCTTAGTGTTTTATATGCGCAATAAAAAGAAAACGACTGCAACTGAAGTTATTACAGCCTGATGGAAAATATTTAGTGAGATAACGGACGCGACCGTTTTAACAATTAAAGGCTAATTATCTTATTCAGGATGATTAATATTTGCTTCCTATATTTACGTAAAACATTTGTTGAATCTTTTTAACAAAAAGTAGCACATATTCATAAGTTATCGGCAGAAATTAGCCCTCGCTTGTTATTATAGTAACATTCCAATAACCACTAATAGTTTTCAATTCTTAATAATGCTCGCAATGGGTAGTTGTCCGCAATCGATTGCCGATGCATCGTAACGTATATCATTAATGAAGCCTATAGTTATACTGCGGAAGGATAAAGAATGGGAGCCTTATCAGCGTTGGGACTGTCCGAAAGGTTATTCCAACCCTCACGCAGATGTGTTATAAACCAATTATTAAAAACGCAATTAATGCCACAAAGCCGGGAGATATTAGGATTTATTCCTAAAAGTAATCTGATCTCATTTTCATTGGTTACGATGTTGTTCTAATAGCGGCACATACCAATTAATTGATATATATGAAACTTAAATACTTGAAAATTGCCATTACCATTTGTCTGTTTGCCGGTAGCGCAAATGTTTTGGCACAAAACAATCCGGCAGTGTATATCTGCCGGTAATTATAAATTATGAGAAAGTTTTACCACCATTTATTTACAGCTGCCGCATTATTGGGTGTTTTTACATTCAGCGCTAATGGGCAAACGAGAACAGATTCTTCTGTTTATTACAACCAGGTTAATACTTATGTTAATCCCGTTTTGCCCGGAGACCATCCGGACCCCACCCTTTTAAAGGTTGGTAATGACTTTTATCATTGCGGTTCCAGTTTTCATTTCAACCCCTATATGCCTATTTATCATTCAAAGGACCTTGTACATTGGGAAATTATTAGCAGGGTGGTTTTTACTGAGAATGCCGGCTTTATCACTGACCGTCCTTCCGCAGGAACATGGCAGGGAGCCATTACTTACTTTTATGGATCTTACTGGATATATTTTTCTGCTAACGGGCAATGGTTTTCAAAAGCCTTATCACCAAAAGGCCCATGGACAAAGCCTGTACAACTAAAGACTAATCAGCAAACCGGGCCCCTCGGTTATGATAATTCCGTTTTTGTTGATGACGATGGTAAGCCTTATATGGTCATAAAAAACGGCCAAAAAATAAACCGTTTACAGGCATTGGGCAAAGATGGTCAGTTGGCAGATACCGTTATAAACCTTGACTGGATAAATGCCAAACTTCAGTATAGCTGGGCCGAAGGCCCTGTAATGTGTAAGCGCAACGGTTATTATTATTATTTCCCTGCGGGGGATGTTTCGGGTGGGCAATATGTTTTGCGGGGCTCGGCGCTTACGGGGGATTCAACTAAATGGGTGCGTTTGGGCAATTTCTTTAAACCTATTACTGACCCGAATGCGCGTTTCAGGCGGCCTAACCATATTGCCGCGCCGGTGCAACTGGCTGATGGAAGCTGGTGGACAATAGGGCAAAGCTATGAGATAGCCGGCAAGGACGATTGGTCAGGTACTGGCCGTCAAACATCGCTCTATCCTGTTACCTGGGAAGGTGACCGCCCCTGGGGAATGGCGCCGGTAAGCACACCAATTAAAACACCCGGGCTTCCGCGTTCAGGTATATCATGGCGCAGCGTAAATTCTGACAGCTTCAATGCTGATTCGCTTGGATTATGGTGGCATTTTTTGAACCGGAAGGCGACAATATCTTATTCTCTGACTGACCGCAAAGGTTGGTTGAGGCTAACACCAACCAATGAACGAACGCATATTTTACAAAAAGAAACCGACCATTATTATTCAGCCGTAACCAAAGTTGACCTCAATACAACCGAAGCGGCTCATAAAGCGGGCCTATATCTTACCAATGGTAACCAACAGGTAACCGCTCAACTATATAGCGGTTTTGACAATGGGAAAAAGATCGTTTTTAAGATGGATACCGCGGTGCGCAGTATTGCCAATACATTTGGCGATGTGATATGGCTAAAACTACAGCGTGCAGAACATAGCCTTACGGCTTATTGCAGCGCAGACGGAGAAAAATGGGCCTCTTTAGGTGCGCCGATAAACTCTGTGGCATTGGATAAAGTGCAGCCCAATTATAACTCGTGGGTTGGTACAAGCGTGGGATTATTTGCTGAAGGTAAATCTGCTGACTTTGATTTTTTTGTATGCAAAGACGGTTTTACAGAATTACCGGCACAAGGCTACAGCAATTATTATGGGGTTGCCAAAACAAAAGAAAAAGCGGTTACCAATGTATCTGCAAATGGCGGCTGGTTCATGATATCAGGCGTAGACTTGGGGAGCGATAAAAAGGCATCGAAAATGGAAATCGTTGCCTCATCGGCAAAAGGTAGCAAAGTTGAAATATGGCTGGATGATTTGAAAGGCGGGCGTCAAATTGCAACCATACCGGTTTTAAAAACAACAGGCGACAGTTGGAAAACTTTTACAACAGGTTTAACTAATGTATCGGGCCATCACGACTTGTTTATCAAGTTTCCTGCGGGTCCTTCACAATCAACATTAATAAGAAGTATCCGCTTTATACATTGAAAAAATGAGTGACCTAATGATATCCGTAAAAAACTTAAAACATTATATCCGCGCTATTGTTGCTGGCCTTGCGCTAATTGTTATGGCGCCATTAGTTAGCCGCGCGCAAACTTTGACAAACCTGTATCCTGGCGCGATCCCTAATTCACGGCAGGGCCATTTACCGCCCATTTCCAATCCCTCTGCCGGCATGGTTAACCGGGTAGTAACTCCTGAACTTGAAATATATCTTCCTGAAAAAGATAAAGCAACAGGTGCTGCTGTTATAGTTTGCCCCGGTGGAAGCTACAAAGTTTTAACCTATGAAGCCGAAGGGGTACGTACAGCAAAAGAATTAATGAAAAACGGGATAGCTGCCTTTGTACTCAAATATCGATTGCCTGATGACTCGACCATGATCGATAAAAAGATAGGCCCTTTACAGGATGCCCAGCAAGCCATAAAGGTGGTGCGCGAAAATGCGTCGAAGTGGGGCATTGATACCGCAAGGGTTGGCGTAATGGGTTTTTCTGCCGGAGGGCATCTTGCAGCTACTGTAGCAACTCATTTTCAGAAAGCCTACATTGACAATCCGCAGCATACCAACCTGCGCCCTGCATTCCTCGTACTGGTTTACCCGGTTATCAGCATGGAAGAAGGTTTAACCCATAAAGACTCAAGGAATAACCTGCTTGGTAAAAATCCATCAAAAGAAACGATAGATCTGTTCTCGAACGAGTTGCAGGCGGGTCCCAATACGCCGCCTACGTACATTACTCACGCTGGCGATGACAAATTGGTGGATGTAGATAACAGTATCGCATTTTATGAAAAACTGAGGCACAGCAACGTGCCTGCCGAACTGCATTTATACCCAAAGGGCGGCCATGGTTTTGTTCTTCGGGAAAACCCGGCAGATTGGATGGCGCCCCTATATAAATGGATGAGGAATGGAAAGATTATAAATTAAATAAGTTATGAGAATTTTTTTAAAGAGATTAAAACCAATTATTGCTATTCTGTTAGTTAGCATAACAACATTGCATGCACAAAAAGCACATAACCCAATTATATACGCCGATGTGCCCGATATGTCGATGATCCGTGTAGGCGATAGCTATTATATGAGCAGTACGACTATGCACATGAGCCCTGGTGTACCTATCATGAAATCTAATGACCTGGTAAACTGGCGGTTGGTAAATTACGCCTACGATACTTTGGCAAATGTAGATGCTATGAACCTTACAAATGGTAAAAGCACTTACGGCAAAGGCTCATGGGCAAGCAGCCTGCGTTACCACAATGGCACTTATTACGTTAGTACATTTGCCCAAACCGATGGCAGGACGCATATCTATAGCACGAAGAACATTGAGAAAGGCCCATGGAAATCAGTTTCCTTTAAGCCGGCTTTGCACGACCATTCCTTGTTTTTTGATGATGATGGTAAAGTTTATATGATAACCGGAAGCAACAAATTAAGAATTGTAGAATTAAGCGAAGATGTTTCGGGGCTAAAGCCCGGTGGTGTAGACCAAACACTGATTGAAAACGCGGGCCTTCCGTCCGGCGGTACGGGCCTTGCCGCCGAAGGCTCTCAATTATTTAAGATAAAAGGCAAATATTATCTTTTCAATATCAGCTGGCCTCGGGGCGGGGTACGCACGGTTATTATCCACCGCGCCGATAAAATTACCGGCCCTTATGAAGGCCGGGTTGCACTACAGGACCTTGGCGTAGCTCAGGGCGGATTAATTGATATGCCTAACGGTACGTGGTACTCCTATTTGTTCCGTGATTATGGTGCAGTTGGCCGCGTGCCCTATTTGGTGCCGGTTAAATGGGAAGACGGATGGCCCGTATTAGGTGTAAATGGCAAAGTGCCCGAAACGGTTGACCTGCCTGCAAACAACAGTTTAATACCCGGCCTTGTAGCATCGGATGAATTTACCCGTAAAACCGGCGAACCCGCTTTACCGCTGGTGTGGCAATGGAACCATAATCCGGATAATACTTTATGGTCTGTCACTGCACGAAAAGGGTATCTACGCCTTACTACCGGCAGGGTTGATACAGATTTTATGACGGCAAAAAATTCGTTAACGCAGCGCACTATCGGTCCGGTATGCACTGGCTCAATATCACTGGATGTATCGAACATGAAAGACGGAGATTTTGCAGGGTTAGGCTTGCTGCAAAAAAATTACGGGCAAGTGGGTATAAAAATAAACGGCGCGAATAAAGCTATTGTAATGCTTAATGCAAGCACCGGTAAACCGGTAGAGGCGCAGAGTATTCCTTTTACTCAAAAAACCGTGTACTTTAAAGCAGAGTGCAATTTTACCGATAAAAAAGATATGGCAAACTTTTTTTACAGCCTTGATGGAAAAACCTGGATGCCAATTGGCACACAGTTAAAAATGGCCTATACCCTCCCGCATTTTATGGGTTATCGTTTTGCCTTATTTAACTATTCCACCAAAAACCCGGGAGGTTATGCCGATTTTGATTTCTTTAGGGTAAGCGACAAAATTTCGGAGGTTAAATAAAATGATAAATCTGTTTACTTATTGATTTTAATATATGAAGAAAGTATTTTTAAAAGGCGCCCTGTTTTTAACCCTTACTTTTCCGGCAATTTGCTGTGCGCAAAGTTACCAGAAAACAGAATCGGGGGTTAAAACATCCATTAATGGGGCAACTGTGGAGGTGCAGTTTTACAGCCCCGAAATAGTGCGCATAGTGAAGGTGCCGGCCGGCAATACATTTACCAAACAGAGCCTTTCGGTTACAAAAAAACCTCAACCGGTTCAAATTAATTTAAAACAGCAGGGCGATGTTCTTAGTCTTCATAGCGGAAAGTTAAGCGTTAGCCTGAATCTTAAGTCCGGTGAGATCGCCTTCACCACTAATACAGGAAAAACATTGTTAGCAGAAAAGCAAAACGGCGCGGCATTCGCACCTTTTGACGATGCCGGGAATAAAACTTACACAGTTTCGCAGGCTTTTATGTTGGACAAAGACGAACCGATATATGGGTTGGGGCAGCACCAACGGGGTAATCTTGATCAGCGTAACCAACAGTACAAAAACATGATACAAGGCAATACCGAAGATGTAGTGCCTTTTTTCCAATCTGTGAAAGGTTATGGTGTTTTTTGGGATAACTATTCACCCACTACGTTTGATGACAACCCAAATGAAACCAGTTTTAAATCGGATGTAGGCGATGGTATCGACTACTATTTTATGTATGGCGGCAATGCCGATGGCGTGATAGCGGATATGCGCGACTTAACCGGGCAGGCGCCTATGTTCCCTTTATGGACTTTTGGGTACTGGCAAAGTAAAGAGCGTTATAAAAGCCAGGACGAAGTGGTGGGTGTTGTGAAAAAATACCGCGACTTAAAAGTGCCTTTAGACGGCATTATACAGGATTGGCAATATTGGGGTGGCAATTATTTGTGGAACGCCATGGATTTTTTGAATGCCGATTACTCTAATCCGCAAAAAATGGTTAGTGATGTTCACGGCCTTAACGCGCACATGATTATTTCTATATGGGCATCCTTCGGCCCGCAAACCCTGCCATATAAAGAACTGAAAGCTAAAAATATGCTGCTTGACTTTAATACCTGGCCCGAATCAGGTTCAGACAAGTGGCCGCCAAACTTCGACTATCCTTCCGGGGTAAGACCCTATGACCCGTATAATCCCGAAGCGAGGGACATTTACTGGAAGTATATGAACAAGGGGTTGTTCTCCGTAGGACTTGATGGTTGGTGGATGGATTCTACCGAACCGGATCACCTCCACTTCAAACCTTCCGATCTTGACCTTAAAATATATCTTGGCTCGTTCCGCAAAGTGCGCAATGCCTTCCCGTTAATGACAGTAGGCGGGGTATATGACCATCAGCGTGCAGCAAGTTCAGATAAACGCGTATTTATCCTTACCCGTTCGGCATTTGCCGGGCAACAGCGCTATGGCGCTAACACATGGTCGGGCGATGTTACCTCATCGTGGCAAGCACTAAGTCAGCAAATACCTACGGGGCTTAACTTTTCATTAAGCGGCATCCCCTATTGGAATAGCGATATAGGAGGGTTTTTCCTATCAAGGTTCAGAAGAAAGCTGGCAGACCCCGACTATCGTGAACTCTATACAAGATGGATAGAGTTTGGAACTTTTTGCCCAATGATGCGGTCGCACGGTGCGGATGCCCCAAGAGAGATATACCAGTTTGGTAGTAAAGGGGATAAAGTTTATGATGCGGTTGATAAGTTTATTAACCTGCGTTACCGTCTTTTGCCTTATATCTATTCTTCCTCATGGGATGTTACAGCCCATCAGTCGAGCATGATGCGTGCGTTGGTGATGGATTTTGCAAACGATAAAGATGCCTGGGACATCAATAATGAATATATGTTCGGCAAATCGCTATTGGTAAGCCCGGTTACAAATCCAATGTATACAAAGCCCGGAACTATACAGGGAAGGGATACGGTAAAAGTAGAAGATTTTAGTGTTGTAAAATCAAAACAAACCTATCTGCCAAAGGGTACAGCCTGGTACGACTTTTGGACCGGCGAAAAACTGGCTGGCGGACAAAAAGTTTCCAAACAAACCCCGCTTGATATTATACCGCTGTATGTTAAAGCCGGTTCAATTTTACCTTTCGGCCCGGAGGTGCAGTACGCCACTGAAAAAAAATGGAACGATTTGGAGATTCGTGTGTATCCCGGCGCGGATGGCGATTTTACATTGTACGAAGATGAGAATGATAACTATAATTATGAAAAGGGTAAGTACACCGAGATAAAGTTTCATTGGGATGATAAGAAACATACATTTAAAATCGCAGATCGTACCGGCTCTTTTGACGGGATGCTTGCAGGCCGCAAATTTAATATACAATTGGTGCAGAGCGGCGGAACCATGAGTTCAAAAGCAAGCAAATCAATAGTTTATAATGGCAGCGGCACAAGTATTACTTTATAGTTTAAGTTCGGCTAAGTAGATTATGCAAAAAGAATTAAACATAATAAAAATGAACATTGGCAAAAAAGCCGGCTGTATTTGCTTTGCATTACTTATAATGAGCCAGGTATTTACCTATGGGCAAAAAAGAACAGTTGCCTATTCCTTTAAAAAACAAAACAACGGTGTCCTGCTAAAAGCAGGCAACAAAAAGTTAAATATTCAATTTATAGATCCCGCAGTAGTGCGCGTCAGATTTGTACCTGAAGGCAACTTTAAAGATAACGGCACTGATGTTTGTATTCCACAAAAAGATAAGGATGTCAATTTTACAGTTCAGCAGCATAAGGGTTCTGTTAATTTAGAATCGGCCACCCTTAAATTAGTTATATCAACAAAAACCGGCAGCATACAATACTTCAATCATGCAGGGAAACTACTCCTTGCCGAAAATCCGGAAGCCCCTCGCATAACTGAAAAAGTAACGTTAAACAAAAATGTTTTTAACGATGCGGGCAGTAAGGTGGAGAAAACAGCTAACGGCGACCAGGTTACGGCTAACATTACCAATAGGGAAACTGTTGGAACAGCCTGGAAAGCCCGGCAGCAATTTAACTGGCAACCCGACGAGGCGTTGTATGGGCTTGGTTCTCACCAGGAAGATTACATGAACCTGCGTGGTACCATGCAATACCTTTATGAGTACAATTTGAAAAAAAGCATGCCCGTATTAATGTCAACCAAAGGATACGGACTGCTATTTGATGCCGGCTGTGCCATGGTATTTCATGATGATAAGGCTGGTAGTTATATGGATATGCTCGCGGTTAACCAGGTAGATTATTACTTTATGTATGGACCCGAATTTGACCAGGTGATACATCATTTCCGCAACCTGACAGGCAAAGTTGAACTACCGCCCAAGTATATGTTTGGTTATATACAATCGAAAGAAAAGTATAACAACCAGCACGAAATAGACAGCGTTTTCAATCGTTTCCGTTCAAGTCATATCCCGTTGGATGTTATTGTACAGGATTGGCTCTACTGGAAAGACAACCTATGGGGATATAAAAAATTTGACGAAAAGAAATACCCTGATCCCGCCAAAATGATCCAAAATATACATAACCAAAATGGGCATTTCATGATGTCGATATGGCCGCAAACCGCTTCAAACGAAGAAAAGGAAATGGGCGACAAAGGGTTCGTATTGGGCAGGAAGATGTATGACGTTTATAATCCGGCAGCAAGGCAAATGTACTGGGATGAGTATGTGAATAAGAACTTGTTCTCAAAAGGCGTTGATGCGTGGTGGCCAGATTCAGATGAACCGGTAGAATTTGACTGGAACCGGGGGGCAAATAATATTGCCAATGACCCGGCGGCACGCTTTGAAAAAAACGTAAAGGTTATGGCCGATCTGCTTGGCGAACAACGGGTAAATACCTATTCATTGCATCATGTTATGGGCATTTATGAAAACCAGCGTAAAACCAATAGCCAAAAACGGGTAGTTATATTAACAAGGGCATCTTACCCCGGCCAGCAACGATATGCTATGGTTTGGAACGGCGATACCAAGGCAACATGGGCAGATTTTAAAAGCTGGATACCCGGTGGATTAAATTATATGGTTACCGGCTCGCCTTATTGGACTATTGACGCGGGTGCATTTTTCGTCCGAAGTAAAGCCGAATGGTTTTCAAAAGGAGATTTTGCAAAAGGCACCGCCGATACGGGGTATAGGGAGTTTTATGTACGCAACATTCAATATGCCGGTTGGCTGCCTGTTTTAAGAAGCCACGGCACCGACTTTGCCCGCGAACCCTGGCAATTTGGCTCTGCCGGTGAGCCTTTTTATGATGCCATTATTAAACAAATCGATCTGCGTTACCGCTTGTTACCTTACACTTATTCAATTGCCGCTAAGGTAACTAACGATGACTATACGATGACGCGTTCCTTGCTTTTTGATTTCCGGGGAGACACCAAGGCTTATGATATAAAAGACGAGTTTATGTTTGGTAGTTCGTTTCTGGTATGCCCGGTTACCAGCCCAATGTATTACGCGCCGGGCAATAAACCTTTGCAAGGCATTGAAAAAACACGAAGCATATATCTTCCTTCCGGTACTAAATGGTTCGATTTCTGGGCCGGTAAACAATACGCTGGCGGCCAGACTATCATTGCCGATGCGCCCATTGATCATATCCCTGTTTTTGTTAGGTCGGGTTCTATAGTGCCAATGGGGCCTGTTGTTGAATATGCTTCAGAAAAGCCCGGTTCACCCTGGGAGATCAGGATTTACCCGGGCAGCAATGGAGTGTTCACCGTTTATGAGGATGAGGGGGATAATTATGATTATCAAAAAGGAAAGTCGGCATCATTTACTCTTTTATGGAACGATAAAAAACATGAACTAACCATTAGCGAAAGAAAAGGTGCTTTTGATGGAATGGTAATGAAACGGAGGCTTAACCTGGTACTGGTTAACAGCAAAGCAGGCACTGACGTACCAGAATCGGAAGGAAAAAAGGTTGAATATACAGGCAGGCAGATGGTAATAAAATTATAGGTATTGCAAGAAACCTAAAATGCAAATATGAAAATGTATTGTAAACCAGATATGCGACAATGCCTTTATTTAATTGATTGCCAGTAAATTAAAACCATAAATAACTTAGATCAACAAACTATAAAACAATGAAAAAATCGACAAAAATCAAGCAGGCACTTTTTGCAGGAGGGCTGTTTTTTTTGCTTACTCACGCTGCATATTCACAAAAAATTGTTACTCAATCAAAACCTGGTTTCGACATTGTCCGCGCGGACATCCCCCATGGAAAAATTGACACTATCAGTTATGAATCAAAAACAGTAGGCACAACGCGGCGGTCGTTAATTTATACACCGCCCGGCTATTCTGCAGCTAAAAAATACCCGGTACTTTACCTTCTACATGGCATCGGGGGCGACGAAAAAGAATGGTACTCTGGCGGTAGTCCGCAGGTAATATTGGACAATCTTTATGCTCAGGGAGCAGTTGAACCAATGATCGTAGTATTACCAAACGGCAGGGCAATAAAGGATGATAGTTCAAAAGGTAATATAATGGCACCCGATAAGGTACAAGGTTTCGCGAACTTTGAAAATGACCTGCTTAGCGATTTGATTCCTTACATAGAAAGCAAATACCCGGTATATACAGACAAAGACCACCGTGCTATTGCCGGTCTTTCAATGGGTGGCGGACAGACATTAAACTTCGGCTTGGGTCATCTGGATAAATTTTCATGGGTGGGCAGTTTTTCGGCTGCTCCAAATACAAAAACGCCGCAAGAGCTGCTTCCAGACGCTGAAGCGGCAAAAAAACAATTAAAACTACTCTGGATATCCTGTGGCGCGAGCGACGGGCTCATCACATACAGTAAACGTACCCACGACTACTTTACTGAAAAAGGGGTTCCGCATATTTATTATATCGAGCCGGGAGTGCATGATTTTAAGGTTTGGAAGAACGGATTGTATATGTTTTCACAATTAATATTCAAACCCGTAGATGTTTCTACGTTCCCAAAATATGTTTACAACGAACAAAAATAAGCCATGAAAGTAAAGTTATTTTCCATCATAGCCCTGACACTGTTAACGCTGAAAGGCTTTTCACAAGACAAGAATTTCTATATATTTATCTGCTTCGGCCAATCAAATATGGAGGGTAATGCGCGGATACAACCGGAGGACACTGTAGGTGTGGATAGCAGGTTCAAGGTATTATACGCTGTTGATTGTTCCGATAAGGGTAGGACAAAAGACACTTGGTCTACTGCTGTTCCGCCATTGGCCCGATGCAAAACCGGCTTAACGCCTGCTGATTATTTTGGAAGGACGCTTGTAGCTAACCTTCCGAAAAAGATAAAGGTCGGAATTATCAACGTTTCGGTAGCCGGTGCCAAAATAGAGGTTTTTGAAAAAGATAGTTACCAGTCTTATTTGGCCACAGCTCCAGTATGGATGAAAAGTATCGCCACTGAATATGGCGGGAGCCCTTATGACAGGTTGGTAGAACTGGCAAAATTAGCGCAAAAGTCAGGTGTAATTAAAGGTGTTTTACTTCATCAGGGCGAGTCTAATCCGAACGACACGTTATGGACAAAAAAGGTAAAGGGAATTTATGATAACCTGATGAAAGACCTGGATTTGAAACCTAAAAAAGTGCCTTTGCTTGCAGGGGAGCTGGTAAATGCCGATCAACAAGGCGCTTGTGCCAATATGAATAAGATCATTGCAACGCTGCCGCAAACGCTTCCCAATTCCTATGTCATCTCTTCAGCCGGGTGCACCTGTGCCCGCGACCACCTGCATTTTACCGCTGAAGGGTACCGGTTATTGGGAAAACGATATGGGGAGACGATGCTTCCGTTATTGGGTTATAAGGTTAAAACAACAGAATAGAAATTGAACAGAATATACAGTTAATAACAAGTAACTACACCGTTATGAATTACTCATTTTTTACTAAGAAAAATAATTCGGCCATTTTGCTCCCGGCAATTGCATTTGTTGTTTTGGTGTCTGTTCAATGCAGCCCCAAACGTTTTGACCTTTAAGCCCTGTTTTTTGACCACGATCATTTATAGCTTTCCACATATCAGGGCGATAAGGCATAAAAGAAGTTGTAAAAGAACGGCCACACAACACACTGTCCGGATTAATTTGAATCGGCCAGTCTTCAGCTATCTGGTAATTGAATTTGGCACCACCTAAGGTAGCCCATGCTTCTTCAATACTTACATCTTTCATACGTTGAATAATATCGTCCGGTACTTTGGGCCTTCCATCAAGAAAACGTTCGCCTTTCCACTCAGGGGTTAGGTAAAGCAATTCTTCTTTTGACATCTGTTGCTGGGCCTTGCTGCATAGCGGAACTATACTGTACTTGTTTGATCTTTTCAAATTTCACAGTTCGCGGTTTAAATCAGGCCGACTTCCATATTTTCATGACGTTTTGAAATACACCTGCCTCGTCACGTACCAGGATAAATACGTTTTCCTTTCGTTCAGGATAAGACCGGTCAATGACCCGGTGGATCCGGCGCACGATATTCCCGTAATTCTTTTCGCAGTTGGTACGGCTTAGCGTTACCGTTAACTGCCCGTCAGGGCAGTCGACAGCCCCTGCGTCCCCCAGTTCCATACACAGTAGTTGGGCAATATCTCCCGTTAAGATTAGTTCTTTTGTGGCCATATCCCGATATAAATTTGATCGTAAAAAATGAACGGCTTGATCGTAGGCGGAAGGGCAATTGTACGGGAGAACCCCGTAACATAAATAGTTAACTCTGTGACCGGGAAATTGTTTATGGACCGCGAAAAAAATAAAAAATGAGTCATGAACCTGGCCCGGCATTTCGCATTGGCCCTATCCCGGTCAATTCTTTACATTCCCGTCTTGAACTGTGGATGTTTCACAATTTGAGCGGCTATATTAGATAGGTCCTGGCCGGTAAATGCGCCCACACCATCAAAATCAAACCGGTGCGCATCATATATGGTGATCGTGCCCAAAAGCCCATCCGCCGGGATGTCAACCGACCTGGCTTGTTCCCGGTCTATCCAGTCTTCTGCCCGGTCCGTGGCATAAATTTTAAAAGTATTCGCTTTTTCCTGGGGTTCGAATGTCAGTAAGCGCTGGCTCTGGCCAACGGGTATCTCAAAACTTTTCATGTGGATGTCATTAATTCATCAAATTAAAAACCATATCGCGGGCGCCTTGTTTTAATTTTTAACAAAATCATGATTTCGCCGCCGGTCACGAAATGTGCATAGCATCCATCGACCGGAAAGGCAACTGGAACAATAAGTTAACCTCAAAAAAGACAAACCTATGAAAGCGATAAGGATCCATGAATTTGGCGGACCGGACGTGCTCGAATTAGAAGATATCGAAGTACCACAACCGGCCGAAGATGAAGTATTGATCAAAGTATACGCCAGCAGCGTTAACCCTGTCGATCAGAAGATCGTGGCGGGTGAGGCGGCGCAAAGGTTCCCAACAGAGTTCCCCCTCACCATAGGCTGGGATGTTTCCGGCGTGATTGAGCAGGCCGGTAACAAAGTGCGCAATTTCAGCGTCGGCGATGAAGTTTATGGGCGGCCCTTCCCCACACAAAATGGCGCGTTTGCCGAATACCTGGTGATCAAAGCCAATGAGATAGCAATGAAACCTAAAAGCATAGATCATGTGCAGGCTGCAGCAGTGCCGCTGGCCGGCCTAACCGCCTGGCAGGGGCTATTTAAATACGGACAACTTGAAAAAGGCCAGAAGGTGCTGATCCATGGGGCCTCCGGTGGTGTGGGTAGCTTTGCCGTTCAGTTCGCCAAATGGATAGGCGCTTATGTGATTGGTACAGCTTCGGCCAAAAACCTGGATTTCATTAAACAGATCGGCGCGGATGAAGCCATCGATCATGACAATCAACGCTTTGAATACGAAGTGAAGGACCTTGACCTGGTTTTTGACCTCGTCGGCGGCGAAACCCAGCGGCGCTCACTACAGGTCATCAAAGCGGGCGGAAAACTGGTGACCACCGTGATACCGCAATTTCAGGAGGAAGCTAAAGAAAGGGATATCGAGCTGGAAGGTTTTGGCGCGCAGTCCTACCCGAACGACCTTGCACAGATCGCTGAGCTGATCGACCACGGCCTGATCAGCCCGGTTGTATCTGCGGTGCTGAGCCTGGAACAAGCCCGGCAAGCCGAAGAGCTGGGCGCCAAACCCGGCGGCCATGGTAAGATAGTGATCAAGGTGGTATAGCGGCTTTAACCAACCCCTGATCACCCTGATGTGATGTTGCCTCATAATCAACGCTAACGTACGGACCGGTATCCGGCCAGTCGGCCGGGTTTGGTCAAAACAATTTGCCAGAGCTGGTTCTTTTTCACGCGGAAAGAGGCGGCGCACATATTGAGATAATAGGTCCACATCCGGTAAAAAGCGTCATCATACCGGTTGCTTAATTCCGGCCAGCTACGGTTAAAGTTTTTTAACCAGGCCATGCAGGTTCGGTCATAATCTAACCCGAAGTTGTGCCAGTCCTCCAGTATAAAAACGCCTTTTATTGCCCCGGTAATTTGTTCAGCAGATGGCACCATACTATTGGGGAAAATATATTGATCTATCCAGGCATCGGTATTTTTTACCGATTCGATACCGCCGATAGTATGCAGCAGGAAGATGCCGTCATCTGCAAGGTTCTCTCCAGCGGTTTGCATAAAGGTTCGGTAATTCTTGTAGCCCACATGCTCAAACATACCAACGGAAACAATACGGTCAAATTGTTCATGGAGGTCACGATAATCCAGCAACCGGATATTGACCGGCAGCCCCTCTGTGGCCCGGCGGGCAATAATAGCTTGCTGTTCGGAAATAGTGACGCCGGTTACGGACACCCGATATTTTTCCGCGGCAAATTGAGCAAGTCCGCCCCAGCCGCAGCCTATATCCAATAGCCTCATACCCGTTTCCAATTTGAGTTTGCGACAGATCAGATCAAGCTTATGCTCCTGGGCTTCGTCAAGAGTTTCCGCACCCGCCCAATAGGCACAGGAGTATATCATTCGTTTATCCAACATGTGCCGGTATAGTTCATTGCCAATATCATAATGCCTGAGCGCCACTATTTTTGACCGGGAACGTGTTTGCTGGTTAAACAGCCGGGCTTTTAAGACCTGTAAAAAGGCAGATAAGTTGAAGGGCAGGCGCTTATCCAGCCGCTTCCGCAAAATCCTGAAAAAGAATTCATCCAGGGCGCGACAGTCCCACCAGCCTTCCATAAAGGCTTCACCCAATCCCAAAGAGGCCTGGCCCAGGATGCGGCTGTAGGTTCTTTCATCATGTACCGTCATGTCCCAGGGTTCGGGGCCATTGATCCCGATCCCAGTTCCCTGCAATAGGTTCTCTATCAGTTGTTGAGGCGAATGCATACCAGTAATAACGAACTAAATGTAATAATGAACTAAATGGCTTTTAGTTTGCATAGTACTGCTTTTTAAATACGGTAGTCTCCGTATCCGCCAATTCATTAGCTGTTAATCATTTACATAGGTTTGCGGCAAAGGCCAAAAAGAGCTAAACCTCGGTCGGAAACCTTAACATCCCAGCAACCGGGCTTCTGGCTAAGACAGCCAGGTAACGTTTGCACAAGTTTAGCTTATCCGCTTTTTCGCGCGTATAATCGGTCAGCCGGTTAAACTCCATTTCATCTACGAGGTCGCACAGCCGGTTAGGGTAATTGAGCCGGATGGTGATCATAACCTGGTAAATTACTATGATTGGTCATGTTTCCCGTTAGCATTTTTAATGGTCATAACTGCTTCATCAAAATCGCTGTTTCTGCCCAGGATGCTAAATGAATCCGTTACGATCTCGGCCGTATAGTGTTTGATCCCGTTTTTATTTTGTTAATAAAACGATTTTGATCCTCGTTTGTGGCTTATGAGTGCAAGGCTGTATACCCTGCTGAATGCGGGAAAAAATTTGGCCCGCAATTTTGCACAATGGGTTAGGTGCCCGCTCCCTTTTTTTATCTGCTTTATTTTTAGTGATTGATCATGTGGCCAACGGCTTCCTATTATCCAGCCTCAAAAGCGTTCACAAGATGGAATAGAGATTTTTTATCAAAACTTAATCTATCTTTGGATTCAAAAAATTATAATCTATTCTCATGGCGAAGGCATCTGAAATTAAAGTAGGAAATATATTACGTTATAACGGCGAACTGGTAACTGTTACAGAAGTTCTGCATCGTACACCCGGTAAAGGCGGAGCATTCTATTTAGATAAGTTTCGTAATATTAAAACCGGTAAAATTGTAGAGGCCCGTTTAGCTACTGATGAACAGGTTGAGATTTGCCGGGTAGAAACCAATGATTTCCAATACCTGTACGAAGATGGTGACTTCATGGTGATCATGAATAACACCACTTATGAGCAGTTTAACATTCCAAAAGCATTATTCGGCCCGTCTGTAAAGTTTCTAAAAGAAGGAATGAATGTAATAGTTTCCTTTGAAAGTGAAGAACCTATTATGGCGCAGGCCCCTAATTTTGTAGAGCTGGAAATTACTTATGCCGAGCCGGCTGTTAAAGGCGATACCTCCTCCGGCGCACTTAAATATGCAACAACAGAGAATGGCGTAGAAATAAAAGTGCCACTTTTTGTTAACCAGGGCGATAAGGTAAAAGTAGATACACGCACCGGGGAATATCTTGAGCGTGTGAAATAGATTTCATAAAATCATTCAGCGGATCATTTTTTATTTGAGTGACGGTCAGAACCAAATTTAAGGCGGGTAATTGAAAAGTTGCCCGTTTTTTTGTTTTGAAAATATCCCGTATATTTAATCAAAAGAAAAAAATGATGCCGTTATGGATACGATAACAGCCAAACCAAATACCATTGACGATTATATCTCCGCTTTTCCAAAAGATGTGCAGGAAATTTTGCAGCAAGTACGGGCGACTATTAAAAACGCGGCACCCACAGCAGAAGAGGCCATCAGCTACGCTATACCTACTTTTAAGCTTAATGGCAACCTGGTACACTTTGCCGCTTTTAAAAACCATATCGGGTTTTATCCAACACCGATGGGGGTAGAAGAGTTTAAAGAAGAACTTTCGGCCTTTAAAGAAGGAAAGGGCTCAGTTCAGTTTCCGTTAAATAAGCCTATGCCTTTAGATTTGATAACCCGGATGGTAAAGTTTAGGGTTGCGAAGAATTTAGCAAAGGCGGCAAAAAAATGATAGATACTATTTAACCTGTTTTGTTGTTTGATATATTAGCATTGTCATGAAAATAGCGCTGGCATCACCCCCGTTCCCTAAATCTATAAACGATGGCTTGTACTGGGTAGAAAAACTGGTAAAAGCCGCGGCAAAACAACAGGCAGAAATAATCTGTTTCCCCGAATCGTATATTCCCGGATACCCGGCAGAAGAATTTGAGGTTGAAGAACGTTCGCCCGAAAAACTACAGGCAGCATTGAACAAGGCATGCCAAATAGCCGCAGAAAACGAAATAGCCATTATTTTACCGATGGATTGGTACGAGGCAGACGACTTGTTGAATGTGGCCCATGTTATTTCAAAAACCGGCATGGTATTGGGCTACCAGGCAAAAAATCAACTGGACCCTTCTGAAGACAGCCTTTGGGTGCCGGGTAATGCGCGCAGAATTTTTGAAATAAATGGGGTAAAATTCGGGATAACAATATGTCATGAAGGGTTCAGATACCCCGAATCGGTAAGATGGGCGGCGCGGCATGACGCAACGATAGTTTTTCATCCCAACTGTACCGGCAGTAATGTTGAAGGAGAACAGCTAACAGAATGGGGCCACAAAGACAATCCCTATTACGAAAAGGCCATGATGTTAAGGGCGATGGAAAATACCATCTATTTTGCCAGCGTGAATTATGCGCTTAATTTCCAGGACTCGAGTACTTCCATTATAGACCCCCATGGGTATTGCCTTGCGTACCAGCCGTACGGGCAAGCAG
>Ga0193702_1000011_pt1 | contig 92749 bp, 75 predicted proteins | sample U3a1metaG_FD_143060 | JGI IMG/M metagenome (GOLD analysis project Ga0193702, IMG submission 143060) | Soil microbial communities from a riparian zone of the East river system, Colorado, United States - U3a1 | ecosystem: Environmental > Terrestrial > Soil > Riparian zone | place: USA: East River... | reverse complement strand
ACCGGCCCAAATGCTGGAAACGGTGAAACTGGAAGGCCACGAGGTAACCAAATCTGGCGGATTTGGTAAGGCGTTTGAGCATCAAACCCATCATCGTGGGCAAACTACTATTTACCTACGGTTAAAGGGTGTTACGCCTCCGGCGGAGAAGTTGTTTTAATGACTTGGGTATCACAATTTGTGATACCCAAGTCTCTCTGCAAAGTGTCTTTCAAATGCTTAAATTAGCTATACAATAACCCCATCGGGGTTAAATGTCTGTAGAAAAATATTAGAATTGTTTCATTCGATGCCATCGTACCGCACTAAGTTGCGTACCGATGGCACGCTAATTCTTTCCTTTTTTTTCTACAGACATTTTGCTCCTATGGAGCATTTATATTCCTTAACTTAATGACATTGAGGCCTCAAAGGAATAGAAAGGTGTCTCACGCGGCTGTTGCTTTTTACTGTATAATTTATAATCTGTTATAAATCAATTAATTGAAAAATATAAATTTAGTTAATTGATTAAAAATCAATAGATTGTGATATTTAAAAAAAACGAAAAATATCTAATTAATTGTAAACCAACCAGTTTAACTGATTGTTCATGCAGGTGTATGCAATGAACATGAACACTCCATGATTTAGTTCTCTATCCACAACACCGAATTGCCGGTGTCATATTGGTTTTGTTCCCATAGTTTGTTATCAGGGTCAATTATCCATTTACCGTCTATTATAAACTTATACAGGTATTTGCCCGGCTTTAACCGCAAACTGATGGTCCAATCATCACCGGTATGTTCCATCGTATAACCATCCTCTGTCCAATCATTAAAAGTGCCCGACAGGATGACCTTTTTAGCGTTGCCATGCCCCTTTAAATGAAAGGTGTGATTGGGTTTAACGGCAATAAAGGAATTAAGCTGATCGCCGCCATGGGCCTTATGCGGGTTGGTAGGGTCGGTTATCCATTTACCGTCTACAATAAATTTATATTGATAATTGCCAGCCGCAAAAGTGTAGGGAAGTACCCAGATATTCCCTTCTTTTTTCATAGCTAATTCGTCCGGCGTCCATTTGTTAAAATCGCCGGCAACATAAACGTGCTGCGCACGCTCGTAACTGCCCAGCCTGAAGTTGATGGTTTCGCCCATATTTAAAACCGAATTTTGATTGCCTGCCGCGTCCTTGCCTGTTATTTTATTAGCAGGGTCGGTAACAATTTTTCCATCCACCAAAAAATGATATTGGTGTATGCCATCGTGCAGGTATAGCTTTAACTCCCATCCGTCAGCAGCGCGGTTCATAACCAATTGGCCGGCGTTCCAATTATTAAAGCTACCCGCCACCACTACCCGGTGCGCATTGGTATAACCTGGTAATTTAAAGCTGAAATTATATCTATAATAAACCGAATTTGTATTTCCAACACCATCATCCTGCTTCAAATTATTGGTACCGTCTACTTCCCAATTGCCGTTGAAGATGTATTTGTATTGGTAAACCCCCGGTTCAAGGCGTACATCCCTTATCCAGCCGCTGTCTGTTTTAAGCATAGCGCCTTGTAAGGTGCTCCAGTTATTAAAGCTGCCGGATAGCATTCCCCGTTTAACATTCTGCCTGCCGGGAACAAAAAAACGTGTTATGCCGTTAGGTAATTCGCGTACAGTTATGCGGGCAAAATTATTTACGCCGTAAAGAACTTCGGCAGGATAACCGGGCGCACCCGCAACGCGCCCGGATATTGCGGTAAGCTTAAACGGCTTGCCGGTAATGTCGCTCAATGAACGGTCAATACGCAGCATATTGCCGGGCATGGGTAGTACGTTCCAGCCCTGTTTTTGTAAGGAAGAAAGATCTCCTGCTTTTAACTCTTTGGGTTCAACTTTTTCAACCCCGGCGGTTTTTAACAAACTGTCTATGGTGGCATCGGACGAACGGAGGTCAATCAGTAAGATCAAGTGGTCATTAGCGGTAATAATGTTATTGGGCTTTTGTGCATACACATCAACCCCGATGCTTAATAAAAGCAACAGCAGCATACTGATATGTTTAAACCTTATCATTATTTATCAGGGTAAGTGTAAATGTACATTTCAAATTCCTTTTTCGCGAAGTTAATCGTGAATATGCCGCGCGAAAAGAAATCATGCCCCAGTATGGCATCAACCGTATTATTATAAGCCTTACCCATTTCATCAAGCCGGGTAAACAGGATATGGTTATTCTTAAACAGGTAGTTGCCAATAACCAGGTTATCGAAAGCAGCATAAGCATTTTCGTATCGTTTGCCGCCTATCCCGGTTACTACAGAGTGGTTTATAACCCGCATTTTCCGGGCTAATTTTTTAAAGTTATCGTAATCCAGCAAATTACTTTCGGCGCCGGTGTCAAATACAAACCACATATCGTTATCGTTCACGCTTCCTTTAAGAAACACTACATCGCTTAATAGCTTGAAAGAAGTTTTCATATCCGGGTGAATAAAGACACGCTCGCCCGGCTCAATCTCGCCGTTCTCATCCAGTTTATGTATATACAATACATTATTAAAAAGATCAACCGTAATAGCCAGTTTATTAAAAAGGCGCGTGCCTAAAAGCCCCAATACCTTAATCCCTTTGCTGTTTTCAATGGGCGACAGGTCGGTAACATCAGCTGTAAGGCGGTCATAATGCAGGTCGAGTATGGCCAGGTTACGAACGGTAGTTGAAAAGGTATGGGCCCGGCCGTTTATTCCGCCGGCTTCTTTCTCGTTATCATGCGGCGCATCCCTAAAATAAGTTTCATTAAGCACCAGGCCGGGTGCGCCGGTATCTAATATAAAATTACCAATAAGCGTGTCTAACTGCGCTTCGATAATGATGAGGCTGCCAGCACGCTTTATGGGGACGGTGATGGTTTTAAAATCACCATAAGGATCCGGATCGATATTAATTATTTTACCGCTCTTATCGCGAATACCAATCCGGTTACTGCACAATGCCTTATTGCCGCATAAGCAAAAGAGAAGTATTACCAGGAAAAAACCGGCTTTGTGCATGGGTTAAATGATATTTATAACTGGTAATAGGACGGCGTTATTATATATAAAGTTACAAGCTAAATTATTAATTTTATTATAGTGATAATGACAGAGCGGGATTTCAGATCACGTTTGTTTTTTGGCAGATAATAACCTAAATTCGTTATCGATGACAAATAACCGCCGCCACTTTATGAAGCAGGCCGCCGCGCTTACCGGGGCTTTTTCTGCAACCAGTTTGTTTAACCTCGCCCATGCCGAAGAATGGAAGTCGGCAGGTCAAAAGATCGCTCACTTAAATGATGTACAAGCAGCAGAGGATGAAGATTATTGGTCAGTCATACAACGCTCTTATACCGTCAATTCAAATATCATTATTTTAAATAACGGTGGGGTATCGCCATCGCCGCTGATAGTTCAGCAGGCGGTTGAGCGCTATAACGAGCTATCCAACCAGGGGCCGTCATACTATATGTGGCGCATACTGGACCAGGGCCGCGAGCCGCTGCGCGAAAAATTAGCACTGCTGGCCGGGGCATTGCCCGATGAAATAGCTGTTGACCGAAACGCCACGGAAGCCTTAAACACCATTATATACGGCCTCCCGTTAGTAAAAGGCGATGAGGTGATAGGTACTAAACAGGATTATCCGCACATGGTAAGCGCCTACCGCCAGCGTGCTTTGCGCGAAGGGATAGTTTATAAACAGCTTAGCTTTGAGTTCCCGATAGAGAATGATGAGGAAATAGTAAAAGCTTATGAAGATGCCATCACCCCAAAAACCAAAATAATACATGTAACACATATCATTAACTGGGTTGGGCAAATTATGCCGGTGCGTAAAATAAGCGATATGGCGCATAAGCACGGCGTTGAAGTGGTATGCGATGGCGCGCATACTTTTGGATTATTGGATTATAAGATCCCCGACCTGCATTGCGATTATTTTGGCACCAGCCTGCATAAATTTTTATCGGCACCAATTGGTAGTGGGATGATGTGGATAAAAAAGGAAAAGATATCCAAAATATGGCCGTTGCTGTGCGACGATAACCCAAATAGTGGCGACATCCGCAAATTTGAGAACATTGGTACCCGCAGCTTCCCAATAGAGCAGGGGATAGGCGAGGCGGTTAATTTTCAAAACGCTATCGGCAATAAACGCAAAGAGGAACGCATCCGTTATTTGAAGAATTACTGGGCATCAAAAGTACAGCATATCCCTAAGGTTAAACTACACACATCCTTAAAATCCGAATACTCCTGCGCTATTTGCGGTGTAAGTGTTGATGGCATGACACCGGGCGAACTGGACAGCGCCCTGTTTACCCAATACAAAATACATACCGTAGGTATAGTTTATGAGAATATAAAATGTGTACGTGTAACCCCGCACGTTTACACTACATTGAATGATTTGGATAAGTTAGTAAAAGCGATTACTGAAATAGCGGCGAAAAGCAAAGGGTAATAAGTTAAAATTTGTTAATTAACACTTATTTAACAAGTTAGCACTTAATTCTTTTCTATTATTGGTTGTTAAATTTGTTTAGTTTCCTAAACCTTATCACATTACCGGATATTTATTTTGCATAACCATTTTTTCTGTTGCTGATATTCCTGCAATCGATTACCTTAGCTTAAATTTCATTAAACCAATTCTAAAATGTATCGCCAATTAACCTCTAAATTACCGGCCGTAGTTGCATTTGCAATGCTTGTTGCCGCTGCGGGATGCGGTGGTAACGCAACCAAAACCGCTGCTGCCACAACCGACACCACTAAAAAGACAAAGTTCCTTTCGGAACCATTAATTAAAAGCATTTACACGGCCGATCCATCGGCGCATGTGTTTAACGGTAAAATTTATGTTTACCCTTCGCATGATATTGATGCCGGGATACCTGATAACGATAACGGCGATGAATATGCCATGAAGGATTATCATATCCTGTCTATGGATAGCATTGGCGGTAAGGTTACCGATAATGGCGTAGCCTTAGACATTAAGGACGTGCCCTGGGCCAGCACACAAATGTGGGCACCCGATGCCGAGTTTAAAAATGGCACTTACTATCTGTACTTCCCGGTACGCAACAAGATAGGCGCGTTCCAGATAGGGGTAGCTACTTCTACAAGCCCGGTTGGCCCGTTCAAAGCGCAGCCAGAGCCGATTAAAGGCAGCTTTAGCATTGACCCAGCCGTGTTTACCGATACCGATGGTTCTACCTATATGTATTTCGGTGGTATTTGGGGCGGCCAGCTACAAAAATGGGTTACCGGTAAATATGATGCCAACGGCTCAAAAACAGACGTAGGCAAACCCGATGCCCCGGCCCTTAGTTGCAAGGTTGTTAAGCTAAGCAAGGATATGCTGCACTTTGACGGCAAACCGCAGGATGTGCAATTGGTAGATAAGAACGGCATTGAACTATCTGTTAAGGACCACGACCGCAGGTTTTTTGAAGGATCGTTCATGCATAAGTTTAATGGCAAGTACTATTTCACCTACTCAACCGGTGACACCCACTACTTATGCTATGCCATAGGCGATAAACCGACCGGTAAATTTGTTTACCAGGGCGTATTTTTAAAACCCGTACAAGGCTGGACCACCCACCATTCTATTATCGAGTTTAAAGGCAAATGGTACCTGTTTTACCACGATACCGAATTATCTAACCGCAACAACTTAAGGAACGTAAAGGTTACCGAGTTAACCCATAACGCCGATGGCAGCATCGGGTTGATCGATCCGTTTGTGAAGTAAATAAATATAATACTGACTTGCACTCGTTATAAACGAGCGCAAGTTTTAAGTTTTTAGATATTAATTCCCCCCAACCTTCGCATTCTTGGCAACTTCCACATCCGCTGCCACCTGCGGCGCAATCAATGCCCAGTGGAACTTATCATAATAATTATCCTTCCAGCTTTTGCCGCCCTGGTCCATCATGTGCGTTAAAGGCATATCGTTATATATCGGGCGGGTTATTTTAACCACCTCATTCCAATAATGTAAAGCCTTTTCCAAATGCGCAACCGCGTTTTGTTTGTTTTCTTCGCCACCTTTTGTACGATAGGTTTGCAGTGCAACACCGCCCCGCATTTTCTCTGCAAGGTTCAACCCCAGGTTGGCCCAAGTTTTAATATCGGCCACCTCAAACATCAAGGCTGTGTTTTTTGAAGTTTTAATGTTTTTAACCAGCTCAAGCGCTTTGTTGCAGTCTTTATCCAGCATATCGGCCAGCATGGGCGGAGTGGTTTTTTTAGCATCGATACTGCCGCCCGCCAAAGTAGTTTTTACATAATCGGCAATAGAGACCGAAGCATCCGGGTCGAGCACTGCGCGTTTGATCTGGTCGTCCACGCCAATATATTTCAACGTTTTATCCCTGCCTAATTGCGCCATCATACCCTCGCTGTATAAGGTCAGGTCGGATGTAAAGTCAAAGAACGAAGCTGTACGCAAAGGCGTTTTCCCCGCAAGGGATGAGGCCTCTAATAAGTTTTTACCAGCTTCGCCGTAGCGCCGGGTAAATTCATCGCTGAACACTTTATCCGGCGTGTTTGGGTCATAAAGTAACCTACCCCATAATTTATAATACAGCCATTGGCGCTCAAAGGCGTATTTCCAGTTAACTTTTATAGCCGGGTTGGTAAAGTAATCTTTGGCCGGAATATAAGTTTCCGAGCCGATAAAATATCCCCCGGTATAAGGCTGACTATTAACCTGCACATGCTCTCTCACAAACTCCGGCACCCCCCAGCGTAAGCAAAAGAAATCCTCGTTTCGTGCCGTCCACGTCACTTTAAATTTGGCAGGCAGTTTAAAATAAGTGTCAAATAATTTACCGCCATGTACTTTTATCAACTTGGTGGTTGATGCCGCATGCGACCAGTTATATTTCAGATCAGCCCATATTGGCCCTTCAATAAAGGGCATATCGGCTTCCTCTTCAATCGCTTTGCGCGTTAATACCTCGGTTTCAATAGTGGTAACCCCTAACGAGCCTGTCGTGCTCGAAAAAGGAATACGGTGTATCAGCTTCACCTTTCGCCCCGCATCGCGCATACCGGCAATATAAACGTCCTTCATCCAATCCTCGCGCCCTTGTGATGTAAAGCCGCCCATGCCCTCGCCCAGGGTAAAGCCAATGCCGGTAAGCTCGGGATATTCCTGCAAAGTTTGTGTAATGCTTTCGCGGGTGTATTTTTTTACAATGGCGGTAGTGTCTCCATCCACAAAAAAATCATGCTCTAAATTAGGGCGTTGCACTGGGTAGTTTTTGGCAAACTCGGGACTGAAGAATATATTAAACGGCACCAGGTAAGTGTCTATGCCGCGCTCTTTGGCTAACCGGAAAATGCCGTGAAACAGGTCCTGCCATACTTTCAACTCTTTATCGGTAAAAGGGGTAGCCTTTGGATAATTCTTTGCCCGTATCATATAAGTAAACGGGTGCAGGTCCCAAAGGCTTAGGGCGTTCAGCCGGTTCACTACCATCATATCTAAAAATGCTTTCCAGTAATTAATATCCCGGCAGGTTTCATAATGCTGGTCGAGCGCGTAGCTATGGCGGTAAGTATCCCAGGGCATATCAAATTTAACCGCACGCAGGGCCATTCGTGGTTTATCGCTGGCTGCGTTTATCTTTTGCAGGGGGATGCCATTGCCCAGGTCTTCTGCAATAGAAAGCGCTCCATATATCATACCGGTGCCATCTCCGCCGGTAACGGTAATGGTTTTGCCTTTTGGTTCAATGCGGTAAGCCTCGTCTCCCAGTTTATTGTCGGTCACAATATTTATTGTATATCCATTTGGCCCTGTCCTGATAGCATAGCCTTTTTTAATTAATGCTTTGCGCAATCTTGCCGCGGCATATTCTGCCTGCAGCGATGATTTAGGATACACCAGTTTTATGCTTTGCGCAAAAACTTGATTAATAGATATAATAATGATCAGAACAAACAACAACTTTTTCATGAAGTAATATTTTATTAGCGCTATTAATTGGGTGATGCAATTTAAGAAAAATCAAACAGCTTGTAATCGATTGCATGAATACTATTAAACAATCGCAAATTATTGTTGTTGAACCAATAGATAATGCTGTTGCCTATGGATTCGCTCTGCACTCAAATAACCACACTCTTTATATTAGCCATACCCATAGCTTGTATTGCCTGGACAGTTACACACGAAGAAGTTTTTAAAGAACCGCGCGAATATTGTATAGGCCGAAGCAAGAATGACAAAACCATTGCCGGCAGAAAGTTCTTTTACCTTTTTACGTGCGAGTATTGTTTCAGCCATTACGTGACTATATTAATGCTCATCATTACCGGGTATCAGTTGCTTTATGCCGATTGGCGGGGCTATTTAATTGCCGGTTTCGCGTTGGTATGGATAGCCAATATCTATATGAGCCTTTTCGCCTTTATTAAGATAGACATCAAAAAGGAAAGGTTGGAGTTCGAAGCTGAGGAAGAAAAAATACGGGAGAATAATATTAATCATTAGTCAAGAAAGGGACGGCCATGTGCTATTTAGAGGCGCTTAAAACTATTTCCTTATTTCGTGCGTATTCATAATATAATAACCCCTATAATATGAATACGGACAATAATAATTACAGCGGCAGCCTTGACAGGAGCCGGGTAAACATTCACGAGAACTACGAAGTAGAGTACTGGGCAAACAAATTTGGTGTGCGCCCCGAGCAATTAAAAAAGGCTGTTGAAACGGTGGGCATATCATCAGCCGATGTAGAGCAATACTTTAAAAAATAAAAGCATGAGCCTGGAGAAATATGCAGAGAAGCGCGACTTCACCAAAACATCCGAACCAAAAGCAGGCAGGAGCAAGGATAAGGACAAATTGATGTTCGTTATACAAAAACATGATGCTTCGCGCCTGCATTATGATTTTCGGCTCGAAATGGATGGCGTATTAAAAAGCTGGGCCGTGCCAAAAGGCCCGTCTACCGATCCTAAAACCAAACGCTTAGCTATGATGGTTGAGGATCACCCATTTGATTACCGCAACTTTGAAGGCATTATCCCGCAGGGAGAATATGGCGGCGGCACAGTAATTGTTTGGGACGAGGGCACCTATGAGCCTATTGAAGAAGTAAAAGGCAAGAAGGCGCAGGAAAAGCGGCTGCTGGAGGAACTAAAAAGTGGGTCGTTAAAAATAAAGCTGCACGGTGAGAAACTGGAAGGCGAGTTTGCCTTAGTTAAAACAAATGGCATGGGCGAAAATGCCTGGCTGCTGATAAAACATAATGACGATTTCGCATCAACTAAAGACATTACCAAATTAGACAAATCAGTCCTGACCGGCAAAACTATCGAAACGATGGAAAAAACCAGCGAAAAGGTTTGGCAGCATGGTCATGAAGAAGATGTAGAGAAACTAAAGCCCGGAAGCAAAAAAAAAAGCCTGGCAAAGCCGGTTAAGGAAGCTTTGGGTGAAGACACCGATGTTCCGTTGGTGGATACGGCTGGCGCCGATGTTACGGCGCTTATAAAATCGGCCCCAAAATCTGCTATCCCCAAAAGCATCAAGCCCATGAAAGCCACGTTGGTTGACGAACCATTTGATGACCCCGATTGGATGTACGAAGTAAAATGGGATGGTTACCGCGCTGTCGCATTTATAAACAAAGGCGATGTGCAACTCATATCACGCAATAATTTGCCTTTCGATAAATTCTACCCCATCAACAAAATTTTAAAAAGCTGGAAGATAAACGCGGTTATTGATGGCGAGATACTGGTGCTGAACGATAAAGGTATTTCCGATTTTGGCGCCCTGCAAAACTGGCGCAGCGAAGCTGATGGTGAACTGGTTTATTATGTATTTGATATTCTTTGGTATGAAGGCAAGAACCTTACCAGCCTGCCCTTAAAAGACCGTCTCGCTATTTTAAAAGATATATTGCCAACCAATGATGACCGCGTACGCCAAAGCAAGGTTTTTGAAGCCAACGGTATTGAGTTTTTTAAAGCTGCGGAGAAAATAGGGTTGGAGGGCATCATTGCTAAAAAGGCAAGCAGTGTTTATACTTCTGATCTGCGCTCGCGCGAGTGGCTGAAGATAAAGGTAAGCAAGCGCCAGGAAGTGGTAATAACCGGCTTTACCCGTAACGAGGGCACCGGCAAACTCTTCAGCGCGCTCACGATGGGGGTGTATGACAATGGTACTTTACGTTATGCAGGCAAGGTGGGTACAGGATTTAACGATAAGATGCAGAAGGAAATGATGGCACAGTTTAAACCGCTCATTACTGATAAAAGCCCGTTTGATGTAGAGCCTGATGTAGATAAGCCATCCCGTTTCCGCCCCAAACGCATGGGGGCCAAACCAACCTGGTTGAAGCCCGAACTGGTGGGCGAGGTTGCCTTTGCAGAGATAACCGGCGATGGTATATTTCGCCAGGCCTCATTTAAAGGCATGCGTATTGATAAGAAAGCAAAGGACGTGATATTGGAAACCCCAAAGGATACAACAGAAACCGTAGAAGAAGTTGATGAACAGCCTATGGAAACACATGCCAAAGCGGTACAACCCCCAAAGGACAAGGGCCGCAAAACCCTGCTAAACCCAAAGGATGAAACACAGGTACGCAAAATTTGCGGGCACGACCTGAAATTTACCAACCTAAGCAAAATTTACTGGCCCGAAGACGGTGTGACCAAGCGCGATATGTTTAACTACTATTACCAGGCAGCCGAATATATTTTGCCATATTTAAAGGATAGGCCTATGTCGCTTAACCGTTTTCCCGGCGGCATACACGGGCCAAGCTTTTACCAAAAAGATATAAAGGGCAAGGCCCCCGACTGGATAACCAAAACATTCCCTTACACTACCAGCGATGGCGAGCATAAGGAGTATTTAGTAGGATCGGACGAGGCGGTTTTATTGTGGATGGCCTCGTTGGGCTGTATCGAGATGAACCCCTGGTTTAGCCGTGTCCAATCGCCCGATAATCCGGACTATTGCGTGATAGATCTCGACCCGGATAAAAACACGTTCGACCAGGTGATAGCCGCCGCATTGGAAGTTAAAAAAGTACTGGATGCTATTGATGTGCCCAGCTGGTGCAAAACATCCGGCTCGACCGGGATGCATATTTATATCCCGCTGGCAGGCAAATATAGCTATGACCAATCGCAACTGTTTGCCCGTATTGTTGTAGACATTGTTCATAAACAAATACCGGATTATACCAGCCTGGAGCGTATGGTAGCTAACCGCAAAGGCAAAATGTACCTCGACTTTTTACAGAACCGCCCCGGCGCAACCATTGCCGGCCCATATTCCCTGCGCCCGAAAGTTGGCGCAACCGTATCCATGCCTGTACACTGGGACGAAGTAAAGCCCGGCCTGACCATGAAACATTTTACTATATTTAACTCGATAGACCGGCTAAAGACAGAAGGAGATTTGTTTAAAGGCGTGTTAGGAAAGGGAATAGATTTGGAGAAAACGATAAAGAAAGTGCAAAGTACATTTAAATAAACCACCATGCCCGAATTACCCGACCTGCAAGCCTTTAGCCATAACCTGCAAAAAAGATTAGCAGGTAAAACCGTTAAGGTAATTAATGTTCATACCACCAAACTAAATGTTAGCGCGGCCGAGTTAAAAAAGACACTGGAGAACAACGTACTTAAAGAAGTCCGCCGCGAAGGCAAAGAGCTGTATTTTGAATTTAAAAGCGGCGATATATTGGCCCTGCACCTGATGCTGCACGGCCAGTTGTATTTAGATAACGGGGAGCATCAATACGCCATTATAGAATTGCTGTTTAATGATGATTTGAAGCTCACGCTAACCGATTTCCAAAAAGCTGCAACGCCAACACTCAACCCCAAAACCAAAGATTCGCCGGATGCTTTGGATAAGAAAGCGGACAGCGCCTTTTGGATAAAAACATTGCAAAGTAAAAGGTCGGCAGTTAAAAATATCCTGCTGGACCAAAATGTCATCCGCGGCATAGGTAATGCTTATGCCGATGAGATATTATGGGATGCGCGTATATCGCCGTTTTCTATCAGCAACAAAATACCCGGAGATAAAGTGGATGCCCTGGCTAAATCTATCCATGCGGTATTACAACATGCAGAAGAACAGATATTAAAATCCAACCCGGACATCATTAGTGGTGAGGTGCGCGATTTTATGAACGTGCATAACCCGCGAAAAAAAGAATCGCCAACGGGAGGAAAGATACAGGTTAAAGCCGGCACAAGAAAAACCTATTATACCGATGAGCAGGAACTTTTTGAATAATTGTAGTTAGCAATAGTTCCATATTTAGTTTGAACTGGGATATTTTACTAAGTATTAATTAAAAACGTTATTTTCGTTAGTTAAAACCTTGTTGCCCAACCTATATGAGATACCTGCTGCTTCCTGTTTTGCTGCTTACTTTGGTCTTGCAAGGGCAGGTCACGTGTGCGCAAAATAATACTGGTTCCGCACTAAAGCATATCCTTAATTCATTAACACTGCGGGCAGATTCACAAGCGATAGAGAAAATTTATTTGCATACTGATAAAATAGCTTATGCCGCAGGCGATACGATATGGTTCAAAGCATATTTGTTTAATGCTGCATATTTTACCGCGCCGAAAAAAAGCGGAATTGCATACATTGAGATCGCTAATGAAAAAAACGTAGTAGTGAAAAGAATGATGGTTCCCCTATATTTTGGATTGGGTTGGGGCAATATATCACTTAATGAAAAGGAGTTTTCGCAAGGGGGGTATTATTTACGGGCCTACACCAATTGGATGCGCAATTTTGATGAGCATTATATATTTAAAAAGCAGCTCTACATTAGTTCGCCCGGTAGGCAGGATGTGCTCATTACTTCAAATTTTAGCATAACAAAAGAGCTGGAAAAACAAAAGGCCCATATTACTTTAAGGCTTAACAAAGTGGATCAGCAATTAGTGCTACTGAACGATTTTCAGTTAAAAGTGACCGAGGCAGATAAAGTATGGTATAAAGATAAAGTTCAAACCAACCTAAGCGGATTGATGGATTTTAATTTTGATGTTCCGGAAAAAGCTGACCGCAATAAACTCAACATCACCTTACAAACATTAAGTAAAAACCAGGAAGGCCCGGCATATATCGTCCCGCTTATATTTAACCGCCCCGAAAATATCGACCTTCAATTTATGCCCGAAGGCGGCTATATGTTACCGGGCATAAATGCCCATATCGCCTTTAAGGCGCTTAACGAAGATGGAAAGGGCACCAATGTTTCCGGGGCGATATACGATAGCAAGCAGCAGCAGGTGGCATCATTTCAGTCGGCACACTTAGGTATTGGGTCGTTTAACCTGCAGCCGCAAGCGGGTGAAAGTTATACCGCGAAAATTAAATTGGCAGATGGAACTTACTCTAAAGCTTATCCTTTACCTGTAGTAAAGGCATCAGGGTTTGCTTTAAAGGTGGCCAACAAATTAGAAAGCGATTCGCTTGAGGTCACCATCACCCCGGCGGCCGGTGATCAAGCCGGCAATGCGGTGTATTACCTGGTGGGCCAGTCAAGGAATGTAGCCTGTTATGGGGCAACTTTGTTAATGAAGGGCCGGGCAGAGACAGTTAAGGTAAGTAAAACCGTTTTCCCAACCGGTGTAGCGCGTTTTACGTTGCTCAATGCGGCGCAGCAGCCATTAAATGAACGTATTGTTTATATCGATCATGGGGATGGCCTGCATATCAATATCACCAATGATAAGAAATATTATAGCAAAAGGGATAGTGTAGCGTTGGACCTGATGGTAACCGATAAAGCCGGTAACCCAATGCAGGGTAGTTTTTCAATAGCGGTTACCGATGACGCGCAGGTTAAAAGCGATAGTTTAAAAATCAACTCGCTCAAATCGGACCTCTTGTTAACTTCTGATATCAAAGGAAATATTGAGGACCCCGGCTATTATTTCCCGCCTGTTATTACGGCCCGGCAATGGCAAGACCTCGATAATTTATTGCTTGCACAAGGCTGGGTTAATTATGACTGGCCATCGGTATTGCAAGGTTACGCTTGGGGACCTGCTGACAAAGTATGTTAAAGGGTTTAAACTGGGGTTTGGAAAATACCCTTATACCTATTTTATTTATGATCAGATATTTCATTTAATTATTGATGGCGTAGATATTGATTTTGCATTTTTTGGCAAAACCCCTTATGAACACCAGGCGTATGTTCAAAGTTATCTTGATTATTACACCGCCGAAGATATAAAGGGTTTTGAATTAATGAAATCAGGACAGTATATAATGAGTTATAAAACCCAGTTTTTAAATCCCATGGCGGTGCCATGGAGCCATGCCTGGCTTGAGGTGACAACCCGGGGCGGCGCGGGCCCGTTTTTGAAGAAAACCCCCGGCGTTTATTTGTACAAACCTTTACCGTTTGCATCAACCACGGAATTCTATTCGCCAAAATACATTTCGAAAGATGATAATTCTTTTGTTGATATCCGTTCCACTATATACTGGGCACCCAATATTGTTACGGACCGCTTTGGAAAAGCAAAAGTTTCGTTTTACACCGCGGATAAGCCCGGAAGCTATACGTTATTGATAGACGGAAGCGACATGAACGGAAATATAGGAAGCACCCGAAAAAAACTATTTGTTAAATAATAAAAAAGCCCCGGGGGAAATCCCGGGGAAACTGGTATAGCAAATGCTTTTTTATGGTAATACTTAAAAATTACGGACGACCTCAAAATCCATACCCGGCATACCTATCGGCGCGCCCGGTGGCATTTCCAAAACAGGGTCCGGTTGGAATTTATCCGGTGTTTTTTCAAACTCTTCAATTTGCGATAACCCAAAATACAGGGACGCTTTTTGCTTAGGCTCGGCGCTTGCTATTTTACCGGTCATCCATTCCTTCAGTTCATGAATTTTTAAAAGCGCTTCACCGCGCACGTTTTCGGCGGTGCGGGTATTGGCTGCCAGTATCAGCAGGTACTTTAAGGTAAGGTTATTCACCAGTATTTGCATCTCGCCTTTATAGCCGGGTACAACAGGGGCCTTCCAGGTCTGATCTATCAACTTATCCGTTACGGCAAAAAAGCCCGGTTGTTTGCTATCGCGCGCATTGTATTCAATTAAACGTGCGGCTCGGGCCGGATCAAGCAGGTAACTTAGCGTCGTTCCGGCCGCGGTTTCAGCTGCGGCTATTGGGTCGAAAGTTGGGCCCGTATGCCCACCAAATGTTTCCACACTACCGGGGTATCCTGTAGGGCGTGGAGGGATTTTAGCTATTAAAGCCTCTGGTAAGGCCAGTGCGTCGGGCGTAATGGTGCTCATCATGGCATCAAATGCCCGCCATTGTTCGGCAGGGTCAACCATTTTAGTTGGTTCCTGCCCATCGTTTTTTAACGCATGGGTAAAATAAAGGCCGCCTATTGATTTGCTGGTAGCTTCCAGCTGGTAACGGTGCAACAAGTACATTGGCACTAATACTTCCTCAATGGTAGCCATTGGCGCATTTTGCCGAATTGCTTTTTCTGAAAAGTTATCCAGCACATGCTTTCTTACTGCCATCAACTTATTCAACTGGTCAACCGGATTTGCCCCATCATCCCATTGGTTTGACATGGGATGCGCGCCACCGCCCACATCGGGTATGTATTTAAAGCCTTCTTTTAGCGTTTCCTTCATTATTTTATCCAGTGCGGCATCTTCATCAACACCTTTCGCAAAATCTGAATAACCCCACATTATGGCGCGCTTGTCCCAGGTACCAATGTTTTTTGCATAAGCGTCAGAAATATCGATGGTACCATCTGCTTTCAAGCTAAACCGGGGGTAAGGGTAATCCATTACCGATGCGCGGTCTTTAGGGCTTGCGGCAAAATTATGGGTCAGCCCCAGGGTATGGCCAATTTCGTGTGCCGATAGCTGCCTTATACGTGCCAGCGCCATTTCTTCCATCTGTTTGGATACCGGTTTGCCATCTTCGTAAGGCTGCAATAAACCTTCGGCTATTAAGTAATCTTCCCGGTGGCGGTCAGACCCTAAGGTCACTACCCCTTTAATGATCTCGCCTGTACGCGGGTCGGTATAAGATGAACCATAAGAAAACGCGCGCTGCGGATTGGCCGATCGGTTTACCCAGTTCACCATATTGTAGCGGATATCCATTGGGTCGGCACCCTCAGGCAATTCTTTTACGATGAAAGCATTCTTAAACCCGGCGGCTTCAAACGCCTGGTTCCACCACGAACCACCCTCTATCAATGCTTTTTTAATGATGGGCTGCGCACCACGGTCTATATAATAAACTATCGGCTCAACAGGTTCGCTTATCGCGGCTGATGGATCTTTTTTAACTAAACGATGGCGCTCAATAAACTTCTTCACCAGCGGCTCGGTCATTGGTGTAGCAAAATCCATGTACTGGAAAGAGTTAAAGCCCGAGCGCGGGTCGAACTTACGGGGCTTATAGTTATTATCCGGCAATTCAATAAATGCCTGGTGAACATTAACAGTTACCGAACTTGGGTCGGGCGCTACGCCACGGCCGCCGCCACCGGTGCCTGCAAAAGTTAGCATAGCTTCAAACTCACTGTTCTTTGGAAAGTTTTTGGTATTCTCCATAGCTACTGCCGACCGCGTTTCGTCAATACGATAGCTGCCGCCCGCTGCTGCACCACCACGGCCACCGGCCGCCTGCGCACTGCCGGGATTGCCACGGCCCGAGCCTAACGATTCGCCAATTCGCAACGCATCGCGAAGCAGGAAAGGGGTAAGGTCAACCAGTACTTTATCACCCTCAACAGCCACAGGCGTAAAAGCAAATATCACCGATTTGGCAAAAGCGTTTTCCACATCCTTTACCTCATCAGGGTTGCCGTTTACTGCACGGTAGCGGTCGTTTGGCTCTACAACGAAAATTTTTGGCCCGGCTTTTACAAATTTAATAATGGTGGATGAGGCCTGCCCGCGCTCGGGGCCACCGTTTCCCACACCATCAACCAGCGAACTGAAGTATAGGAAATCGGTATTGAACTTGTCAATTTCCAGGTATACTTTCCCGCTCTTTTCATCGGTATAAAAGCTAAAAAAGCCATCCAGCTTTTTAAAATTTTGAGTAGCTGCTGAAATGGAAGTTCCCGGCCCGGCATTGGCACCGCCGCCGCCCGGCCTTTGGGCAAAGGTGAGCGATGAAAAAGCCATCATGAAGCAAATGAGTAGTAAAGTTGATTTCATACAAATGATTTTTGAAGTTAATATACGAAACTTAATAATCATTTCTGAAAAAATTGGTAAATAGGTAGCAATCCGCTACTCAATTTTGTTCGGCACCGAATGGACAAGCTGCTATCTCATCCTTCATGCAATCAACACTTTTATCTTATAAAGATAATTTCCCCTGGTAATAATCCAACACCTTACTGTAGATAAAGTAATCATACCGCGCGCTTATCAGGTTCAGGTTGGCGGCATCCATGTTGTTTTTCGAGATGATAAAATCAACAGAGGTAAGCACACCGCTGTCAAACCGGATCTTTGATATCCTGAAACTCTCGGTATATGCCTTAACTGCCTCCTGCAATGCCTGGTACCGTTTATAGGCCGATGACATATTGTAGTAAGCCTGCTCAATATTTTGCCTTAACACTATTTTGGTGTTTTCTTCAATATATACATTGTCAAGCACTGTGATCTTTGCCAGGGCTATATTGTTTTTAAGGCGGTGATTAGTAAATATGGGGATGTTAAGATTTAGCCCCACACTGGTTGAGTAGTTATTTTTAAACTGGTCAAAATAGGCCACATTCTGGCTGGCGCTCGAGTAATTTGTGTTGATGCCACCACCAAGGCTTAACGTGGGGAATAAAAGCCCTTTCTCTAACTGTAAATACTTCTCGGCGCTCTGACGTTTTAAGGCAGCCGATTTTACAACAGGCAATTGTTGCAGCGCGGTTTGATAAATCTGATCGGGGCTAACACCATACTCTCCAACCAGTTCAGACGGGCTTAACGGCTGGAATGTCGCATTCTGATCGTAAGGGACATTCATTAGCTGAAATAAGCTCAGCTTTGCTGCATTTAACGAGTTTTGCGCGCTAACTACATTAACCTGATTGCTGGCATACTGTCCCCTCTGGTCATAAATATCCGATGCGGCTTTGTTATTGCCTTGTCGCTCCAAAATTTCCAGCCGGTCTAAAGTTTCTTTAGAAACCGCCAGCGCGCTTTTGGTTTGCTCCAGCGTTTCCTGGTTATCCAGTATCAATAAGTAGTTGGTGATAATATTCACTGTAACCTGGTCCCTTGCCGATTGCAAGTCCATTTTACCGGCCTGATAGGAGAGGGATGCCTGCTTAATATTGTTTTGCAGCGCCAGGCCGTTAAACAGAGTAACCCCCGCGCTTAAGCCATAACTGTCATTTGTAAACGACTGGTTGATATACGTATTGGTGATTGGGTTTACACCACGCCCCTGGTCAAAATACCGGGACGCATTGCCGGTTAATGAAGGCAGCAGGTTCTCTTTAGTTTGCTTAAAGGCAATGCTGTCCCTTAATAATGTATTGCCGGTCTGTTTAACAATTAAATTATTCTTAATAGCAATATCAAGGCATTGTTGTAGGGTTAATGTAGTTTGTGCATGTGCGGTAACACATGCAGTTATAAATAAAAGTATCAAAAGGCATCTACTAAGTCGCATCGGTCGTTGTTCAGATAGTTGTTGATGAATCTATTTTGCCATCAAGCAGGTTAATAATATGGCTGCCATAGGCGGCGTTCTTCTCGCTGTGGGTAACCTGTATAATGGTTACGCCATCTTCCTTGTTCAGCTTTTTAAACAACTCCATAATCTCTTCACCTTGTTTAGAGTTAAGGTTACCGGTAGGCTCATCTGCCAATAATAATTTAGGTTTAGCGATGAGTGCACGCGCTATACCTACCAGTTGCTGCTGCCCACCCGATAATTGTGCCGGGAAAAGATCTTTTTTGCCCACAATATTAAAACGGTCAAGCGTATCGGCAACTAACGCTTTGCGTTCGCTTCCCTTTATATCCTGGTAAATAAGCGGGGTTTCAATATTCTCATAAACAGTTAGCTCATCTATTAAATGATAAGCCTGGAAAACAAACCCTATGTATTGCTTATACAAAGCCGACCGCTGTTTTTCCTTTAATTGGTGTACCGGCTGGTCCATAAAGTAATGATAGCCATCTGTTGGCTGGTCAAGCATCCCAATAATGTTCAGTAGTGTTGATTTACCCGAACCGGAAGGCCCCATAATAGATACAAACTCGCCCTGGTTAATATCAAGGCTGACATTGTTTAGCACCGAGATCTTGTTGCCGCCTGTTTGGTAATATTTCGATATATTCTTTAATGATAGCATAGTTAAATATGTATTTTGATACAATGGATCGCTTACTCAAGCATGAATTGTGTACCAAAGTTATAAATATCTTTTATACAGTACTTTATGTGGAAGTTGTATCGAATAAACTGTTCGCTAATGCACTATGGTGTACGGTTATGATACATCTTTTAGTTTGCAGCTGCCTGCCGGGTTACCGCTTTGCGTTTATCGTACAAAGGGTTAACATAACTTAACACAATTCAATGCTAACCTTAGTTAAATAATTGATAATCAATAATTTGAAATTACGCAGGGTTAACATAAAAAACACTCGCAAAGCGCCTGCTGCGACATGCCAGTCGCTCATTCACTTTTAAGACTTTTTACAGGGTTTGCTGTTGCAGCCCTTACCGTTTGGAAACTGGATGTGATTAACGCTGCCAGCAACATACCCGCGCCGCTTGCCGCAAATATCCACCAACTTATGGTGGTGCGGTCGGCAAAGCTTTGCATCCATTTGTTCATGACCCAAAAGGCAAATGGCGTAACCAGCACAAATGCCAGTACTATCAGCCATATTAATTCTGTTGACAACAAAGTAACTATTTGCGCTACCGATGCCCCAAGCACCTTGCGCACCCCAATTTCCTTAGTACGTTGGTTGGTGGTATAAATAGCCAATCCCAATAGTCCTAAACAGCTTATTAATATTGATAACCCCGTTGCCCAGCTAAGCAGGGTTGCGGTGTGCTGTTCCTTTTCATAAAATTTGGCTACCGTTTCATCAATAAAACTATATTCAAAATCATCATTCGGGTACAATTGCTTCCACGATGTTTTCATACCTGCTATGGCTACCGACCATTCATTACCATTTGCTGTCTGTGGTTTCAGGGCAATATGAAAAAAATGGTCAAAGCCCTCTTCCGGGTAAAGCATCGTCAATGGCATAACCGGTGCGTGTAATGATTCCTGGTGAAAATCAGACACCACACCAACTATCTGCATCGGCCTTTCGCCATTAAAATCATCTATCACCCGGCCCACCGCCTCATCCGGGTTTTTAAATCCCATTAATTGGGTATAAGTTAAATTAACCAAAAAGGCCCTGCCTGAGTCACTCTTTTGGATATTGCGCCCGGCAAGCAATTTTATATGATATAGGTTAATATAATTCTCATCACCAAATTTCTCGCCCAGCTCCATCTTCAGCTCCTTTTTGCCATCCTTGTAAGTGCCTTCTGTCGAACTCATATTTTCAGATGAAGGTTCATCATTACCAATGCTCACTATTTGTATCTGCGCCATAGCACGCAGTTTGTTCAAAAGCACCTGGTTTTTGCCGCGCGTAGTGCTCTTCCACGGCGAACTGAAAACAATAATGCCGTCCTTTTTAAAACCAAGCTCCTTATGCGTAGCATAATAAATTTGCTTGCCAACCAACACCGTAGCCATTATAAAAAACTGCGCAATAACAAATTGCGATACAGTTAATGATTTGCGCATCCAGGCGTTGCGGGTTTTATCACTGTTTTGTACTTGGTTTTTTAGTACAGATACCGGTTGGTAGCCCGATAATATAATTGCCGGGTAAAACCCCGATAAAAGGCTCACAACCACGGCCAATACCAGCAAAAACATCAGTATGCCCGGCTGATGAACAACATCAAGCTGAACGCCCGTTTGAATAAATCCAGAAAACAATTGCAATATAAACGGCGCTATCAATACCGATACAACAACAGCTATAAGCGTAATAAAAAACGTCTCGCTTAAAAATTGTACAATAAGTTGCGTCCGGCTGCTACCCATAGTTTTGCGTATACCAATTTCTTTGGCCCGTTGGGTGGCTTGCGCGGTAGTAAGGTTAATAAAATTGATGCAGCCCAATAGTAACAAAAACGCCGCGATAGCCAGTAAACTATAAAGCGTTGTTTTATTGGAAACGGCATCATAAGCTGTTATGCCGCTATAACCACCAATACTGAAGTGAATATCGCTCAAAGGTTGTAAGGAGATTTTTTGGATATTGTCTTTTTTCGGTGGACTGTTCTCTACCAAAATCGTATTTAATTGTTGCGCCACATTCGCTGCCGATGTGGCCGGTAACAGCTTTACAAAAAACTGTTTCCTCCCGTTGGTGCCGCCCCAGTCATTCAGCCCTAATTCACTTTTAAGGCCTTTATCGGCAAACGCTGTAGAAAAAGATATAAAATCGCGATAAGCAAAGTCGGTGTTTTCTTGTATGGTTTGTACAATTCCTGTCACGCTAGTTTTTACGGTATCATAAATCACTATTTTACCTATTATTTGCTCAAACGGAATGGCAGGAAAGTAGAGTTTAGCTTGTTCCGATGTAAGTACCACCTGGTATGGCCCGTTCAGGGCGTTCTTAGCCGACCCGGCCAGCCATTTATAGTGGACCAAATTAAAATAATCGCGCTCAGTAAGCGCTACCGTTTTTTGCTGCTTAAACTTAACCGGCTTAGCATTTTTTTGAGGAATAGATACATCCGGTAATATTAACCTGTATAACGGCGCCGATGCTTCTATACCCGGCACCTGGCTTTTAGCTGCTAACTGCAATGGCATACTTAGCCCCGAGTTAGGCGAGGTTCCGAAATTGCTAACCACCCGATAAATGCGGTTGCCGTCTTTCTCAAATTTATCGAACGTAAAATCAAAATGAACTATCAAATAAATAACCAGCGCGGCGCTGATACCGATAGATAAACCAATAATATTTATCAGCGTAAACAACTTATGCCGCCAAAACCCGCGAAAGGCAATTTTTAAATAGTTTTTGATCATGATAATATAAATTTAGTTTAATAAAAATTTAATTGTCACTGCCACCTGCCGCTCACTCACTTTTAAGACTTTTCACCGGATTAGCTATTGCCGTTTTGATAGATTGGTAGCTGACGCTAATTATTGCTATCACAACGGCAATACCACCCGCCAGTGCAAATATCCACCAGTGCATATCTATGCGGTAAGCAAAGCCTTGTAACCACTTGTTCATGGCCCACCAGGACGCGGGCGCAGCAATTAGAAACGCAAACAGTACCATCTTCAAAAAATCGCCGGATAGCATTACGCTTATTTGCGTAACCGTAGCGCCAAGTATCTTACGGATACCTATCTCTTTGGTGCGCTGCAGGGCAATTAAGGACACCAATCCAAATAATCCTAACGAACTGATAATAATAGCAACTATCGCCGCGATCCATATCAGCTTTTGCTGTATATTCTCCTTTTTATACAATTGGGCAATTTGCTCATCTACAAACTGGTAGCTAAATACCTGGTCGGGCAGTACGTGTTGATAGGTCTTTTGCAGGCTGGTCAAGGTTTGGGCTGTTTGATTGCCCGAAAGTTTGACCGCCAGATTGGTTTGGATAATACTATCCTCCAACAATACGGTTGGTTCAATAGGCTCAGTTAATGACCGTACATTAAAGTCTTTCATAATTCCTACTATCATCCCTTTCACATCGCCGGCATTTAGTGGTTTGTCAAGCATATTTTCGGGGTTTTTGCCTTCCAGCATAGCAGCCATTTTCTCGTTCACCAAAAACTCGGGCACTGGTTGTTTATTGCGGATGTTGCGACCTGCGATAAGTTTTAAGCCGAAAGTGCGGCAATAGGCGGAATCGCCAATAGCAAAACGTGCGGGCCAGGTCTCCCATTTGGGGCTGTTGTTAAACTGTATGGTAGCGCCGCGTTTGCTATTGCTTGCAGGCGCGTTATTGCAAAAGCTGAATGATTGTACGGCAGGTATCAACTTTAGATTTTGGCTAAACTGTGCTCTTTGAAGATCAGAAAGTTGCCCTACGGGGATAGTTATCACAGACTTACGGTCAAAACCTATATCCGTATTTCTTAAAAAATGAACCTGCATAATAATAATTATGGTACAGGCAATAAGCGCTTGTGTAACTGTATTTTGAAACACGATCATCATCTTACGGCCGATACCTGCCGGCAAGTTCAAGCTATTGCTTTTTAATACCTGTGCTATGCTTATCCTGCTCAACAACAGGGCAGGGTACACACCCGTGCCGGTGGTTATACAAAGCAGCACCAGCCCAACAAACAAATACAGGTTAGTGTAGGAGATAATATAAACCGGTGCATCGGCAAATAACCAGTTATTAGCCACCGGCAGCAGTAAAAGCACCAGTAATAGGGCAACTACCACCGCTATAACCGATGTAACCAACGATTCTGTGATAAACTGCATAAAAATTTGCTTTACGCTGCCCCCAAGCACCTTGCGGGTAGCTATCTCCGCGGCCCTTTTGGTTTGCTGTGCAACCACCATATTGATATAATTAAATATAGCAATGGCGATAATTAATATACCGATGATGGCCAGGTTCCATAAAAGTGATTTTTGCACAACACCGCCGTAGCGGGTATCAAAATGGACCTCGTTTAATGGTAAAAGCTTAAAATGATAAACGCCGGAACCAAAATGCTTGGTAGTTACGGTATACAATTGTTTTTCTAAAGCTTCTTTTTGGTTAACATTGTTTAAAACTAAATAGGCGCTATGCTTCGAACCGATATATCCCCAGTCGGTAAAAAAATGTTTGTCGTATAGCGGTGTCAAAGGTAAAAACGAGCCGAAAGAAAGGTATATATCAGTTTTCAGATCGGTATTATAAGGGCCGTCTGCTATTATGCCGGTAACCTTAAAAGGGCTGTTATTAAACAAAAGCACTTTGCCGATGGCGTTAGCATCGCCAAAATATTTGTGGGCCATCTTTTGCCGTAAAACAGTATTACCCGGCTCATTGAGTTGCGCGGCGCTGCCGGCGATCCATTGGTAACCAAACAACCCGAACCAGTCTGAATTGGTAAATGAAACATTATTTTCTTCTTTAAACCGTTTCCTTGCATCATCATTAACACTTACCGTAAAACTTTGGTTATCGACAGAAAAAGCACCCTGCTGCACCTGTGGGAAGTTAGTTTTAAGCTCGTTAAATAAGGCAAATGACGAACCCCTATCAAATTCTGTTTGCTGAAGGTGCAATTCATTCACCAGGCGGAATATGTTACCCGATCTTTTATGATAAGTATCAAAACTTAAATTATAACTGGTATACAGGTAAATAAATATACAGCAGCTTATAGCAATAGCCAGCCCGCTGATATTTAAAAAAGTATAAAACTTTTTAGTAGTAATGTTACGCCAGGCTATTTTTAGATAGTTTCTTAACATAAGAGTTTAGTAATTAATTTACATTTCAAAACGCTTACTCACTACGAAGGCTCTTCACCGGGTTGGCCACCGCCGCCCTTACTGCCTTGTAACCTACGGTTATCCATGCTATGATTATCGATATAGTAACTGATAATACAAATATTCCCGGCCCAAGCCTGATCTTATAAGCAAACCCCTCCAGCCATTTATGCATAAAGTACCATCCAACAGGTGCCGATATGGTAAAGGCAACAATTACGAGTAAGGTAAATTCTTTCGAAAATAAATAGATAATATGACCAACCGATGCACCAAGTGTTTTGCGTATACCCACTTCTTTTGTACGTTGCACCGCCATAAACGAAACCATGCCATACAAACCTAAACAGGATATAAAAATGGCTATGCCTGCAAATATTTTGTATAATTCTGATAACTGGGTTTCCCGCTCGTAAAACTTCGCGATCGTATTATCCAGGAAATGATATTCATACACATATTCGGGAAATGTATCGTTCCACAACTTTTCTATCGCCGCCAGTGATTGCTCTACGCCTGTGGGTTGCAGCTTAATATTTATAGTTTGGTATACATCTTTCCATGGCGCCAATATAACAGCTGGTATTTGCTTACTAAGTGATGCTACGTTAAAGTCCTTTACAACACCTATTATTGGCTTTGTATTGTTTTTGTTATCCCATAAACCTATGGGCTTGCCAATCGCGTCTTCGGGTTTGGTGATGCCAACGTTTTTTAAAAAAGTTTCATTAACCACATATCCCCTTATGCTGTCGGTTTGTTCGTATGCGTGGCCTGCTATAAACTTCAGGCCGTATAATTTAAAATACGCAGCGTCCGCCCATTTTAAATTTGCTTCAAAGTCGGTTTTCTTTGGTGAATTATTAAACCAAAAATCGCTGTTCCAATTGCCATCGGCCGAAGGGCTGCTGAAACTGAAACTTACTTCTTTTATACCTTTTTTGGCCATAAGCGTATTTTTCAAAGCATTTAACTTTGAATGGCTGATCTTGTCGGTAGGGATAGGTACATTAATCACTGCGTTTTTATTGAAACCCAGATCATAGGTTTTAAAGTAATTCATCTGGCTAACCACTACCAAAGTTCCAATTACCAATACCTGTGCTATGCTAAATTGTAAAACAACCAGGCCCCTGCGTAAGGAGATCCCGCTTGTGCTTACACGTGCCATTTTATTTTTTAAAGCGGCAACCGGGTTAAAGCCGGATATAATAATTGCCGGATAAAAGCCCGATAACAATGTGGTGCCAATTACTACGGTAGTAAGGAATAATACAGCTGCTTTACTGGTTAAAACCGTAGTACTTAATTCTATTTGCAGCAGGTTATTTAAAAATGGCAAAGCCAATTGGGCAATGCCAACGGCAACGGCAATCGCAAGCAAATTAATGATAAAGGTTTCGCATAAATATTGTGCAATAATTTGGGGGCGATTACCACCTAAAACCTTCCGGACCCCAATCTCTCGCGAGCGGTTAACCGCTTGTGCCGTAGCCAGGTTAATAAAATTTACACAGGCAATAATTAGTAGGAATATACCTATAAGGCTTAGGGCGTTAATTAATTCCCTGCTGAAAGTATGCCCGCTATATACATTAAAACGTGTATCATAATGCATTTGAGTTAGGGGCAGTAACATCATGCCTTCCTTTACATATTCTGCAGGTTTATGTTTTTTAACAAAAGCGGTAAGATCTTTATTAAACCCGGTTTCGCTAATGTTTGCCGGCAAATTAATAAAGCAGTAATGGTCGCTAAAATTGCTTACCCAATCTTGTAAATTGCTGTTAAGATTGGTGTTCTTTAAAGTGGCGTATGATACTACAGCATATAATTTAAAATCGGTATTGGGGGGCACGTTTTTTAATATACCACTAACTTTTAAATTAATCTTATTATCATATTTAATCACCTTACCTAACGCGTTTTGCCAATTGCCGAAATATTTCGAGGCAGCGTCAGCTGTTAATACTACGGTATTAGGTTCTTTAAGAGCTGTGTTCTTATCACCTGCAAGCCATTCAAAATCAAACAACGAGAAAAATTGCGGGTCTGTAAAGTAAACATTTTCTTCATTGAATTTTTTTAAAGGCTGACCGTTGTTATTTAAAACACTTATCGCCGCGCTGTTTTTAAAGATAGAGGTCACCTCCAGTTGCGGGTAATCCATACGCAATCCTTCGCCGGTTGGGAAAGGCACCCCGGTAATATACCTTATTCCAGCAGGGGTTGGTCCGAAGGATACCACCCTGTAGATATGATCTCTTTTTTGATGAAAATTATCAAAACTGGTTTCAAAACGTATAACTAAAAAGATGAGCAGGCATGCAGCAATGCCAATACCTAAACCAACAATATTTATAGCCGCATAACTTTTATTACGAAGCAAATTTCGCCATGCAATTTTTAAATAATTTTTTATCATGATATTTTAGTCATTAAGTCATTGTGTCATTAGTGCTTTTCGAATTGCCTGCTATTCCAAAGCCCCTCCTTTAGGGAGATTTAGAAGCCCTCACTCACTCTTCAAACTCTTTACCGGGTTAGTTAAAGCTGCTTTAATAGCCTGGAAACTCACCGTAACAAACGCTATCAGTATGGCCCCCAAGCCCGCCAGCGCCAATACCCACCACGAAATATCCTGACGATAAGCAAATCCCTGCAAAAACCATTTTTGCATAGCTAACCATGCTAATGGCGATGCAATTATTATAGCTATTAATACCAGCTTAATAAAGTCTTTTGATAGCATGCCCACTATGTTTGATACACGCGCGCCCAATACTTTTCGTATACCGATCTCCTTGGTGCGCTGCTCGGTTGCATAAGCGGCTAAACCAAATAAGCCCAGGCAGGCAATAATAATGGCCAGGGTGGTAAATACGATGAAAATAGTCCCGATGCGTTGTTCTGAACGGTAGATGGACTCAAAATCTTTATCCATAAAGGAGTAACCAAACTCCTGGTTGGGCGATATGGCCGCCCATTTGCTTTTTACCCGGGCCACCAAAGCCGGTACATTGGCCGTTTTAAAGCGGATACTCAATGCGCCCCTGTCATCGTCAAACAGCAAAACCATAGGTGTAATATTATCGCGCAGCGATTTGAAATTAAAATCCTTTATCACCCCAATAATATGATAGGCTTTTAATTTTTTAAGCTGATTATCCATCGGCTTATAAAGTATTTGGCCAATGGGGTTTGCATACCCCAGCATTTTGGCTGCCGTTTCATTAATGATCATACCCGATGAATCAGTTGACATTTTACCGGAAAAATTACGGCCAAGCATCATCTTCATACCTAATGTCGGGATGTAATCCTCATCAACCGGCCATACTTGCGGTAGAATGGCATTTTTCTGATCGGGTACAGGATCTTTAAACAGGCTGTTGCTATTGCCAAAACCGCCGGTTGGCAAAGCCCCGGTAAGGCTTGCATCCTGCACCCCTGAAAGTTGTTTAATTTCCTGTTTAAAAGTTTGTGCCTCATTACCAAGCGAATAAGTATTTTGCACTACCAAAACATGCTCCCTGTCATAACCCAGGTCCTTGTTTTGTATATATTTTAACTGGTTGTAAATCACCAGCGTACCAATTATTAAAAAGATAGATATTGTAAACTGGAAAACCACCAGGAAACTACGTAAGTATCCGCCCTTAAAGCCCGAAGCCAGTTTGCCTTTCAGCACATCAATTGGCTGAAAACCTGAAAGAAATAACGCAGGGTATGAGCCCGCCAAACAGCCTATAATAATCACCAGCACAAACAATATTGGTAAACTATACAGTAATACTTGTGTGGTAACCGCCAACTCCTTGCCCGATAATTGGTTAAATAAGGGTAATAGCGCCCATGCCGCTAATACCGCTATTATGGCACCTGCCAGGGTTACTATAATTGACTCGGTTAAAAACTGCGCTATCAAATATTTCCTCGGCGACCCAAGTACCTTACGCACGCCTACCTCGCGTGCCCGGTTTGATGAACGCGCCGTACTTAGATTCATAAAGTTTACACAGGCTATCAGCAGGATGAACAGGGCTATTGCCGAAAATATATAAACGTATTGGATGTTGCCATTCATCCCTAATTCTGCAACGCGGTTTGATTTAAGGTGTATATCTTTAAGCGGGGTTACGTTCAATCTGAAGTAATTACCGCCTTGTTCAAACGAATCGAATGTTAAGTGAAGTATGCTTTGCAATTGCGGCCCGGCATGGGCGCGCATAAAGGCGTTCAATTTGCTGTTCAGTTTGGCTGCGTCAGCGCCTGGTTTTAGTAATATGTAGGTATTAAAATTATTGTTGAACCACATATCCTCCCTGCTTTCGGCAAGGCCGGGCATGGCTATAAAAAAGTCATAATTAAAATGCGATTGTTTGATATTTGTAATTACCCCGGTTATTTTATACTGCGCCGTATCATTAAAAGTTAAAACCTGGCCCACAACATTGGTACGGTTAAAATATTTAACAGCTTCGCGCTCGGTTATAACCACCGTATGCGGGTCTTTTAAAGCCGTTTTTGGGTCGCCGCTTATCATCGGTAGGGTAAATACGCTAAAAATTGATGGATCGGCATAGACCATCCTATCCTCTTGTATATTCTGATTACCCTTTTTTACTTTATTTCCTCCCTTATCCCTAAACCGGGTTGCCTGTTCTATCTCGGGGAAATCATTCAGCAATGCCCCTGCAGTAGGCGCAGGAGATACCGCGTATGATTTTTCATTGCCCCCGAATTTTATATCCGAGTTTACGCGGTAGATGCGATCGAGATTTTTATTGTATTTATCATAACTCAACTCATCAAACACATAAAAAACTATTAACAGGCAGGTGGCCAGCCCTAAAGCCAGTCCCAAAACATTGATAGCCGTAAAACCCTTATTTTTCAATAAGCTGCGAAAAGCGGTTTTTATATAGTTTTTTATCATGATGGTTATTTTTTTAGATGTAGTAGGTAAAATATTATGCCATCAAAGCAAATGTCTGTAAATCAATTAATTGAAATCAAATTTATTAAATAAATGTATCAAAACCGAACAGTTTACCGTTCGGTTTTACCAAAGCCTGGACTCAATTAATCCAGATTGAGGCAACTGCTAATACTCATCCCGATAGCTATCGGGACTGCAAAACGGCCACTGCAAACCACCTACTCACTCCTTAAACTCTGCACCGGGTTGGCCAATGCCGCCCTAACAGCCTGGAAGCTTACCGTTGCAATTGCTATAGCAATTGCAAGCAGGTCAGTAGCAATAAATATCCACCAGCTTATTTCTGTTTGGTATTCGTAATCCTTCAGCCATTGGCTCATTATCCACCAGGCAACAGGGTAAGCTATCACGCACGAAATAATAACCAGCACTACAAAATCTTTCGATAATAAAGTAGCCAAACCTCTTGATGTTGCGCCCAGCACCTTACGTATGCCTATCTCTTTAACTCTTCTTTCCGCAGTATAAGCAGTTAGCCCAAACAACCCAAGACAGGATATGATTATAGCCAGCGTGGCGAATATGCCCGATAGCTTGCCTATTAATGTTTCGGCTTTAAAGTAATCTTCAAACTCAAGGTCAACAAAGTTAAATTCAACCGGGTAACCGGGATTGTTCTTTTTTATTACAGCTTCAACCGGCTGCAATGCGGTTTTAATATCGGTGCCTGCTTTAACGCGGATATTTAAGTAATACGTGTTTTTCGGGTCGCAAAACATAATTACCGGCGCTGCCGACGCATACATATTATTATAAACAAAATCATGTATCACCCCAACTACGGTAAATTTTTGTGGTCCGCCCCGGCTTATTATGGTACCAATAATATGCTTGGCATTTATAGATTTAGCAAATGCATCATTAATAATAACGTTATTGCTATCGGCAACGGCATTAGGATAAAAATCCCGGCCCTCTTTTAAATGCGCACCTATAGCCGAAATAAAACCCGGGCTCACATTGTCAACACTTACCAGCAGTTGTTTATTAGGGTCTTTACCCGGCCAGCTAAAATCGCCGGTATTGCTGCCCAACTGTAAAACCGTTTGTGAGCTCGCCCCGGTGCTTTGCACCATCCCGGTTGCCGCCAGGTCATTCTTTATTGCATCCAGGTGTTGCGCCATTTGGCCGCGCAGGTGCAGGTAAACCAGGCTTTGTTTATCATAACCCAGGTCCCTGTCTTTGGCATGTTTAACCTGTTTATAAATAATTACCGTACAAATGATCAATATCACCGATATAGCAAACTGGATAATAACCAATCCCTTGCGTATAAAAACAACGCTGCCCGAAGTTTTAAGGTTCAGCCCTTTTAATACATTTACCGGATTAAATGACGACAGGTAAAATGCCGGGTAGCTGCCTGCTATAAACCCGCATATTAAAATTATCAGCACCAATGCCCCCGCATGAAGTGGGTTAAATAAATTCAAGGTCAAATCTTTTTGGACCAGCGTATTAAACGATGGCAATAAAAGTAAAATGATCAATAAAGCAACCATTGCCGATAGGAACGAGAGGAACAATGACTCACCTATAAATTGCCCTATTAGCTTCCATCTGCCCGCACCCATTACTTTACGCACGCCAACCTCACGAGCCCTTTTCTCTGACCGCGCGGTAGACAGGTTCATAAAATTGATACAGGCTATTATTAAAACTATCCAGGCAATCAGGGTAAACAGGTTTACATATTTTAGCCTTCCTTCCTTTTCAACACCATTGGCATCAAAACTATCATATAACCGCCAGCGCGTCATCGGGTATATAGACATCCTTGCCGTAGAGCCTTGCTGCTTTGTTTGCACATAACCGTAAAGCTTTTTGTTAATAGCGTTTACATCCACATTGGGCGCTACCTCTGCATAGGTTATCAGGCTGTTGCTTCCCCATTGTGTAAGCCACGAATTATCATTTTCATAAACCTTGAAAGGCGCCAGCCATTCAAATTTTAGGGATACATTTTTTGGCAGATCCTTAATTACACCGGTTATCACAAAGTCTTTGGTATTATCCACCTTCAGCGTTTTGCCTATTACATCATCGGTATTAAAAAATGTATTGGCCATTTTCTCGGTTATAACCAATGAGTTTAGCTGCGAAAAAGCGGCTGCCGTATTACCCTTTATAAATTCTAACCGGAAAATTGACAGAAAAGCAGGATCAACATAATTACCCAGCTCATAAATAGGTTTCTCGCCGGCGGTAAACAACAGGTTATAATTAAATGTGCTCCTTGCAACAGCCGTAAACCCGGGGATCTCATTTTTCATCCCCGCAGCCAGCGGACCAGGTGTAGCATCAAAAGCATAGGTTGTGCCGTTATAAGTTTGCCTGTCTTTAACCTTATAAATACTGGCCCTATTGCTAAAATAATTATTATAGGTACGTTCACTCTCTACCCATAAAAATATCATTGCGGCGCAGGCAATACCTATAGCCAAACCAAAAATATTAAGGAAGCTGTAACCCCTGTTTTTTATTAAACTTCTAAAAGCGGTTTTAAAATAGTTCTTTATCATAATTAGTCATTAAGTCATTAGTCATTGTGTCATTGGTTTTTCTTACTGCTACTGCCGCTCGCAACTGCTACTCACTTCTTAAACTCTTCACCGGGTTCATTACTGCTGCCTTCACCGTTTGAAAACTGGAGGTTATTACCGCTGCCAGTAACATCCCAGCGCCACTTGCTGCAAATATCCACCAGCTTATGGCTGTACGGTCGGCAAAGCTTTGCATCCATTTGTTCATGGCCCATATCGAAACAGGTGTTACTATTACAAAGGCCAATAAAATAAGTAAGACCAGTTCTGTTGATAACAGCGTTACAATTTGAGTTACCGATGCACCCAGTACTTTGCGTACGCCAATCTCTTTGGTTCGCAGGTTGGTAGTATAAATTGCCAAACCTAATAGGCCCAGGCAGCTAATAAATATTGACAGGCCGGTTGCCCAACTAAGCAGGGTAGACGTATGCTGCTCGCTTTCATAAAATTTTTTTATGTTATCATCAAAAAAGTGATATTCAAAATCATCCTCCGGGTATATAGATTTCCATGACCTCCCCATGGCAGCTATGGCGGCCTTCCATTCTCCGCCACCCGCCGTTTCCGGCTTTAGCGCGATATGAAATGTACCGCTTTGATAGGGTTTTGAAGATATCATTATGGCCAAAGGCTTAATAGCTGTACGTAATGATCTTTGATAAAAATCATGTACCACGCCTACTATTTCCCATTGGTGTTTATTAAAATCGAGCGATTTATTAAGAGCGTCCGCTGGTTTGGTGAAACCAAGTTCTTTTGCATAAGCCTCATTGATCAGCATAGCTCTTGAAGTATCATTTTTTTGTAATTGGCGCCCTGCTGCCACTTTGATACCATAAAGTTTGGTGTAGTTTTCATCACCAAATTTTAATTGCACTTCTGTTTTGGTTTCTTTTTTACCATCCTTATAGGTCATGTAGGTAGAGTTTGTGTTACCGGATGACGGCGGATTACTGCCCACACTTATCATTTGCACTTGCGGCAAAGCGCGCAGATCATTTAAAAGCGCGGTATTTTTACTTACGGTTCTGCTTTTATACGGCGAACTGATAATTACAATAGCATCCTTCTTAAAGCCAAGGTCCTTATGTAAGGCATAATAAATCTGCTTGCTCACCAGCACTGTTGCCATTATAAAAAATTGCGCTATAACAAATTGGGTAACGGTTAGCGATTTGCGCAGCCATGCATTGCGTGTTTGGCTGGAGCGGCTTATAGCCTGGTTTTTAAGTACCTGAACCGGTTTGTAGCCTGACAATAAAATTGCGGGGTAAAAGCCCGATGCAAAACTTACTATCACTATCAAACTTAGCAGGAACAGAATAAGATTAACTTGCAGAAAATCGGCCTTTACTCCTTTTGGTATAAAATCGGCAAATATTTTTAAGATAAGAGGGGTTAAGGCAATCGAAATAATAACCGCTATAAGTGTGATCAAAAAGGTCTCGCTTAAAAACTGGAATATCAGCTGCTTGCGGTCGCTGCCCATAGTTTTGCGTATGCCTATTTCTTTGGCACGTTGCGATGCCTGAGCGGTTGTTAAATTCACAAAATTGATACAGCCCAGCAGGAGTAAAAACCCGGCTATGCCCAATAAATAATATAGCGTATGTATATTGGCTGTACGTTCGGTGAAATTGAATATCCCGTACTCCTCACTAAAGTGGAGGTCCTTAAACTGCTGTAAGATAAAGCTGGTCGAATTTCCCTTGTCAGTTGGCTTTGGCGGGCTGTTTTTATTTAACAACTCAACCAGTTGTTTTTCCACCTTTGCAGGTGCAGAATTTGCCGATAGTTTGATGAACAATTGCGATGCGGAATTAGTGCTTCGCCACTCTTTAAGTTGTAACATATCGTTTAAAGCATAATTAGCCACTGTAGTACCTGTGCTGAATGATATAAAGTCCTCGTAAGCCAGGTCGGTATTTTCTGTTGGCGTTTTTACAATTCCGGTTACGGTGGTTTTTAAAGTGTCGTAGGTAACCGTTTTTCCTATCATCTGGCTATAATCCAAACTCGGAAAATATTTTTTAGCCTTTTCTGATGTCAAAACAACTTTATCCGGATCTGCCAGAGCAGTTTTAGGCGAGCCAGCCAGCCATTTGTAATTAAACATTTTAAAATAATCGCTGCCTGCAAGTGCAACCTTATCCTGGTCTTTAAATTTTACCGGCGCAGGGCCTTTGCCCTGTACAAACACATCAGGATCTATTGAATACAGGGCTACCGAACTTTCAACACCTGCAACCTGGTTAACGTTTTGGGCAAGCGGCCCGCAAACGCCGCTATTATAACTTTTATCACCCTGGAAAGTGAATTGGCTTACCACCCGGTAAACATGGTCTGTATCCTTATGAAACTTATCAAACGTAAAGTCGAAATGAACTATCAAATAAATTACCAGCGCGGCACTAACACCGATAGATAAACCTATAACATTGATAAGCGTAAACAACTTATGCCGCCTAAAGCTCCTGAACGCGATTTTGAAATAATTTTTTATCATGATATTTTTGTCATTAAGTCATTGGTCATTGTGTCATTAGTTTTTTTTAAATTGCAACTGCTACTCGCTTCTTAGGCTTTTCACCGGGTTTGCCAATGCCGCTTTAACCGATTGAAAACTGATGGTAACAAAGGCGACAAATATGCATCCGATACCGGCATATAAAAATACCTGCCAGCCTATAGCCGTTTTATAAGCAAACCCCTGCAACCAGTTGTTCATAAAATACCAGGCTACCGGCGATGCAATTACAATAGCGATGCACACCAGTCTGATAAAATCATTAGCCAATAACCCCACAATGCTGCCCAGGCTTGCGCCTAATACTTTGCGTACACCAATTTCGCGTGTACGCACCTGCACCGTGTAGGCCGTTAACCCCAATAAACCCAGGCACGATATCAAAATGGCTATCGATGAAAAATAGTTGAATAAAGTACCCTCGCGCTGCTCGGTTCTATACAGGCTGTCAAAAGTTTCATCCAAAAAAGCATAGCCAAACGGATACTCGCCATTATATTGTTTAAACTGGTTCTGTACAGCGGCAATGGCCTTTTGCGCATCTTCACCGTTTGTTCTTATGTACATTTTAGACATATCGGCGGGGCTATAATAAAATAGGGCAGGCGCAATTTTCTCCTTCATTGATGTATAATGAAAATCTTTCACCACACCAATTATGGTTCCCTGTGTTTTATGGAATCTAAACCGTTTTCCGATAGGATCTTTAAAGCCGGCTTCTTTTACTGCCGCTTCATTTAAAATAAAGTGCACCGAGTCGTTTACCGCGCCGGTGAAATTTGCACCGGCCGTTAATTTTATTTTAAAAAACGGGATAACATCCTTATCTATTGCCATCTGGCGAACCCAGGTGTTTTGTTTGGCATCTTTCCCATCCCAGTCAATATCGCCTGTTGAACTGCCAAGATTAACTATGTTTTGGCTCGAGCGGGTAACATCCACTATGCCGGGTTGCTTTAATAGTTCGGCTTTTGCGGCATCGTAATGTTTGGTCATGTCGCGCATCCAAACCGAAAAAACATGCGATTTATCATACCCCAATGCCTTGGAGCGAATGTATTTTAACTGCCCGGTAATTACAATTGTGCCGATGATTAGGATAACCGAAAAAGTAAACTGCGTAACCACCAATATCTTGCGGAACAGCACATCGCCAATACCGGCAGATATTTTGCCTTTTAACGCTTTTAATGGCTTGAACGAGGAGAGGAGCAGGGCAGGGTAGATGCTTGATGCTGCCAAAGTGCCCACTGTTGCTAATAAAATAACGAGCAATACATGGTAATCAGCAAGGTTTAAACTTAGTTGTTTCCCTGCAATATAATTGAACGTTGGCATCAATAAATAGCAAAGCCCTAAAGCGGCTGCAGATGCTATCAGGAACACCAATGCAGTTTCAATAATAAACTGTAGAAATAAATTGGTTTTTGATGCGCCAATGATCTTGCGCATACTAATTTCTTTTGCCCGTAACATAGAGCGAGCTGTAGACAGGTTTACATAATTGATACAGGCTATCAATAATATAAATAAGGCAATAACGGTAAATATCCTTACGGTTTGCATACCCCTGTCGGTCATGTCAGCATTGTACAAATGCATTTTAGTAAGCGGTAGCAGCATATAGGCAACATCAGTATCCGCAGGCGAATGTTTAATATGGATCTGGGTAATTTGCCTGGCTAAGTTTTTTAACTCTGTTCCGGGTTTAAGCAGCAAAAAGGTAGCATAGCTTAACCATCCAAAATTGTTATTCATATCCAGGTGATTATTGACCAGCATCTTTTTGAAGTTATCGCTCATCGGCATTATCATATCAGCTGCAAAGCCCGAATTTTTAGGGAAATTATTGACAACCCCGGTTACCGTAAGGCTGGTTTTATTGTCAGCAACAATTACTTTTCCTATCGGGTCGGCATCGCCAAAGAATTTTTGAGCAGTTTCTTTAGTGATAACTACCGAATTATCATCTGCAAACGGTTTTGCCGCGTTGCCCTTAATGAGGTTAAAATCAAAAACGGTAAAGAATGACGGATCGGCGTAAACAGCGCGTTGATCTGGTAAAGTTTTATCTTGGTATTTAAAAAGCGAATAATCATAGTTGTCTGTTATACGCACCTGCTCTATCACTCCGGGCAGTTCTTGCTTAGCCAGCGGACCAACAGCCGGTACAGCCGAATTGAAAATTTGCCGGCTTGGCCCTGTTCCGCCAAACAGCTCAACCCTGTAAATATTATCGGCATTTTTATGGAATTTATCGAAGCTCAACTCATCCTGCACCCATAGCAGTATCAATATGCCGACAGCCAATCCAACGGTTAGCCCAACAATATTAATGAACGAATAAAACTTATTCTTCAGCAAGTTCCTCCACGCGGTTTTAATGTAATTCCGTATCATAATAATTCCTCCAAATAATATTCTAATCTTTAATCTTCAATAATCAATCTTTATTCCGAACGCAAACTTTTAACCGGGTTTGCCAATGCCGCTTTAACCGATTGAAAGCTTACGGTTGTAATAGCGATCAGCATGGCCAACATGCCGGAAACTGCAAATATCCACCAGCCAATTCCGGCTTTGTAAGCAAAACCTTGCATCCATTTGTTCATGCCAAACCAGGCAATTGGGAACGCAATAACCGCGGCTATTAAAACCAATTGCAAAAACTCTTTGGATAACATGTTGGTAATGCTGAAAACGCTGGCACCCAAAACTTTACGTATGCCTATTTCGCGTGTGCGTTGTAAGGTGCTGTAAGAAGCAAGCCCCAATAAACCCAGGCACGAAATAAATATTGCCAATACCGAAAAATACAGGAACAACGTACCAAACCGTTCTTCGCCGGCATATTGTTTATTAAATTGCTGGTTTACAAACGAATATTCTAAAGGTATTTGCGGTGCTATGGTTTTCCATTTACTTTCGATGGATGCGATAGTTGCAGGAATATTTTGATTGGCAATTTTTAAGGTCAGGAACCTTGAATTGCCCGGATTAAAACGCATATTTAACGGTTCGACACCGGTTTGTAACGAGCGGTAATGAAAATCTTTAACCACGCCTATTATTTGTCCTTTGCGCCCCCATTGGTCAAATTTTTTGCCGATGGCATCGTTTGGCGATTTATAACCCAATATTTTTGCGGTGGCTTCATTTATTACAACCGACTGGGTAGTATCTGTGCCGAAGCCGCGCGCGAATGTGCGGCCCGCAATTATTTTCATATCATAAACCGGGATAAAATCATAATCCACATCATACATATTGATGTTTAAAGGCTGCATATCGCCCTGGCGGTTCTCAAATTCAGAGTGCGCGTTCGCTCCGCCTCTGCCTGGCAATCCATGCGATACCGTTGCCGATAAAACGCCCGGCAAAGCTTTAAACCGGGTTTTTATATCCTCGTAGTTTTTGGTGATCTTGTCATCGCCGCCAAAATCAATGGTTAGCATCTGGTCTTTAGAAAAACCTAACGGCTGGTTACGCATATATCTTAATTGGTTATAAACTACCAGCGTACCAACAATTAAAACAATAGAGGTAGTGAATTGAAAAACCACCAAACTCCTACGTAATAATATGCCACCACTTGATGCGCTAAACCTGCCTTTTAAGATTACTATTGGTTTAAAGCCCGATAATGCCAGCGCCGGGTAAATACCGGCTGCTAAACCAATAACTATAGCTATACCCAACAGCGTAAAAATATCATTGCCCGCAAAAATGCTTTGACTTATGGTTTTACCTGCCAACTGGTTAAATACCGGCAACGAGAAGCCTATAAGGGCAGTTGCCACAAAAAACGATATCAAACAAATAATAACCGATTCGCCCAAAAATTGAAACGTAAGCTGATTACGGGCGGCGCCTATTACTTTGCGTACCCCAACTTCTTTTGCCCGCTCGGTTGCGCGGGCCGTAGTTAAATTAATAAAGTTAACCGCCGCGATAAGCAATATAAATAATGCCACTACCGAAAAAATGTAAACATTGCTCATGTTGCCCTGCTCCAAACCTTCGCGGGTATCCATATAGTTTTCTTTCAGCGGTTTTAAAAACAGGGCATAATCCTGGCCGCCTTTGCGGTTTTCTTCGCTGATGTGGTTTTTTAAAAACGCCGGGAATTTTGCTTCAAGTTTTTTAGCGTCATATCCGTTGCGTAATAATAAAAAAGTGTAGTTGCCAAAGTTCCCCCAGTTCTCTAATCGGCCCGGCGCAACTTTTTCTAACGATGCAACAGAGAAAAGCAGATCGAACTGAAACTGGCTGTTTACAGGGGCATCTTTTACCACACCCGTAACCAGCGTGGGGAACTTATTGTCGAACAATAGCGTCTTGCCAACGGGATCAGCCGAGCCAAAATATTTTTTGGCGGTCGATTCATTTAAAATAACCGTAAACGGATTTTTTAGCGATTCGGCATCGCCCTTTATCAGGGGAAAGCTAAAGACTTTAAAAAAGGATGGTTCGGCATAGAACAGCCGTTTCTCTTTAAATATATGGTTATTAACAGATACCACAACCCAATCGCTCATTACCCGTGTTTGTTCCACTACTTCAGGAAAGTCGGCCTTGATAGCCGGGCCCATTGGCATGGTCGATTCGGCGCCTTTCATCACGTCATTGGCCGACTTCAGGTCGACATTCAGGCGGTAAATATTATCGCCCTTTGCATGGAAGTTATCGTAACTTAACTCAAACCGCACATACATAAAAATCAACATGAATGCCGACATACCTATGGCCAACCCAATAATATTGATCAGCGAAAAGCCTTTATGCCTTACCAGGTTTCTAAATGCTATCTTGAAATAGTTCTTTATCATGATGTTTTAATTTTCATGTCATTACTCGATTTCTAACTGCACCTGCCACTGCCTCACTCACTACGTAAACTTTTCACCGGGTTAGCCAATGCAGCCTTTATAGATTGGTAACTCACCGTTAAAAAGGCGATCAAAACAGCAAGCCCTGCCGATGAGGCGAACACCCACCATTGTATATGTGTGCGGTACACAAAATCCTGTAGCCATTTGCTCATCACATAATACGCAACCGGCGATGCGATAATAACTGCCAGAAGCACCAGTTTTAAAAAATCAAACGAAATAAGTCCTACAATGTTAAACACGCCTGCGCCGAGCACCTTGCGTATGCCCACCTCGCGCACCCGGGTGCGGGTATTAAATACGGCCAATCCGAATAAGCCCAGGCACGATATAAAAATGGTTACTAAGGTAAATACAGTTAAAATGCCGCCCGTGCGTTGTTCGGTTTTATATAGTGCTTCATATTCCTGATCCAAAAAGTGCGATTCAAACGGTGTGTTTGGATAAAATGATTTCCAGCTCTTTTGAATTTCTGTCATAGTAGCAGCCATATTCGCGCCTGATGTTTTGATCAGCAGTTTTCCAAAATAGTCATACTCCGGGAACAGAACGATAGGCGTTACCTCCTTATGTAGCGAAGCAAAATTGAAGTCGCTTGTTACGGCCCTTATTTCTCCAATGCGCCTACCCATTTTAAGTATTTTCCCAATAGCATCTTCGGGTTTATAGCCTAATCTTTTTACCGCTGATTCGTTTAGGATAAAGCTGTATTTGCGCTTTTCACTGTTAGTATCCAAAATGCCTTGTTCATCCGCCAGGGTAAAATTATGTCCGGCAATTAGTTTAATGCCCAGCGTATTTGTAAAGTTCCGTTCAACCGGGATGGCGGTTACTGATATTTGAACGTTTCCGGCTTTTCCGTCAGTGCCGTTGATCGTGTACCCACCCCGTACATTTACCGGCGAATCATAAGACGCGCTGATGCTTTTAACCCCGCGCTGCTGCATAATTTGATCTCTGAAAGCCTTTATCTTATCAAAGCCCATCCCGCCAATATCCAGTACCATAACCTGATCGCGGTTAATGCCGGTATCTAAATTGCGGATGTATTGCAGTTGCCTGCCCGCGATAACAGTGCTGATAATAAAAAACACTGATACCGAAAACTGGAAAACAACCAGCGATTTACGCAATAAACTACCGCGTGATGTTCCGCTTGATTTACCCTTTAAAGTAATAATCGGGTTAAAAGCCGAAAGATATAAAGATGGATAAGTACCCGCTATTAATGTAACAGCTACAAAAAGGACAAACAAAGCTGATACCAGCCACGATGCGTTCCATATTCCGAAACCCAAATCGTTCCCTGTAAAACTGCTAAAACCCGGAAAACAAATCCACGCCAGCAACATACCACCAATTAACGAGGCAAAGGTGATAATACCCGCTTCCGTAATAAACTGCACAAATAGTTGCCCGCGTAAAGCGCCCATCACCTTACGCACCCCTATCTCATGCGCGCGTTCAATTGATTTGGCAGTTACCAGGTTTAAAAAGTTGATACAGGCCAGCAAAAGCAATATCACCGCTATAAAGCCCAAAATATAGATGTATTTAATATTGCCAGATGGCTCTAAATTATCCTTAGCTTTTGAATATAGGTGCGTACGTGTAAGCGGCTCCAGCGTGTACCAGGTTTTATACCCGGCTTTTTCATCAGCTTTTGACATGTTAAACAGATACGCATTTATTTTTTTCTCTAAAACCTGATTATTTACATCCGGTTTTAACAACAGGTATGAATAATCATTGGCCGAATCCCATTGCCTGGTTTTAGACCGGTCCAGCATGGCATAGGTGCCCATCATATCAAATTTAAGTTGAGAGTAGGCGGGCACATCCTCGATAACACCGGTAACCAGCATATTCCGTTTGGTGTTTACCTTCATTATCTTGCCCATAGGGTCGGCATTGCCAAAATATTTTTTAGCTATTGATTGGGTAATTACAATCGATTCAACCCGGCTTAATGCCGTGGCCGCATTGCCCTCCAAAAATTTAAAGCTGAATATTTTAAAGAACGATTCGTCGGCAACCAGCATCTTATGTTCATTAAACAGTTTATCGCCATATTGAACCGTTGCCGGTTTCGACTCGGTATAATTATAAACACGCGTGCCATCTGCAATGCCCGCAAATTCCTGTTTAAACACAGGCACGGGTGCGGTAGGGGTAACAGCAGTTGTTTTAGCCTCAACATCATCGGGTGCCTTATAGTTGTTAACTATCCGTACTATCCTGTCAGCATTTGCATTAAAGCGGTCATACCTTAATTCATTGAGCAAATAAGTAGTCAGCAGCAAAAAGCAGCCAATACCCACCGCCAGCCCCGCTATACTGATAAAAGAGGTTACCCTGTTTTGCGCCAAATTGCGCCACGCTGTTTTAAAATAATTTTTTATCATGATCACTGATTTAAAACTCCTGTTGGCCCTTTCCTATAGGAAAGGGCCGGAGCAACATTAACTAACTATAACTGATACTAATTATGGCAATTTTAAATCATAATATTTTCCATTACTGTCTGTCCGTCCAGCAACCGAATAATACGATGGCTGTAGCGGGCATCGTGTTCAGAGTGGGTAACCATTATAATAGTGGTTCCTTGTTCATTCAGGTCGGTTAACAGTTCCATTACATCGTTACCATTAGTGCTGTCCAGGTTACCTGTAGGCTCATCCGCCAGTATCAGCTTTGGTGTATTAACCACGGCCCTTGCAATAGCCACACGCTGCTGCTGGCCGCCCGATAATTGCTGCGGATAATGGTTGCGGCGGTGCATTATCGCCATTTTGTCCAATACGGCCTCCACGCGTTTTACACGCTCGGCAGATGGTACGCCGGTATAGATCAAGGGTAATTCCACGTTTTCAAACACGGTCAGTTCATCTATCAAATTAAAGCTCTGGAACACAAAGCCTATGTTATGCTTGCGCAGGTCGGCGCGCTTACGCTCGTTAAAGTCGGCAACTTCAATATCATTAAACAAATAGCTGCCGCCGTCCGGATCGTCCAACAGGCCCAAAATGTTCAGTAAGGTTGATTTGCCGCAGCCGGAAGGGCCCATTATGGCTACAAATTCACCCTTTTTAACGTCAATGCTTAACTTGTTAAGCGCAATAGTTTCTACCTCTTCGGTACGGTAGAATTTTTCAAGATCTGTTATTTTTATCATTTTGCCTCCCTGGTCACTTTTGTGGTGACTATTATGTTTTAAATTGTGATTCTTAATTATCTATTTTTTTAATATCAATATCTGGTTATCCCCAAACGTTTCATAGCTTGATGTAATTACCTTATCGCCTGGTTTTAAGCCCTTTATTAATTCGTAATTATCTGTATTGTACCTGTTTAGCTGTATATCTGTTCTATAAGCGGTTTTACCATCTTCGCTCAGCTTAAATATCCAGTTACCGCCGGTTTGTTGGTAAAAGCCGCCTTTGGGCAATAATAAAGCAGGCACCTCATCGCTAAATACAAGCTTCATTTGCAAGGTCTGTCCCTTTCTTAAACCCTTAGGTACTTCGCCAACAAACTCCATATCTACCTGGAACTGTCCGTTTACAATTTGTATAAAAACCTTTTTAACGGTTAGTTTATAGTTTTTATCATCTGTTGGGTAATAAGCGGTTAGCCCGGTAAACACCTTATTAATATAATGCTCGTCAACATTTGCCCGTATTTTAAAGCCTTTGGTAACGTCTATTTCTCCTAATTTTTCACCTGCGTGTTTAGTCTGACCGACCTCGGCATCAAGAGCGGTTAACTGCCCGTCAATTGGGGCAACTAAAGTAAGATGGGCTACCTTCTCGCGCATCAACTGCAACGCGTTTTTCATTTGCGCAATTTGCTCTTTCGATTGTTGATCCTGTTGTTTAACAATCAAAGTATCCTGCTTTAATATCTGCTGTTCTAATTTTCTTTTATTTGAATTGTACTGATAATTATTGACGGCTTGTTGGTATTCCTGTAAACCAATAGCTTTTTGTTTATAAAGCTCCTTATCTAAATTATATACCCGCTCGGCCTCTTTGAAGGTGCTTTCCACATCAGCCATGGCTTGTAACTTAGATACTGTAGCAGACAAGGCGTTGTTATGTGATATTTGCATTTGGGTTTGCTGCCCATACACGTTGGTTTCCTGGTTTGCCAAGGTCAATTGCAGATCGGTGTTAGACATTCTTAATATAGGCTCGCCTTTTTTTAACATGGCACCGTCCTCAACATATTTTTGTTCAACCGTTCCGCCATCTGCGGCATCAAGGAATATGGTATTAATAGGCATCACCACTCCATTTACAGGTATAAACTCCTGGAATGGCCCTTTCTTAATTTCGCTTATAGTTATGCGCTCGGGGTCAACATCTAATTTACTTTTCCCCGAATTAGTAATAATAACCCATCCAACAAATAATATAAAGGCAGCTACACCGCCAATAATTAACAGGCGCTTAGCCGTCCACGTTTTTTTCTCAATTTTTCTGTCCACTATTTATAATATATTTTAATACCCTTTATAAAAAGCCATGCCATCAAAACAATATACTGATTTACAGTTAATTATAACCTGTAATTTGAAACAAGCCGTACGCTTCTGTTACAGCAAGTGTTCGGATATGATACAGTTATAAAAGAAGCTATTATTTGAATTGGCTGTTTGCCAATAGGTTAGCAATAATGGTTAATTAATTGATAAAATTGTAGAAATTTACAAGCGTGCCAAATAGCTAAATTTACATGATACTAAAAAAAGCAATTGTATTGGTTGTTGATGATGACCCGGATGTACTGACCGCGGTAAAGCTATTGCTTAAAACCGAGGCAGCGGAAGTGATCACAGAGAAAAATCCTGAAAATGTAAACTGGCTGCTGCAGCGTAACCAGGTTGATTTGGTATTGCTGGATATGAATTTTAACAGCGCCATAAATACCGGTAACGAAGGGATTTACTGGCTGCGTAAAATAAAGGAATGGAAGCCCAATGTTTGTGTCATTATGATAACCGCCTATGGCGATATTGACCTGGCTGTGCGGTCATTAAAGGAAGGTGCAGATGATTTTGTAGTAAAACCCTGGCATAATGAAAAACTTACTGAAACCATTAAGGAATTGCTGGACAAAAAGGAAGGCATTAAACAACCTAAGTCGGCAGTAAAAAGTACGGCGGGATCCACCGCTATCCTGGGCGAGTCAGAAGCGATGCAGGATATATTTCATAAGGTAAATAAGATTGCCCCTACTGATGCTAATATTTTAATACTGGGCGAAAACGGCACTGGTAAGGACCTGATGGCGAAAGCCATTCATGAGCGCTCGTTACGAGCCAATAAACCATTTATTAAGGTAGATGTTGGCGCTTTAACAGATACGCTATTTGAGAGTGAATTGTTCGGGCATAAAAAAGGCGCTTTTACAGATGCCCGTGAAGACAGGCAGGGCCGCTTTGAGGATGCGGAAGGAGGGACGTTGTTTTTAGATGAGATTGGTAACATCAGCCTGCATCAGCAAGCCAAATTGTTAACTGTTTTGCAAAACCGCCAGGTTACGCGCCTGGGCACCAATAAACCGGTTGATATTGACATCAGGTTGATATGCGCTACCAATGTTTCTATACAGGAATTGGCGAACGAGAACCGTTTTAGAAAGGATTTGATCTACCGGATCAATACTGTCGAAATAACGATGCCACCGTTGCGTAAACGCAATAATGATATTGTGTTACTGGCTAAACATTTTGCAAAAATATATGCCGCCAAATATTTAAAACCTGCAATGGATTTTGAACCCGCAGCACTGCAAAAGTTAAAAACCTATAACTACCCGGGCAATGTGCGCGAATTGCAGTACAGTATAGAACGTGCGGTGATTATGGCCGATGATCATGTTTTGAAATGTGATGATCTTATATTTTCGGTATTGGAATCATCTGTAAAAGATGAACTCATCAATGGAGATGATATACAACTAAGCACCTTAGAGAAAAATGCTATTCTGCGGGTTATTGAAAAGCACAACGGCAACATTACCCGTGCCGCGAAAGAATTGGGCCTTACCCGCACGGCCCTTTACAGGAGACTAAGCAAGTATGATATTTAAACGCTACGAATGGCGGCTCGTATTACGCGTGCTGATCTTGTTCACTACACTTTTAATAAGCGCGTTTTTAGTTGTAAAAGAGCTATATATCTATTTATTTATTGCGATACCCACAGTTATTTATGAACTGATAGACCTGATCCGGTTCCAAAAAAAGGCACAGGATGAAATAACACAGTTTGTAGAATCTGTTCATTACCGCGATTTTTCCCGGCATTTTGACGAACGTAAAGCACCTACCGAATTAAAGCCGCTGCGTAAAGGTTTTAACGAAATCAATACCACTTTCAAAGTTATCAGCCGCGAACGGGAAACGCAATATCATTACCTGCAAAAGATACTGGAATTGGTGGATACCGGCATCATGTCTTACGAGCAGGAAACCGGCGAAACCGGCTGGATAAACGATGCTTTTAAAAGGTTGTTGGGCATCCCTTACCTTAAGTCTATCCACTCCCTACAAAAAAGGGAAGAGCTGTTATATAGCAGCATCATTAATTTAAAGCCCGGTGACAGCAAATTAGTAACCATTACCCGCAATCAACAACAGATAAAAATTCTGGTTAGTGTAAGCGCTTTACGAAGTGATGATAAATTATACAAGTTATTGGCTTTCCAAAATGTGAGCGAAGCGCTTGATGAAACGGAATCAAAGGCATGGCAAAAACTCCTGAATGTAATGACGCACGAGATAATGAACTCGGTAGCACCCATATCTTCACTGGCCGATACGTTAAAAAATCGCTTGAAAAGCCCCGAGATCGCAAATAATATGGCAAGCAGCCAGCTGGAAGACCTGGAGCTGGGTATAGATACCATTAAACGCCGTAGCGAGGGGTTATTGAAGTTTACAGAAAGCTACCGTAACTTAAACAAAATAACCCAGCTTGACCTGAAGCATATTTTAGTGTGCGACCTTTTCGAGAACATCAGCAGCCTGATGCTGCCCTCATTGGAGAAAAAGCATATCGAATTGGGCATTGTGATTAGAGACCTAACGCTCGCGATAGATATAGACATAAACCTGGTAGAGCAAGTATTGATTAACCTGGTAGTAAATGCCATAGAGGCGGTAAAAGACATTCAGGCCCCGCAGATCACGCTATCGGCCGAGGTGCAACCAAACAGCAAGATAATTATTAAGGTAAGTGACAACGGCACCGGCATGCCACCCGAGTTGTTGGATAAAATATTTATCCCTTTCTTTAGCACCCGCAAAACCGGCAGCGGCATTGGGCTAAGTTTGTGTAAGCAAATAATGCTGCTGCATAAAGGTACTATACAGGTGCAATCTGTCGAGGGTAAGGGATCAGCTTTCCTATTGCAGTTTATGCACTGACAATTGTAATACCCAAACTTTGACTAACAAAAAAGCCCCCCTAATTGCTTAGAGAGGCTGTTCTTGTGATCTCGCTGGGATTCGAACCCAGGACCCCAACATTAAAAGTGTTATGCTCTACCAGCTGAGCTACGAAATCGCTTAAACCGCTTCCGATTAAAGTGGTGCAAATATAGGAGTATTGACCTATGTATACAAGGCTTTTTTTAATTAATTTATATACATAATTAATGCCTTGAAAAACAGCTGTTAAGGAAGCAGTACACCAATTTTACCACCATCACCTGCTAATAAAACCAGCTTGCCATTTTTAGCTTTACGGCAAACGTTATAGCTGATATTGTCTATTTTGGTCCATGTTTTGCCCCCATCGGCAGTAATATTACTGCCTGATGTTCCGGTAGATAGATAAGTATTTTGTTTAATTGATTCTACAGATGATTGAAAGCCAGGTCCTTGTTGAGAAAGAATAAACTGGTTCTTTATTCCAGGATTTACAGTTGGATCAAATCTACAAGCTACACTGTCGAGAACTTTGTCTTTTGAGTAATTACCACCCACAAATACAAAACCAGAGCCGGCAGATGAAAAAGCCCCTTTGCTACTTTTTCCTTGTGCTATGGGTAAATTGCTATTCATCCAATTTGAATAAGGTGGAACTAATTGCAAGCTACGAGCTACTGTTCCACCGGTAACTATTGTGATAATTTTATCATTAAACCTCAAACACGTCCCGCTTGCAGCAAAAGCTGCTTCGCCTTTCATCGCATCGGGTTGGTTTTTAAATGGGTGCCATGTTTCGGCACCATCATTGGTTTCTAACAGCAGAAATTTGTTTTTTATCGGATCGCCTAAAACCAGGCCATGTTTTGGGGTATCAAAATCCATGGCATCTAAAAAGTAAGCGGTATCTGTATTGCGGTATTTTACCTGCCAGTTGGTGCCGCCATCTGTAGTTTTTAATATCAATGCAGGTGTGCCAGAACTCATAATTACCGCTTCCTTGCCTGAAAAAGCCTCTATATCCCTGAAATCAGCCTGCTCAAAACCTTTAACTTGCTGCCAGGCCCAGGTTTTGCCGCCGTTTGTGGTGATAGCAATGTTTCCGCGGCTTCCGCTTATCCAGGCAACGCTATCATCCACTACAGATAGACCACGTATACTGGTGCGTTTGCCTTGTTGAAGTAATTCGATATGCTGGGCTTCAGACACGACTGCAGTAAATAAAAAAAACAACGAAATTAAGATTACAGCTCTTTGCATGGCTCTTTAAATAGGTTTCCTAAAGATAGCTTTTATAGCTGTTTTTGCAAAGTAGTATGATTTTATATTTATTTGCCCGAAACGATTATATTTGCAGCCTTGTTATGAATTTTTGCCGAAAGCTAAACCATAACAAAGTATGCCCGGATGGCGAAATTGGTAAACGTTGCGGTCTCAGAAGCCGTTGAGAATTGTCTCTTGAGAGTTCGAGTCTCTCTTCGGGCACATCCTTTTTAAGTCTTAAGCCAAAAGTTTAGAGTCACAAATAGACTCAGGACTTTTGACTTAAGACTTTGAACTAAAATGCCCGGGTGGCGAAATTGGTAGACGCACCATCTTGAGGGGGTGGCATTCGTATGAATGTGTGAGTTCGAATCTCATCCCGGGTACTTTTTATGCAGCGGCTTTGTAATTATGCTGATAATACCACTGAAGTAGATAAACACCATCAGCCCAGCTTAATTTGCCATCAGCAGCCACCTGGGCCACTAATACAGACAGACTATGCAGGAAGGCGCTTTGTACGTCCCCGTCCAATCCCTGTAAAACTTTAACGGCACATTCCGTAATTTGAGCCGGATCGGTCAAACCGGCGCAACTATCGGCCAGCTTTAATTCTGTTAAAATTACTGGGAGCCTGGCACGCAACAGGTCTTTTAGTTCGTCATCTGCATCGCCTGGTATCAGTGCAGTTAGCACATCAGCTGTTGGTGAATCAACGAAGTTCTTTAAGTTTTCGGTAACTATTACACCGATGTGGATAGCGGTTTGCAACTCGGCTGGCATACCGGAGAAAAGTGCTTTGATCTCATCCCAGATCTTTGATAAAAATGATTGTAGGCTCATAAATTGTTATTTGGTTTTAAATTGTTTTGCGTTTTTTATTTCAGCTACTTCCTGTTGTAATACGGCCACATTACTCTCCAATACCTTAAGGCGTATCTCGTTTACACGCGATTCCGTACTTTGAATTGTCTTGATCTCATAAATATCATTCTTCAATTGGAAGTAAGTCGTCATAACAGATATGACTATACTGGCGGTGCTTGCGATTGTGACAATGAGGTTTTTCAGCGTAATACCCTTTAATTCTTTATGCTCTATGGCTGTCATGGTTTTAAGGTTTTATTTATCAGCGGTTAAGAATAATAGCCGTTCTTCAGCGCGGCGTTTTACAAGGGCGTCCAGGGTTGTTTTTTGACCAGTTCGCGAATCGACAATTTTGTTCCAAACTAAGAATTGATCGGCTGCGCCTTCATAGTCCTTTTCATTTAGCCTGCGCAACAGGGTTGATCCCTTCAGCGCACCGGTTCCCTCATTATAAGCGAATGATGTTAAAGCATCAAACTGATTTTGGGAAAGTGGTACCTTCACCAAATTGTTTACCGCGTCTTCGTATTGTCCAAGCGTATTTCTGAATAATGCATCTGCCTGCGCTTCATTGGCGAGTTTATCAGCGGGTTTTATTGCTTTCCCATCATGGTAGCGGATTGAGCCGTAACCAATAGTCCATATGCCGGCGCTGTCGCGATAGGCATTTAGTCTCAGGCCCTCGAAGCCCTTAATTACGCTTTCGCCGTGATTACTTAGTTGCATTGTTAATAGTGTTATCAGGTTCGGATTGTTTTACTGCAAACTGTGCTATGATGGCCATGGCGCTACCTGCAGAAATAAGTATTGTAGTAAGTTTTGCAGGAATACCCTGTACTTGTGAAAGTGACGTACCCAAACCTGCCAGCGTAAGGCCAAGCAATTGTACTTTTTTGAAAAATGAGGGCGTATCCATTGTGAGACGCTCCCAAAGCGTTAAGATTTTTTCCATAATATTTTATTTTCTTATTGGGGGATGTTAAAAGGCAATCAGATCGTTAATGTTCAGTATTTAAGGGGATTGGCGGTGTTGTGGGTTGTGTTTTGGAAAACCGGTAGCGTATTAATTTTCAGTAATTGTACAAAGCATTTCCAATTAGTATACCAGAGACTCCGGGTACTTTCTGACTGTAAGGTCTGTTATGGTGATATTTGAGCTGAGAATAAACATTTATAGTTTTAATTTATTACTCTTGTATTTATGACAGCATCTAAATATTTACTGTTTTTGTTTTTTGCCTTAGCCACAATCTCAGTTTCTTATTTTGTTGGGAAACGAGCCTATTATTATCAAAGTGGGTTGCCCCAAAACCGGAGGGACATTATCCCGCAAAAACCGGGTTTTATAACCTATACAATCAACATTAAGGAATCCAACCTAAATGAGGTTAATCTATTTAAAGCACTCCCACACAGCACATCCGACATTGTTTTTTTGGGCACATCGTTAACACAGGGTTTTCCAGTAGAGGAGATGTTTTTAGATTGCCGCATTAAAAACAGAGGAATAGGGGGCAATACGATTGATAATATTTTAAACAGGCTGGAGGAGGTTACAAATGGCAAACCAGCTAAAATATTTTTAGAGGTTGGGACAAATGACATTAAACCCACTTGTAACATAGACAGCATATTTAATAAATTCGTTATCATCATTAAAACCTTAAAAAAAGAAACCCCGTTAACTAAAATATATATTCAATCTGTTTTGCCATTTGGCAGAAACAATGCTCCTAATATTGAGATGTATAATGCCTGGATTAAATCCTATTGCACTAAAAACGGCCTTATCTTTATTAACCTATACCCTTTTTTCTTACAAGACGGATCACTAAAAAAAGAACTTACCACGGATGGCACACACCTCAACTCAAACGGCTATCTGCTTTGGAAAGCCATTTTAACTCCATACATCAAAGCATCGTAATAACCATATCAAAAAGACGCTCAGCAATATCCTCATAACCCAATGAGGAAAAATGCACTCCACTTGATTGAACATCAGCGCCGTCAGTGCTTACAAACTTATTCCCGTGTATAGATAAATTTCGTTTTGCAGCATTAACCTGGTTTATACCAGCAGAGCCATAGGCTGTTTGATTATCACTCAGGCCAACCTGTATAATTTTTAGATTTGGCAAAGCGCACTGGTTTTTAAAAGCAGCAATGTAATTGCTGAAATTGTCCTGATATGCAGCAGCATTAACCGTGTCAGTATCATCCTCACCCTGCCACCATATCATCACTTTTGGTGTTATTTTTTGGACTGGAAAATTAGCCATTGCAGTATGATAATTAATCACTGATCCTTTAAACATGAAATCGCCTGTGGATTCGGGTGACCAATTATATAAATCTGCTGTATCTGCAGATAAAGAAGTGCCACCCTGTGCGTATTTAATCATGTATTGATCCGATCCATAGTAATCGCTCATCAACTGCATTAGCTTTAGCTCGGAGCCGAAAAAGCCTAAAAAACCAAATGGGCACCCGCTATTATTTTTATTTTGCTGCAATTGCTGCCAGGTGGCAGTTAGTGGCTCAAAAATATATTGCCCTTTTAAGGCTGGATAAGTAGCTGGATCAGGCGCTGGCTGATTAAACCCGCCACAATTGCTCTGACCCATGAAAAGAATGTTATGGCTGTTTTTCATGGGTGATATGCTGGCTGTGTTCATTATACGTGATCGCTTGAATAAGTTGGTACTACGGATGATGTTAAGTTATATCCATTAGGACCTAAATCAGTTAAATTACCATCAAATTCATACCTGCCAATTAAGTTGCCAGCAATAAATAAAGCTGTAGGATCAACCAAAGCACCACCGTTATATATTGAGGTTACATCTATAGATGTTAGCTCTTTATTCCACCAGTATAATTGATCCATTTTGACACCATAAGCAGGTTGTTGTGGCGTGCCTGTATTGGCTAAGTAAGCGTTTGCGAAAATAGCCAATACAGTATCTGCTATAAAAGCACTCTGCCCGGCATAGGATGCACTGCCAATGGTTGTAGCAGCTAAAACACCATCAATATAAATTTTCATACCTGATGCTAATTTGGTGCCATCATAAGTACAAACAACGTGCGCCCATACGGCTGCTGTCATATTGGAGTTTGTGCTTATATATGCCTGTCCTGCAGTGTTGGTAAATATTTGGAAGTAGATAGGATTTCCACCACCGCCCTGTATAACAAGATTTTGCTCTTCTATACTTGTAAGAGATCCCGTAGATACGAAACCAACAGCAGCACTGCCAGGCTTTACCCAAAAACTAACTGAGAATGGAATATCACTTCCACCAACGCCACCACTACCAAATTGAAAAGCAGTTGGTTTAGCTGATGTATACGGTATTTGCGTAGCGCCAGCGATTACCAAAGATGTAGTATTAGGCAGCACATTATTAGTGATTGCAGCGTTTGTAAGTGGTAAAGCTGTGTTATGAGATGGGTCTTGTACCGGATTACCACCGGGTATATAACTAATTGTAGCTACATCTCCATACGCATAATCAGTGTCTACAGTTAACGTAATTATTGAGCCTGACAAAGCAACGGCTGTAACAGCCTTGCCTAAATTAGCGCCAAAATCACCAGTTACAGGCACAGAGGTTTGATCTAATAACTCACTATAAGAAAGCACAATCTGATTTTTCGCAGCATTGTTAATCACAGCCGAAACCAAAGAGGGTGAAGTTACGTCAGGAGTTGGCACTTTAACAATAAAGTAAATCACCTCATCACCATCATATTCAAAATATATAATATTTTTAGAGGTATTATCGAACAACTGCCCATTCCCGTTCACCCAATCAGTAGGAAACGTGCAGGCATGAACACCATCCCCAATAATTATAACCCGAGCCATAACATCAGCAACAGGTACGCCGGTAAGTCTAAAGGCTAAATCAGCAGTTTGAGTGGTTTCCATTTTAAATGAGGCATCAAAGGTTAATATGCTATCAAATGACCGCGCTGCATACCCGCTACCTCCACCACCGCCGGCACCTGTTGCTCCAGTATCACCCTTGTCACCTTTTGGTCCAGTTGCTCCTGCCGGACCCGTAGCACCGGTTGCACCCGTATCCCCTTTGGCACCGGCGGGTCCTGCATCGCCAATAATTGATGTGCCTGCGCCCCAATTACCAGCTGTTTTCGGTCCGAATAAAGTAAAGTTGGTGGTGTTTATATAAAAGTCGCCATCTACACCTACAGTTAAATTTGAAGGAGTGGTTGCACCACTTAAAATGCTGAGGCCATTTGTTCCATTGGTGCCATTTGCGCCTGCGGCGCCAGTAGCCCCGGCAGGCCCGGTTTGCATAGAGAATACCTGGCTCCAGGTGCCTGCCGACTTTTTATAGAATATGCCGGTGCCTGTATTGATGTAGGTGTCATTATTATTACCTGTTGCAGTGCCGGGTATGCCTAAGCCATATAAAACAGTGCCGTCTACCGACCCGCCGGATAATGGTATGGTGTAAACAATACTCCATGTTCCCGCGGTTTTTTGGGCAAATGTTCCTGTTGAAGTATTGATAAAAACGTCCCCGTTTTTGCCGGTCATATTTGCAGGAAGTGAAGTTCCGAAACAAATATTTGCACCAACGGTGAGGTTGGAGCTGATCAGTTGCAGTAAAGTTGTAAAGGCAAACTGATAGTCAACGCCACCGCTTACCAATATAGAGATATCGCTCGGATTAATAGCCGAAGCTACCGGCAATTCGCTTAATTTTTTATCTGACATTAGTTTAAAAGTTCATTGATTAATAAAAGAGCGTCATTTTGCGCGTAATTGCCGCCGGGATAGTTAAAATCATTTTTGTCGATACTGCGGATACGTGGTCCGGATTGCCTTGATGATTTGTTTTTGCCGCTGTACTGCCATAAGGGAAGCTCGGCCCGGTTGTCCCATATAAACTTTTCGACCTCGTTGGCGTGGGCATTGGCTACACTGCGTTGCTGCTGTACCAATTTTATAATATCATGCGGGGCAACCGGGTCGCCATTGTCATGATGTTTTATGACCGGGCCGGTCGCGGTATAATGCACAGCATCGGCCTCAATAAAGCGGGCAAAGGTAAAATAGACCAGCGTAGGGATCAATCCTTCATACAATACAATATATCCATGTTTGTCGAGGTATTCACTGCCATTTAGCAGGTCTTTATATATCTGCGGCGCATCATCCTGTATGGTGCCATCTTCGTTAAAGTATTTGATGAAATCATAGTACAAAGCGTGCCCTAAGAATGGTTTCAGGTCCAGATCCTGCGCTTTTTTGACAAATACTTTTAGCCTGTCGGGTTTTATATTGGCAGAGATATCCTCATATTTCTGCAGAGTAGTTTGATCGATGAGATAAATTTGGTTCATGGTTGCCCTTTCTAAATCTCCACCGGTAGGGGAGACTTTTAATTGTTGGTGAAATAAATTATTATTAGAATCTTTAAATGGAATTGCACATCGCTTCTGCCTCGGCAGGTTTGAAACCATAAGCGTAGGTTAAGACCGCGATCTTATTTGCCGGCGGCATATCTGCCAGTAGCAACTGATTAATGCTTGTGCCTGCAGTTATTCCTGCGTTGTCATCGGCAACCGTTGTTGGAACCTGCACTATGTTCCAATTGCCGGATGGATTGATGGACGCATAGAAGTTGCCAAATATTTCTGCAAATGCTTCCTGTACTTCCAGCCTGTCGGGCGCGGTGTTGTCATTAAACTCGCGAATGGCTTCTTTTTTTTCGCTGCCATTGCTTAAGCCTGATGATTTTTCAGCATTGATCAATTCTTTTGGAATAGAAAAGCCTTTAATGATGCGTGCTTCTACCGATTTTTCGGTGCTTTCAAACAGCTTGTCGTTGTTTTGGATAGAGTAAGGCTTAAACTCAGGTTTAGATGCTTCGTCTTCATATTCAATTACAATGATCTTTTGCGCGCTTTTGGCTCCCTGGAATATGCCCAGGTCCTTTTCTAACTGCGAGGGCACATTTGCCAATTCGTTACCGGCAGGTTTGCTGTTATCAGCCTCCTCGCGCCTTGACTGCATAAACAGCATGGTTGACGGGAGGAAGCCGGTAGTTACTTCACGGTTATTGAAAATTTTTATGCCGGCCTCGGTCTCAAAATCTTCCCAAACGGAATCGGCTTCTATTAGTGGGTAATCATCAACTTCGGGGTTGAAATAATAAAGCTGCCCCTTATAGTTTTCCCATCCGCCTGATAGAACAACCTGTTGCTTAACAATTTCAGGATCGGGATCGTATTTATCAAGAAAGGTGATCTTGCTGCGCATGATGTTCTTCCAGGTCTTGCGCCCCCAGTCTGAATACAGTGCATATTTATTTTCAGTATCCGGGCAATCGGTATCACCCATGCGGATGTCCTCGAACTTTACATAATTTACGGATGCTATTTTAAAATTAGCATTGTAATTTACATGGATACCAAAACCTGTGAACAAAGCTTTATCAGATGTAATAGCTTTCAATAATTTTGCTAATGTTAGCCCTTTATCGTTTATAACAGTTTTGCCCAAGTCCTTTTCTTCGAAGCCATTCCCACTGATAAATTTGGCCCTTTTGTTCCAGCAATCCTTCGCGGTAGGAGAGGCGGCCACCAGTTCCAGCATACGCTGAGGGTAAGCATTGTCGAGGTCATAGTTGAGGATACCAAATGTTTGGTTAGGCCTTACTAATATCCTGCGTTCAATTTGTGGTAGATAGGTCTTCATTATATGGTGATTTCGCTGATTGTTGTTCTGATTGCACTGATTGATCCTTGTCTTCGGTATTTGGGATATCTTCAAACAGTATTGCTATATGCGGGTATTTGTCCAGGTACCATTCGGCCTCTTCATCGCTTAAATTATCATTGGTATGAATAGCATTTGAGCCGGGGGCAAATTGATGTTTGCCTGGTTTTAGGATGTGTTTCTTTTTAGTCATTGTGTCGTTAGTCATTAAATCATTTGATTTTGTTGAGTATCTTACCATGGTCATTAGCCATTAGGTAAATGACTAATGACCAAAATAATGCAATGACTAAACAGCTACTAAAGCTTCAATAGCTGCAATTGTGCTTGCGTAAGTTGCATCGCCGCTTGTTGGAGGGATTGATACGGCACGTGGCGGATATGGTTCCTTCAATTTATCAGGATTGGTAAGTTTCAATTTGTAACCGCCGTCCATGGTGTCGTCAGCAGCGCTTCTCTCGGCATCGGTCAGGATAAGCCCGTTTACTGCACCGAATAGTTCAATTGCAGAATCGCTTGATTTGTAGTTGTTAACTGCAATGGCACATACCCGGCCGTAGCCCATTGCCATTAACTGTGTTTTGATATCTACTGATAATCCGGCGATATTAAAATCGATCTCTTCGGTATAACGCGGGCCAACTGATGTTTTAGCCAGTTTTGATATGCTATTAAAGCTGTTATTTGTGCCTGCAAATTTGTAGACCTTCGCACTGCTTACTGCCGTAAGGCCGGTTACGATGAGCGGATTTAATGTATCATAAGTTAATGTTATCTCGCCCTGGTTGAAGATGTAGATCACATCTTCTATCCCGGCGGTAACCGGTTCGCCTGTACCCAGGCTGAAGCCTGCATTTATTTTATTGTAAATTGACATAGGTTTTAATTATTGAATTAATGATTGAGTGAATTAGTGAATAATTATTGAATTACTGATTTAATGAATTATTGAATCGACATTCTCATTAAATCGATAATTCAATAGCTCAATAATTGCGCTTATGCGCTTAGATAAAAGATCTCGTTAGCGAACTTGTAGTTTACTGCGGCCTTCATACGGGCTTTCATGCGGACAATATTGTCGTTGGTGTAAGGCTTCATGTAAACAGTTGAAAGCTCTGATGCATCGCCTAACAGATCTACACCTAAGAACAAGTTGGAAGAACGTGCGCCCAATATGGTGTTTGCCTGCCAGTGGTTCATTAATTGCAGCGGAACGCCCAGGTAATCCATTTTTTTCGGATCGGTAAAGGCATTTAATACATTTACCGCTTTGTTGGCTTGCGCCTGTGCATAAGCATACCCTACGTGTAAAGGTATTTGCAGGTTAAAGTCTTCCTGGCTACGATCTGCCGGATCAAGCTGCGCGTAAACACTGGTCAACACACTTAACACATTGCTGGCGTTAATGTAGCTAACAGTTGCTTCTGTTGAAGTACCAGAGAAGGTAGCCGGTTTGCGGGTGTTTACCTCGTTGTAATTACGAACCAGCTTAAACGTAGTTGAGCTTGCAACCTGTATAAAGTAAGATTGGCCCTGTACATCAGGAGCACCTGATGAGCCATTTGTTGTGTCCTTGCTTGAGCCTGTCACTGCGGTGATGGTTACTACATCGCCATCGGATAGGGTTGAAGTATCAGATACGGTTACTATGCCCGAAGCGCTGATGGCTGTTGCGGCCATTGAGGTTGCAGGTTTGCCCAGGCCAACTTTATAAATGCCAGATGCCGCTGCAATGGTTGGCAATAAGCCGGGAAATGCTGCTGTAAATGCTGCTTCTTTTGTGGCTGATTTCCCTAACCAATATAAACGCTCATTAGCGATCTGTATCTTGGTTAAATAACGTTGTACCATAAAGTCGGACAGATCTACTACGCCTTCATAATCTAAGAAAGCGCCGGGTTTTAAGCTTTGCGCTTCCCATGACTGGATGAGCTTATCCCATTGTTCCTGTTTCATGAATTCGTACACTACCGGGTCGAGGTAGCTTTCGTTTTGCGCGGCAGTTGTACCCTGATCGGTAAATACGCCTGATGGGTCCTGCAGCACTACGTCATCGTCAACATCAAGTATTACCTTGCGCGATTTAACGTCATTAATAACAGTTAGTAACCCGCGTTTAACCGAATCGGCCTCCAGCAGCGTGCTGGCCATAAACCCGGCCAGCGCTTCGCCGGCATAGGTGTTGTTTGTAAATGTAAATTGAGCCATTATTTTTAATTAGTGATTGAGTGAATTATTGAATGAGTGAGTGGTTGATCAGGTTGATTACGTGAGTGGTTAACCAAATCAACTACTTAGCAATTGCTTTTTTGACAGCGTTTTGTGCTAAGGTTGATTGCGGGGCAAAGAATGGTATAGGTTCTGACTTGGCTTTGTTGCTGCGTTTAGAACCGGAAGGGGTGAAGTCTGATTTGATCTCGTTTTTTACTTCGGTCCTTGTTTTATTAAGGCGTGCATTTGCTTCTTCTAAAGCCGCCTTTGCATCTATAAGCAATGCGTTTTGGGCGTGTAGTTTTGCTTTTACCTCTTGTAACCTGTTTTGCACGGCTGTTGGTTTTTTTGACTTTTTAAATTTATCCTCAGGCAGATCTTCATCGTCCTCATCATCATCCGGGCCAGTATTCGGCGCGGTGATCTGTTGTACCTGGCCGCCCGACACACCAATCTTCTGACCAGATGAAGTTGTGTAGGTGTCCGAAGCTGCGGGTGTGGTCATGTCTTCGTCCTGGTAAACTTCGGTGCCTTCGTCCATTTCACCGGCGTGGTGCAGCGTGCCTTTGTCAGTGATGGTTTGTTTGTTTACCACTTTCTTAAAAAAGTTCATAATCTTATCCAATACCGATGTGGTTTTTTCGATAAGTTCTTTGTTTTCGATGTTCATATTGCTGTTTATGTTTAAGATTTTGTTAATGCATTTTTGATAAGCTGCCGGTGCGGCACTGATATAGTTTTTAATAAGCGTGTGATTGGTGATGTTGGCGTTGTAATCTTCCACCTGGTCTATAAAACCGAGTTCAAGTGCCTGGTCGGCAGTTAACCATGTAACTGAATTGATGAGGGTATTTATGTTGGTTATATCCAGGCCGGTTTTGTCCATATAAATTTGTGCCAGGCGAGATTGTACCACGTTCAGCATTTGTACATCTTTAAGCAGCTCATCAGAGTTTCCTCCGGTATCAACCATTGGTTTGTGGATCATCAATAAAGCATATTTTGACATCACAATTGTTTTGCCGCCCATGGCTACTATTGATGCTGCGGAAGCTGCCAATGCATCAATATAAGTAGTCACATTGCCGGGATATTTCTTTAACTGGTCGTAAATAGCGATAGCGTCAAACGCGCTGCCTCCAGCAGAGCTAATGTGTACTTCTACATCCTGCCCGGCTGCTGCTTCCAGTTGCCATTGCATGTAGGATGATGATAAGGTGCCCGAGCCTATGCAGTCCTGATCGGTATCGTATAAATAGATTTTGTAGCTCATGTTTTAGATGTGAGATATTAGATTTGAGTATTTAGATGTTTTAGTCGAGATGTCTGTAAGTCGGAAAAACCGAAAGACTATTATTAAAAATATAGCAGGAGAGAAGTCCTGTTCATTCTTAATTGCTAACTGATATATACAAATATCGGGGTAATAGTTTAACTGGGTGGTGACAGTAGTTTGTCAGTATATTTTTTGTGATTACATCGATTGATTTATGATTTCACCGATTGTGTTGGTTATGCTGGTTGGCATATATCAAAGGTCGGGATAATTATTTTGATTAGTGGTGACAGTAGTTTGTCAGTAGTTATGATGATTGAGCTAATTAGTTATTGATTTCACCGGTCAGGTGTATTACAAATATCGACAGAATACTTTAATTGTGCGGTGACACCATTTTGTCAGTAATCAATTTATTGGCTTCAATATCCTGTTCCAGCGTATTTTATGGAAAACATCTTTGGTCGAATCAATACTCATCCACGTTAGCATTGCCTTGCCAACAATATGGTCTTCGGGTACATATCCCCAAAAGCGTGAATCAAGTGAATCATGGCGGTTGTCGCCCATCATCCAGTAGTAATTCATTTTAAAGGTATAAGAATCGGCATTTTTACCGTTGACCAATATGCTGGTTCCGGCTGTTTCAACTTTGTTATGCTCATAGGTTTCGATAGCACGACGATAGAGTGTTAGGGTAGAGTCGTTCAGCTTTATGGTCATCCCTTTTTTAGGAAGAACAAGCGGGCCAAAATTGTCAAGGTTCCATTTAAAGTTTTTATTGTTCGGAAATATCTCTGCATCATATTGACCCGCAGGCTGTATAACCGGTGCAACAAACCTGATGTTCGAATAACTTTTTAAAGTAGCCAGGTTATCACTCGGGACGATCATTTCATAGGTATCCGCAGCGGTTTGCTGTAATACGGTAATATTGAGATCTGTAAATAACTGCGGGTTAATGTACTTGCCATCCGTTATCACTTTGTATGATGTTTGGGCTTTTGACGCATTATTAGCAGCCTTGCCATTTATATAAACTTGCGCGTTAACAATGGTCAACAAGTCACCGGGTGTAGCCTGGCAGCGTTTAATTAAGGTTGTACGCATGTCCACCGGTATGTTGGCATCGGCTTCTGACGGTTTATTGAAGACTACAATATCGCCTTTTTTAACTTCTGATGTTCCGGGTAAACGGAAATAGGGTAGTTTTAATATATCCCAATATGTTTTTACCCCACCCATTACTACCGGTTCTGTAAATGGGATTGATATTGGCGTAAACGGCATGCGCGGCCCGTATGAAAATTTACTTACAAAAAGGTAATCGCCGGTTAGCTGGGTGCCTTCCATAGAACCTGAAGGTATGGCATATGCAGAAAACAACAGGCCCCTTATAATAGTGGATGCTACTAAAGCGAATACTATCGCATCAACCCACTCGCGGGTTTTGCTTTTCTTTGGTTTGTTAGTATCTGTTTTCTTTTTAAATATCGTATTCCATTTCATAATAAACAGGTTTTGATATTTGATTGCCTGATTTGGCGAATGTTACAGCATCGTTTAATTTTTATCGTCAAAACTATTTAGTGCGCGCCATATAGTGCGCTCGTCTTTATTGAATTTTATTTCGGCTGCTAATACTGCCTGGTTTTTGGTTATGCCGCGGGTTTTTATTTGGGCCTGTACCCAAAGGTATATTTCGCGATAAACAAAAACCTTGGTGGTTATAAAACCGGCCTTATACATAGAAGAGAAGATACCATCATCAAAAAGTGTATTGGCAAGATTAATATTCATATAGTATAATATTTTATTTATGTTTTGTAATTTTAAAGCATCAATTCGCTAACAAATATTTTTATAGTATAAACTAAACCTAATCGCCTTATGATCCTAAAATTTAGAAGAGTATTGATCGTTATTTTAATGGCTATTGCACCGGCTATTGCATTTTCGCAAAAATTGAACAAGCCGACTATCGATAAATTCACTAACGATACCGTTAGCTCCACAACGCAGGAAAAAATAGCATCTTCAGAAAAGTCTACATCGACTGTTGCAGAAATATTGTTTGCAAGTTTATCGCGTGTAAATAACAGGTACTATTTGTACGCCTATATAAATGCTACGAAAGAAGACCATGATCTTTTTACAATGATGACGGAGAATAATATGATATTAAAGCTATCAGACAATACATTGATCAGGCTGCCGGTTGCTAAAAATACTTTTTCAAAAATGGAAACCATTAAGCGTGGATTTGTTGAAAGAACTTATATAGTTGCAAATGTACCCTACATCATAAGTAAAGAAAACCTTGAAAAATTATTATCAGGCTCGGTAACCAATATCCGTGTTGAAGCCGGCAGTACAAATATTGATTTTGAAATTAACCCTAAGGATAGGGATGTTTTTAAAAAAATGTTTGCATTAATTACCGGCGCTAAATAAAAAGCCGGATTAGGTTTAAAGGTTAACCCTGTTAATAGTTTGCGCCAATATGTTTTGTTGATTGTTAATATCCTTTACATCAACATACACCGGCGGAAAGTTATTGACCATTTGGTAGGCTATGGTATTGGCCAGGTTTCGCTGGTCATTTACAGGCTGATTATAATACCGGTTGGCATCGCCGCCATCAGTAAATATGCCGCCAATCGCATAACCCCTGCCCGGGTTTGTTATAGAAAAATCGCGGCCGCCAAAGCCAACGTTGATAGCGCTTACCAGGTTGCGCGCCCAGGGTACACGCATAGCTTCTGACACGACTACACCCTCGCCCGACCGTAAATAGGCATTCGTATTATCCGTACGGCTGTAACCGGCCAATACACCGCCCCGCCCATCAGAAGCATAATGCAAACCACCTTTAGCATAAGCAGGTGGTTTTTGCGAAGCTATCTTTGATACCTGGGCTGCTGTTTCTGCAACAACAATCCCTATTTCTAACGCAGCAAGCAGGCCCGATTGTGCAGTTACCTTGGTTACGGCCTGTGCGCCGTTAATTATGGCTTGTGCAATAGATAATTCCTGCTCTTCTTTAAACGCCTTTGTTTTTATCGCGTTCTCCTGCTGCTGATATTTTTGCTGAATAGCCAGCTTTTGAGCTGACGTTAAATTGGCATTGCTTAATTCGCCGGCTTTGTCTTTTTCAAGTGCCGCTATTTTAGCGTCGCTTTGTTGTTTAATGCTATTAGTTAAAATGTTTATAGCATCAGATTCCATCCGGGAGGCAGATTGTTTTGAAAAATCTTCAACTTGCTGAAGCGCTGTTCGTTTTATTGAAACTTTCTGATCTTCGGCTATTTTGGTGGAAGTAACATCCAGATCTGTTATTTGAATAATAGTTTGCGCCGCATCATCACTTAATAGGCCTGCCGAATGTGCATCAAGCGGATCACTACTCTCCCGCTGATCATTTAAACCTACCAAATTTTGACCATTGTTTGTCTTGTTGACGGACTTGCTATTGGTACTGCGTTTGGGTGGGTTTTTTATTGCGTTACTGCCGGTTTTAGTAATGGCATCATGCCCTTTCTTATAAGCATCGTTTATTTGAACCATAGCTTCTTTAGCGCCTTTTACTACCTTGCCATAGGCAGAAACCGCCTTGTCCGTTGCATTGGTAATGCCTGTAAAGCCCTGGATAACTCCATTAGCAACTTTCTTAAAATCGAGATGAATAAGCCCATCTAATATTTCGCCAAAAGCTTTAAAGCGATTGATGAGATTTTGCTCTATTAAAGTTCCAAGCGACTTTAATGTGTCAACTGGATGCGCAAATGCTGCTATAATTCCATCCATAAATGAACGGAAGAAGCCGGTAACTTTATTTACTACTACACCCACCGCTGATATTACACCCTGTAATACCTTGGCTCCGTTTGATGTATTGATAAAATATTCAAACATTTTTTGCAGTATCTGCAGTAAAAAGTCAAAGCCATCAGCTTTAAGTGCGGTACCAACGCCGGTTACCCCATCCTTTATTACTTTAAGCCCCGATTTCATTATATCAAACCCCTTAGCTGCTTCCTGCAGGCTTGGGCCAAATATCCCCGAAACATCCTTTACCTCATCAAATGATGTTTTAAGATGGTCCATCGTCAACTTATGCGCATCGAAACTCGACTTGCTCTGGTCTGCTTTTGCTGCCGACTTTTCAAATGCGGCCCCAGTTTTGTCTATATCACCCTGAAGTTTATTTGCGCTGGCCGATGAGCCTGCAATACTTGCTGAAAAATTATCTATTGAATTCTTACCATTATCAATGCTACCCTTTTGCTGATCTACAGATTTGCCGAGGGTATTTACCTGTTGCGCTAATTCTTTTGTTTTTGCAGAACTATTGGTAAGGGCCAAAGCATTTTTTTGGTGCTGCGCCGAATTAGCGGAGATAACCGTATCCAATGTTTTACCCGCCGCACTTAAAGCATTGAACGATGTTATGTTTGTAGTAACCTGTGTGTTTACATCAAGCAGTGTTTTCTGAAAGGATGTTAATTGGACGGCTAATGCATTAAAAGCGGATGAATTTTGCTGCCCAGCCGCACTTAGCTGTTGTTGTTTTGCCAACAGGTTATCTATCACACTATTTAAGCTATTGATGTTTTGGGTAAGTTTTTCAGTATCCAATTGTACTTCGATACTATTTTTTTTGCTGGTTTTTTCTGGCATGGGGTTGGTGTATTATGATATATATGCTAATTGGCATATATTATTGATTAAAAAACTCCCGGTAAGGGGAGTTTGTTTTATTACATATCTGAATTTTGTTTTGCTTTTTGTTTGGCGTCGACAATAGCCTGTAATTTTTCATCGGTGTAAATTAAGGTAACGCTTAGCCCATCACCATCATGATCTATACTCGCCTGGATAGAATGGTCATTTGAATCCCAATCGGTATACATTGCTACATAGCCTCCTTGTATAGCAAGTATTTCATTACCATCTCCGAGCTTAAAAGGTTCTTTAAAATCAGCAGTAGGTTTCCCCGGCCCATATTTTTCAGACAGATCACTTACCAGGCTATTATAATAATCAATTGTTTTGGGTTGTTCCTTTGGTTCAAAAGAAAATACCGCACAAAAAGCTTTATCGTCAATAAATTTAACCACAAAGGCAGCGCACTGCCTGTTCCCTAATTTTACTTTGTCAAACGCCAATCCCAAAGGGCCTGGCGCATTTTTTTCCAATACACCACCTTTGGCCCTAATGGCAGCAATTACAGCTTGTTTACTGCTTCCAAACTTTATTCCCAAAAAGCCATCTATTGGTGTTGTGGTTTGCGAAAACCCACAAAAGGGTATTATTAGTAACGTGATAAGGAGTAGTTTTTTCATTATGATATTTGGTTTCTCTTTTTTGTAAAAATAAATCATCCTTATCAGCTTTGCAAAAAATATTAGCAAAATGTTGAAAAATTATTTTAAATATTTACTTTCTAACCTAATTTAACTAACTCTACTTTACAAGGTTGGCCTTTGCGCCAGCTATCTATTTTGTTAATGTAATAATAAGCGCCATCCTGTTGTAAATAAACCGGTATTAACAGATCAAGTTCCAATATATCGCGCGGGTTAAGCAAAAAATACCTGATCACTTTTTTTGAACGGGTTAATATTTTCTCCAGTTCGGTGTAATATTTACTACGCAAGTCTTCAAATAGTAAGCTGCCTTTTCCGTATTCCTCGGTTAGCTGTGGTGCATCTGTTTTATAAAAATAGGGAATGCTGATAACGTCGTTTACAATCCGGGTGCTTACGCCATCGGTAAACGTTACGGCTTTACCAATCTGTCGCAGATCAAACTTTTGATCAATGAGTATACGCGGCGCAACGCCAATGGAAAGGTCTGTTCCTTCCTGTGTATCATCGTGCATTTCAATTTGCGCTACCGTCCCGCCATAATAAGGCTGATTTAGTGTAGCTCCAAACTGGCTTTCGAACAACGTGCCGCTTGCCGGTAACAATTGGTCATCGATATTAATTTGCGACCAGCCGAATTTCAAGGGCAATATATTGTCATCGGCTTTATATTGCATATAGTTCACCTGCGAATAATTACCCAGCCTGAATGATACCTGTTTGCCCTGGTCAATACATCTGGATGTCCAGTCCTTTGCTATTGGTATATTATTAACGATGTCCCTGAACGAGTTGAACGAGATGGTTTTACTTGCATTGTCTGTTTGGCATATAATGCCGAACCGCTGCAAGGTGTCTTTTAAAAGATCTTTTTGCGATATATCCGGCAATATCCGCTCGCACTGAATAGATTGGCCGAATTGCACTTTTTGCTCCTGGCTTACTATGTCAAGCGTGCTGCCGGCATAGTTTATTACCGATATGGGCGTTTTACCTGTAAAAACGTAGCCCATATATAGGGTATCGCCCTGCGCAATTGTTGTTTGGAAAGACAATTTAATATTAAAAATATCAATCTCAGCAAAAATACTGCTGCCCGATCCTGATATGCGCCGCCACCCTTTAGGGTCGCTATCCGGGCCGCTGCCGCGGTTCTCTCCAAAATTGCTGAAGGAGAATTCATAGCTGGTTAGTACGGCATCGGTATCCGAAGAGGTGCCGTTTATATGGTAGTAGATATTAACGGTGAATTTGCCCGCATTTTCTTCAGGTGTAACGAAACCTTTTAAATATACATGGGGAAGGCTTAGCGTTATGGCAATACTATTTGGTGAATTTGCGGTAAAATATTGCTGGCTGCTAAACTGGTTTGCTTTATCGCTGTTTACGATGTTGAATTTTAGGTTGCCGCCCGGATTAAGTGCATTTTGATGTTCTATCAAAACATCTGCATTTTGAACCGCACTCATGCCTTTATCATCAGGTTGGTTTTGATAGTCGGTGCCGTGGTCGAACGAGCTATTGCTAAACTGGCAAATAAGCAGGGGATACAACGGGTCTGCAAGTAACGAACCTTTACCTTTATAACCGGCTGATTGCAACAACAAATCGATAGCTGTTTTTATAAAAAAGCCGGGGCGTAAGTTGCGTACATCGATGGGTATGGTAAAGTCGGTTTTGTCAAAAAACCCATAATCAACTACCGGCCATATCCAGCCGTCGGTCTTTGTTTGCGAACTGACCGCGTTGTCCAAATTCCAAACATGGTCATAAGGTTTCCAAACCAGGCTATTGCCAAAATTGCTCCATTGGCTGGTGCTGTCGCCCATGTCATAAATTTTGCCGTCTATCGCATCAAAAAAATCAACATTGCCGGATAGTATGGTAATATTGGCCATGTCTTGTTCAATACTGTTCAATTCGGCAACGGCATATGGAATGATCTCCAGCCCATCCTGGATTATCTTTGCCTGGTATTGGCGATAGGGCAGGATAGAGGTAAATGCAATATCATCCGGGAAGCCTAATAGCTGCCGGTTTCGCTGTGTTAAAGGCAATTTGAATTGATTGGATGTATTTCCCTGCTGGTTTTGAACATCGGCCAGGTTATTTATTTGAAACGTGAGCGCTATCGGGCTATCATCGCTCAGGTCTGCCGGTTGGTCATTGATGTATAGTTGGATGTTATTCATGTTTGATTTGGTTTGGCCTCACCTAAATCCTCTCCAAAGAAGAGGGCTTGTATGCTTAATGGATTATTGTGTTTGAATATTTATTGATGGTAAATTGAAGGTGACGCTGAATGGCGCTTGCCCGTTAAGTGTTTCATACTCGCTAAAGGTGGCGGTGTTTAATACAATGGTTTGCCATTTAACCGGATTTTTGCTGATGAGCATTTGGACCTTTGGTGAGTATTTGATAGATTGTAAACCTTTAATATCATCTACCGATAGATCTTCGGCCATTACTTTTATTTTTTGACCGGCGCTTTTGCCTATTACTTCTTCAATGCTGTCCTGGTTCTCCCAGTCAAATACATAATTTTTGATGATCGTTGCGTTTTGGACATCCAATGATATTTCCTGGTTGTAGATGAAGCGATAGTAATTCCATGAGCCTGTTAAACCTATCCATCTTAAATAAATGCTGTTATAATCAAGGCTTTTATCAATTCTTACCAACTGATCCTGCATTACCTGCACCTCGGTACTGCTAACGGTTGTGGTATCCACAATGTTTATCGGGGTAACATCGTCACTTCCATCAGCAGCTAAGGCAACAATATCATAAGTTGCTCCTATATCAACTGTTCCCGAATAAATAAGACTTGCGCCGGGAACAGCCGGCGTAGTTTGATCAAAAACTACAACCCCGTTTTTTGACACCATTAGGGTTAATTTAGGATCAGCTGCCCCGGATGTGTCTCCCGTATAGGCTTGAATTGAAAATGAGTTGCCGGGTGTCATGGTGAACGAACCGGAATCTGAAACGAAAAGATCTGCTCTTACTGCACCATTATCTTTGATCTGCAAATTACCATCTACATAAGGTGTTGCAGATTGTGTTAAAGAGTAGTTGAATGTTGATGGTGCGCCGGTATTTTCATAGCGGATGTCAATTAAAAAATAGCACACGGTGTCTTCAAATGCCTGGTCAACCAAAAGCCGGTTTAGGCCTATATGCTCAATTACCGGCACATCGCCAACGGTTGATTTTTGGATAATGAGTTTGGAACTGTCCTGATTTGACAGGAAAGAACCATCTTCGTTTATTAAATTAACCTGTGATAATGCACCTACCGGGTTTTTGTTGATATCGAATAAGGTTATTACGGCATATAAATTTAAGCCCGCGAGACTCTCGCCGTAAATAAAGCTTAGATCAAAGGGGTAGCCAATTGAATAGGCGGGTTGCGCAAAGTCTGTAACCCATTTGGCTAACGGAGCGCCGCCTGTTACCTGTTTAAATGGCACATAAGCCGCCAGGTTACCACCATACTTATCGCCTAATTGTTTGGCAGCATACATCACATAATACGGATTGGGTAGCGTTACCCAATCTGTTGTGTGCCCATCGGCAGTGCCATCATCCCAATGTTGCGCATAGGCTATTTGATAACTGGCACTCAGGTTATCATCCCGGAAATTAACTTGTGTAAAATTACTTTCGTCTTTGGCGCGCAATAGGCTTTGCAAAAAGTTAGAAATATCAGCTTTTATTAAGCCGGTACTATCCGGCCGGTTTGTAGATACGATGATATTTTGACGGCCAAGGATTTTATCCTGGTAAGTGATTTGGGTTTGCAGCTGATAGAATGGCCTTAACCGGTTTATGTTGATAAATCCACTTGCTGTGGTGGTATATGGTGTGTTTATTATCAGCGAGTTTGTTGTTACACCTGTTACTGTAAAAACGCCGTTGTATGTCCCGGCATTAACATATACCAGGTCGCCGGGTATCACCCCGGTTAAATTTGCATTAACAGCTAATGCGGCATTAGCGGTTAAACTGTCAGTGGCAACTGCGGTAATTTCAAAATCCTTACGTTGATAAGTAAATACAACCGGATTAAAAGCGGCGTTCCACCTGCTTGTATTTGAACCGATAGTTACCGATGGGTCACTTACCAGTATATCCGTAAGCACCGGAATTGTAACCTGTTGGTTTACCGCGCAGCCTATGCTATTAGCATCTGTTGCATAAACAGTTTTTAACCCGCCGGATAAGCCGGTGAACGTGCCTGATGTTTGAAAGGTAATATTATCCAAACTAAACAGGATAGGCAAATAAGAGGAGCTTGCACCAACTGTTATTTGCGCATCGTTTGCCCCGGGCGCCGATTCCGGGCTATCTATGTTAATGAAGTTTATCTTCAGATCGCAGATGGTTGCCGGTGGGGCAGGGTCCTCTTCGCCGGTTATGCTGATAACCGAAAAAGTTTTTGAATAGATAACTGCCGGCAGGTTATCCACGTCGGGCCGGATCTGCGAGATAATACCCGAGTATATTAATATGGATTGCCCGGCAATGTCAATATGTGGTTTTTCAATAATATCCGTACCGTTCAGGATATCAATATCATAAACAATATAATTGGCAGTTACGTTATTGCCGTTAACCGGCAAACCTGTAGCTGCGTCAATTAATGATATATAAACATCTGCATAAGTATCTTCGCTGTTGCTGCCGATGACATTGGTATAAGAGTTTGTAAGGTCGATTCTTCCGATAATTGCCATTTGATTTATTTTTGATTGCACCAATGAGTGCTAATATTTGTGTTTATTTCCCCGGGGGCTATTAATAATTATCAAAATACATGGTTGCCAAAGTGATAGTTAAACTCACTCCGGTGGAGTTAACATCAAATTTGTTGTAGACCGGCAGGCACCTTGCTTTGTCGCCTGCTTTAATGCGGAAATAGCGGCCTTCGCCTTCGCGGTATTTGGATGCTTTTACAATAAACTCGTTGGCTAAATGAAGCGCCTGGTTTACATAGGTTTCGTTATCAGCTGTATACTGGTCAAATTCTGTACGGTACAAAAATTCAAGGTAAATTGAAAAGGTATTGTCTACCGAACCATTAACCTGCGGCGATACCTCTATAGGTTGCAGCGGGTACATAAACACGCTTGGAAACAACGCATCGTCTGCAAGCGTATTCAACTCGTTTACAGTTCCGTATATAAATGTTGGCGAAGCGGAAAGCGTTTGTACAATTGCTTCAATTTGGTTACGTATGGGCATTTGTTAGTGATTAGAGATTAGTTAATTAGAGATTAGTTGAAATTTTAGATAATCAGAGATTTTTGATCATGTTATGAGTGCTTAGGTTTATGTGGTATAATAGCCTAATCACTAACCTCTAATCACTAATTATTTATTTCTGCGCGTTTAATAATTCGCTGTACTTTTTTTGGTAGTCGGCTTCGGTTTTGCTGAGCAGCAGCTTGGTTAAAACACGGTCATAGGGTGTGTTGAGTACATCGTCCCATTTGGTGATATCGCCGCCGGCGAGGGAATTGACGGTATTTATGTATTTGAATTTACCGAAAGCATCAACACCCGCCTTTTTTTCCAAAGCTGACGGAACCGATGCCAGTAGCTGATTTTCGGCTTCCATAAGTTTGGATAACTGGTAAAAAAATACTTCGCTATAGGCATTGCCTCCGCTACCTTTAATTGTTTTACCTGTTCGCAAAATTCTTCCGCTTTGTATTCATTGTACTTTTCGCCGGTTACTTTGCAATAAAAATAATGAGCCAGTATATGGCAACAGGCATTTAATGACGGGTTGAAATTCTCTTTCCAATCCTCTTCGCCGTGCAGTTTTATATGCTCATTTATTTCTTCAGCAATCACATCCCGCGACGCCATAAACGCACCTGCGGGCTCAATGGAAAGGTTGCTGATGATTTTCACAGTGGTGTTCCTGCCATCAAACTGAAAGGTGATTTTATCCGGGACTTGGTCGCTGTTGTAAAAATTTTTGATCTGGTCAGACAAAGAAATTATCGCATCTTCAAATGCCTGGAAATCATCAATGTTTTGGACGTTTTGCAATTCATCAACTGGAATGCCTGATAAAATGCTGACTGCATCTAAGTCATTTAATTGGGGTTTATCCTGCAATTGCATCGTTTGGCCGAGTGTAACTTCATCCAGGTAAGAGGGGATTTTAACCCTGATTTTCCCTTTGGTAGTTTTTAATGTTTTTTCAATCATAAATTAATCAGATTTTCAATAATGTTATAACGGGGCTTCTCCAAATGCGGAAGACGTGATTTTGGTGCAGAGAGTTTGTTTATTTTTAGTTTATTTAATGCTACGTAGCGTAAAGGGTCTATTAAATGGTTCCAGGTGTCTACAGGCTCGTTCAGCGTTTTGCCCGATTTATCTACCCGCCATTTATACCGCGCCAGTTCTTTGCGCAGGTTAACGCTTTGGCGGGTAACATTTATCCTGAAGCGTTTTAATATGTCAATAGAATTTTTTACGCTATCCGGGCCTTTTTTAGCCCCCTTAATATGCCAGCCCAGGCGCTTTAACTCTTCTATTGATTTTGGCTCGGCGCTGTCGGCAATAATTTCGGTGCTTTTATTGATGCCGGCTTGTAATAGCTGGGCGGCAATATCCTGGTTGGTTAGCCCGGTTGCGTATATCAGTTCATTAACCCACAATTCACCATCCTGCTTATATACCTGCAGGCAGCCCGTTTCATCATTGGTAAAACCAAAATCAAGCCCGATTGCTACCAGCCTGGCATCTTTTGGAATATCTTCTACTACATACCAGTTCTGTAATATCAACCCGGTTATTTTGCCTGTAAGCCCACGGGCGTAAACCTTCCAAAACTCAATATCACTTTCTTTATAAGCCTCTATCTTTTTATGCGTATGTTCGGATATAAAAGGATTATGTCGATGGTCGGATATGATCAGCTGCACACCTGGCTTCCCAATCAACTGGTCGTGCACCCAGAACTCGGTATTTGGGTTATAGTCGATAAATATCCGTACCCTGGTGCGCAGGGCAAGCTCTGTAAAAATAGTATAGTCAATACCATTGGCCTCATTGATAAATAAGTAATCCCTTTTTCCGGACTTCGCATCCTGCCCGTCGCCATAGCTTTTAAATTCGATGATACTTCCGTTATGGAATTCAAAGATCCGGTCGGACTTATTGTAGTTTTTGATCGCTGACCTTAATTGTTCAGACTTGCCATATATATTCAAAGCATCGCGCAGGGCACCAGCTTTTAAGTTCGGTATATCCTGACCAACTACGGTTATCACCTGTTTTGGTTTTTCGGATGCCAAACAAAACAATACCTGTTCAATACTGTAGGTCTTCCCTGAGTTTGTACCTCCTTGATTGATAACTATGTGGGCAGTTGAGGTGTAATTGTGTTTGAATAGAATAGTTGCTTCGGTTTGGTCATTAGTCATTGGTCATTAGTGAGGTTGGGATTGAAGAAAGAAATTAAATCGACTTTTTTAAACTATATAGGTATGTCTTTTTCAGTTGCAGCAGGTTTAGGGCCAGATTCGACCATATTGATGTTTAATATGTTATTTACCGGGGCGGCAGGTTTGCTTTCGGATTGTTCGCTCCAGCCCATCCCTTTAAGCGCAAAAATGGCCCCGCTTGCATTTGTGTTATGTAATTTCTTTTCATAAGAAGCAGTTATTAACAGGCGTGCGCGTTTTAAATAATGAGGGTATTTTCCGCGGGCCTCATAGGTGGAAAAATCTAAGAGGCTGTCAAATCCAAGGAATAATGCCAAACCTGCAATAGTAGGCGGATCATACTTATCGCCTGCTGGTTTGGTGGGCGTTACTTTAATTTCGTCTGCCGCCCTGTTGGCATTATATTTTGGATTTTTTGAAGGCCTCGGCTCTAAGGTATATTCGATACCTACGCTTGTGAAATAGGCGTTTATACGCGCAACAAGTTCTGCTGCCGACTTGAAATATTTGATGTTAAAAGACATGATTATGTTTCTAATGCCGAACGGCATAAATATATTCAAAAATACGAAAAATAGTTACTATTTGCAAAATTTTGTTTCAATTTGCGCCCGGATAATTTAAACCTTTGCCTTTTAATGCAATCACAGTTATCCGTTATGGCATTTTATGAAAATATTCCCGGTTGTTAGCCTGTTGTTGATTGGTACGCTATTTTTTCCATACTATTTGCACGCCCAGGAAAAGAAATCTTTTCGATCTGCACGGGCACATGCCGATACGATATCAACCATGCACACCGATAGCGCCATTGAATCGGAGAAAGATGTTAAAGAATTATACCGGGAGCTTTTTCATATTAAACATTCAAAAATAGAGGTCGACTCGGTTACTTCAACACCAATTTTTTCTTTTATCCCGGCGATAGGGTACACCCTGCAATCAAGGCTTGCGTTAATATTGTCGGGTAATATTGCTTTCCGGTTAGATCCGCAATCGCGCATATCTACCATCACCGTAAGTACGGCCTATACGCAAAACAAACAATTTACCTTGCCTGTAGAATCAAATATCTGGACGAGGAACAATAAATACAATTTTGTGGGCGATTACCGCTTGTATAAATATCCTCAAAGTACGTTTGGCCTCGGCAGTAATTCACCCATTAAGAATGAGGACCCGATGGATTACAGCTTCCTGCGTTTATACGAAATTGTAATGCGCCGCATTACGGGTAATTTTTATGCAGGCGCGGGCTATGGTTTTGATTATCATTGGAACATTAGCCATACCGGCCCAATGAATGGCGCACCTTCAGATTATGCATTGTATGGCGCGGCTACAAGTACCGTATCGTCAGGTATTTCGGTAAACGCACTTTATGACAGCCGGGATAACTCTATTAATCCATCTGATGGTTTTTATGCATCTGCATTGTATAAAGACAATGCGACTTTTTTAGGCAGTAGCTCCAACTGGCGGTCACTGATCATCGATGCACGGGCCTTTTGCAAACTCTCCGAAAATTCTGAAAATGTACTGGCGTTTTGGTCGTATGACTGGCTTACCCTTAATGGTAACCCACCATATCTCGACCTGCCTTCCAACTCATGGGACCCCTATACCGGCACTGGAAGGGGGTATATTCAAGGCCGCTTCCGCGGTGCGCAAATGGTGTATTTAGAAAGCGAATATCGGTATAAAATAAGCAGGAACGGTTTGGTTGGCGGCGTACTTTTTGCAAATGCAGAATCTTTTTCTGCCGCACCCGGTACCGGCTTACAACGCATACAGCCGGGCTTCGGCCCCGGGGTGCGTGTAAAGCTTAGTAAAATATCAAAGACCAATATTGCTGTCGATTATGGTTTTGGCAACCAGGGATCGAGAGGTGTGTTTGTTAATGTGGGCGAAGTGTTTTAATTAGTTCATAGTACATTGATAATAGTTCATAGTCTTAGCGGTAGAATTCTGTTTAAAGTTAAATTTTGTTAAAAATTTATCAAGACAACTATTAGTAACATATTTTCGTATTATATAATGTAAATTTACTTGATGAACCGGTTACGCCAACTCTTCTTTATCGTATTTCTTTTGGGGGTGTTTACGTCCTGCCAAAAAGATGAGGATATGAAGGAGGTTTCGCAATCGACATTAAAGGCTGATAGCGCCCGCTCAATGGCAGCAATTTCTGCTCCGGGAAACTCCCTTGCTGTAAAAGGTACCCTCAAGATCACTATCCAGGATTCGACCTATATTTTTGATGTGGCTAAGGATTCTATCGCATTTGTTAATGTTTACCTGGAGGATAAAAAGTACTTTGGTATAACTGCTATTAATAAGGCGCATACCATGAGCTTTGGCATCAGTTCGCCGGGATACGCGGCAGCTAATTTAACCGGCACTGTTGCGGGCAGCCAGTTCCTGCTTAATGCTACAAGCAAAACCAACGTGCAATATACTTTAAGTCAGCATATTGATGCAATTAATCCCGGTAAGGTAAACCTAACCCAATACGCCCAGGATAGTGTGCTTGCCAAAGGAACCTTTACTACTTACTTATCAAAGGATGCCAAACCCAATTCGCCTTTTTATAAGGCTGAAGGTAGTTTTGAGTTGAGGAGGAAGTAATAAGTTTCCAGCCTCACCTAAACGGCGCAGCCCTCATTAACACCTTAATAAAAACAAAACAACCGTTAATCATCCTCTCCAAAGGAGAGGACTTTTAATATCCTTAATCTTATAAATTATTCTTTGTACTATAAATTAATCCTTTAGTAATTTGTAAGTAAAATAATACACCCGGGTGCTGTTATCCTGTTCCCGACCCCTCTAATGCGGCCTATTTTTAGTACCTTTGCATAAATTTAAAAACATTGATGAAAGTATTTATTGCAGGGCTTCCCATTGAAGTGGATGAAGCCGAGTTAACCGCTGTTTTTGGTGATTTCGGGCCGGTAAAATCGCTCAGAATTATTAAAGACCGCGAGACAAAAGAGAGTAAAGGTTTTGGTTTTGTTGAAATGGTAAATGAAGCCGAAGCTAAAGAGGCAATAAGGTGCATGAATGGCGCAAGCTATTATGGCCGCAGAATTACCGTGAACGTAGCCGAAGACAAAGGCCCGGGCTTTACCGGTGGTGGCGGTGGTAACAAAGGCGGTTTCCGTCGTAACTAATAAGCTAAATTATTCTTGATATTTTGGAAGCCGGGCATTGCGCCTGGCTTTTTTTTGTTTGGTATTATATCCTTTGGCACACGCGAGAGGGGTGCGACAGCGATTGAGATGATTGATAGATTATGATTCTAATCTGTAATAAACCAAACTATCCAGCATTTTTAATTTACCTATTGGCTCAGTAGTATATTCACATATTTCTTCAACTTTGTGTATCAAGTTGAAATCGCCAAGTATATATCCAGTTATCTCTCCAATATTTTGATAATCAAACTCTGTAGGCACCCTATCTAAGTAACAAATTATTTTAAGCGTTTCGATATTTTGCATGAATTCAATTCCAATAGTAATAGCCCTGATTTCGGGATAAATCATTCCCAAAAGCGCCCGTTGCGCCGATAGTCTCAAATTCACCGTTGTTTGGTTTTCCATATCATTTAAGCAATAACAGAACTAAGATACCTAAATTAAGTAGCGATGTAATGACTAGTTAAAGAACTTTTGTGCGTTCCCGCCGAAAAGGCGGGCCGGGCTTTACGCTCATACTGCACAAGCATTAGCCACGGGCCGGTATCCGCTTCAATCCCTAACGCAGATAACGGATATATACAAAGTTAAGGTGTTTTGAAATATATATTGGTGGCGCTGTTTTGTCAGTAGCTTATTTATTCATCATTAATGCTAATAGTAATCCCACGAATAGAATTAACCAAAACCACTCCGGTACTTTTGGCCCGGTACAATTAATTAAAGAAATGTTAGATGTCATATTACTTATATATTATGTTTTAAATGCTAATTGGCATATTAATTACCAAATGGAAGTATCGGCAACTTCGTTTTCTACTAATTGGGTCAGGACGGTTTTTACAACGGCCTCGCGGGCCCATTGCTGTTCGATGATCGAGGCGTCTTCGCGGTACCACCTTATTGGTTCGTTGATCTCTATGCGGCATTTGTACAGGAACTGTTTGGTAGGGTGCATTTTGGTGCCTTCGTAACTGTTCAGGTTTTCACCGCGGATAATCTTTGCAAATTGTTTGGCGGATATGTCCAGTTGCAGGCATTCTTCCAACGAGTTTTTAAAATCGTGCTTGTCTTCCAGCCATAGGGTTAGGGTGCCATCGTTCAATTCGTGATCGGCAACAGAGATGCGGCTGTAATCATAATCTACGGATATGATCATCCACCAGATTTGGTCTTTTAGTTTTTGTGAGATGTTTATCATGTTATTTGGTTATTAGTCATTGTGTTATTGCTATGGAGGCGATTTACCCCATCCTCCTCCTTCCCCTGATACCAGGGGAAGGTATCGCACGTGGCTTGCGCTTTTTGAACTATTCTATCAAACTTGATAGCACCTCCCCTTATTTTTAGGGGGAGGCCGGGTGGGGGTAAAACGCCGGTGACCAGTTGGGCAGATATTTCTGTATGGCGGCTATTTCGTGTTTGTATTTTTCGCAGATAGCATGGTAGGCTTTAAGGCGGATTATAATGGTGCTGTTAACGGTATTTGTATTTGTTGGTGATGTAGTATTAAAGGCTGAATAAGCGAGATGCATTGGGATAGGTATTATAGTTCTGTAATCGGATTAGCATATGGGTATAGGGGGTATCGGTCGCTTTTTAAGTTGATATGCTTATTCAGGCATCATCGTTATATTTTCTGTAGATGGTTAAAACAATTTTTTCTTTATATTCTTTATTATTCATTTGGTTTATTTAGATATATATAGTATGTTCGTTGCAGATAAGGATACAAATATAAAGAATAATCTTTATTTCACTAAAGAAATTAGTAAGAAAAGTTATCAACAATGGAAGCAGAAGAAAAACCCAATAAGATCAAAAGGATAAGGCCTGAAACACTGGAGTTTATTATCCTTTACAATCAATTGAAGGGTAAAGCTTTTAACGGTAATGCCCTACTGGCGGCAGAACTTGGTTTTAATTCGATCAGCTCTATTACAGAAATTGTGAAGAGCCGGCAAAATATCGACCCTGAAAAATTGAAATTATTTAAAGAGAAATATGGAACTTTTATTGATGGAAAAGCTAACAAAGAATATTCTGAAAATACAGCAATTTCAAAAATTAGCGACGGCATCCCCATGTATGAAATAATAGCTACCGCATCAGGCGTAGAGGTTTATAATGATATTAATGACACACAATCGGTAGGGCGGATGAATTTCCCCGGAATTGAGGATTGTGATTTTGCGTTGCCGGTTTGGGGGCACTCCATGTACCCATACCTGGAGAATGGCTGCTGGGTGGCTTTAAAGGTTATTCATGATAAGAAAATATTACCGGGCGAGGTATATTATATTGAATGGGGCGATTACCGGATGTATAAAAGGCTTTTGGCAGGTGATAACGCAGACGAGGTTATCGCCCACTCTGACAACTCGGCCGAAATGATAGGAAGCAAGCTTAAGTATGCACCGTTTGTAATAAAGATAGCGGATATTAAAAAGCTCTGTTTGGTTAAGGATATACATAAGAAGCATAACCATTAGAGATTACTCATTAGTGATTAGTGATTAGTGATTGGTCATTGGTCATTGGTCATTGGTCAAGCATTATGTTAAGTGATATTGCATTTTAGTTTTGATGGTACTTTGTTTATAATTGCAACGATATGTCTGACGATGCATTAGTAAAACGGATAAAGGTTATTGTTAAGGAATATGGCGGCCAGTTGGCGCTTGCCAACGCTATTAATGTTGACCAGGGCTTTATCAGCAAAGTGATCAATAAAAAGCAGGAGGTAAGCTATTATCTTATCCGCAAGCTCTGTTTCCAGTTGAAGTATTCGCCCGAATGGTTGATATTGGGCACGGGGGAGAAGAAAATGGATAAATCTGAATCGCCTAAACTAATAACCGAAATACAGATGCTGCGTACCGAAGTTGATATTTTGCATGCCCGGATGCGCGCGTTTGAAATAGAAATAAGTGAACTGAAGGAGCAGGGCATAGCTGCACAACAAAAAGCGGGATGATTCTATTTTGTCCGAAAGTCTGACAAGTCGGGAAGATTGGATCAAATCAATAATTCAATCCTTCAATAATTCATTAATTATTATTAAGCGAAATACTCTCTAATGCCTCGGCGGCGTTTTTACAGCGGTTTACTGAATTTTCAAGTGATGCCAATATCTCCCGGTATTTGATAAAATTAATGGCGTCTTTCTCATTAGCAAATAATTCGGCCAGCGCATTGTAGTATACCTGGTCTGACTGATGCTCATAATCTTTTATCTGGCGGCATGATACAATGATCATATCCCTGCTTTTAGGGGTGTTTAACAGGTTAACCGTCTTTTCTATTTCGGCGCCGGCGTCTAATATTAATGCTGCAATTTGTTTAATAGCGGGGCTAAAGTCAACTATATTATATAAGTACATTCTTCCGCTGGCTTCCTGTATGGTATCGGCTACATCATCAATTGCCGAAGCCAAAGCATGTATAGCGCCGCGGTTTAATGGTGTAAAGATCACCTTATCAAGCGCCAGGTAAATTTTATGGGTGATATCATCCCCGTTGTTTTCCAGTTTATCTATTTGTCTGAATATAGGTTCGCGCTCTTCTTCATTTTCAGTATTTACCACTGTTACTAATAAAGTGGCCATATCTATCATGTTTTTTGCTGCTTCATTAAATAAGTTATAAAACAATGATCTGTTTGAAAAGTAATTTTTAAATATCCCGGACATGCACTGAATTTTAGAAAGGCTAAAATTAAACCCGGTATGTTAAGTCAATATTAAATAATCGTAATGAATGTTAAGTGTTAACAAAAAGTCATTAAACCCTGCATTTCGATAATATTATCAAATGTTAATCATTCCTTAACATTGGGATAATACGGGGTGCGCACTTTTGAGCAAAATATATTTAACCTAATACGATATGAAACAAATGTTTACAAAACTTATTAGTGCAGCCTCATTAATGGCCCTTGTACTAACAGGCTTTACTGTTAAAGCCCAGGAAAAAACTTTAGCAGCCTTACCATCTGGTAAAAAAGCTGAAATGAAAGACACTACTGTCAATACCGCTAAAAAGGTTGAAGGCACAACAGTTGCACCAAAAAAGGCGGATGATACGTTTGTGCCAATTAGAAGAGTATGGGGTTATGGATTTGGTGATCTTTATTATGCACCGCATACCGATGTTGGTAACAGGGGTGCAGAAACCATGTATAATGGTGTACCATCTAACCGTAACGCTTTCCAGTTCCGTCGCCTTTACTTAGGATATGATTATGATATTGACAGCAGGTGGAGCGCAGAAGTGTTATTAGCTTCTGAGCCAAATGCAAACACTGGCGTTAACGGTACTACTGCTATACAAAACGGCGACAATTTAGTTGACGGTAAAATGGCATTCTGGATCAAGAACTTTAACATAAGGTACAAAAACCTTTTCCCTGGAACTGACTTGGTTGTTGGTGAAATGAGCACACCAGGTTTCGCATTAAACGGACAGGCACCAAGCGCTACCCATAATGGAAACAATGCTCCTACTTCTCTTTCGGAAGCAACATGGGGTTACCGTTTTATCGAAAAAACAATAACCGATTTCCACAAAAACAACTCTTATGATGTTGGCGCTGCTTTACAAGGAACATTTGACCCAGCTACCCGTAACTTTGGTTACGTGTTTATGGTAGGTAACAACAGTACTTCAAGCTTATTATCAGCTGCTAACGCCAACACCGGTTTCTATAAAATATTTTATGGCGATTTGTGGGGTAAGTTTTTTAACAAACACTTGTACGTAGATATTTATGCTGATTATGCACCAACCGCAGCAGCTACAGCAGCTGTTGGTGGCCAAAACCATAGCATAAAGAAAATTTTTGCAGCCTACATCAACCCGAAATTTACTTTAGGTGTTGAAGCATACACGCAAAATATAGCTAATGGTGTTACTAACGCTACTACAAAGGAAGCTTCAGATGCAACTGTTAACGGCCTTAGTATATGGGCAAAGGGTGCAATTGTTAAAGATAAAATGGGTTGGTTTGCACGTTATGATAGCTATAACCCAAGCACTGATTATGACAACACAGCTTCTTATACAGTTAACACCAACTACGGATCATATAACCCAAGTTTCAAAGAAACATTTTATACAGCAGGTTTAGATTTTACAACCGGCCCTAAAATACATTTCTCGCCAAACCTTTGGTTAATAGATTATAAAGATCAAAGAGCATCTACAACAGCAGGTTATGTTGCTCCAGATCATACCTTAGTTGTTAGAGCAACCTTCTATTACACTTTTGGTAAATAATACCCTCAAAGCAAAACACTCAAAAAATAAATAAACAAAACATGAAATCATTAAAAACCCTAAAGTTAGCAGTTGTAGCGATAGCCACATCTGGCATGGCGCTATCGGCCTCAGCACAAGACATAAAAGGTGCAGGAAGTTCATTCGTGAACCCGCTGTTTCAAAAAATGTTTTCGCAGTATACAGCCGCTAAAGTTGATTATCAATCAATTGGTTCAGGTGGCGGTATAGCGCAGGTAACTGCAAAAACGGTAGACTTTGGCGACTCTGATGCTCCATTAAATGATGATCAAACCAAAGCAATGGGCGGCCCGGCTGCTGTTTTGCATATCCCAATGACTTCTGGCGCGGTTGTAGTAACTTATAATGTACCAGGTGTTGCAGGTGGTTTAAAATTATCAGGTAAAGATCTTGCTGATATTTACTTAGGTAAGGTAACTAAATGGAACAGCCCGGAAGTAAAGGACTCAAACCCTGGCGTTAATTTACCTGATCTTCCTATCGTTGTTATTCACCGTTCAGACGGTAGCGGTACCTCATTTATTTTTACCGATTACTTAACCAAAGTAAATACAGATTGGGCATCAAAGGTAGGTAAGGCAGCTGCCCCTAACTGGCCTGCAGGTTTAGGTGGTAAAGGTAGCGAAGGCGTTTCAGGTTTAGTTAAGCAAACTCCCGGTGCTATTGGTTATGTTGAGTTAGCTTATGCCATACAAAACAAAATGCCTTATGCATACATCCAAAACAAAGGCGGCAAATTCATTAACCCAACCATAGCTGCAACTACTTTAGCAAGTAATGTTGCTATCCCTGCCGATACTAAGGTTTCTATAACCAATACAGATAATGCGGCAGGATATCCAATTGCCAGCTTTACCTGGGCTTTGATCTACAAAGAGCAAAATTATAATGGTCGCACAAAGGATCAGGCTACTAAATTAGTTAAATTGTTATGGTGGAATATCCACGAAGGCCAACAATATTGCGAAGCTTTAAATTATGCACCACTTTCAAAATCAGCTGTAAAAGCTGCTGAAGCAGTATTGAAATCGGCTACTTATGGTGGCAAAGCAATATTATAAGCGGAAAGCTTAAAGCAAAAAGCCTAAAGCGGAAAACTAAAAGTGGGAGAGCCAGTAAATTAATGACTTTTCAACTTTTAGCTTTCTGCTTTTAGCATTTAGCTAATTAATAAATTGAAAACCCAAAATTTGTGGAAAATAAAAGATTAGAATTATCCAACGGCCAGCTAAAATGGGAAACCATGTTTAAGCGGCTTTTAATAGCAATGAGCATTCTGTTGCTTGTTATTATTGTTGGCGTGCTGGCAACGCTTATAACCGAATCCATGCCCTCCATCAAATCATTGGGTATTGGATATTTGTGGGGAAAAGTATGGGATCCCGTAAAAAATGTATACGGTGCCTATCCATTTTTAATAGGCACTTTGCTTACCTCGTTTATAGCGCTTATTATTTCGGTGCCATTCTCGTATGCTATAGCTATTTACCTTGGTGAATATAATCCTAAAGGCTGGCTTTCAGATACTTTAAAAAACGCCGTTGAACTAATAGCAGCCGTGCCATCTATTATTTATGGTTTCTGGGGAATATTTGTACTTGTGCCCATTGTGCGCACACTCGAAATAAAGATGGGTGTGATGCCTTTAGGTGTTGGTGTTTTTGCTGCTTCATTAGTTTTGGCGGTAATGATCATCCCTTATGGCGCGTCGTTGGGTATTACTTTGATCAGGATGGTACCTTCGCCTTTAAAAGAAGGTGCTTACGCTTTAGGTGCAACCCGTTTTGAAGTTATCCGAAATGTTATTATGCCTTATACCCGCTCTGGTTTATTTGCCGGGGTGCTGTTATCATTGGGCAGAGCGTTAGGCGAAACAATGGCCGTTACCATGCTGATAGGTAATACAACCGCCCTTGCACATACATTTAAAGAAATAATTTTTGGCCCGGGGAATACCATGGCCAGCGTTATTGCTAATGAATTTGCCGAAGCCGACCATCCGCTGTACGTATCGGCTCTTATTGAATTGGGTTTGGCGCTGTTCCTGGTAACAGTTGTTATTAACCTGATAGGTAAAAGGATAATCACACGTTTTACTAATAATTAACGGTATGGAACCAAAATTAGGAATACGGAACGCTAAAAGCATGATCTTTAAAGGGGTAATTGTATTTTTTGCCTTTTTAATTACCTTGCCGCTGATTATTGTTTTACTATATATTATAAAACAGGGCATTACCCAGGTTAACTGGAGCTTTTTAACCCATGTCCCGGTGCCGGTAGGCGAGAAGGGCGGCGGCATAGCCAATGCGTTAATGGGAAGTTTTATAATGGTTTTATTGGCGTCGGTTGTTGCCATACCCGTGGGTATGCTGGCAGGGATCTACCTAAGTGAAAACCCGCGCACTAAATTAGCTTACTATAGCGGCTTATGTGTTGATATTTTACAGGGCGTACCATCAATAGTAGTAGGTATTGTTGTTTACTTTTGGGTGGTTAAACCAATAGGAGGTTTCTCTGCTATTGCCGGTAGTATCGCTTTAGCTATCATGATGTTGCCAATTATTATAAGGTCAACAGAGCAAACCCTTAAAATGTTGCCCGATTCACTTAAAGAGGCAGCATTATCATTGGGTGTGCCCTATCACCGGGTAATTTTAAAGGTTATTATTCCCTGTGGTTTTGCGGGGATATTGTCGGGGATCACTTTATCCATCGCGCGTATTATCGGCGAAACCGCTCCGTTATTGTTTACTGCTTTAGGGAACAATTTTTTCTCGATGAAGATTACGGGCCCTATGGAAAGCTTGCCACACGTTATATTTACATACGCTACCAGCCCTTATGATGACTGGCACGACCTGGCCTGGGGGGCATCATTTATATTATTAATGTTTGTTTTAACACTAAATATCGTTACAAAACTGCTAACAAGAAAATGGAAAATACAATTGTAAAAGCTGAAAATTACAACTCTTATTTTGGCGATAACCATGTTGTAAAAGATGTAAATATCAGCATAAACAAACATGAGGTTATAGCGGTAATGGGCCCCTCTGGCTGCGGTAAAACCACATTTTTGCGTGGCATTAACCGTATGCATGAGCTGATACCCGGCGCAACCTCAAAAGGCAAAATATTGCTTGATGGCGAAAACGTGTACGACATGAATGCCATATACGTAAGGGCAAAAATTGGCATGGTTTTTCAGCGGCCCAACCCGTTCCCAAATCTAAGCATTTACGAAAACGTGGTTGCCGGTTACCTGTTAAACGGTATCAAGGTATCTAAGGCGGATAAGGACGTTATTGTTGAACGCTCATTAACCAGCGCCGCTTTGTGGAAAGAAGTTAAAGATTCGTTACATAAAAAAGGCACGTTCCTTTCAGGTGGCCAGCAGCAGCGTTTGTGCATTGCACGCGCCATTGCGATGCAGCCCGAACTGATATTATTTGATGAGCCAACATCTGCGCTTGACCCTATATCTACCTCGAGTGTTGAAGCGCTATTTCATGAGTTAAAAGCAAATTATACGCTGATCATCGTAACACACAATATGCAGCAGGCTGCACGTGTAAGCGACAGGACAGCGTTTTTTTACATGGGCGAGCTGGTTGAATTTGATGATACCAAACAAATGTTTACCGCACCAAAGGATCAGCGTACACAAAATTATATAACAGGAAGGTTTAGTTAGGTTGGGAAAAGTTATAAAGGTTGTAATGGTTGTAAAAGTTAAAATAACCTTTCCAACCCTTACAACATCTACAACCCTTACAACAATTTAAACATAAAAAAATGACACCATTAGAAAATGAATTGACCGCGCTTAAAAAAGAGTTGGTTAGCATGTGGATATTAGTTCAATCGCAATTGGATAAGGCTAAAGAAGCCATGACACAATACGATAAGGACCTTGCCCGCGAAGTGTTGATAAAAGAGAAAAGGGTAAACTCCTTTGAGCTTAAAATTGACAGGGATTGCGAAAATATCTTTGCCCTGCATTGCCCGGTGGCTATTGACCTTCGCTTTTTATTAGCTGCCCTGAAGATCAATACTAACCTGGAGCGTATTGGTGATATTGCCGCGGGTATTGCTTTGTATGTGGTAGAATCATCGGTTAATTTTGATATTGATGCCCTTGAGAAAACTTCGCTTATAAGGATGTATGACGAGGCCATAAACATACTGACGGATACACGTACTGCATTTGAAAAGGAAGATACCGTACTTGCACGCAGCATTTTTAAAAGAGATGATGTTTTAGATAAGATCAATGATAATTCGCCAAATACAGTTGCCGAAATTATTAAAGCTGATATAAACAGCCTGCCGGAAGCACTGTATATATTGTCTATTATCCGCAAGCTGGAAAGGGTAGGCGACCAGGCAAAAAACATAGCCGAAGAGATCATTTTTTACGTGGAAGCCAAAATATTGAAGCACTACGAAAGTGGTAAAATGAAAACGCCTAAGGGTGAATAAGCCCCCTCTTAATCTCCCCCGGTAGGGGAGACTTTTAATTTCTAAATAACAATATTATACAAAGGCGGGTAGTGATACCCGCCTTTGTTGTTTACAGCTATTTTTATTTCGAAAAACCTACTGACATAGGGCTGTCATTAGCCGGTTGTTTCTTTGTGGTACAAATAAAATTAAAACCATAAAGCTATGAACATCATTGAATTATTAGTAAAAGAGATTGAGCAGGAAGCTGCTATCACCCGTAAAATGCTGGCCATTGTGCCAAACGATAAGTATGCCTGGAAACCGCATCCAAAAAGCATGAGCATTAAACAACTGGTTACCCATATTGCCGAGTTACCCAGTTGGGTAACGCTTGCCGTAACTACGGATGAGCTGGATTTTAGGGCTAATGCCTACAAACCGGAAGATGTTAATAATAACGCCGAAGTACTGGCGCTTTTTGAGCAGTCGTTTGCTGACGGGAAAGCGCATTTGGCGGTGGTTAATGAAGCTAAATTAGAAGAGCCCTGGGTATTACGTAACGGCGACCAGATATTCCTGAGTCAAACTAAATATGATACCGTACGGGTATCAATCGCTCAAACCATACATCACCGGGCACAATTGGGTGTGTTTTTACGCCTGCTGGATATACCTATACCCGGAAGCTACGGCCCAAGTGCTGATGAAATGTAGGCAATTGAATAATTGTTATAATTAATATGATGCGGCGAATAAGATGATTATTCGCCGCATTTTTGCGGTGTTTATTTGTGTATGCGGTGAATAAGCCATATATTTACCGCATATTTGCGGCGAATATGTATATCCACGAGTTAAAACAATGGCCCAATTTTACATGGGATGAACAAGAACTAACAGCAAAGCTAAGCCATATCCGGCACCGGCAGGGTAGGGTATTGGGGCAGATGAACATGATGGGCTTTATATTGAAAGAAGAGGCCCTGCTGCAAACCTTAACGCTCGATGTAGTAAAATCAAGCGAAATTGAGGGCGAGATACTTAATCCCGAACAGGTTCGGTCGTCAATAGCTAAACATTTAGGGATAGAGACTGGGGGGTTAACGCCAACAAGCCGGCATGTAGAAGGGGTGGTTGACATGATGCTGGATGCTACGCAAAAATATAGTGAACCCTTAACTAAGGAACGGTTGTATAGCTGGCATGGTTCGTTGTTTCCAACCGGACGGAGCGGTTTGTCGAGGATACAGGTGGGTAAATGGCGGAATGGGATTAAAGGGCCCATGCAGGTTGTATCGGGTGCAGCGGGTAGGGAAAAGGTGCATTTTGAAGCGCCTGCTGCAAAACTGGTTGACAGCGAGATGTCGGTATTTTTGAAATGGTTTGAAACCCCGCAGCATATCGATCCGGTTTTAAAAGCTGCTATAGCCCATTTATGGTTTGTTACCATACACCCGTTTGATGATGGCAATGGCCGGATAACCCGGGCAATAACCGATATGCAACTGGCACGGGCCGACCAAACCGAACAGCGGTTTTATAGTATGTCGGCACAAATACAGAAGGAACGGAATGCCTATTATCATATTTTAGAGGTTACGCAAAAAGGCAGCCTTGATATTACCGGGTGGTTGGTTTGGTTTTTTGATTGCCTGGACAGATCAATGGATAGCACCGATGGTACTTTAGAAAAGATAAACCAACGGAATCGGTTTTGGGAAAAGCAACGGCATACGGTATTCAACGCCCGGCAGCAAAAAATGCTGGATGTTTTGCTGGGTGATTTTTATGGCAAGCTAAACGTTTCCAAATGGGCAAAAATGACCAATTGCTCAACCGATACCGCCCTGCGGGATATACAGGATCTGATAGCCAAAGATGTATTGGTAAAGGATGACGGTGGGGGTAGGAGTACCAGCTATTCGTTACAACTAAAGTAATTTTATATCCCCAGCACCTGCTTCAATTTCACGTACCCGGTTTTGCTTACAGGTATTTTTGCGCCTGATTTGAGGATAGCTAAGTGACTGTCTTTTTCGTAGGGATCTATGCGGGTTATTTCCTGCACGGCTACCATGTAGCTGCGGTGTACACGTACAAACTGGCGGGCGTCCAGCGTTTGCTCAAAAAAGCTCATGGTTTTGTTTTTGAGGTATGAGCCTTCTTGTGTAAATACGCTTACGTAGTCGTCATCGGCTTGCAGGTATTGCACATCGGCAACGGGGATTATTTTTACCTTGGTGCCGGTTTTTACCACTATACGCTCGTGCTGTGCGGGCGATTGCGCGGCATACTCTAATAGTTTTTCGGTTTCTTTTGGCGCTGTAGTAGTGGTGCCTTGTGCCTGGGCCAGGTATTTTTCGATGGCTTTATTAAACCGCTCTTTGCTAAATGGCTTTAGCAGGTAATCAACCGCATGGGTTTCAAAAGCTTTTATGGCGTACTCATCAAACGCGGTGGTGAAGATAACGGCGGGCTTCTTATCAACCAGCTCCAGCATTTCGAAGCCGTTTATTTTGGGCATTTGTACATCAAGAAATATTAAGTCGGGCTGGTGCGTTTGGATAGCTTTTAAGCCCTCGAAACCGTCATTGCATTCCTGCATTACTTCTATCTGCTCAAATTGCTGTATATACTCCTTTACCACCATGCGGGCTAAAGGCTCATCATCAATAATTAAAGCTTTGGTCATAACTGCGGGATTTTAATTATGGTTGTAAATATATTATCATTTTGATGAGTTTCCATCAAATCGTTGCGTGCAAAAAGTAAATACAGGCGGCGCTGCACACCGCTAAGGCCAAAACCGGTTCCCTGCCGTGGGCGCGAGGTTTGTGGGTCATAAGGGTTTTGTACCATTAACTCCAGGTAACTGCCATCCATTTCGCCACGGATGCTTACTACTACATCGTCAGTAGTATCATACAAACCAAACTTAATGGCGTTCTCTACAATGGGTTGCAGCATCAGGGCGGGCATAATGGCCGTACCACAATTTTCATCGCAGCTTACTTCTGTTTTAAGGCGATGGCCGAAGCGCACCTTTTCTATCTCTAAATATAAATTAAGATGCTCCAGTTCCTCGTTTAAGGTAATTTGCTGCTGATCGTCTTTCTTTAGCGTTCCCCGTAAAAAATCGGATAGTTGGTGTATCATTCTGCGCGCTTCATCGGGTTTAAAGCCGATAAGGGCGTTGATAGAATTTAAGCTGTTAAACAGAAAGTGCGGTTGCAATTGTTGGCGCAAATTATATAACTCGGCATCCCGGGCCAGTTTCTCGGCTTCGGATTTACGCTTTTCGTTTTCTTTTTGGTCGAGTTGTGAATACCATATCATGCTGATCATCGCCATCCAGCCAATTGCTAAAAAGTTGGTGAAAAAGCGAATGACCAATGATTGGGTCATGAAGTTGGCATAAACCGGCTGGGTGTTTACAAAAGGCAATATCCACCGGCTGCCGGCCATACAGATAGCGGCTAAAGCAACGCACCATATCAGCAGGTTAGCATAGCTGCCTTTGCCCGGTTGGTAGTAGCGCAGGTTGTTGTTAATTAACCAACAGGCCGCGGCAAGCAAGACGGTGCTTACTACGCTATCTGTAGTGGCTATATACCAATCAAACCCAAAACTATGCAAAATGTAGGTTTGCAGGCCGGTCCATGCCAGGCCGCAGACTACAAATGCCCTGAGCAGTTTTGAAAATGTTAGTGGTGTTGAAGCCAATGGTTAAAGATTAGTTGATTAAAGATTGGTTTTGATTTTTTACAGCGATGGGTTTTAAACCCATCGCTATAGATGTTAGTAGCTGCGGATATCTACGCCGGCAAAAATGGAAATCCCTTTAAGGACTAATACTTTATCGCTATCAGCCGGGGCAGATGTGCGGATACGTTTATCATCTACACTGGCAAAAACAGCGGCCATATCGGGCACCACGCGCCAGTGCGATGGAACAACCATTTTAGTGCCGCCAAATATCTGGGTGATGTCAATAACCACATGCCCCTCGATGTTGGCCTGGGTAAAATCAAGTTCGGCACCGCCAAATACGTTTACGATCTCGCCGCCCTTAAAGTTTTTTGAAAGGATCGTCTTTTTTACGCCACCGAAAACAGACAAAGCATCCAGGTAATCATCGGCACTTGGCCGGGAAGCTGAACCTGACGGATCGGCTGGAGGAGGTGGGGTCGCTGCTGATGGGTCAGGTACGGTATAATCAACTACCGGATCTATAGGAGTCACTGGCTGATTGTGCCAGTCCCATTTGCCTTTACCGTAATTTCTCCAGTCGTCTTTGTTCCATTTGCTGTTGCGCCTTAGTATCATCCAAAGGCCAAAGCCTATTATCATTATCGGCCAGGCCACATCATGCATATTAAAGCCGGGTACAATGTCGTCCATTAAAAACGCGACACCTACAATGATCATAATGACCCAGGTTGAATTGCGCCAGTTGTGGCGGGCGCCTATAAACAGGCCCCATGCAATAACCCACATTGGCCAGCTAAATATCCAATGGGGGAAAAGGAAATAATCAAACTGCTTTATCAGCAGTACAGCACCTACAATCAACAGGATTGTCCCGGCTATGGCTTTGCCACGGTTCGGGTTTGGTTTATTGGTATAATCTATATCGTTACTCATGTTCGTAATGTTAAATCTCTAATCAAAAGTAAAGAAACAATAAAGCTTCGCAATAACAAAACTGGTAGCGTATTTAAAGATGTCGGTGAAAGAGGGAGATATGTCGGTGAAATAAGAGGGAGTAATTTAAAGCGAAAATCAAACCTAATAAAAGCGCTATAAATTAGCTATTAACAGCTAAAATATACCATGATCCTTTACCTATACCTTGCCTTTGCAAATAACCGGAAGATACCATATTTTCCAGGTGTTTTTTTACCGTATTTCGGTTTGCACCGGTGATAGTTACAATATCTTTTAACACCGTGCGCCCACGGGAACTGATGATCTGTAAAATATTTTGCGACAACTCCGGCAGTTTTGCCAGGAGCATGTTTTCCACGGATATTTTTGATTCAAGGTTATCTTTTTGATTTTTTAATGAACGCAGGAAAAACACCAGCCAGGGTTCCCAATCGGGATTTGCCGACCTTAATGTACCCTGGGTTTTGCGCAAAGAAACATAATAAATATCCTTGCTTTGTTCTATAATTGCTTCCATTGAACTGTATGGAATATAATTATAATTACTTTGCAATAACAATAGCGTGGTCAATATCCGGGATAACCGGCCATTGCCATCCTGAAACGGGTGTATTTCGAGAAATTTGACAATAAATATTGCTGTGATCAATAACGGATGTAAAGTTTTATTTGTGAATGCTTCGTTTGTCCAGGTAAAAAGATCGCGGATTTGCAAAGGCGTTTCAAAAGGACTTGTTGTTGCAAAAATAATACCCATGCTTTTTCCATCCGGACCGAAAGCTTCAACATGATTAGGCGATTTCTTGTAATTACCGCGATGCCAATCATCCTTTATACTATAATATAAAAGCTGATGGTGCAGTTGCTTAACATAGTTTTCTGTAAATGGTATGTCCCGGTAGTTCTGAAATATCAAATTCATAACTTCGGCATATCCTGCAATTTCCTGCTCGTCCCTCGTTGAAAATTCTTTGATATACAAATTGCCGAGCAAAGCTTCAACTTCGTTATCAGATAAATGACTGCCTTCTATCCTTGTGGATGAACCAATGCTTTGTATAGTGGCTACATGTTTTAATGATACCAATTGTTCGGGCGCCAACTGGCCCAATGCCCTCCAAGCTCCTTTAAATTCATCTATCTCTGCGATTAGCGCCAATATCTGGGGCGTTATATTTAAAGAGTTAAGATTGATAATATCCATAAAATTATCCATAAATATCCGTAAGAGATACAAATATGCATAAAATTATCCATAAATATCCATAATTGAATAAATTTAACACGACTAATGGATCACCAAGAAAAGTATAAGACGGATAAGAGAATCGTACTTTTTTATTTTACTGCGGCCTGTGAAACAACCCTACATAAGCAGCCTTACCCAAAATATGCCCCTGCATTAATTTGAAAATATTAACACGGGTTTCTACGACATTGGCGCCTGCTTTTTCATCCAGTTTTATATCTAAAGCATACAGCTCAAATATATAATGATGCAACGGACCTGAGGCTGGGGCGCCCGGCCCGCGGTAGCCCGGTCCAAAGTAGCTGATCTGGTGGCTGCCATCGGGAAGTTGCGCGCCTATAGGTACGTTTTCGGGTAAAGCGGTAATTTGGCCGGGAATATTCCATACCAGCCAATGCAAATTATCTTCTGCAGTTTTATTTAATGACAGGTCCACATCATGCATCCAAAGCACAAAACTTTGCGTACCGGCAGGTACGTTGGTCCAGGTTAGATCAGGCGAAACCGCTTTATCAGCAGCAACCTGGGTATACTTTAAAGGAATGACCGCACCATCGGCAAATGCTGTTGTGGTTAGCACCATTGGTACCGGACGGACAGGTTGTTGTGTGAAAGCTATTGAGGCGGTGGTTGTCAGTAAAGCAACAATAATTGATAATTTTTTCATTTCGGCAGAATTGGTTTGTGAAGTTATAAAGCAAGTAAATATCAATAATGTTTAGTTAAAACCATTATTCCTTTTTGTTATTACACCTTCGGTTCCTGCTGGCTTAAACAATGAAAGCTGCCTAAGCCCCATATAATATCAGTCGAATCAATACCAATTACCTTTCTTTCGGGGAAACAGCCTTGCAGTATCTCAAGGGCCTTTTCGTCTTTATCGCAACGGTAAGTAGGTACTACAACAGCCGCGTTGCCAATGTAGAAATTGGCATACGATGCGGGTAGGCGCTGACCGTCATAAACTACCGCATCGGGCATGGGCAGCTCAATAATATCCAGTTGCTTGCCATTTGGCAGGCGCATGGTTTTAAGGGTTTTTAAGTTTTCCTGCAGGATGTGGTAGTTCTCATCATTCTTGTTTTCTTCTACCACGGTAACTACAGTATCTTCGGTCACAAAGCGGGTAATGTCATCAATATGGCCGTCGGTATCATCGCCAACAATGCCATCGCCCAGCCATAATATTTGCTCTGCACCATAATAATTGTGCAGGTAGGTTTCTATTTGCTGCTGATTGAGATGCGGGTTGCGGTTTTTGTTTAATAAACAGGCCGTAGTGGTTAGAATAGTGCCCTTGCCGTTAAAATCTACCGAGCCGCCTTCCATTACAATGCCGGGATTATAAACGGGCAGGTTAAAGCAATTTGCTATTTTGGTGGGTATTACATCATCCAAATCATAAGGCGGATATTTGTTTCCCCAGGCGTTGTAGCCCCAATCTACAATTACCTTTTGTTTGGTTTCGTTATTTACTAAAAACGCGGGGCCATGGTCGCGACACCAGGCATCGTTTGTTTCAAATTCAAAGAACTCTATCCTACTTAGATCGGCATTAACCAATTGCAATTGCTGTTTGGCAAAGGCAGCCATTTGCTCGTCCTTTACGTTGATACGCACCAAC